>Ga0137409_10003885_pt1 | contig 15810 bp, 18 predicted proteins | sample CZODoug1_16funga_FD_122059 | JGI IMG/M metagenome (GOLD analysis project Ga0137409, IMG submission 122059) | Vadose zone soil fungal communities from Angelo Coast Range Reserve, California, USA - CZODoug1_16fungal (Hybrid Assembly) | ecosystem: Environmental > Terrestrial > Soil > Vadose zone... | reverse complement strand
TGGGCCCGGTAGGATTCGAACCTACGACCAAGGGATTCACTTGGCCCCGGCGTTTCCGCCGGGAGTGGACTATCTCTTCACCCGTGCACGAACCGTGCGTGTGGGTGCGGGATGCTCCAAGCCTGTTATCAAGGGCGCTCGAGCCCTCAGGTAGTCTCTGCACCTTCCGCCGGTGTACCGGCGGCTCGGCTCAGGATTGCCATGGGATCACATCCCGAAGGTTTCCCTGAATTCATCCCGTCCACTTCGCGCGTTTCCGCGCGAAGGCACCTTGTCGATGAGTCCCCTGCACTAACCGCTGTGCTACAGGCCCAACCGCGGCGATTGTAGCAGCGCCCGGGCGCTCAGTAGTGAAACAGCGACGGGCGCTCGTGGCAGGTTCTTCCCGAAAAAGCCTCTTCGAGGGTCCCCTGGAACCATGAAATTTCACTGACGCCGTGGCCGCGGGTGGCGGCGTTGCGCCGGTGGTCATCGCGCTCGTTGCCGGAGGTCGGGGTACTCTGAGCGGGCGCGGACTGCGGGCCGGGAACGGGCTTCTGCCGCTTGCCCGGGCAGCCGCCGAGCGCGATCGCAGCCGTAACGACCGCAGCCGTCATGAAAAGCGACTTCATGGCATGACCCTCTTGCCATCGCTGTACGCAACGTTAGCATGGCCCTCCCGCGACGGATACGCCGGTATCTGCCGGCTGCTGTGTTGCCCAGGTAAGGAGATCGAGATGAAGCTCTACTATTTGTCGGGTGCCTGTTCGATGGCGTCGAACATCGCCCTGCGCGAGGCGGGACTCAAGTTCGAGCTGGTCAAGGTAGATCGGCGCACCAAGAAGGCCGCCGACGGCCTGGATTTCAACGAGGTGAACCCCAAGGGTTACGTGCCGGCGCTCACACTCGACAACGGCGAGGTGTTGACGGAGAACGTCGCAGTGTTGCAGTACATCGCCGACCGCAATCCCGCGGCCAAGCTCGCGCCAGCCGCGGGCACGATGGAGCGCTACCGTCTGATGGAATGGCTGAGCTTCATCAACTCGGAAGTGCACAAGGCTTTTAGTCCGTTGTTCCGCGAGGATGCGCCGGAGGACACCAAGCAATACGCGCGCAAGAACCTGACGATCCGCTTTGACTACCTGGAGCGTGTCCTGGGATCGAAGACCTTCCTGATGGGCGAGCAGTTCACCATCGCCGACGGCTACCTGTTCACCGTGCTCAGCTGGGGCCAGCATGTCAACCTCGACATCGGCAAGTGGCCGCAGCTCAAGCGCTTCGTCGAGCGCGTGGGTGCGCGGCCGCATGTCATCGAGGCGCTCAAGGCCGAGGGGCAGAAGAAATAGCGCGACCGACATTCGAATCGCGAGCGGCCGGTGGATGTCGGCCGTTTGCTGTTACCATCGGCAGCGTGCAGGCTTTGCACGTGAGAGGACGCAATGGCTACCAAACTCAACAAGCAGCTGAAGCGCGAGATTGACGTGGATGGCAAGCCCTTTATGGTCACGCTCTCGCCAGAGGGACTGAAGCTCACCGAGAAGGGCAAGCGCCTGGGACGTGAGCTCACCTGGAAGGACCTCGTCAGCGGGGATGCCGCCCTGTCAGCGGCGCTCAACGCCTCCGTCGGTCAGGGGAGTTAGGGACCGGGAAGCGATGACTCAGGAGAGCTTGCGGGAGCTGCTCGCCCGCGTGCACGAGCGCCTGAGCGCGAGCGGTTCGGTCGACCGCGAGTTGCGCCAGCTGCTCGGCACGGTGATGCGCGACATCGAGCGGGCGCTCGCACCTGGCACGCAAACGGCGGCGACCCCGGCTCCGGCAGCGGCGGTCCATGCCCCGCGACTGGAATCCCTGGCGGTGCAGTTCGAGGCCGGGCACCCGGGGCTCGCCGAACTGCTGCGGCAGCTCATCGACGCCCTCGGCAAGGCCGGAATCTAGTTAATAGGCTGAAAGCCGCCTGCGGCGCTTTCAGCGGACACACCTGGCGGCGCGTCAGTCATCCATCAGGAAGCTGCGCAGCTGCTCGCTGCGGCTCGGGTGACGGAGTTTGCGCAGCGCCTTGGCCTCGATCTGACGGATGCGCTCACGCGTGACGTCGAACTGCTTGCCGACTTCCTCGAGAGTGTGGTCGGTGTTCATGTCGATGCCGAAGCGCATGCGCAGCACCTTCGCCTCGCGCGGCGTGAGCTGTGCCAGCACCGAGTGGGTGGTCTCGCGCAGCGACTCCATCGTGGCCTGATCGATGGGTGAGGCCACCGAGGTGTCCTCGATGAAGTCGCCCAGGTGCGAGTCCTCATCGTCGCCGATGGGCGTCTCCATGGAGATCGGCTCCTTGGCGATCTTGAGAACCTTGCGCACCTTGTCCTCGGGCATCTCCATGCGCACCGCCAGCTCCTCGGGCGTGGGCTCACGGCCCATTTCCTGCAGCATCTGGCGCGAAATGCGGTTCAGCTTGTTGATGGTCTCGATCATGTGCACCGGGATGCGGATGGTACGCGCCTGGTCCGCGATCGAGCGGGTGATCGCCTGGCGGATCCACCAGGTCGCGTAGGTGCTGAACTTGTAGCCGCGGCGGTACTCGAACTTGTCCACTGCCTTCATCAGGCCGATGTTGCCTTCCTGGATGAGGTCCAGGAACTGCAGGCCGCGGTTGGTGTATTTCTTGGCGATGGAAATGACCAGGCGCAGGTTGGCCTCGACCATTTCCTTCTTGGCGCGGCGCGCCTTGGCCTCGCCGATCGACACGTCGCGGTTGACTTCCTTGACGTCGTTGATCGTGAGGTGATAGACGCCTTCGAGCTGCTCGAGCTTCCTCTGCCGCCGCTCGATCTCGTCCTTGAACCGGGCGAGCGGCGCGGAGTATTTCTTGCCGCCCTTGATGTGCCGCGCCAGCCAGCGCGAGTTGGTCTCGTTCTTCGGGAACGAGGCGATGAAGTCCTTGCGCGGCATGCCGGCGTCGCGCACCGCGATGATCATGATCTCCTTCTCGAGCTGGCGAACTTCCGCCACGTGCGTGCGCAGGTTGAGAATCAGCGCATCGAACATGCGCGGCGACAGGCGCAGCTCCATGAACTCGTCCGCCAGTCGCTTGCGCTGGCGCAGCGTCTTGGGATCGCGCGCACCGAGCTTGGCGATGGAGCCGAGCACCTGGGCATGAATCTTCGCGATCGAGCCGAAGCGCGCCGCGGCTTCCGCCGGATCGGGGCCGGTGTCGATGGCTTCCTCTTCGCTGTCGCCTTCCTCGGCTTCCTCTTCCTCGTCGGCCTTTTCTTCCGGCGCGATCACCTCGACCTTGGTGGGGTTCTGCGGCTGTGCGATGACGTCCGGCGCGTTCGGATCGATGAAGCCGACGATCACATCCACCAGGCGCGCCTGGCCCACCTTCACCGGCTCGTAGGCCCGCAGCAGGAAGTCGTAGGTGGGCGGGTACAGGGCGAGCGCGCTGCGCACCGCATCCAGACCCTCCTCGATGCGCTTGGCGATGCGGATCTCGCCCTCGCGCGTGAGCAGCTCCACGGTCCCCATCTCGCGCATGTACATGCGCACCGGGTCGGTGGTGCGGCCGAGCTCGGCGTCGAGCGCGGCGAGCGCGGCCGCCGCTTCCTCGATGGCTTCCTCGTCCGCCGGCGCGGAAGGTTCGGTGGCGAGCAGCGACTCGGTGTCCGGTGCCTTCTCGTACACCGGGATGCCCATGTCGTTTATGGTGTTGACGATGTCTTCGATCTGCTCCGGATCGACGATTTCCGAAGGCAGGTGATCGTTGACCTGGGCGTAGGTCAGGTAGCCCTGCTCCTTGCCGCGCGCGATCAGGAGCTTGAGCTGCGACTGCCGGTCTTCCGGCATGACCGGAACGCGTCGCTCGATGCCGAGCGGGCGCTTGTCTGCCGCCGCCTTGCCGCCGGAGGAGCGGGCATCGGCGGGGCGCGCGCTGTCGTTGACCTTGGCGTGCGCGAGCGCCGGACGGGCGCCGCCCGCAGCCTTCTTCGCGGCCGTGGCGCCTCTGCGGTCCTTCTCGCGCGGGCTCGCGGTGGCGGCGAGCGCCTTGTCGGAGGCGGGCGATCTCGCCGGCTTGCCTGATTGAGCGGAGGGACGCTTCTTGTGTGCGGTGTGTGGCTTGTGCTTGCGTGTCATGTGTCGGGGTTGTCGGGGTGCGCCGGGCCGGATTTACCCTATGTGCTGTCCAGGAGCTGGCCGCTCAAGGGGTGCCAAGGCAAAGCGCGTAATATTATTTGACAACGACGGAATCACCAAATGCAAAACTAGCCTCCGCGTGCATCGCGGTGGCTCAGTTCTACGATAAGTCTCTGAAATTCCTCAAGTTCGTGCTGCGTCAGGCTGCCCGCGCGGCTCTTGGTCTCGAGAGCCTCCAGGCGCCGTCCGGCCGCCAGATCCGCGAGTTTCGCCAGCGCGCCACGAAGCTCGCCCGCGGCCGCGGCGGCATCTGTAATGACTTCCTCGCGCTCGAGGAGTTTCTGCAGCGCCTCGCCGCCCGACCGGCCGCTCCAGCGTTGGATGACCTGGGCGGAGATCTGGGCGGGCTGCTCGCGCAGGTTGTCGAGCAGGTCACGCAGCAGGCCGATGCCCGGTTCCTCGCTCACATCGAGTCCGGCGCGCTCCGCGAGGCTCACTTCACCCGCGATGGCCGGGTAGTGCAGCAGCCTCACGATCGCCTGCCGCACCAGACTGCCGCGTCCGGCTCCCCTGGCAGGTGCGGGCCTGCGCCGGGCGGGCGCCGCCGGCGCCGCGCCCGCAGGCGTCAGGTTGCCCGCGGAGGTCCACAGCTCCTGCAGGCGCTGCGGGGGCAGGCCCACGACTTGCGCGAGCCGCTCGAGCAGCAACTCGCGGTAGACACCTTCCGGGACCCTCGCGAACAGTGGCCGCGCACTTTCCGCAAAGCGCGCACGTCCGTCGGCGTGTGCCAGCTCGCTCTGCTCCGACAACTCCCGCACCAGGTACTCCGACAGTGGCACGGCGCTCTGCAGACGCTGCTCGAACGCTTCGCGACCTTCAGCGCCTACCAGCGTGTCGGGATCGTGACCCTCCGGCAGGAACAGGAAGCGGATCTCGCGTCCTTCGCGCGCCTCCGGCAGCGCCTGCTGCAGCGCGCGCCACGCCGCCGCGCGCCCGGCGCGATCGCCGTCAAAGGCGAACACCACCGCGGGCACGAGGCGAAAGATGCGCCGGAAGTGCTCGGGCGTGGTCGCGGTTCCGAGCGTGGCCAGCGCGTAGTCGACCCCCGACTGATGCAGCCGCACGACATCCATGTAGCCTTCGACTACAACCAGCCGCGTGAGGTTGGGACGCGCGCGCCGTGTTTCGTAGATGCCGTACAGTTCGCGACCCTTGTGAAACAGCACCGTCTCGGGCGAGTTGAGGTATTTCGGCTCCCCCGCATCGATGATGCGCCCGCCGAAGGCGATCACGCGGCCACGGGCATCGCGGATGGGAAACATGATGCGGTCACGGAAGCGGTCGTAGTGACGCTCGCCGTCGCGCAGCTGGCCGCGCTCACGCTCGACGATCAGGCCGGCGTCGGCGAGGCGCTGGCGGTCGGCGTCGGCGGCGCCGAAGCGCCGCAACACCTCGTTCCACGAGTTCGCCGCGTAGCCAAGACCGAAGCGCGCGATGGTTTCGGGTGCCAGTCCACGTTGCGCGAGGTAATCGCGGGCGCGCGCATCGCGCGCCAGGGCCTGCGCGTAGAAGGCCGCGACCCGTGCCATCAGTTCGAACAGCGGCTCATCGGCGCGCCGCGCGCTGCTGTCGACGCCGCCCTCGTGCGGGACTTCCAGGCCCAGGCGCGTGGCGAGCTCCTCGACGGCCTCCGGAAACGCCATGTGATCGTGATCCATGAGGAAGCCGAGCACCGTACCGTGCTTGCCGCAGCCGAAGCAGTGATAGAACTGCTTGTCGGGGCTCACCCAGAAGGAGGGGGTCTTCTCGTTGTGGAACGGACAGCAGGCCTTGTACTCGCGACCGGCCTTCTTCAGCTGCACGCGTGCGCCGATCACCTCCACGATGTCGGCGCGGGCGATCAGCTCGTCGATGAAGTTCTGGGGGATGCGTCCCAAACGTATGGCCGCGCCACGAGGAAAATCAGCCCAGTTTCTGCTTGATCCGTGCGCTGATCGCACCCATGTCGGCGCGGCCCTGGGCCCTGGGCTTCACGACCGCCATGACCTTGCCCATGTCCTTGACCGAGGCCGCACCGGTCGCGGTGATCGCCTCAGCAATCAGCGCATCGATCTCCGCCTCGCTCATCTGCGCGGGCAGGTAGCCCTGCAGCACGGCGATTTCGGCGGTTTCCCTGGCCACCAGGTCGGCGCGTCCGCCACTTTCAAACTGGGTGATGGCCTCGCGACGCTGTTTGATCATTTTATCGAGGACCGCGAGCACCTGGCTGTCGTCGAGCGTGATGCGCTCATCGACTTCGCGCTGCTTGATCGCGGCCAACGCCAGTCGGATCGCGGCCAGCCGCTCTTTCGCGCCGGCCCGCATCGCGCTCTTCATGTCCTCGGTGATGCGTTCCCTGAGCGCCATGGCGATGCGCCGGCCTAGCGGGGGCTGCGCATGCCGTCGCGGGACACGCGCTTCATGTGGCGCTTGATGGCGGCGGCCTTCTTGCGCTTGCGTTCCTGCGTGGGCTTTTCGTAGAACTCGCGCCGACGCAGCTCGGTGAGAATGCCGGCCTTCTCGCAGGCGCGTTTGAAACGCCGCAAGGCGGCATCGAAGTACTCGTTCTCACGCACACGAACGCTCGGCATCGAAACCTCAAATCATTGATCGGGAGGGGAATCTCGCCGGCCGGCCGGCCGAAGCGGAAAAGGAGGCCGGTCGGGGGCGGGGGATTCTAAAGGAGCGCCAGGGATAAGGCAAAAGCCGCGGCCGGCGCCGCACGCCGGCCTGTTGGTCCAGGCGCCCGCTAGTTCCTCAGCTCAAACCTGATGCGGAGGGGGAAGCACGAGCTCACGGGCCGGCCATCTTCGGTCGTGGGCCGGTAGTGGCCGGAGCCGGCTTTCGCGAGCGCCAGCGCCCCGCCATCGAGTCGCGGACTGCCGGAAGACTGGGCGATGGCCGGATCGGAGGTCAGCCGCCCACTGCCGGCGATGCAAACCTGCACCGCGACGCCGCCCTGCTCGCGCAGACGAATCGCGGCAGCGGGGTAGTAGTCAGCCGTGTTCGGGAATCCCGTGCCCGGGCCGCCGGGGACGCGCTGCACGGTGATGGATCCGGGGGCTGGCGAAGGCGGGGAGTTCTGCTTCTCGGGTACGGTGATCGAGTCCGGACCTGCCTGTACCTCCCGTGGGAAATCCGGCACCGGGAGGTCGATCGTGTGTCGCACAAGTTGCGGCCCGGCCAGCGGCGGCGGCGGCGCGCTGGGATGCACGTCGTCGATGAACCGCGTGTTGATCGCCGCCGGCGGCGCATCGCCCATGCGATGCACGATCCCGACCGTCAGCAGGTAGATGATCACTGCATGCAGGGCGAGGATGGCGATCACCGCGGCGCTGCGGCGTGAGAAGAACGTGGGGTCCGGGGGCGCGTACGCGGCCACGGCCTTCGCGCCGCGCGCAGTCGCGGCCGCCAGGTTGGGCGCGCCGTGCTCGTGGGCGATGACGCTCGCGGCCCAGCGGCAGCCGATGGCCAGCCGCAGGCGCGCGACGCTGGTGCGCCGCGCCGCCATGTCCGCGAGCCACTCCTCCTCCAGGCGCTCCGCCAGGAAGGGCGGCGCCCGGCGTGCCGCACGTTTGAGGAGGCGCTGCGCCACGCGATCGATCCAGTTGCGGGAGAAGTCGGGCGCCGGCATTGGGGCGCCGGGGTCGTGACTGTTCATGCTGGAACACCTCGACCGAGGCTCGCGAACACTTCGCTGGCGCGTGCCAGTCCGCTGGAGGTGAGGCGATAGAGCCGGCGGCGCGGGCGGCCGGCGCTGGAAGGGTCGATGACCTCCCAGCGGCTGACGAACCAGCCGGCGGACTCGAGCCGCAGCAGGATGGGATACAGCGTGCCGGACGCGAGCCCGCTGCGCTTCTGCACGTCGGCGCCGGCAAGCTGATCCGTGGGATTCTCGAGGAACGCTTCCAGCACCCGTAGAGTCTGGAGCGAGATCCGCACGTCGCGATCCTGCCTACCCATAGTTGTAAGTCTACATAGGGTAGCCCGGCAGCGCAAGGCGCGCGATTTCCCAGGGCTTTCTCAGGGAGTAAGGCCGAATTTCGCGGCCCGCGCGGCGACCGCCGGCTGCTGCGCGAGGGCGGCGTCGATGTCGGCCTGACCGGCGCCCGCCGGCCCCTTGCGTTGCCTGGCGATGCCGCGGCAGTACAGCATCCAGGGCGCGTTCGGGCGCACCTTCAGCGACGCATCGTAGTCGGCGATGGCGCGGTCGTAGTTGCCCTGGCGCAGGTACACGAGCCCGCGACTGTCGAGGAAGGCGGCGTCGTTGGGCCTCAGACGCAGCGCCTTGTTGCAGTCGTTGAGCGCGCGGTCGAGCTCCTGGCCCCACTGGGCCCGGGCCCAGCAGCGCGAGTTCAGCACCCGCGGCATAGCGACGTCCTCGCGCTCGTGCACGTCGATCCAGGCGCTGTACTGGGCGATCGCGGCGGGCAGGTTGCCCGCGTACTGGTACAGGTCGCCGAGGTGCACGCGTGCCTCGGACCCGCGCGGCGCGGCATGGTCGGCGGCCTGCAGATCCGCAGTCAGGGCTTCCGGTGGCTCGTGGCGCGTCGCGCGCAGCTCCAGGCGCGCCAGCAGCGTCGGCACGTCATCGGGCTTGAGCTTGATCGCCTGGTCGAGGTCGGCAAGCGCCAGGTCGGGCTGCCTGTTGCCGAGATACGCCCGGCCGCGCTCGTAGTAATAGCTCGGCTCGCTCGGGGCCATCGCGATGGCGCGTGTCAGGTCGGTGAGGGCGTGCTCGTAGTCGTGCCGCCCTGCGGAGGCGGCACCGCGGCGCGCCAGCGCCGCGGCATCGAGGTTGTCCGGGGGCGCTGCGCCCGCTGCCGGAGCCTCGGGGGCTGGCGTGGCCGGAGCCGCGCTCGCCGCGGCTGCGGGGGACGGCGGCGTGGCCGTCAGGTTGAACACCGGCCCGCCGTTGTAGGTGAAGTACAGCTTGTGCTGGCTGTTGGAGACGTAGATCCGGTGTGACAGGAAGAAGTCCGCCCCGACCAGCATGTCCTCGCCGAGGAGGTTGCCTTCGCCGATGCGCAGGCGTGTGTTGCGCACTTCCTCGTCGCCAACCTTGAAGCTGGCGAAGGGCGCGATCCACGAGCGCCGGCGGCTCGGCCCGATCCCGCTCCCTGTCCCGCCGTCCACGACGCCCGGTGACTCCGGCGTCACGCCGGCGCGCTTGGCGGCGACGAGTGTCAGGTACGAGGTCGACGCGCCGGTATCGAAGATGACGTGGATCTTGACGCCGTTCACGTAGGCCACACCCTTGGTGTGCGGGTTCAGCGGTGTGCCGAACTCGATGTCGATCTCCGAGACTGGCTTGTCCATCCCTTTCGCCCAATAAGCGAGCACGGCGTTCTTGCAGTCGCGCGGGCGCACCATCCGTATGACGCCGTTGGCCAGGTCGTATTCGACGTCGCTGATGCGGAATACGTTCTGGCCCAGGATGCCCGCCTCGCCGTTGCCGAGGTCATTCGGCAGGACCAGGAACTGCACGTGCGGCACCGGCACGCCGAAGATCGTGAAGGTCTTCACCTCCGTGAGGTAGGAGCGCGACCCGCCGCCGATGCCGCGCACTTCGTAGCCGAACGGCGCCGGATGCAGGATGAGCTTGAATTCACTCGCGGCCGCGGTGGTGAGCGAGCTGTAGAACATGCCGCTGTCGGCGAGGAACAGGGCATCGGTGCCGTTGATCGCGGCGTGCACCAGGGGCCGCGTTCCGGCCATGGTCACCGGCAGCGACGCCCAGCGTTCGACGACGCAGGAGCCGGCGGCCGCCGTCGCCTGGGATGCGCAGGCTGCCAGGAGTGCGGCCGGCAGGAGCCACGCGCGGGGGTCGCCGCGGTGGCGACTCCTCTTCATGCGGGTCCTGCGCGAGGACATCTTGAATTGGAACTATAGCACTGGGATCCTGCGATCAACGTCATGCGCGTACTTGCGATCGAGTCCTCCTGCGATGAAAGCGCCGCCGCCGTGCTCGATGCACGCGCCGGGCTGCTCGCGCACGAGCTCTTCAGCCAGGTGGAGCTGCATCGCGCCTACGGGGGCGTGGTGCCCGAGCTGGCCTCGCGCGACCACGTCCGGCGCCTGCTGCCGCTGGTGCGCGGCGCGCTGGCGCGGGCGGGGAGCCAGCCCCGCGACATCCACGGGGTGGCCTACACGGCGGGCCCGGGCCTCATCGGTGCCTTGCTCACCGGGGCCTCGCTGGCGCGCAGTCTTGCCTACGCGTGGGGCGTGCCGGCCATCGGCGTGCACCACCTGGAAGGACATCTGCTGGCGCCGCTGCTGGAAGCGGATCCGCCCCCGTTCCCGCATCTGGCGCTGCTGGTGTCCGGCGGGCATACGCTGCTGATCGAGGTGTCCGGGGTGGGACGCTACCGCGTGTTGGGCACCAGCCGCGACGATGCGGCCGGTGAAGCCTTCGACAAGACCGCGAAGCTGCTGGGGTTGCCGTATCCCGGCGGGCCGCAACTCGCGCAGCTGGCCGAGCGCGGTACGCCCGGCGCCTTCAGCTTCCCGCGGCCCATGCTCGACCGGGCGGGGCTCGAGTTCAGCTTTTCGGGCCTGAAGACCGCGGTGCTGCATGCGGTGCGCGGCCGCTCGCTGACCGAGACACAGCGGGCGGACGTCGCGTGCGGCGTGCAGGAGGCGATCGTCGAGACGCTCACCGCCAAGGCGCTGCGGGCACTTGAGTACACCGGGCTCACGGTGCTGGTGGTGTCCGGCGGCGTGAGCGCCAATCGCTCTTTGCGCGAGCGGCTCACCGCGGCCGCAGGCAGCCACGGCGCGCGCGTGTACTATCCGCGCATCGAGTTCTGCACCGACAACGCGGCGATGATTGCGGTGGCCGGGTTGGCGCGTCTTCAGGCCGGTGAGCACGACGGTCTCGCTATCCAGGCACGCGCCCGGTGGCCGCTCGAGTCGCTGCCTGCGCTCCCCGAACGGATGCCGACATGAGTGACAGCCGCCACACCGATGACCGGATTTTTCTGCACGGACTGACCACCGAGTGCATCATCGGCTTTGTCGACTGGGAGCGCCGCGTCAAGCAGACCGTGGTCCTCGACATCGAGCTGCCGGTGGACTGCCGGCGCGCGGCGATCAGCGACGAGGTCAGCGACACGCTCGACTACAAGAAGGTGGCGAAGCGGGTGCTGGCGTTCATCGAAGCTTCCGAATTCAAACTCGTCGAGACCCTCGCGCACCGCGTGGCGCTGCTCATTCTCGAGGAGTTCGCCGTCGCCTGGGTGCGCATCGCGCTCAACAAGCCCGGCGCCATCCGTAACTCGCGTGACGTCGGCGTGGTGATCGAGCGTGCACGCGCCGACCTCGCGCCCGGCGCCACCCCCGCCGCCCGCCGGACCTGACACGGTGCCCGAAGTCTATGTCGCCGCCGGCAGCAATATAGCGCCCGAACGCAACCTCGCCCGGGCGGTGGCCGAACTCGCGCGCGAGTTTCCCGGTGCCCGCTTCTCGCCCTGGTACCGCAATCGCGCCGTGGGGTTCGAGGGCGATGACTTCATCAATCTCGTGGCCGGGTTCGACACCGTGCTGCCGGTGCGCCAGGTGCTCACGCAGCTGCGGGCGATCGAGGTGCGCTGCGGGCGACCGCGCGCGGCGCCGCGCTGGGCGCCGCGCTCGATGGACCTGGACGTGCTGCTGTACGGCGATCTTATCTGCGATGAGGCGGGACTGAAGCTGCCGCGGCCGGATCTGCTGAAGCGCGCCTACATGCTGGGCCCGCTCGCGGTGCTGGCGCCGCAGGTGGTGCATCCGACCGCGCATCTCACCATCGGCGAGCTGTGGGGGCGCTTCGATCAGGCGGGTCACCCGCTCGAGCCGCTGCAGCCTTAGGTCACCAACCGATGCTGCGGCCGCCATCCACCGCGAGAATCTGGCCCGTGACGTACGGGGCCCCGGTGGCGAAGAACAGGCAGGCGCGCGCCACGTCCTCGGCCGAGCCTGGACGCTTCAGCGCCGTGCGGCTGGTGATTTTCTCCTGCAGCGCCTTGTCCGGCGCGTCGTCCGGCCACATGACAGGCCCCGGCGCCACCGCATTCACGCGCACGTGCGGCCCGAGCTCGCGCGCCAGGGATTTGGTCAGCATGATGAGCCCCGCCTTGGCGAGGCTGTACACCGGATAGCGGCGCAGGGGCTTGATGCCGTGAATGTCCGCGACATTGATAATGAGTCCACGCCGCTCGTGCAACGCGGGCGCCGCGGCCTGTGCGAGAAACAGCGGCGCCTTCAGATTGGTGCCCACGAGATCGTCCCAGTCGATCTCGCCAATGTCGCCCAGCGGTGTCGGGTAGAACGTCGAGGCGTTGTTCACCAGGATATCCAGGCCCCCGAAGACGCCGGTCGCGGCTGCCACCAGCGCCGGCAGCTGTGCGACCTCCAGCAGGTCGCACTCCGCGAGCGCCGCAGAGCCGGGGCGCGAGTCGTTCAGCTCGTGCATCAGGGCGTCCGCGTCGTCCGCCGAGCTGCGGTAATGCAGCACCACATCCGCACCCGCAGCGTGCAGCATGCGCGCGATGCTGGCGCCCACGCGCCGCGCCGCGCCGGTGATGAGCGCCGCCTTGCCGGTGAGCGCGCCGCGCGCTGCCGGTGCCTCGGGGGCCGGGTCGGGTGTATCGAGTGCCATGGGACCCGATTATGACTCCATCGGCCGCACGCTCAATGCTCCCGCCGCTATCGCCCGAGGAGCGGCGCCACAGCCGCTCACTCGCCGGGCTTATCCGCGCACAACTCGCCGCCGCCGGCGGCTGGCTGTCTTTCGAGCGCTTCATGGAGCTGGCCCTGTACGCGCCGGGCCTGGGTTACTACAGCGCGGGCAGCGTCAAGATCGGCGTCGGGGGCGACTTCGTCACCGCCCCCGAAGTGTCCGATCTCTTTAACCGCTGCGTGGCACGCCAGTGCGCGGAAATTCTCACCGTCACCGGGGGCGAGATCCTCGAGCTCGGCGCCGGCACCGGGCGCATGGCGGCAACTGTTCTCACCGCGCTCGCCGCCCAGGGGGTACTGCCGGAGCGTTACGCGATTCTCGAAGTCAGCGCCGATCTCGCCGCCCGCCAGCGTGCGCGCCTCGCGCAGTTGCCGCCGCAGCTGCGCGAGCGCGTGGTGTGGCTCGAGCGTTTGCCGGAGACTCCCGTGCGGGGCGTCATGCTGGCCAACGAGGTGGCCGATGCATTGCCCTGCCGGCGCTTCACCTGGCGGGACGGCGCCGTAAGGGAGCTCGGCGTCGCGCTCGCCGAAGCCGCGGCGGTCGGCGGAAATGCCGCATGCGGCGAGGAGATCTCCTTCCGCGAACAATGCGCCGCGGCTGATGCCGAGCTGGTGAGGGCCTGCGAGGCGTTGCTCGCCTCGTTGGAGGGGGAGCTGCCGCAAGGATATGCGTCGGAAGTCTGCCTGCGCGTGGAGCCCTGGATTGCTTCCCTGAGCGAGTGCCTGGGGCGCGGCGTGCTGCTCCTGAGCGACTACGGACTGCCACGGCGGCACTACTACCACCGCGAGCGCGCGAGCGGCACGCTGCGCTGTCATTTCAAACAGCGCGCGCACGCCGACCCGTATATCAACGTCGGGGTCCAGGACATCACGGCCTGGGTCGATTTCACGCGGATCGCGGAGGCTGCGCTGGCGGCGAATCTCACGCTGAGCGGCTTTGCGACCCAGGCGGGCTTTCTCCTGGCCGCGGGGCTGGAGGGCCTGGCGGCCGAAGCCGACGATGGCGCACAGCGCGCGCGGCTTGCGGGGGAGGCACGGCGCTTAGTTCTGCCGGAGGAAATGGGCGAGGCGTTCAAATTCATGGCGCTCACGCGCGGCTACGACTCACCGCTCAGCGGCTTTGCGCTGCAGGATCTGCGCCACCTGCTGTGAGCCGGAGGCAGTTCTCCGGGTATTGGGAAACGGCTATAACACTCCACCGATCCATGCGGGACCACCATGATCGCGCCAGGCTTCAAGCGGCTCCTTGTCGGCCCTGATCGAAAGCTCCGGATGCTGTGGCGGGCGGCGATGTTCTTCGCGCTCGCGTATTGGGTGTTGCCGCTGGCGCTCGATCCTGCGTTCGCTTTCGTCGCCGACCGGCTCCATCTTGCGGCCGGACTCACGGCGGCAAACGTCGCGATCAACGAATTTGAGAATTTCATCGTCGCGCTGATCTGCACCGCCATCTTCGCGCGCTACGAAGGCCGGCGCGTGGACAGCTACGGCCTTCCCGTGGCCCGTGCGTTCGGCGCACACACCGGCGAGGGCGCGCTCGCCGGCATCGTCATGGCCGGCGCGGTGGCGGCGGCCATGTATCTCCTGGGCGGCATGCACATTCATGGGCTCGCGACCGCCGGAAGCGCGCTCGCGCTGTCGGCGCTCGCCTGGCTCGGTGCGAACCTGTGCGTCGGCGTGGCGGAGGAATTCTGGTTCCGCTCCTATTTCCTGCAGGCGCTGTGGAAAAGCCTGGGCTTCTGGCCGGCGTCGATCGTCATCGCGCTCATCTTCGCGGCTGACCACTACTTCTTCAAGACCGGTGAAAACGTCTGGGACGTCATCACGCTCGTCTCACTCAGCCTGATGATGTGCTACTCGGTACTGCGGACCGGCACGTTGTGGTTTGCGGTCGGCTTTCACATCGCTTTCGACTACATGCAGCTGTTCGTCATCGGCACGCCGAACGGCGCGCGACTGCCACAGGGGCGCCTGCTCGACGCCAGCTTCGATGGACCCGCGTGGTTGACCGGCGGCGTCCTCGGCACGGAGGCGAGCTTCCTCATGTATCCGATGATTGCGTTGCTGTGGCTCTATATCTGGTGGCGCTTTCGCGCCAACCCGCCCGCTTCGCCCGCAGATCGCCCGTAGCCAATATCGAAACTCGAGAGGTTCAAGTGTCCGACACCCTGAGCACCGTGATTCTCGGCATCATCGAAGGCATCAGCGAATTTCTGCCCATCTCGAGCACCGGGCATCTGCTCATCGCGGAGCGCTGGCTCGGAGGGCGCTCGGAGCTGTTCAACGTTGCGATCCAGGCGGGCGCGATCCTGGCGCTGGTACTGATCTACTGGCGGCGGCTGCTGGATCTGCTGACGCGCTTCGACCAGCCGGCCAACCGCGACTACCTGGCGAAGCTCACCGTGGCCTTCCTGATCACCGCGGCGGGTGGCTTCCTCGCGACACGCCTCGGCTGGAAGCTGCCGGAGACCGTGTTGCCGATAGCGCTCGCCCTGGTCATCGGTGGAATCGCGATCTTCGTCATCGAGCAGTACGTGGCCCGCAAGCCGGCAGCCGCGGTGGTCACCTGGAACGTCGCATTCTGGGTCGGCGCCTGCCAGATTCTCGCGGCGGTGTTTCCCGGCACCTCGCGCTCCGCCGCGACCATCTTCGCGGCCATGCTCGCCGGTCTCACGCTGCGTCCGGCGGCCACCGAGTTCGCCTTCCTGGTGGGCATCCCGACCATGTTCGCCGCCACCGCCTACGAGTTGCTCAAGGTGCGCGGCCAGGGCGCCGCGGAAGACTGGCATGCACTCGCCGTCGGCTTCCTGGTCTCGGGCGTCGTGGCCTTCATCGCCGTCAAATGGCTGCTGCGCTACGTGCAGTCGCACCGCTTCACGATCTTCGCCTGGTACCGCGTCGCGTTTGGGACGGTGCTGCTGGCGCTGGTGGCGCAGGGCACGCTGCGCTGAC
>Ga0137409_10003884_pt1 | contig 15812 bp, 12 predicted proteins | sample CZODoug1_16funga_FD_122059 | JGI IMG/M metagenome (GOLD analysis project Ga0137409, IMG submission 122059) | Vadose zone soil fungal communities from Angelo Coast Range Reserve, California, USA - CZODoug1_16fungal (Hybrid Assembly) | ecosystem: Environmental > Terrestrial > Soil > Vadose zone... | reverse complement strand
GGACGATCGAATCCAGCGCGCGGCGGACCGTGTCCGTCGGCGGAAGCGATGCCGCCGTGTAGAACTTCACGGCCACAAACTGCGGCGGCAGCGGAGGAAGCTCCACGTCGGGCGCCGGGATGCGCCGGTACCTCGTGCGCCTCTCGAGAAACGACGGCGGTCGATGGCCGAGCCAGAACTGATGAAACAGCTGATAGAGGAACGACGGGTGCAATACCCGCACGCGGCCGGTCCCGAGGCGGCCCTGCACGTCCGCGACGATGCGCTGATCCATCGGCGACACGCCGAACTGTTTCAGCGTCCCGCGATCCTCGACGCTGCGCTGCGCGTTGCCGGCGGCGTAGGCCTCCGGCGACATCAGGTCGAACAGTTCAACGGCGTTGGTCGTGATGTCCGAGTACCAGGCGGCCGCCCCGCCCCGCGTGATCACGACCAGGCGCTCCGGCGGAATGCGGAACTGCGACTGCACCCATCGGACGAACGGCACCCAGTAGAGGACCTCGTAGCCGACTTCCGACAGCCACGGACCGACGACAATCGGATCCGATCCGGAGACGACGCGTGCGATGTCGCGCTCGACCGCCCACTCCGCGCGATACGTGTCGACGCGCTTCTTTACGTCGCCGGCCTCGCGCACCTGCTTCTCCAGCCGCAGCCGCCACCACGACGCGCGGCGCAGCTGCCTGGCGGTGATGTTCGTGAAGGCGAGACCGCTGTTGCGCAGCTTCTCGCGCAGCAGCTTGAGGCGCCGCCTGGTCTCCGCGAACACCGCGCGCGTCGCCGTGCGCGCCTGGGCGTCGAAAACCGACCACGCCGACACGATCGCCGCCGCCCACGGAGAGGGGTCCCCGCTCATACGCCCCCATCCCGCGAATCGCGGACGTCGAGCAGGCCGCCCGAGCCGATGGTCTCGAATGCCGAACGCGCCATGTCGAGGTGCTTGCGCGAGAAGCCGTGCGGGTCGCTGTAGAACGCCAGCGACTTCACGCCGTAAAACGGGGCCATGTACGAGAAGCCGCCGTAGGTGCCGACGAACGCGTCGGCACGCGCGACGAGGGCGCTCTGCACCTGCAGGTTGTGCGACGGCGCGATCCCCTCGGGAAGATGCCGGACGCCGTGCCCGTCCACGCGCACGCCGTCGTGATCGTCGATGTTCAAGCCCGTCGACAGTGCCACGACCGGCCCCCGCGCCGCGAGCGTGCGCAGGGCGCCGTCAACGAACGCGCGGTTCTGCTCGGTCGCGGGAAAGCAGTCGTTGAAGTAGAACTTCACGGCGACGTAGCGCGGCGGCACATCGGGAATGCCGGCCGCCGGCGGCGCCGGCAGCTGTGCGTACCGCACGTGGCCGCTCACCCACTCGCGCGACTGGTGTCCCCACCAGTACGGGTTCAGCACGTCGTACATCCGTGACGGGTGGAGGAGCGACCAGTCGGCGACGTGCGACTGCCGCATCGCGGATTCGACGAGCTCGCGATCGAATGCGGTGACCTGCGTCTGCTTCTGTTCTCCCAGCTCGCGGACGCGCTCGTCATGCTGGTCTCGGAACGTCTCCGCGCTCACCTGGTCGAACACGTCGACGTACCGCGCAGCGAACGGCCGGTACCACGACGCGGTGCCGCCGCGCGACATCACCACGAACCGATCCGGGTCGACGTCCAGCCACTCCGCGCACCACCGGAGAAAGGGCACCCAGTAGAGCAGCTCGAAGCCAACCTCGCCGAGCCACGGTCCCGCGACGATGGGCGCGGAGCGCGCCACCATGGCGTCGAGGTCTGCCTGGAGCGTGGCGCTGCGCCGCCGCGCGAGAAATGCGCTTGCCGCCAGGCGAACGGGACGCGGGACGATGTGACGGAAGCGGGTCAATGGAGGTTGGAAGTTGGTCTGGCGAGCTCCTCATCGCCGTGCGAGCAGCCGCTCTGCTTCGTCCCAGTCCGCCGGCGAGTCGATGCTGATCGACTCGGTGGCGTCGATGAGCAGCGGCCGGCAGTCGTCGCCGTAGATGCCGCCGAACCGTTCGATGGTCGAGCGCCGGAACGCGTACACCGTGCCGTCGCGCGAATAGGCGGGCCGCGCATCCTGCCGCCGCGTGACGCCGGCCCCGTCGGGCAGGAACGGCCGCAGGCGGCCTTCCTCTATCCGCATCACGTAGTCGGGCGACAAGTGCCGCGGCACCTCCACGACCGTCACGACCGAGTCGGCGTTCGTCTCGCGCAGCATGGTGACGGCGTCGCGAATGTGATCCGGCCGCCGCAGCGGCGACGTCGGCTGCAGCAGCACGATGACGTCGGGCGACCATCCATGCTTCGCGGTCTCCGCGAGCGCATGCTGGATGACGGGCAGCATCGGCGTGTCGTCGGCGGCCAGCGCCGCGGGGCGCATGAACGGCACCTCGAGCCCGGCGCGACGGCCGGCATCCGCGATGTCCGGAGCGTCGGTGCTGAGCATCAGCCGATCGATGACACCCGAGTCGCGCGCCGCGCGCGCCGTGTACTCGAGCAGCGTGTGGCCGGCGAGCGGCCGCACGTTCTTTCCGGGCACCCCTTTCGATCCGCCGCGCGCGGGCACCAGGCCGAGCACAGTGAACGGCTTCGGGCTCACGGCTTCAGGTGAGCCGTGTTCTGCACGAACCGGACTTCGCGCAGCAGCTCGTCAACCGACGCCGCGGCCGGCATCGCGCGAAGATCCGCGGCACCCGGGCGGCACACGTAGCTGACGTGCAGGTGGTCCGCGGCGTAGTCGCTTCGGAGCACCTCGAATCCCGATCTCCTCAGGTACGCCACCATCGTCTGCTCGGTGAGGTAATAGGGGTGATCGATCTTGATGGCATTCTCGACGGACCAGTTGCGCAGGTACGCCGCGCGGAAGTCGACGATGTCGATGAAGAGCAGCCCCTCGCCGGCCAGCAGTTCCCGCACGCGTGTCAGCGTGCCGGCCACGTCGAGCAGGTGGTCGACCGTCTGGCAGATGATGACCGCGTCGAAGCGGCGCCGGCCGAAGTCGTGCTCCTCGATCAGTCCCGTCACCGTCTCGAGCCCGAGCCGCCTGGCCTCCTCGACTTCAAGCGGCGCCGGGTCGATCAGCGTCCCCTGCAGCCCGAATTCCTTCACGAAGTGCGCGGCGACGACGCCCGTCGAACCGCCGATGTCGAGCAGCGTCTTCCGCGTGGTCTTCGCCATGAAGGGACGGACGAAGCCGGCGCGCTCGATCGCGTACTCGCGCTGCTCGGCCTGGATAGTACGGGCGTCGATCAGGCGGCCGTGGAACGCGCTCACCAGCGGACGGTAGATGCCGTCGTAGAACCGGCCGTACGCCTCCGCTGTCATCCGCGGGTTGAGGAAGACGAGGCCGCAGCGGCGGCACGCGTGCGCCTGCGCAGGATAGCCGTAGCGATCGCGGTGCGTCAGGATGACGAGCTCGGCCGCGCCGCACAGGTTGCAGGAGGTCAGCGCCTGCTTCGGCTGCGCGTCGTAGTCGTACTCGAGCGCCGCGATGCGTTCTCGACGATCGGTTGACAAAGTCACCATGGACTGTGGGGCGGGTCCTTTCGGACCCGCCTAATACGTCAACCTCTTCTCGATCGTCAGCTCCGCCCGCGACAGGCAGTCGGCAATCCGCTCGCCCGCCCGTCCGTCGCCGTAGAGCAGGTCGGTCTTCGGCTTGCCGTGCTTGATGTGTGCGGCAATCGCATTGGAGATCTCGCGCCGATCGTGCCCGACGTCCATCACGTTGTGGCCGCGCTCGCGACCGAGCTGACGGGTCCCGATGTTGACGGCCGGCACGCCGAGATACGAGCACTCGCGGATGGCGACGCTCGAATTGCCGACAATCGCGGTCGATCCGCAGAGCAGCCGCAGGAAGTCCTCGGGGAACATGTTGCGGAACAGGTGGAAATTCCTCGGCGCTTCCTTCTCACGGAACATCCGGATGCCTTTCGACGTGCCGTCGGATCCCGCGTCCACGTTGGGCCAGAACCAGAGCACCGGCAGGCCGAAGTCCTTCACCGCGTAGAGCGTCTCGTCGACCTGCTGCCGCGCCTCCTCGTACTCCGTCGTCACGGGATGCTGCATGACGACGAGATACCCCTTCGACAGATCCGTGGTCGGGCCGACGCCGCCGTACTTCACGAACGGGTCGAAATCCATCTCGGGGCGCGCGGCGACGTCCGCGGCGATGTCGATCGACGGGCAGCCGGTGACGTGCACGGTCGCCGGATCCTCGCCGAGCTTCTTCACGCGCTCGCCCGCCAGCTTCGTGGACACCAGGTGCAGGTTCGACAGCTTCGTCACCGAGTGACGGACCTTCTCGTCGATCGAGCCGGTCACTTCACCGCCCTGCACGTGCACGAGCGGGATGTTCATGTAGGAGGCGGCCACCGCCGTGGCGAGCGTCTCGTAGCGATCGGCCACGGTCACGACCGCGTCGGGCTTGATGTTGTCGAACACCGTCGCCAGCTCCGACAGGCCGATGCCCGTCGACTTCGCGGAGGTCACGAGGTTCTCGCCTTCGAGGACCATGTAGACGCGCGCGGCAATCGCAAAGCCGTCGCGCTCGATCGACTGGATGGCGTTGCCGTACCGGTCGAGGAGCGCCGACGCGGCGACGACGAGCTGCAGCTCGAGGTCGCTGTGCGCGGCAATCGCCTGGAGCGCGGTTCGAATTCTGGAGTAGCTGGGGCGAGCGGTGACGACGACGCAGATTTTTCGCTTGGTCAACTATGCGCGAGTCCTTCGATGTCTTCGGCGGCCAGCACCTGGTCCACGGCGACCGGCCGTGCGAGACGGCGGCCGAGAATCTCGTCGAGGCGATCCGGCGGAAGGCCGGTGCCTGGTTTCTTGATCGCGACGTGTTCACGGGCGATGACGGTGCCGGCGGGGAGATCCGCGCTGGCCACCAGGCTTCGCGTGAACAGCTTCCGCAGCGGCGCCGTTTCCTGCGCGGACACGTTCTTGTCGATCGGATGCGCCCGCATCCGCTCGATGAAGCGGACGCCGTCCACCAGCTGGCGCAGCTCCTCGGTCGTGACCGAGGCGATCACGTCGGGCCCGAACATCTCGCGCGACAGCGCCACGTGCACCTCGAGCATGTCCATGCCGAGCGCGGCGCCCGCGAGCCCCGGATAGATCGTCGCGGAGTGATCGGAAAGCCCCACCCAGCACCCGTAGCGCTCGCGGTAGAACGGAATCAGGTTCAACCCGATCTTCTCCGGCGGACACGGATACGCGGTCGTGCACTGGAAGACCCCGACGTCCACGTTGCGCGCGCGGACGCGCGCGACAGCTTCGTCAATCTCCTCGACCGGGCTCATGCCCGTCGAGAGCAGAACCGGTTTGCGCGTGTCGAGGATGCGGTCGAGGAGCATCGCGTTCGACGTCTCGCCCGAGGCAATCTTCCAGAGCGGCATGCCGACGCGTTCGAGCAGGTCCACGGCCTGGATGGAGAACGGTGAAGAGAGGAAGAGGATGCCGCGCTCGCGCGCGTGGTCGGCGAGCCCGCGCCACCCCTCTTCGGTGAATTCCATCCGCTTCCAGTAGTCGTAGCGCGTCTGGTCCTGCCGGCTGAACTTCACGCGGAACGGCTCGGCCGGCGTGCTCTCGGCCGACGCGATGTGCGTCTGGAACTTCACGGCGTCGGCGCCGGCGTTGGCGATGGCGTCCACGAACGCGTGCGCGAGGCCGAGGCTGCCGTCGTGCGTGAGCGCCACCTCGCCGATGATCAGGCAGCGGCCGGAGCGGAGGATAGGTTCAGGGCTCAAGGCTTAGGGCTCAAGGCTTAGGGCTCAAGGCTTACGGCTCACGGGGCTTTGGGCTTTGGGCTCGAGGCTAGCGTGGCTTGAGCCATGAGCCCTGAGCCTTGAGCCAGCGGCGCGAGCCCGCGAAGGTCGAGCGCCGCAAAATGGCCGGCGCCAGCGCGATGGGAGGCGCGCAGCATCACGCCGAGATGCGCGTGGAGCCACTTCGGATCGACGTAGACCGCGGATGTATTGACGCCGAGCATCGGCGCGAGCCATGCCACGCTGCCGCACGTGCCGGCAAACGCCTGCGCGCCCGCGATGATCTGCGTCTGCACGCCGAGGTTGTTGGCGGGCGTCATCCAGGGCCTCGCGCTGACGACGCGTCCAGACGCGCCGAACGAATAGTCGGCGTGCTCGTCGAGCACGAGTCCCGTATCCAGCAGCACGACGCTGGTCCGCTCGGCCAGGCTCTCCACGAACCACGCAAGCGTCCGCCGCACCTCCGGTGTATCGGGCAGCGACTGCGCCGCGTAGAACTTCACCGCGACGTATTCGCGCGGCAGGCGCGCCGGGTCGATCATGCGTGGCGGCGCGATCGGCTCGAACCGCGTGTGCGCGTCGAGAAAGCTCTGGGGCCGCTGGCCGGACCAGAAGAGCGAGAACAGGCGGTACATCAGCGACGGATGGAGGACCGCCACGCGCTCGCCGATGACGCGCTCGACGGTCTGCACGATCTCGCGATCGAAGGCCGAAATCTCGAGCTGCTTGGTGGCGCCGCGCTCACCGGTACGGCGCGCGAATTCGGCGGGGTCGACGTGATCCCAGATCTCGACGTAGCGACCAGCAATCCCCTCGTACCACGACGCGACGCCGCCGCGCGAGACGGCAACCACGCGCGCGGGATCGAGCCGGAACGCCGTCTTGACCCATCGGAGGAACGGCACCCAGTACAGCGCCTCGAAGCCGACTTCCGACAGCCAGGGCCCGGCGACGATGGTCCGTCCTGCGCTGACGACAGCGTCTATCTCGCGCTCGACCACCCACGCCGCCCGCTGCCACTGCAGTTGTTCGCGCAGCTCGGCCCGATGCCGTAACGCGTCGCGGAGCGGCCGCTTAAACCTTCGTAATAAGTTCATGGTGCGGCGCGCCGAAACCGAGCCGGAGCATGTCGACCGACCTCAGATCGAGCTCGACGAAGCTCCCCTTGCGCAACCCGGAGAACACGCGCTTGGCCACTTCGAGATGATCGAAGCGGAAGCCGGTGATGTGCGAGTAGAACGTGAGCGCGTGCGTGCCCGACAGCGGCGCCACGTAGGAGAAGCCTCCGTAGGTGCCGACGTACGCCTCGGCGGCGGCGATGATGCGTGTCTGCACGTCGAGGTTCGTCGCGGGCGTCATCAGGTGGTCGATCGTGTGGATCCGTCCGCGGTTTCCTTTCGCGATGTCCTCGTGGTCGTCGAACCGCTGGCCGGTGTTCAGCAGCACGACGTCGATGTGGCGCGTCAGCTCCTCGAGATACGACGCGACGAACGCGTGATTCTCCGGCGTGTCGGGCAGCGCCGTGTTGCCGTAGAACTTCGCGGCCACGAAGCGCCCGGGCAGCGCGCTTCGCAGATCGCCCAGTTCGACGGGCGGCAGCGCGCCGAACGACGTGAACGCCTCGATCAGCGTGATGGGGACGCGCTGGAACCAGAAGTGATCGAACAGCCGGTACATCGTCGACGGGTGCAGCAGGCGGACGCCGCTGAGCCCGCGCTTCTCCGTCACCTTCGCGATGATCTCCCGGTCGAAGCTCGAGATCTCGACGTGCTTCAGCCGGCCGCGCTGCTCGACGATGCGCGCGTCGTTGCGCGCGCGGAACTCGTCGGGCGAGTAGAACGACAGGACGTCTTCGTAGTTCGTGGTGATGTCGCGATACCACGAGGCCGCGCCGCCGCGCGAGATGACGACGAGCTGCGACGGATCGAGGTTGCCGTACGCCTTCGCCCATGCGAGGAACGGAATCCAGTAGAGCAGCTCGAAGCCCGCTTCCGAGAGCCACGGGCCGATGAGGATGGGCCTGCCGCTGCGTCCGAGCCCGGTGACGAGCTCGCGCGTCTCCTCCGCCTCCGGCAGGTTCCAGCCGGCGAGCTTCTTCGCGGGGTCGCGTTGACGTCCCGGCTTCGGCGTCAGCGCCGAAGGGGGGCCGAGCGGCGCCGCCGTCAGCTCCTTTTCGCCGAGCTGGCTTTGCGCGAACTGTTTCAGCTTCACGAACACGCGACGGCGCCCGTCCTGGAACCACTTGCGCAACTGCAGGCGCACCCGCTTGCGCTGCGGCTGCGTCACGAGCAGCACCTGCAGCGCGCCGACGGCCGGATAGAGCGCGAGCCGCAGCAGCCCTTCGGCGACACCCGCGCCCGTCCGCTGCGGCGCCGGCGACGCGCCGAGCGTCTCGATCGCGTCGGCGAACCGGGGCGTCGCGGCCACCGATGCGCCGAACGGGCGGATGAACCCTTCGACGAAGCGCTGCGCCTTCGCGTCGCCGCCGCCCTCGCCCGCCAGCGAGTCGGCCAGCAGCCGCACGTGCTCGTCGAGCGTCCGCGCGACGCGCAACAGGCCGCCGTTCACGTCGAGCAGGTAGTGGAAGTGGATGGTCCCTTCCTGGTTGTGCTTCGAGATCTCGTCGTCCAGTACGGCATGCACGGGCTTGCCGACGACGGCCGCCTCGAGGAACGCGCTCGTGTTCAGCCCGACGACCGCGGCGCTGTAGTACATCGAATCGAAGTAGTCGTTCTTCGCCTCGTCATCGACCGGGTGCGCGCCCCAGAACGCGATGTTCCTGAAGCCCGAGAGGTCGATCTGCTTCCACTCGTCGGGACGCGCGGGATGCGGGCGGATCAGGATGCCGATGTCCTGCAGCCGTGGATCGCCGCTCGTGCGGATCGCCTCGACCCATCGCTCGACGAACGCCGGCTCGTTCGCGGTCCCACGGAACAGCGACGAACAGAGGTAGAGGACGAACGGACGATCGGCGCGCAGCCCGACGCGCGAGCAGAAGCTCTCGCGGCTGCGCGACGGCGCGCGGCCGAACCACTGGTCGTACGGGTGCGCGCCCGTGACGACGACCCGATCGGGCGAGACGCCGTGCATCCCGACGGCTTCCTGCTTCTGGACGTCGTTCCAGACCAGTACGAGGTCCGGCACGTTGCGGATGACCGCCTTGCTGGAGAGGTGATCCCAGCTCGCGACGGGAAGCGCGGTGCGGACGCCGAGCGCCCTGGCCGCGGCGAGGTGGTCCATCTGCGGCGACCCGAGCTCGATGAGCGGCGTCACGAGCACGACGTCGGGATGCTGGGCGGCGATAGAGCGCTCGAGCTCCGGGCTTGGTGGAACGCCGCGCTCGAGCGCTCGCAGCACGCGTGCGAAGGTGTCGCGGCCGCCCTGGCCGAGACGTTCGGCCAACGCCACGACGCTGCGCGGTGCGCGGTCGCGCGCCCGTGCGCGCAGGTGCGGTGTCTCCGCGTACCGCGGATCGAGATAGCGCAGGTAGTCGATGCCGAGCCGCAGCCGCCGCGCGAACTCCGCCCACGCGCCGGGCGCGCGGCCCGGCGTGGCGCCGAGCGTGATCGTCGGATACTGCTCCGCGAGCCGCTCCACCATGCGCCGGCCGCCCATCGACTCTTCGCGGTCCGCCGACAGGTGCAGCTCGTGGCCGCGGCGCGCGAGCTCCGCGATGCCCGATTCGAACAGCCGCAGGTACGAGTAGTGCCGCGCGAAGAAGAGGATCCTCATCCGGCGACTCCGGCCGCTCCGCGCGCCTGCTCCTCGTCCGCCCGGCGCTTCTTGGACGACACCTCGCGTTCGTCGAGCAGCCAGCGCCGGCCCGCGGGGACACGCTCGAGCGCGCGCAGCGTCGCGAGGCCGATCCTGCCGACGAGCGGCGCGGGCCGGGACGCTTCGGCCGGCCCGGCCGAGGCAAGCGATTCGAGCGCATCGGCCATCACCGAGGTCGCCGCGACGTCCAGGCCACACGGCCGCACGAACGAGCGGACGAACGCCTCCTGGCGCGCCATCACCTCCGCCGGCGGCCCCTCGAGCATCGCCGCGAGCTGCGCCTCGTGCTCCTCCAACGTTCGCGACGTCGTCAGCAGACCGCCTTCGACGAGATAGCGGAAGTGCAGCGTGCCTTCCTGGCTCGCGCTGAATTCCGGCGGGAGGATGGCGAGCACCGGCCGCTGCGCGATGCCGGCCTCGATGAACGCGCTGGTGTTGAGTCCGACGACGGCGGCGCTGTGATGGAGCGAGTCGAAGTAATCGGCGCGCGACTGGTCATCGACCGGGTTTCCGCCCCGGAACGCGACGCCAGGCACCGTCCGCCAATCGACGTCGTCCCATTCGCGGGCCCGCGACGGATGCGGGCGGATGAGGATGCGAGCCTCGCGGAGGCGCGGATCGGCGGATGCGCGAAGGTGCGCCGCCCACCGCATCACGAACGCGGCCTCCGACGGACTTCCCGGGAAGAGCGCCGAGCAGACCCAGAGCACGAAGGGCCGGTCGTCCGGCAGGCCGACGTGACGCGCGAAGTCGGCGCGGGTGCGCGAAGGCTTCCGATCGAACCAGCGATCGAAGCATTGCGCGCCGGTGACGACCACGCGGTCCGGCGGAACGCCGTGCATCTCGAGCGCCTCGCGTTTCTGCACGTCATTCCAGACGAACAGGCGGTCGGGGACGTCGCGGATGATCGCCTTGCTCGAGAGGTGGTCCCAGCTCCAGACACACACGGCCGCAGGTAGGCGCCGCGCGCGGATGCTGCGCAGCAGATCCACCTGAGACGAGGCCACGACGCCGACGAGCGGCGTGATGACGGCGAGGTCCGGCCGCTGCTCGTCGACGAAGCGCTCGATCGCGGGGCTCGGCGGCAGCGCGCGATCGATCCGGTCGAGCAGGCGCGCGAGCGTTCGACGGCCGCCGGCCGCACGCACGCCGGGCACGCGCAGCACCCTGAGCAGTCCTCGCGGTGTGCGCAGGCGGGCGCGCCGCCGCAGCGCCGGCGTGTGCGCGTACTCGGGCCGCAGGTAGCGGAGGTAGTCGAGCGAGAGACGGATTTTCGACGCGAGGAAGAAATACGCCCGCTCGCGGCGCGGCATCACGCCGAAGGTCACCGTCGGATGCCGGGCCGCGAGGCGTTCGACGATGTCGCGTCCGCCGAGCGCGGAGTCCTGCCGCTCCGCCGTCAGGTGGACGTCGTGCCCGCGGCGCGCGAGCTCGTCGACGACCGACTCGAGGTTGCGGAAGTATCCGTAGTGCAGCGACGCGAAGAGGACTCTCATCGCGTGTTGGGGCGGCCGCGCAGGCCGGCGCGATGCGTGAGCATCAGGACTTCGTAGATGACTTTGCGCGTCGCGCGACGAATCTTGGCCACCGCCATCCTGCCGCCGACGAGCGTGTAGTAGACCGCGTGCCGCGCGCCCTTCTTCACCAGCTTCTTGACGAAGTGGACGTTGTCCACGCCGCGGCCGAGGCTCTTCGACGTGTCGGTCTTGCGCGTGGCGCGCCACGCGGAGGCGATCACGTAGGTGGCCACCATCGACGGCGCGACGCCCTGCGCCCGCAGCAGCACCGCGTGCTGCAGCGACGGCGGCCAGTTGAAGCGCGGCGGCGTGGCGTCCGCGAAGAGCGACGTGCGCTGCCGCGCGACGCTTGCGCCATCCGACTGGCGGCGCGACCACAGCGGCTGCGGCACCTGGTGAATCTCGCCGAGCAGCGTCAGCTCCGCGACGAGCATCCGGTCGGGGTTGAGCACGGGACGAAAGATGCCGGCGGCTTCGAGCGCGCGCATCCGCATCAGGCCGTACACCATGTCGCCCGAGCCGAAGCCGTTCCAGCAGAAGCGGCGCCACCGCTCGGCCGCACTCGTCACGCCGGAGGTGTCGAAGATCCGAGGCTCCTTGTCCACGACCACGCTGGCTTCATCGATCCGCAGCGTCTGCGGATACGCGAGCACGGCATCCGGGTGTCGATCGAGCTCCGCGATCATCGTCTCGAGCCATCGCGTGTCCCATCGATCGTGATCGCTCACCCAGGCGAAGTATTCCGCGCCCGGATGATCGCGGCGCGCCATCTCGACGACTTCCTTCCAGGTCGGCACCATCCCCTGCCGCCGCTGATGGCGGACGTAGCGGACGCGAGCATCCTGCCGCTCGTACTGGCGCGCGATCGGCTCGACCTCGTCGCTCGACCCGTCGTCGAGCATCAGGAGGGCGAAGTCGCGATGCGTCTGCCCCAGAATGGAATCCATCGCCTCGCGCAGGTGTTTCGCGTTGTTGTACAGCGTCATGCCGAGGACGGTCCGAGGTGCCACGCCCCTCATTGCTGACGCGCTCCGAGAAGCGTCCGAAGACTGTCTTTCAGCCGGACAACCGGCCGGCTGGTCGCGACGGTATAGCGCCACCGCTTCCACTGCAGTTTCCGCAGCTTCCTGGCGCGCATCTGCTGCTTCGTCCGGCGCTCCAATCGATCGTGCGCGGCGTGTCGCTCGCGTTCGACCCGCTCCGCTTCCCATCGCGCGGCGCGCTCATCGAGGACGTCGCGCTTCAACTGCGCGCGCTCCTGCTCGCTATCCGCGCGTTGTTCATCGAGGCTGTCCATCATCAGCCATGCGACAGGTCGGGTATTCGCGGCCGTGGCGAGGTGCCGGACGAGGCCACGCAGCGGCGTCGGCCGCGTCAATCGCTCATCAGGTGCTCGTCGTCCGCTGTGCGCGAGCTGCTCGACGGCATCGGCGAAGGTCGGCGTCGCGGGCGTGCCGAGCCCTTGCGGCCGGACGAATGCGCCGAGAAATCGCCGGTTCCGTTCGTCGCGAATGCCATCACCGCCGATTGCGGCGGCGAGCTGGGCGAGGTGCGACGGAATATCACGACTGCTATGCACCAATCCGCCTTCGACGTTCAGCAGATACCGGAAATGGACCATGCCCTCCTGGTGCATCCGATATGCGGGGAGCTGCAGTGTCAGGACGGGGCGTCCGACGATTGCCGCCTCCAGGAACACGGTCGTGCACAAGCCGACGACCGCGCCGCTGTAGTACAGCGAGTTGAAGAACTCATCCTTTGCGTCGGCGTCGATAGGGTTGCGTCCGCTGATGGCGATGTTGTCCAGCCCGTCGAGCGTCACGCCGTTCCATTCACGGATCCGCTCAGGGTGCGGCCGAATGAGTACACCGGCGCCGCACAGGACCGGGTCGCGGCTCGAGCGCAGCGCCTCGATCCATTGCTTCACGAACAGCGGTTCGATCGGATCGGGCACCGGGCTCATCGCGGAGCAGACGTAGAGAATGACCGGACGTGATGGATTCAGACCCACGCCGCGGCAGAAGTCCTCGCGCGATCGCACCGGACGCGCATCGAACCATTGGTCGTAGCATTGCGCGCCGGTGACGATGACGCTCCCGTGCGGTATGTCGTGCATCTCGACGGCTTCGCGCTTCTGCACCTCGTTCCAGACAAGCGTCGCGTCGGGCTGGATATGAACGAGCGCCTTGCTGGAGAGGTGATCCCAGCTCATGATGCATGCCGCCGTTGGAATCCCGAGCCCGCGCGCGGCCTTGACCTGGTCAATCGCGAAGGAGCGCGAGAAGGTCAGCGACGTGAGGAGAACGACATCCGGTTGTTGTTCGTCCATCAACCGGAGGATGCCGGGGCTTCGCGGCAGCAGCCGTTCGACGGCTTTGAGCAGCCATGCCGTGGCGCGATGGCCGACGAGCGCGCCGCCGATGCCCGACGTCATCCAGCGGACGATGCGCGGCGTCCGCTCGATGTTGCGGACGCGAAGCTTCTCCGCTTCGACGTAGCGCGGATCGAGGAAACGCACGTAGTCGAGCGCGAAGCGTACCTTCTGCGCGAAGGGGAACCATGGCTCCCCCGCCGGCGACGGCGTCCAGCTCCACGTGATCGTCGGATGCTCCGCCGCGAGACGTTCGACGAGCGCCTGCCCACCGAAGCGCTCCTCCTCGTCGGCGAGCAGATGCACCTGGTGGCCGCGCGCGGCGAGCTCGCGAATGACCGACTCGAAGTTGCGGTAATTCGCGAAATGCAGCGCGGTGAAAAGAACTTTCATCCCTTGCGCGCGATGACGCGCAGATTCTTGCCATAGCAGCCGGCGTTGGCGAGGAACTGGATGACATCGGAGACGTCCGCGAGTCCATCCGCGTCGCGATGCAGCACTTCGCGGCGATACCAGATGTAGTCCTCGATATCGAGCCCCTCGGTGACGATCAGCTCCGGCGCCAGCGAGTGCCGCCGCATCAGGTCCCGCATCGTCATCGGCGTGTAGTAGTTCAGGTGATGCGTCGGCCAGATGAAATGCGCCTTCGGGCCCATCAGCAGCCGCGACGCCGAATCGAAGTTCGGCACGAAGAGAAACAGGATGCCGCCCGGCGCCAGCAGCTCCGCGCAGGCACGAAGCGTGCGCCGCGGATCGAGCAGATGCTCGAGCACGTCGAAGAGCGAGACTGCATCGAAGCTGCCCGGCGCGAAGCCGGCGTCTTCGAGCGCGACGGTGCGAAGGTCCAGGCCGCGCGAGCGGCCGAATTCGATCGCCGAGGGGTTCAGATCGATCCCGATCGCGTCCCACCCCTTGTCGCGCGCCGCCTCGACGACGAAGCCGGTGCTGCAGCCGACGTCAAGATAGCGCGGCGTGCGGGTTCCCCGAAGGTGCTCGCCCATCATCCGCACGCGCTCGGTGCCGAACCGGTTCGCGCGGTACTCGTGGCTGTTGATGCCGAGATCGCGGACGATGTCCTGATACGCCCGCGATGCGTACACCTGCGTGTAGTGCGTTTCGTCGAAGGTCGGGTTGACGAACACGAGATCGCACTGCTGGCAGCGGACGATCCGCATGTGATCCTTCTCGAGCTCGAGCGTCTCCTCGCTGCTGCCGCAGGTCGGGCATCCGCGCCGGGTGAGCAGCTCCTCCGGGATGCGGCCGAATCGTGCGACGAGCTCGTCGATCGGATGCGTCCGCTTCTCGATGAGGCTCTTGTACGAGCTTCCCGGACGCAGCTTGCTGACATCGACCGGCTGGTATTCGGAAACGCGCCTGTAGGGAATCTGCATTGGTTCAGGCGGACCTGAAGGTCCGCCTCTACGTTCGCTGGTCCGGCTAAAGCCGGACTCCACCGAGAAGGAACTCGACCAGCTTCAAATCCGAAGGGGTGTCGATGTCGATGGAATCTTCCGCGCTCATCCCGAGCGGCCACGACCGCTCGCCGTACAACGAACCGGACGCGACGACCGCGGCGCGGACCGCCAAGACCGCCGGACCGTTTCGCGCGAACACGCGCGGCTTGTCCTGGCGCCTCGTCGGCGTCGGGCCGTCGAGAAACGGCTTGAGGAGGCCGTCTTCGAGTCGCATCACCGACACCGGATTGAACTGGTGTGGTACCTCGACGACGGAGACCATCGAATCCGCAGCGGTGCGCTCGAGCCAGTCGATCGCCGCGTCGATGTGCTCGGCGCGGCGCAACGGCGAGGTCGGCTGCAGCAACACCACCATGTCCGCGTCGAACCCGCGTTCCTTCATCGCCTCGAGCGCGTGCTGCACGACGGGCAGCATCGGCGCGTCATCCGCGGCCAGCGGCGCCGGCCGCATGAACGGCACCTCGAGGCCGAGCGACCTCGCGCACTCGGCGATCCGTTCGTCGTCCGTGCTCACGATCGTGCGGGTCAGCTTCCGGCTTTGTTTCACCGCGTCAGCCGTGTAGGCCAGCAGCGGCCGTCCGCAGAGCAGCGCGAGATTCTTGTTCGGGATGCCCTTCGACCCACCGCGTGCCGGGATGATGCCGAGTATTTTTGCCACGGTAGGGCGGGCCTTCACGGCCCGCCTTCCTCAGTACGACAGCCGCTTCTGCACCCGCAGCGGCGCGTTCGCGAGAATCTTCGCGATGCGCGCGCCTGCCCCGCCGTCGCCGTACAAATGGCTCGACGGATATCGCCCGTGCCCGAGTTGCTTCTCGACCGCGGCCACGATCTCGCGACGGTCGCAGCCCACGTCGACGATGTTGCCGGCGCGATCGCGTCCCTGCTGCCGGGTGCCGACGTTGACC
>Ga0137409_10003883_pt1 | contig 15813 bp, 13 predicted proteins | sample CZODoug1_16funga_FD_122059 | JGI IMG/M metagenome (GOLD analysis project Ga0137409, IMG submission 122059) | Vadose zone soil fungal communities from Angelo Coast Range Reserve, California, USA - CZODoug1_16fungal (Hybrid Assembly) | ecosystem: Environmental > Terrestrial > Soil > Vadose zone... | reverse complement strand
GCACAGCAGCGACGAATCCTGCCTGCGGTCGCGGAAGGCGCGATGCGGATGGCATTCGCGCATACCGAAACGGATGCGCGCTACGACCTGTCCCACGTGACCACCCGCGCCCGCCCACGCTCCGACGGCTACGTGATAGACGGGCTGAAGCGCGTGGTGATGCATGGTTCGTGCGCCGACCTGCTCGTCGTCTCCGCACGGCTCGAAGGCGACGTCGGCGAGCGGTCCGGCGTCGGCCTGTTCCTGGTCGACCCCGGGGCGGCCGGTGTCACGCGTGGAAGCCGGCGCACACTCGACGAAATGCGCGCTGCCGACATCGAATTCCGGCAGGTGCACGTGGACTCCGCCGCGCGGCTCGCGCAGGACCGCGATGGCTCGACGCTCATCGAGGCGGCGCTCGATTACGCGACCGCGCTGGTTTGCATGGAGGCCGTCGGTGCGCTCAAATACGCGAACGACGCTACGCTGGAGTATCTGAAGTCCCGCCGGCAGTTCGGCGTGCCGATCGGCAGCTTTCAGGCGCTGCAGCACAGGATGGTCGACATGACGGTGGATTGCGAGCAGGCGAAGTCGATCGCTGCGCTCGCCTGCGCGAGCGTGGATTCGGAGACCGATCCGACGCGCCGCGCGCACGTCGTATCCGCGGCGAAAGTCCGGATTGCCGATGCCTGCCGGCACATCGGCCATGAAGCGATTCAACTCCACGGCGGCATGGGCATGAGCGACGAGCTGAAGATCAGCCACACCTTTCGCCGCCTGACGATGATTGCGCAGCAATTCGGCGATGCCGACTTCCATCTTGCGCGCTTTGCGGCGACGGCCGGGTGACCTGCCGTTCGCGCGCGCATGCCATTGACGTTCGATTTGCCCGGGATGACCGACATGACCATCACGACCAATCAGCAGGTGCTCCTCGCAAGCCGCCCGCAGGGCGCCGTGACCGAGGACAACTTCCGGATCATCGAGACGCCGCTCGGCGTTCCGCGCGACGGCGAAGTTCTCGTCGGAAACGAATGGCTGTCGCTCGACCCCTATATGCGCGGCAGGATGAGCGACGCGAAGTCGTATGTCCCGCCGGCGGCGCTCGGCGAGGTGATGGTCGGGCAGACCGTGGGAGAGGTGATCGAATCGCGCGACGCCCGTTTCGCGGCGGGCGACAAGGTGCTGTCGTCGCTGGGCTGGCAGCGCTACGGAATCGCCAAGGGCGGCGAGCTCACGAAGCTCGATGCGACACGGTTCCCGGCCTCGTATTACCTCGGGATTCTCGGCATGCCGGGGATGACCGCGTGGTTCGGTCTCACCGAAATCGGCAGGCCGAAGCCCGGCGAAACGGTGGTCGTTTCGGCCGCATCGGGTGCGGTCGGAAGCGTCGCGGGGCAGCTCGCCAGAAGTGCCGGCGCGCGGGTCGTCGGCATTGCGGGCGGGCCGGCCAAGTGCCGCTACGTCGTCGAGGAACTCGGCTTCGATGCCTGCGTCGACCACCGCGCGGGCCGTCTCTACGAAGACCTCGCTGCCGCGTGCCCCGGCGGGACCGACGTCGATTTCGAGAATGTCGGCGGCGTCGTGCTCGACACCGTGCTGCGCCTGATGAATCGCCACTCGCGCATCGTCGTGTGCGGCCTGATCGCCGAATACAGCGCGGGCGAGCCGTACGCGTACACGCGAATGCGCTCGGTGCTCGTGAATCGAATCGGCATGCAGGGCATGATCGTTTACGACTGGAAGGACCGTTACGGCGAAGCCCTCGCGCGGCTGCAGCAGCTGCTCGGCGCAGGCAGGCTCAAGTACCGCGAGTCGGTCGTCGAGGGGCTGGAGAACGCGCCGAAGGCGCTGATCGGCCTGCTGCGGGGCGAGAACTTCGGCAAGCAGCTCGTCAAGATATAGCGCGCACGTGCAGGCCCCGCGTCGCGGCAATCTGAATCGGGATGTCCGAATGGCATGAGGCATCTTCGCAAAGTTCAGCGACATCAAGGGCGAATCGGCCGACAGCAGGCACAGGGACGAAATCGAGGTGCTCTCATGGTCGTGGGGCCTGAACAGGCCCGCTGCGATCGCGCACGGCGGCGGATCCGGCGAGGGCAAGGCCGGTTTCAATGATTTCAGCTTCACCCATCACCTCGACAAGGCGTCGCCGGTGCTGATGAAAGCGTGCGCGACCGGCCAGCACATCAAGGAAGCGACGATCACGATGCGCAAGGCGGGCAACACCCCGCAGGAGTTCCTCGTCATCAAGATGAACGACGTCATCATCACCACCGTGGCTCCGAGCGGTGCTGCCGATGGCGGCGCGGCGATGGAGAGCGTCGCGCTTCAGTGCGGCAAGGTGGACCTGGAATACAAGCCGCAGAAGTTCGACGGGTCACTCGATGCCGGTGTCCATTTCAAGTACGACATCAAGGCGAACAAGGAAGGATGACGGGAACTGTTCGGGATTGGACCTGACGAACACTGACCGGTCAGATTGAACTGTGTCGCGGTCGACGACCGCGTTCGACCCAAACCATTCTCCGGGGAGGACCCGTGATGGGCAGGTTCGTTGAAGTCGCCAGGAAGTCCGAGATTCCCGAGAGCGGCGCAATCGGTGTGGAGGCCGAGGGCAAGCGCCTCGCACTCATAAACCTCGACGGCGAGATCTACGCCATTGATGACGACTGCCCTCACGAAGGCGGCCCGCTCTCTGAAGGGCAAATCAGCGGCGAGGAAATCGAATGTCCCTGGCACACGTCGCACTTCAATATCAAGACCGGCCGCGTCACGATGGACCCCGCGACGCAAGACGTCGCCACGTACAGAGTGCGCCTCGTTGGCGATGCGGTGGAAGTCGAAATCTAGGATCGGGCGAACGAGATAACCGCATGAAAGCGGCAGACCCTGACAAACTGGACCGCATAGTGGCCGAGGCCCGTCGTGCTGCTGCCAAGCGCGAACAAGGCTACCGGGAGCAAGCGCTCAAGATCTATCCGTGGATCTGCGGTCGCTGCACCCGCGAATTCACACGCGCCAACCTTCGTGAGTTGACCGTTCATCACCGGGATCACAATCACGACAACAACCCACCGGATGGCAGCAACTGGGAACTGTTGTGCCTGTACTGCCATGACAACGAACACCAGCGGCATCTGGAAGCGACTGGCAACGGGAGTACTGCTCGCGAAGGTGGCAGCGTCGCGACCCATTCGCCGTTCGCGAATCTCAAGGCGCTGCTGGAAAGCAAGAAAGCGTCTTGAGAATTGCGCTGTCCCCCCAAAGAATCGCGCAGACGGTTAGTCGCGATTCGCAGCTCTGCGCGCGGCCATTCGCATCGGCAGCAACCGGCGGCCGAGCAGCGCCGCGAGTGCCGCACCGATCAGCAGCGTCGAGGCCGGTTCCGGTACGTTCGTCGGATCGATTCTCACGTTGTCCACACCCAGCTGAAAAGTGAGCACATTATCCGTCTCCGCAAACCGGAGACGCAGCGTTTCTCCGGCGTGCGCCGTAAATAGTGCGGTGAGATCGTCCGTGTAGGACGTATATCCGCTGACCGGAGGATCACCCGGCTTCGTTTGAAACACGTTCAACAGAACGTCCGCGGCGGCGACACTGAAAGGATTGGCGCTGGCACTGATGATATCCACGCGCGCCTGCTGGTTCAGCGCGGGCGTGCTGAAGTCCAGTGTCGGCGGGCTGGGCGTGAAAAACGTGCCTGCGCGGTTACCGATGAAAAGATCGAAGCTGAGCATCGCGCCGCCCGCTGGCACCACGAAGTCCTGGTACATCACATGAGACCCCGGCCCCTCGGCGTCGGTCATCGCGGCGTCCGTACCCTCCGGCGGAGCCGGTACCGGATCGCCGTTGACCGGGCTGAAAGTGCCGCTTTGGAGGAAAAAAGTTCCGTCGCTACCCAATTGGTCGGCCCTCGTCCAGGAGGCGAGTCCCGATTCGAATCCGCCGTTCGCAATCAGCGGGGCCGCGCGTGCCGAAGACGCAGCCGCACCGCCGATCATCGCTGCGACAACGGCCGAGACTGCAAAGACGGTTGATGCCTTCATCGAGAACTCCTCCCTGCGGTCGATAGTCGCTTCACTGTCGGTCGGCGCTCCCTGCGCTGCCTGCCCGGCAGAGCCGGCGGATCTCCTTGGTAGGCTAGCGGTCCTGCGCCTTCAGCACGCCCGCGTCATGAACGACGCGGCCGCCGACGACCGTGAGGACCGAGCCGAGCTTCTTCAGCGATTCGTCGGGAACGCTGAAGTAATCGTCGTTCAGCACGACCACGTCCGCGAACTTGCCGACCTCGATCGAGCCGAGCTTGTCTTCCTCCTTGGTGAACCACCCGTTCTCCGCCGTGTACAGGCGAAGCGCTTCCTGACGCGTGAGTGTTTGACCGGCATTGATGAGCTCGCCCGAGCTGTTCTTGCCCGTCACCATGTAATAGAGCATCAACCACGGATTAAGCGTCGAAATCTGCGCGCTGTCCGAGCCCGCGCCAACCTTGACGCCGCTGTCCACGATCGTCCGATACGGCGGGCCGTTTTGAGCCGCGGTTCCCGCGAGATAACGAAAACCGTGCAGCGCGACGCCGGCGCCGAGCGCTTTCAAGCGCGCAATGTCTTGCGGCGTAATCGTGACCGCATGCGCGATCGACCAGTGCAGCGGCGCGATCGGAATCTGCGCGTTGAGCTGCTCCCACGCGCTAATCGCAATATTGTCTTCCGTTGTCGACAAGGTGTGCTGCTGATAGATCCATCCGCGTTCGGCCGCTTTCTTGACCGCAGCGGGGTAGTTCGCGGGCGGCGGGCCTCCGAACAACGGCCAGTTGGTGATGAACTCACCGAGGCCGGCGCTCTTGAGCCAGTCGTCGCCGTATTCGCGGAACGCGTTGTCGATGCGTCGCTGCAGGATCGGCAGGTTGAGCGCATTGTCCATCGTCAGATAATTGACGCGGATGCGCACCTTCATCTGTCCCTGGCGGTGCAGGTCGAGCAGCGGCTCGTAGGCGAAATACGGGTCCCAGCTCGCAGCGCCGTCGAAAACGAACTCGTCCTCGTGGTTGGGCGATCCCGGAATGAGGAAGCCGCCCATGTCGAAGTTCGACGTCACGCCGAGACGCGCGGAATAGGTCATCGCGTCCGTCGTGCTGCGCTTCTTGTCGTCGAAGGTCTGCACCGATCGCAATGCGTTGAGGGCGGCCACCGTCGGAGCGAACACGGCGATCGAGCCATCAGCACCCACGACGATGCCCTTGCTCTCGAAAAACGCCTTGCCCGCGGTATTGGTGGACGATGGCCCGATGAACGACACTTGCAGATAGACCGGATTGGCCGGCGCGATCGCGTCGAGCTCGGCGAGGTTGGGCAACCGCTTCTCCGTAAACTGGACCGGGTTGAATCCGCCGATCGTCGTGATGAACGCGCCCACAGGCGCATGGTTGATCCGGTCGACATACGTCGCGCGGATGTCGGAAAAATTCGCCGCCGACTCGAGCGGCGTGTGATAGCCCGGGCGCAGCCCGAGCAGCACGATATGGTTGTGGTTGTCGACGAGCCCGGGAATGGCGACGCGCCCCTTGAGGTTGATCACCTGCTTGCAGCCAGCTTCCGCGGCGCCGCCGGCGTCGTGCCCGACCGACACGAACTTGCCGTTGCGCATCGTCACCGCCGAGACGACGTTGTTCGATGCATCCATCGTGTGGATGCGCCCGTTGATCAGCGCAATCTCGAGGCCGTTCGGACAATCGCGATCATGACCGCGATCATCGCGATCCGGCTTGTCGGCGATCGCTACGCCGCAGAAAAGCGCGAGGCCGAGTGCGACGGCCGCAGTGCACACCTTTTCGGTCGAATGCTGCTGCGGCTTCGTAGGGTTCCTCCGATTGTCGAGCATCGTTTCCTCCTGGTGTGAATCATTCCACCGAACAGCCGATGCCCGGAACGAGGCATCGACCGGACAACGTCTCATGCAACCTCGAACAATCCCGCTGCGCCCATGCCTCCGCCGATGCACATCGTGACGACGACGCGCTTCGCACCGCGGCGTCGCCCTTCGATCAGCGCATGGCCGGTCAGGCGGGCGCCCGACACGCCGTACGGATGGCCGACCGCGATTGCGCCGCCATCGACGTTGAGCAGGTCGTTGGGTATGCCGAGCTTGTCGCGGCTGTAGATCACCTGTACGGCGAATGCTTCGTTCATCTCCCAAAGATCGATGTCGTCGACGGTCAGGTTCATTCGCGATAGCAGTTTCGACACGGCAAACACCGGCCCGATGCCCATTTCGTCGGGTTCGCAGCCGGCAACCGCAAAGCCGCGAAAGACGCCGAGCGGTGTCAGGCCCCGTTGCGCCGCCGTGGCTGCGCTCATGACGACGCATGCCGAAGCGCCATCGGAGAACTGACTCGCATTGCCGGCCGCGACCGTTCCGCCCGGCAACGCCGGCTTGATTTTCGCGACGCCCTCGTAGGTCGTATCGGCGCGGATGCCCTCGTCGGATGCAAGCGTTGCCTGCTTCGTGTAAATCCGCGACGTTGCCTTGTCGGCGACGGCCATCGTGACATCGATCGGCACGATCTCGTCGGCGAACCTGCCCGCTGCCGCCGCAGCCGACGCGCGCTGCTGGCTCTGCACGCCGTACTCGTCCTGCCGCTCGCGCGAAATGCGATAACGCTCGGCTACCTTCTCGGCCGTCTGCAGCATCGTCCAGTAAATCTCGGGCTTGTTCCGGTCGAGCCACGGATCGTGCGCCATGTGCTTGTTCTGCTCGTTCTGGACGCACGAGATCGATTCGACGCCGCCCGCGACGTAGATGTTGCCTTCGCCGGCAATGATCCGTTGTGCGGCGAGCGCGATCGTCTGCAGTCCCGACGAGCAGAAGCGATTGATCGTCGCGCCCGGGACGGAGACCGGGCAGCCCGCGCGCAGCGCGATCTGGCGCGCGATGTTCCAGCCGGTCGCGCCCTCCGGAAGCGCGCAGCCGATCATCACGTCGTCGATTTCGGCGGGATCGACACCGGCGCGCGCCATCGTGTGGCGGACCACGTGTCCGCCGAGTGTCGCGCCATGCGTCATGTTGAATGCGCCGCGCCAGGACTTCGCGAGTCCGGTGCGAGCGGTGGAGACGACGACGGCTTCACGCATTGAACGTCTTTCCTTCGGCTGCGAGGCGCGCAAGCAGCGGCGCCGGTTGCCAGAACGACGGATCGGCATGCGGATTGTCCGCCAGGCGCCGCAGCGTGCGCACGACGTTGTACGGGCCCTGCATGTCCGCGTACAGCATCGGTCCGCCGCGCCAGAGGGGGAAACCGTAGCCGGTCAGGTAGACGACATCGATGTCGGAAGCGCGCAACGCGATGCCCTCCTCCAGCAGGCGCGCGCCTTCGTTGATCAGCGCGAGCACGCAACGATCGACGATCTCGTCGGCGCCGATCCTGCGCGGCGCGATGCCGATCTCCTTGCGGCAGGCATCGATCAGCGCGTCGACGGCAGGATCGGCGATCGCATCACGCCGGCCGCTTTCGTAGCGGTACCATCCTGCGCCCGTCTTCTGCCCGAAACGTCCTTCTTCGCAGAGGCGGTCGGCAATCCTCGAATAGCGCATCTGCGGCCGTTCGGCATAGCGCCGCTTGCGAATCCGCCAGCCGACGTCGTTCCCGGCAAGGTCGCTCATCCGGAACGGACCCATCGCCATGCCGAAGGTCTCGAGTGCCTTGTCGATCTCACGCGGCGACGCGCCCTCCTCGACGAGGAACAGCGCCTGGCGCAGATAGTGCTCGATCATCCGGTTGCCGATGAAGCCGTCACAGACACCCGACACGACGGCGGTTTTTCGTACTCGTTTTGCGACGGCCATCGCGGTGACGAGCACATCGTCCGCGGTCTTCGCGCCGCGGACGACCTCGAGCAGCTTCATCACGTTCGCCGGGCTGAAGAAGTGCAGGCCGAGCACATCCTGCGGACGCCGGGTCGCCGCGGCGATGCGGTTCACATCGAGCGTCGATGTGTTGGTCGCAAGAACGGCGCCCGGCTTGGCGGCTTCATCGAGCGCGCGAAACACCTGCTCCTTGAGTCCCATTTCCTCGAACACCGCCTCGACGACGAGATCGGCGTCGCGCAGGTCGTCGTAGCGAAGCGTCGGGGCGAGGAGCGCCAGCGCGCCGCGCGCGTCCTCGTCTTTCAGCCTGCCCTTCGCCACCGAGGATTGGTAATTCCGCCGTATCGTCGCGACGCCCTTGTCGAGCGCGTCCTGTGTCGCTTCGAGCATCGTCACGGGAATTCCTGCGCTCAGGAAGTTCATCGCAATGCCCGTTCCCATCGTGCCGGCCCCGATCACGGCAACGGCCGCGACGTTGCGCGCGCGCGTGTCGGCTGCAACGCCAGGAATCCTGGACGCGGCACGTTCGGCGAAGAACGCATGACGCAGCGCGCGCGATTCGGGCGTGATCAGCAGCTGGCGAAACAGTTCCCGCTCGTGACGCAGGCCGGTCTCGAAGGGCATGGCGACCGCCGCGGCGACGGCGTCGATGCATTTGGCGGGTGCCGGCAGATGCTTCGCGACCGTCGCCACCGTGTTGCGGGCAAACTGGAAATAGCCGTCGGCGTTCGGGTAATCGAGCGCGATGTCGCGCAGCCGCTTGAGCGGGCGCCGCTCGGCTACGGCGCGTCGCGCGAATGCGCATGCGCCTTCGACGACGTCGCCCTCGACGATCTCGTCGATCAGCGCCGTGCCGACGAACCGCGCGGCATCGACATTGGCGCCTGTGACGATCATGTTCAGCGCGGCTTCGACGCCGATCGCACGCGGCAATCGCTGCGTGCCGCCTGCGCCGGGCAGGAGTCCGAGCTTCACTTCGGGCAGCGCGACCGGTGCACCCGGTGAAGCCACGCGGAAATGGCATCCGAGTGCGAGCTCGAGGCCTCCGCCAACGCAGCTTCCGCCAACGGCGGCGACCACCGGCTTCGTCGCGGCCTCCACCGTGCGGATCACCGTATGCAGCGTCGGCTCGGCGAGCGCTTTGGGCGTATTGAACTCGCGGATGTCGGCGCCACCCGAGAACAGCCTGCCGGCTCCCGTAACGACGATCGCGATAACCGCTGCATCGGCGAGCGCCCGATCGACGCCCGCGACGAGGCCGCTGCGCGTCTCGTGCGAGAGCCCGTTCACCGGGGGATTGTCGAGCGTGATCACGGCAATGTCGCCGTGCAGCCCGTATCGAACGCCGCTCGTCATCGTTGCGGTCTCGCGCCTTCTGCGTAGCCGATCATACTTCCAGCCACTCGCTGCGCACCCGGGGTTGTTCACCGAGCTCCCGTGCGGATCCTTCGAACACGATGCGGCCGTGTCCCATCACATAGAGCCGATGCGAGATCGCGAGCGCGATCGTCAGCTTCTGCTCGATCAGAAGTATCGCGGTCCCGCGAGCCGCGATCTTCTCGAGCAGGCCGCGCACGAGGGCCACCATCATCGGCGCGAGCCCCTCGGTCGGTTCGTCGATCATCAGCAGATCCGGGTCGCCCATCAGCGAACGGCAGATCGTCAGCATCTGCTGCTCGCCGCCCGACAGGACGCCGCCCGGCGCGTGTTCGCGTTCACCGAGCAGCGGAAACAGTCCGAACACGTCACCGAGCGACCAGCGACCCGGCCGCCTCGCCGATTTCATCCCGAGCAGCAGGTTCTCTCGCACGGTCAGGCCCGGGAATATCGCCCGGTCCTCGGGAACGTAGCCGAGGCCCCTGCGGGCGATTTCGTGCGTGCGCAAGCCGTCGATGCGCTCACCCTTGAAGTGGATATCGCCGACCGGCGTCACTTCGCCCATGATCGTCCGGACCGTGGTCGAGCGCCCCGCGCCGTTGCGGCCGAGGAGACTCACGATCTCGCCCGCGCCGACCCGCAGCGAGATCCCCTGCAGGATATGGCTCTTGCCGTAGTAGGCGTGAAGGTCGTTCACGTCAAGCATGATGCGCAACGCCATGCTCGCCGCTGCCGGCGGCCGTGCCCAGGTAAGCCGCCTGCACCGCCGCGTTCTCGTGAATCAGGGCGGGTGCGTCCGTCGCGATGATCTCGCCATAGACGAGCACCGAGATCCGGTCGGCGAGGCCGAAGACGACGCTCATGTCGTGCTCGACCATGACGAGCGTGCGGTCCCGCGTGACCGTGCGGATCAGGTCGACCGCGTGATCCGCCTCGCCGCGGCTCATGCCGGCGGTCGGCTCGTCGAGCAGGACCACCGCGGGATCGCCGGCGATCGCCATGCCGACCTCGAGCGCGCGCTGCTCGGCATAGGTCAGCACGCCGGCCGGTGCATGCTGCCGCGCGACCATGCGGATCTGCTCGAGCGTGCGCTCGGTCCGCTCGTTCGCATCCCGCAGCTTGTGCGCGTTGCGCCAGCAGTCGTACCGGTAGCCGAGCGACCACAGGACGCTGCAACGGATATTCTCGAAGACGGAAAGGCGAGGAAAGATATTCGTCACCTGGAAGCTTCGCGCCAGTCCGCGGCGATTGATTTCGTAAGGTGGGCGCCCTGCGATCTCTTCGCCGTTGAGCCGTATCGATCCGCGGGTCGGCGCAAAGCGGCCGCTCACGAGATTGAAGAGCGTCGATTTGCCGGCGCCATTCGGGCCGATGATCGCGTGGCGCTCACCGCGGTGGACCTCGAGCGACACGCCGCGAATGATCGGCGTCGCGCCGAAACTCTTCCGCAGGTCCGAAAGCTGCAATGCCGGCTGCGGTCCGCCAGCGTTCGAGTCGTGCGCGCTGGTATGATCCCCCCACGCTTGCGGCTTCGCCGCTGCGCTGCCCCCCGCGGGGGCGGAATTCGCAGCTTGGGACGGCTCTGCGCTGCTCATCGCTCGGTCGTCCCGCTTGCGCGCGCCTCGTCAGTCGCGCGGTCCCATGCCGAGCTTATGCGCATCCAGGTGCTGCGAAACGCCACGCCGCCGCCGGCGACGAGCACCGCGCCGGCGATCCATGACCAGGGCGTCGCCGCGTCGACCGTCGTCCCGAAAAGTTGCAGCCGCGTGCCGAGCTCCGGTTGCGTGGACAACCGGTAGCTCATCTCGATCAGCACGATGGCGCCGATCGCCGCAACGACCGCGGGCACGATAGCGATCGCGTAAGCCGGCAGCAGCCGCAGGAAGGCTTTCGTCCGCACGACGGGCGCGTGCATGACGATCAAGCCTGACAAACCCGCCGGCGCGAACAGGATCGTCACGATGAAAAAGAGGCCGACGTAGAGGAGCCACGCGGACGTGTAGCCACTGAGGCTCGCCTGCAGCCAGGTGAGCACGATCGCCCCGAGGACCGGGCCTGCAAAGTGCCCCGAGCCGCCGATGTAGGTCATCAGCAGCACCGTGCCGGAGCGCTGTGCGCCGACCGCATCGGCCGCGACGATTTCGTAGTTGATCGCGTGCAGGCCGCCCGCGAGCCCGGCAAACAGCGCGGACGCCGCAAAGGCGAAGAATCGCACCCGCTGGGGGTTGTAGCCGACGTATTCGACGCGCTCCGGATTGTCACGGACAGCCTGGCACATGCGACCCAGCGGCGTGCGCGTGAATGCGTACATCAGCACCGCCGCAAGCAGTGCCCAGGCGGCCGTCAGGTAGTACACCTCGAGTTGCGAGCCGAAGTCGATTCCCGCCGGGTGCGGCGCGCGCGTGCGGCTTGCAGTAATGCCCTCCTCGCCGCCGAAATAGCCCGGCAGCATGAACGTGGCGGCATAGACGAGTTCGCCTACCCCGAGTGAGATCAACGCGAAAATCGTCCCGGCGCGCCGCGTCGTCGCCGATCCGAGGACAGCACCGGCGACAAGACCGGCCGCCGCACCGGCAACCGGAACCAGCGGCATCGGAATCGGCAGACCGTGGTTGATCGCGCGCATCAGGTGGATCGCCGCATAACCCCCCAGTCCGAAATAGACCGCGTGCCCGAACGAGAGCAGCCCCGTTTGGCCGAGCAGCATGTTGTACGACAGCGCCAGGACCGCCGCGATGGCCATCTGCGTCAGCAGCGAGCGGCCGAAATCGTTGCCGAAGCCCGGAAGGTGCGGCAGAACGAGCAGGACGAGCGCCACGACCAGCCAGGCGCCGTATTGCCGCAGCCAGCGGTTCGGCGGATCCGTCGCTGAAGCGGCGGAAAGCACTACGGAACCGAGCGCGCTATCGCTCATGGTTGCGGCCCGGCGCGCTCACGCGTCGCGCCTTCCCATCAGCCCGCGCGGACGCACGACGAGCATCAGCACCAGCAGCAGATAGGGGACGATCGGTGCCGCGGTCGACAGCTTCACCGCGTAGAAGTCGTGCAGCGGTGAACTGCGGGCAACGACGATCCCGAGCGTCCGGAACAGATCGAGGAGCGAATAGTCGATGGCGACCGCGAACGTCTGAAGGATGCCGATCAGCATCGAGGCGATGAGCGCGCCGGCGAGCGATCCCAGCCCGCCCACGACGACGACCACGAAGACGATCGGACCAACCGCGTGCGCGAGCGTCGGTTGCGTGAGCAGCATGAATCCGCCGATGACGCCCGCCAGCCCCGCCAGGGCGCTCCCGACCGCGAACACGAGCACGAACACGCCCGGCACGTCATGTCCGAGCGCGCTCACCATGTGCGGATGAGTCAAGGCCGCCTGGATGACGAGGCCGATGCGGGTGCGCTTCAGCGCCACGTACAGGAACACGAACATGGCGACGGAAATCGCCATCATCAGGCCCTTGTAAGCCGGAAAGCTGCTGCCGAAGACCTGGAACAACGAGAAATCGATCACCTTCGGCACGCTGTTGGCAACCGCGTTGCGGCCCCAGATCATCGTGACGAGTTCCTCGATCACATACGCCAGGCCGAAGGTGAACAGGATCTCGGCGACGTGACCCCGCTTGTGGACATGGCGCAACCCGTAGCGCTCGATCGCCGCGCCGACCAGTCCGCACAGCAGGGGCGCGATGACGAGGGCCGGCCAGAAGCCGATCCAGCGTCCGAGTTGCCATGAGAAATAGGCGCCCAGCATGAACAGGCTCGCATGCGCGAAGTTCAGCACGCCCATCATGCTGAAGATCAGCGTGAGCCCGCTCGTCAGCATGAAGAGCAGCAGCCCGTACACGACCCCGTTCAGGATCGAAACCGTCGCGAGCTCGAGCATGGCTCAGGTCACTTCGGCCGCTCCATCTTGCACGTCGTCGGAAGCGACGTGGATCTTGCCTCGACCTTCGCGTCCGTCTTCCAGCCGAGACCGGAATTCTCGACGTCGTACTTCACGTTCCTCGACAAGGTCGAGACGTACAGCGGCTGCAACAGCTGGTGATTGTCCGCCCGCATTTCGACTTCGCCGAGCGGCGTCTGCATCTTCATCCCTTCGAGTGCCCGCGAAACCTTCACGGGATCGTTCGATTGCGCCTTGCGCGCGGCACCCGCGAATATTTCCCACATTGTCTTGGCGCGCCAGTACGTGTACTCGTTCTCCGCGCCCGGATAACGCTTGGCGAACGCCGCAACGGTCGCATCGAGCTCGGGTGTGGCGTTCTTGTGCCATTCGCTGACCTGCTTCAGCGTGTCGACGCCGGCCTCGCCGATCGCGGTCACCGTTCCCGGGCTGCCGCCGTAGTACGTCTCCCAGGCCACCTTCAGTCCCGCGTCCTTGCCGGCCTTGATGAGCAGCACCATGTCGTTGCTCCAGTTGCCGGTGATGACGGTGTCCGTGCCCGCGGCCTTGATCTTGGCGACGTACGGCGAGAAGTCCTGCACCTTCTGCAGGGGATGCAGCTCGTCGCCGACGATCCTGATGTCCGGGCGCTTCTCCGCCAACATGCCTTTCGCGGCCGCCGCGACGGCCTTGCCGAACGAGTAGTCCTGGTTGATCAGGTAGACGCTCTTGACCTTGCCGTCCTTCGCCATGACGTCGGTCATCGCCGCCATCTTCATGTCGGCGTCGGCATCGAAGCGAAAATGCCAGAAATTGCACTTTTCGTTCGTCAGGGCCGGATCGACTGCTGCGTAATTGAGAAAGACGACTTCCTTGCCCGGGTTGCGCTCGTTGTGCTTCAGCACCGCTTCGGTGATCGCGTGCGCGACCGAACTGCCGTTGCCCTGGACGACATAGCGGGCCCCGTCGTCGATCGCCTTCTTGAGCTGGATCAGCGATTCCTGCGGATTGACCTTGTTGTCGAACGACAGCAGCGTGATCTTCTCGCCGTTGACGCCGCCGGCAGCGTTGATCGCGTCGATGTAGAACTGATGCGTCTTCTGCGCCAGAATGCCCGTGCTTGCGGCCCCTCCGGAGAGCGGATCGATGAAAGCGATCTTCAGTTCGGCGGCCGCCGGTGCTGCGAACAGCATCCCGGCAATGGCGGGTGCGACCAGCTTGCGCGCATGGCTGTACATGGCTCCTCCTGTTCGTCGCCGGGGTTCCGGCGGCGCGCGTACATGGACGCGCGGCGTCGCCTGTCGGTGGCAGGCTCCGCCCGCGATGCTAATGGGGCCGCACGATCATGACAAGCGCGCGCCGGCGCAACGTCCGCCGGCGCCCACGATGACGGCAACGGGAAGGAGGAACGATGGATGGCCTGATGATGAACGTGCCGCTGATGATCTCGTCGCTGATCCGGCATGCGGATCGATTCCACGGTGACACCGAGATCGTGTCCCGGACCGTCGAGGGTCCCGTCCATCGTTACACCTATCACGATGCGCACACGCGATCCCGGCGGCTGGCACGTGCGCTGCAGCGGCTCGGGGTGCGCGCGGGGGACCGCGTCGGCACGCTGGCCTGGAACGGGTTCCGCCACTTCGAGCTGTACTACGGGGTTTCCGGGATGGGTGCGGTCATCCATACGATCAATCCACGCCTGTTCCACGAGCAGATCGAGTACATCGTCAATCACGCCGAGGATACGTTCGTCTTTTTCGATCTCACGTTCGCCCCGCTGATCGAGAAGCTTGCGCCGGCGGCGAGGAGCGTGAAGGGCTGGGTCGCGATGACCGACCGCGCCCACATGCCGGCGGGTTCACCGGACTGGCTCTGCTACGAGGAACTGCTCGCGGCCGAAAGCGACGACTACGCCTGGCCCCAGTTCGACGAGAACACGGCCTGCGGGCTTTGCTACACGTCCGGGACGACCGGCCACCCCAAAGGCGTCCTCTTCAGCCACCGGTCGACGCTCCTGCATGCGTTCGGCGTCGCGCTTCCCGACGCCAAGGGCTACTCCGCACGCAGCGTCATCCTGCCGATCGTACCGATGTTCCACGTCAATGCGTGGGGCATTCCGTATTCGGCGGCCCTGGTCGGCGCCAAGCTGGTGTTCCCGGGCGCCGGGCTCGACGGCAAGAGCCTCTACGAACTGTTCGAAAGCGAAGGCGTCACGAGTTCGGCGGGCGTGCCGACCGTCTGGCTCGGCCTCATCAACTACATGAAGCAGAACGGATTCCGCTTCTCGACGCTCGAAACGACGACGATCGGTGGCGCCGCCTGCCCGGCGGCGATGATGCAGACGTTGCGGGACGATTTCGACCTGCGCGTGCTGCACGGCTGGGGCATGACCGAGATGAGCCCGGTCGGCACGATCGGCACGCCGAAGACCCGGCAGCTGAAGCTTCCCGTCGAAGAGCGTTTCCGGGTCGCGCTGAAGCAGGGTCGGCCGCTGTACGGCGTCGACATGAAAATCGTCGATGCCGAAGGCAACGCGTTGCCGCACGACGGCAGGAGCGCGGGGAACCTGCTCGTGAAGGGACCGTGGATCGCGCGCGCCTACTACGGCGGCGAGGGCAGCAGCCCGCTGACCGCCGACGGATGGTTTCCAACGGGAGACATGGGAACGATCGACGCGGACGGCTATCTGCAGATCACCGACCGGTCGA
>Ga0137409_10003882_pt1 | contig 15813 bp, 8 predicted proteins | sample CZODoug1_16funga_FD_122059 | JGI IMG/M metagenome (GOLD analysis project Ga0137409, IMG submission 122059) | Vadose zone soil fungal communities from Angelo Coast Range Reserve, California, USA - CZODoug1_16fungal (Hybrid Assembly) | ecosystem: Environmental > Terrestrial > Soil > Vadose zone... | reverse complement strand
GGCGGCGAAGGGGGCAGGCTTCCCGGGCGCGGCGAAGTCGTCATCCGCAACGCCTACGTGATGACCATGGACACGAAGCTGGGCGACCTGCCCGTTGCCGACGTCCACGTGCGCGACGGCGCGATCGTCGCGGTCGGCCCCAACCTCGGGGCATCGGGCGCCCGGTCCATCGACGGCCGCGACATGATCGTGCTGCCGGGTCTCGTCGAGACGCACTGGCACATGTGGAACACGCTCCTGCGGAGCATGTCGGGCGACCAGCGCGAGCACGGCTACTTTCCCACGGCGCTCGCGCTCGGCAAGGCCTACCTGCCCTCCGACATGTACCAGGGGACGCGGCTCGCGACCGCCGAAGCCCTGAACGGCGGCATCACTTTCGTTCACGACTGGTGCCACGACATCCGCTCGCCGCAGTACGCCGAGGAGAATCTGCGCGCGCTGCGCGAATCGGGCATCCGCGCACGCTTCTCGTACGGCGCGGCGCAGGGCCATCCCGCCGACCAGACCATCGACCTCGCCGATTTGGAGCGCCTGCACCGGGACTGGGCCGCCCATTCGGGCGGGGGCCTGCTGTCGCTCGGCCTCGCCTGGCGCGGCGTTTCGACCGGCGCCACGGGCAACGTCTCGGCAGCGGCGTACCGGCAGGATTTCGACGCGGCGCGGCGCCTGGGCATCCCGATCTCGGTGCACGCCAACAACCGCAAGGGGTCGGACGCGATCGCGCTGCTCGCGCGCGAAAAATTTCTCGGCCGCGACGTGCAGGTGATCCACGCGACCTGGGTGTCGCCCGAGGAGATCCGCGCGCTCGCCGACAACGGGAGCCCGGTGAGCCTCTCCCCCTATACCGAGCTGCGCATCGGCTTCGGCTTCCCGCCGACCGGCGATTTCCTCGCCGCGGGCATTCCCGTCGGGCTGTCGGTCGACACGACCGCGCTCTCGGGCAACGCCGACATGTTCGCGATCATGAAGGCGATCCAGAACATCGAGAACGCCCGCGCGCTGAGCGAGTTCAAGCTGCCCGCGCGCCGCGTGCTCGAGCTCGCCACCATCGAGGGCGCGCGCTCGATGGGCGTCGGCGACCTCGTCGGCTCGCTCGCCCCCGGCAAGCGCGCCGACCTCATCATGGTGGACACGCGCGGCGTCAACCTCGCGGTGTGGAGCGACCCGGCGCATCTGCTGGTCGAAGCGGCGCAGCCGGCGAACGTCGACACCGTGATGGTCGACGGGCGCATCCTCAAGCGCGACGGCAGGCTCACCGCGATCGACACCGCGCAGGTCGCGAGCGAATCCCGGGCCGCGCTCGCCGCGCTGCGCAAGCGCGCGGGTTGGCGGTGACGCGGCTCGCGGGCCGGCAATGAGCGGCGCCGATCCGCGGTCGATCACGCTCTCGCCGGGCCTCGTCTCCACCTCGGAGGACGAGGTCGAGCGCATGCTGAGCGTGCTGATGGCGCGGCGCGAGCCGCTTGCGGCGCTCCTCGCGGACGGCGATGCCTCGCGGTGGAAACTGCGCTTCGTCGACCCCATGAGGCAGCACATCATCGTCGAGCTCATCTCGGGAACGAGCGAGAACCTCCTTCGGAATCAGCACGTGACTTTCTTCGCCGAGTTCGGCGGAACGAACATCGAGTTCACCGCTTCCAGCCCGGAGGCGGTCGCGCACGAGGGCGGCCGCGCGATCCGGCTGGCGTTTCCCAAGGTGACCGTGAGCCGCCAGCGGCGGGCGCACCCGCGCGCGCCGGTTCCATCCGAAGCGCCGCTGCATTGCGCGATTCCCGCGGGGGCGGGCGTGGCGCTCGAAGCCCAGATCATAGACATCAGCGAGGGCGGGCTGGGCCTCCTCGTCCGCTCGAGCTATCTCGTCCCGGCCCCCGGCACGCTCATCCGCGGCTGGCGCATCGAGCGTCCCGGACAGGACACGGTCAGCGTGGATTTGCGGGTGCGGCATTCCCGGCCGCTGGTCCTCGCCGACGGCAGCGAGGCGCACCGCTGGGGCTGCCAGCTCGTCGACCCTTCCGAGGAGGCGAAGAAGCTGATCGCGCTGCTCGCGCGCGAATGAAGGATACGTAACGGCTACGGTTGGGCACGGATCCAAGCGATCAGCCGCGGCACAGCCGCGCTGAAGTTGCGCCACGCGGCCCACGCGGACGTGGTGTCCTCGCCGGACGCCGCCTCCTCGAGCTGCCTTGCCGCCTGCGCGAGATCGTTGGCTCCGCAGTAGCTGGCGGCGCCGACGATGCGGTGGGCCAATTCTCTCGCTTGACGCAGGTCGCCGGCCTGCACGGCCTGCTCGAGCTCGACCTGATGCGCAGGCAGGCGTCTCGCGAGATTCCGCAGCGACCCATGCCACAACTCGCTGTTTCCCGAGGCGAGCCGCAATCCCAGAGCCTTGTCGACGACTTCGTCCTGAAGCGGCTCCGGCGGCCGTTCGTCCGTGGCGAGCGCGGCGGCGGTTGCCGCGAGCGAGTAGCTCGGGCACCACTTTTCGATGGCACGCAGCAGCTGTTGCTCGTCGACGGGTTTCACCAGGCAGTCGTTGATCGCGGACGCCCGCAGCAAGTCCTGGCTTTCTTGCGTCGCATCGGCGGTGATCGCGACGATCGGCGTCGCGTGCGAGCCGCTTTCGATCTCCCGTATGCGCGCGGCCGCTTGCAGCCCGTCTATGTTCGGCATGTGCAGATCCATCAGGATGAGGTCGTAGGTCCTGGACTTGCCGAGCTCGACCGCTCCGGCGCCGTCGCCGACTTCGTCGACCTGCGCGCCGATTTGCGTGAGCCAGGTGGACAGGAACTGGCGGTTGATGGAGCTGTCGTCCGCGAGGAGCACCCGCATCCTTCGCGCGGCCTCCGAGGGCACCTGCCAGTCCGGCGCCGACGATCGCGCGCTGCGCCGCGCGTCCGTCATCCCGGTAAAAATTCGACAGAGCAGATTTCCGACGTCGTCCGAGCGCGGCGGGCGCGACAGGAAGCCGGAGCACTGCTGCCGGAGGCCGAAGTCGGTGCGACCGTGCGCATCCGGGTGCTCGAGCAGGATCACGTTGGGAGCCTCTCCGGCGGGTCGGGACTGCGACGACTCGAGAGCACGCGCGATCTCGCGGGCGGGAAACAGCTCGTCGAGGATCATCACCTCGCACGATCGCCCGGCGGCCTGCGCGAGCTCGCCCGCCGTTTCGACGCAGGCGTCCCAGCGATTCAGAATCTGTTCGAGCGCGATCGCGACACTTCGATTCTTCGCCAGGACCAGAATCCTCCGCCCGGCGAGAATGGACGCCCGCGTCCGGTCGGCCACGTGAGGCGTCCCCGGCTCGAGCGGCAGGACAAATGAGAAGGTCGAGCCTTTTCCGGGGACGCTGTCCATCGTGATCGTGCCGCCCATGCGCTCGACCAGCGATTTCGCGATCACCAGACCGAGCCCGGTTCCGCCGTAGCTCCGGCCCATGCCCTCGTCGAGCTGCGTGAACGGCTTGAACAGGCGCTCGCGGTCCTGCGCCGAGATGCCGATTCCGGTGTCGGCAACGGATATGCGTACCGACTCTCGCGCCGCCGGCTGTCGCGCTCGCTCGGCGCGCACCACGACTTCCCCGACGGCGGTGAACTTGACCGCGTTGCTGACGAGGTTCTTCACGACCTGAGCAATGCGATCGGCGCCGCCGCGCAGCCGAGCGCGGACATCCGCGTCGACGATCACCACGAGCTCCAGCCCTTTGCGCCGCGCTTCCGGGATCCCGATCGAGACGCTGTCGTCGAGCAACTCACGCAGATCGAACTCCGTTTGCACCACGTCCATGCGCCCGACTTCGAGCTTTGAGAAATCCAGGACGTCGTTCAGCAGCGTCAAAAGGGTCCGCGCCGAGGTCTCGATCTTCTGGACGAAATCGCGCTGTCTGGTGTCCAGCCCGGTCTTCGACAAGAGCAGGAGAAAGCCCTGTATGCCGTTGAGCGGCGTGCGTATTTCGTGGCTCATGTTCGCGAGGAACGCGGATTTCGCCAGATTCGCCGACTCCGCGCCGCGGCGGGCGTCGTCGAGCTCGGTGTTGCGCCTTTCGAGCGCGCTCAAGGCCTGGCGCAGGTCCAGGGTTGCCCGATTCACGCGCTCCTCCAGATCGGTATGGGAGCTCTTCAGCGCCTTCGCCATGGCGTTGATGCCGGCTTCGAGCGATTGCAGCTCGTCCTCGGCTCCGGTTCTCACCTCGACGTCGAGATCTCCTTGCTCGAGCCGATCGACCGCGTCTCTGAGGGTCATGATCGGCTCGGTGATCCTCCGGCCCATGCGAAGCGCCAATATCGCGCTCAGCGCCAGCACCGAAAGGGCGATCAAGGTGCTATTGAGCCAGGTAGTGGTCTGGTAGGCTCGCGTGCGCTCGCGCGAGAGCTCGACGGTCACCCAACCCAGCACGCGAGCCCCGGTTCGAAACCCGGCCTCGCCGCCGTTGCCGACGGTGTGCTCGTTTTCGACGAAGTCTCCCCCGGGGAATTCCGTCTGGAGTATCGGCACCTGGAAAAGAAGCGACTTGCCGTCGGCGGAATAGGCCGTCGCGAGTGCATTGGCCCTCGGATCGAGCTCCGGCGAGGTCACCGTTCCCGGTCCGGATTTCACCAGAGTCGCACCCGAGGCGTTGCGCACCACGACGCCGCGCACATCGGCTTCGGTCATCACCGCGCTGACCAGGGAGCGCAGGATGTCCGCGTTACCCGAATACACGCCGTATTCGGTCGCCGGAGCGAGCTGGCGAACCATCGCCAGTCCGCGGTCGCGCAGCGATTGCTCCGAACCGAGCGTCTGGACGATGCTGAAGGCGAGCGTGAGCAGGAGCGTTACCGCCGCCGCGGGAAAGACCGCGACCAGCAGCACCTTGCGCTTGATGCCTGAACGACCCGGTAGCGTCATTGTCGCGCGCTCTCTCGATTGAACAGACGGCGCTGCAGGCTGTCCTCCTCCTCGACGAATATGCCCAGCGACTCGGCCACTTGATAGTTCACCGCCACCGAGAAATATTTCGGGTATTGCGGCGGCGGCAACTTCACCCCCTCGCTGCGGAAGCCCGCGATCGTTTCCGCCAGCTGCCGAGCGATGTGCTCGGGCGTCGAGTAGACGGCGGCCAGCGCCCCGGCGCGCACGTAGGCCGGCGAAATGCCGACAAGGGGTACGCGCCATCGGTAGGCCGTGAGCAGTATATTGCGTGCGCTGGCGCGGTTGAAGACGAGGGGGTCGACGACACCGAGCAGGACGTCGCTTTCCTTGAGGATCTCGTCGAGGGTCTTGACGATCTGCGCCTCCCCCTCGACTTGGCCGACGCGGAGCGTCAGCCTGCGCGGCTCGGTCGCGGCGCGGAGTTCGCCCGCGTAAGCCCGCGTCTCGGGACCCAGCACCACGCCGATGCGCCGCGCCCGCGGCAGGATCTGCTGAATCAAGTCCAAACGGCGCTCCAGCGGCTGATCCAGGTAGATCGCCGACAACCCGCCGCGCCGACCCGCTTCGGTCCGCTGCCTGTGCTGCCGGTCCACCTGCTCGAAGCTCAGCCGCGGGATGGCCACGCTCAGCACCGGAACCGGGAGGTTCAGCAACGCGACCTGTTGCGTGACCTCCGTGCCGACCGCAACGATGAGATCGGGTTGCTTCGAAGCCTTCCCTGCGGACACGCCGTTGGCGAAGTCCGCCGCGTTGGCGATCCTCACGGGGTCGGCGTCGCTTTTCGCGAGCGCGCCGCGCAGCGCGTCGAGGAGCTCGCGATGCACCGGCTGCTCCTCTCGGGCGAGCACCAGGACATCCGCGACAGAAGCCGCGTGCACGTCCGCGCCCGAAAGCACGGCAAGCAGCGCCGCCATCCGCAGGAGGCGTCGGGGGTGTTCCGGTGAGAACGTCAATATCAAATCAACTCTACCTGGCGAGTCAGTGGCGTTTGCGGGGGGCAGAGCGCGTACCGGCAAGCGGAACGAATCCCGCTCGTCGAGTGCTCCGCGCCCGGCGGGGTCGAGGCCGGGCTTCAGGGGACCGACAGACTGCTCTACAAGTCCAGGCGCAAGCTCAGGAACGCCCGCCTGGAGAAAAACTGGTTGTCGCTGAAATCTTCGTACCGATGCCCTGCGTTTTGCACGACCAGAGCGACCTCCGCCCGCGAGTTGGCGAATCGCATGCGGTGCGCCAAGCGCAAATCCAGGCGTCCGAATGGAGCGATGGAATCGCTCCAGAGCATTCTGCCCACGCGGTAGTAGGCGAAGCTCGCATACCAGTCGCCGGGGAACCGGTGCAGCGCGAGAAGGCTGCCGCTGTATTGCGGCACGGTCTGCAGCCGGTCCCTCTCGTTCTTCGACGTATCGTTGGCGACCTGCGTGCCCGAGGCCTGCATGTACGCGAAGGCGAGCGCGATGCGGCTGTCCGAGGCGGGCCTGTAGCTCAATTCAGCATCGATCCCATCGATCGTGATCTCGCCCTCGTTGCGATAGCTGAAGGCGCGGTTGTCGAAGGGATCGGGCGAGGCCACGTTGTACTGGGTTATCACGTCGTTCAGCCGGTCGCGGTAGAGGCGAACGTCGAGCGTCGTTTTCCAGTCGGGGACGCGGCCAAGATATCCCAGCTCGTAGGAGGTCATGGTCTCGGGTCTCACGCCCCCGACCGCGTTGAACTGCTGCCGCAGGAGAACCCCTTGATAGAAAACCGTCTGATTCGCGCGCTCCTCGAACAGGGACGGGGTGCGGTTCGCCCTGGACAACACCGCGCGCACCGTGTGATCCGTGTTCAAGTGATAGTTCAAGGCCAGTCGGGGAGAAATATCGGTGCCGGTCAGATCGACGTGCTCCACCATTGCTCCGGCATTGACGATGAGGTCGCTGTTGACGCGCCACTCCGCGTTGGCGAACAGGCGGGACGAGACGCTCTTGATCGTGTCGTACGTCCCGAAGTACGCGACCGACTCGACGCTGTCCTGACGCGCGCCCACCCCCCAGACAAGGCGCCAGTCGGTCCACGGACGGAAGGTGTGCTGCAGCTCGAGGTCGTAACGATTCTCGTAGTAGGTGAGGCTGACGGGAACCTGCACGATCCCGAACGGCGGCCCCAGATCGACCGGGTCGGTGAGATACTCGTACTTCCCCACTCGCCGGTTGTAGTAAAGCTGCGCGGCGACGCCTTCGTCGGCGCTCAGGCTGTGCTGCCAGCGCATTTGCGCGAAGCCCGCGTCGGTCGTGGTCGGAACCGGCGGCACCGTCGGATTGCCGTCGAAACCCTCCCCCTGCTTCGCATGCGCGTAGCCCCCCTGCAGGAGCAGGGCGTCGTGCAGACCGGGCTGCAGATCGGCGCGCAGGTTCACGAACTGCATCCGGTTGTCATCGGGGATGCCGTCGAGCCCGTCGTCGCCACGGGTCCCGGCGCTGACGCGCAGATCCCCGCCGCTTACTTGCGTGCCGTAGCGCGCGAACCCGTCGCGAATATCATGACTCCCGCCCGTCGCCTTGAGCGTGGTTCCGTGGTCCTGAGCGGCGTGCCGAGTGATGATGTTGATCGTGCCGAGGAAAGCGTTGGCGCCATACGCCGCAACATTCGGACCGCGAACGACCTCGATGCGCTCGATGTCCTCCATCGCAATCGCCTGTGTGGACCAGGAAACCTGACCCACCATCGCGCCGAATACCGACCGGCCGTCGACGAGTATCTGCATCCGCCGCGTGTATTCTTCTCCCAGCCCGTGGTAGGTCACGGCGGGCCGGAAGCCGCGCGGATAGGCGATCTGGAAGCCCGGCACCAGGCGAAACAGGTCTGCGATGTCGCGCGCTCCCGAGGCATCGATCATTTGCCGGTCGATGATCGTGACCGCCGCCGGCGTCTCGGATTTGGGCTGCGGCAACCGGGTGACGGTATCCACCGAAGGAATGTCGGCGAAGAATTCCGACTCCGACACGAGCCCGCCCTTGGCATCCGCGGCGGCCGCGCCCTGCGCCACTCCGATGCACAGCGACGCGATGCCCGCGCGCGCGAGGGGCGCAACGCGCAATCGCGCTCGCCGATCCCTCGACTCGAGCCTACTGTCGCCGCCTGACATTCTCCGATCCCCCGATAAACGATGTCGCCTTGCACAAGATAGCTTCGTGCCGGGCCCAAGATCACCTCGATGAGGTCTTGCAAGGAATCGCCGCCTATCGCTATGCTCTACGCCCGGCGGGATCGCGGCCGGGATAGCTGGCGGTTTTTGGGTCCCTGATGCGACGCAGTTGCATAAGGATTATCTGAGCGGCAGAATTTGTCAATGAAGAGCCCCTCTCGCCCCGAGCCTCGTCTGCTGCTGGTGGACGACGAACCGATCATTCTCGACACGCTCTCGAGCGGCCTGACCGCCTTGGGCTACAAGGTCCAGACCAGCGACGCCGCGCAAAAGGCGCTGGAGCGCTACCGCAGCGAGGTCCCGGATCTGGTGATCCTCGACTACCGCATGCCAGGGATGGACGGCCTGCAGCTGGCGCGAGCGATGATCGCGTTCGCGCATCGGCCGATCGTCATGCTGTCGGCGTACAACGATCTCCCGCTGGTGCGCGAGGCGATCGGCGCGGGGATATCGACCTATCTCGTCAAGCCCGTGGACGCCGAGCGCCTGGCGCCGAGCATCGAGGCGGCGCTCGCGCGATTCGCGGAGATCGCCGCGCTGCTCAAACAGGGCGCGAACCTTCAGGCCGGCGTAGAAACGCACCGCCTCATCAGCACCGCGGTGGGGATCGTCATGGCGACCACGCACCGCCCGCAGGACGTGGCATTCGAGAGCCTGCGGCGCTTTGCCCGGGATCAACGCCGGCTGCTGCGCGACGTGGCCTTCGATCTGGTCGACTCCACTTCCGGCGCGAATGCCATACTGGCTCAGCTTCGCGACAAGGAATGACACCGGCATTCGCAAAAACACGATACGCTTGACTCGCGCATCGCGCAGGTGCTATAAAGATCGCTCAACGCATCGCTGAGGCCTATTCCCAGCCCCGGCGAGACGACAGCAAGTTCCGTCCCAGTCCCCGACTGTTTCACCCTTCCCCGGTCGTTTGCAACAACGCTGACTGCGCCTTTGGGGCGTGAGCCGTCCCTCGCGCGCAGCTTTGCGCGGCTTATCGCGTGCCGCGCTCCTTCGACAGGAGGGAACATGGGCAAGGACATCAACGGACACTCGAGCTTGGATGGACGTATCGATGAGATTCGGATGTGCCAAAGCGACCGACTGGTCGCGAAGGCGCAAATACACAAGGCCGATGCGGCGGCCGAGATTTTTTGTCGCGCAATCGGGACTCTGCGCGACGTCGGGCACGCGCTTGCCCACCTGATCGTTGCGAAGGCAAGCAGGCTTCGCTCCGGCAAGACTCACCTGACGTGAGGCGAGCGCATGGCGTACAGCTGGGCCGGTGTTGGGCAAGTAGTTTGGTGTGTTGTCTCCTCGATCCCGTCGGGGAGGCCGAAAACCGGGGGCGGCGCACGTCGTCGCGGTCCCGGGTCGGCGGCGGGATCATGGGGCGGTCCGGGTCACACCCGGGCCGCCCCTATTTTTTTCTAGCGCCGATGCGAGACACCGATGCCACGCCGCAAACCTGATCCGAGAGGCAGGACCGCGGCGCGGGCTGCAGCCGAACCCCAAGGACGCCGAATAACCGACGTCGGCGACGCTCGTCCCCTCGCCAAGCTGAGCAAGCCGGTGATGCGCGCGATGCTGGCTCGTCCGCGATTGTTCGAGCTGATCGACCGGTCCGACGCAAGGCTGGTCTGGGTGAGCGGACCCCCGGGCGCGGGCAAGACGACGCTGCTCTCGACCTACGTTGCCGCGAAGGCCTTGCCGGTGCTGTGGTATCAGCTCGACGGAGGCGACAACGATGTCGCGGCCTTCTTCTATTATCTCCGCGAAGCACTGGCAAAACACCCCGAGGCGGAGGCCCTGCCTCTGCTGACGCCCGAATATCTTCCCGATCTGAAGGGGTTCGGCCGGCGTTTTTTCCGGGCCCTGTTCAGGATGCTTCCCCCCGGCACCGTCGTCGTGCTCGACAACTACCACGAGCTCGACGAGTCCTCCGCCGTCCACGGCGTATTGCGCGAGGTCTTTGCGGAAATTCCGGAAGGCATGCGCGTGCTGGTCGCGAGCCGCGGCGAGCCGCCGCCCGAGTATGCCCGGCTGATCGCGGCACGGACGCTCGCCTCGCTGAATTGGGAAGCGCTGCGCCTGACGCGTGCCGAGATCGAGGCCGTCGTCTCAGCGTCGGAGCCGCTCGGGAACGAGGATCTCGATGCGCTGTGCGCGCAGTGCGACGGCTGGGCCGCGGGCCTGGTGCTGCTGCTCGAGCAGCGGACCAGCCAGAACGCCCGTCCCGCCGCGCCTTCCGCGTCGCCTCAAAAGGTGTTCGATTATTTCGCCACCGAGATATTCAACGGGTCTTCGCCGGACATCCAGGACCTGCTGCTGCGAACGGCTTTCCTGCACCACGTCAAGCCGCCGATGGCCGCGACGCTGACCGGCAACGAGAGCGCCGGCGAGCTCCTCGAGACGCTCCATCGCCGGTGCCTGTTCACGAATCGAAGCGAGACCGCGTTCGAGTTTCATCCGCTGCTTCGTCAGTTCCTGCTGGCGCGCGCGCAGACGAGGTATTCCGGCGCCGAGCTGACTTCGATCGTCCGGCGCACCGCAGAGCTTCTGGAATCGGACGGACAGATCGCGGAGGCGGCGCAGCTGTATCGCGAGGCCGGCGATTGGACGAGTCTGGAGCGTCTGATCTGCCGGCGCGCGGCAGGCCTCCTCGCGCAGGGCAGGCACGGCACCCTTGAGACCTGGATCGCCTCGATACCGGCGGCGCACGGCGAGCGGTCGCTGTGGCTGCTCTATTGGCATGGCATGGCTCGGCTGGCCTCGCTCGACCCGGTTCAGGGCCGCGGGCTGCTCGAGCGCGCCTTCGCGGGTTTCAAGTGGGAAGAGGAGCTCGCCGGCCAGTTTCTCGCCTGTGCCGGCGTTCTGAGCAGCTACTGGATCGGGGCGAACGAATTCACTCCGACCGATCGGTGGATGCGCGAGCTCGAGGCGCTCGTCGCGCAGGACCAGAAAATGATCTCGCCCGAGATCGAGGCGCACGTGATCTCAAGCGTCGTCTGCGTCCTGTATCGCCAGCCGCAGCACCCGCTGTTCGCCGCGTGGCAGAAGCGCGCATGGGAGCTGCTTCGCGAAAGCACGATCCCTCAGCAGCAGCTTGCGCTCAGCGCCTTCCTGCTTCACCTGGGCATCTGGCGCGGCGACTATCGCCGCTGCGCCGCTGCGCTGCGCGAAATCCAGGGCATATCGGATGTGCGCGAGGACGCCCCCCTCATATTCATCGCGTTGAAATCGTGGGAAGTGATCCTGCACTTTGTTCTGGCCGAGCCCGACGCCGCGTACCGCGCCGCCGACGAGGTTCTGCGCATCGCGGGTCAGCACGGCGTTCACCTGTTCGACGCCCTGGTTCACGGGTATGTCGCCTACGCCGCGTCCAGCGCCGGAGACCTCGACAAGGCCGACGAAGTCATTGCCAGGATGGAAGCCTCGGTGATTCCCTCGCGTGGCCACGACGTGGCGTTTCTCAACCACCTCAAGGGAACGCTCGCGCTGCTGCGAGGCGATCTCGACGCGGCCCGGCACTATACGCTCGACGCTCTCGAGCGCGTCGAGTCGGCCGGCGCCCTGTTCAATGTCGCCCTTTCCAGGATAGTCCTGGCGCAGGTCCTGATCGAGCAAGGCGAGCACGAGCCGGCGCGGGCGCAGCTGGCGGAGGCACGCTGCTTCCTTGAAGCAATGCCGGGCCCGCATTTCATTTTCATGAGCTGGATCGCGGAGGCGAATTCGCTGCTCCTGAACGGAGAGCAGGCCGAGGGCCTCGCGGCGCTTCGCACCGCGCTGGCCATGGGGCGCCGCTACGACTATGTAGATGCTCATCCCGTCTGGCTGCCCAAGGTGATGTCGCGTCTGTGCGCGGCGGCGCTCGAGCACGGTATCGAGACCGAGTACGTCATCCGGCTCATCAAGAGGCGCGGCCTGCTCGCTCCGACGCCCGAGGCGGTCGATTGGCCGTTCCCGGTGAGGATCTTCACGCTTGGACGTTTCAGCGTCCTCGTCAATGGCACCCCTCTTCTGTCGAGCGCCAAGGCACAGCGCAAGCCTTTGGAGCTGCTCACGGCGCTGATCGCCTTGGGCGGGCGCGACGTGAGCGAGGCTCAGCTCACCGAGGCCCTGTGGCCCGACGCCGAGGGCGGCGCGGCGCACGAGGCCTGCGCGATCGCGCTGCACCGGTTGCGGAAGCTTCTCGGCCATCAGGCGATCTCGCTGCAAGGCAATCGCTTCACGCTCGATCCGCGCCACGTGTGGGTGGACGTGTGGGCGTGCGAGCGGGGGCTGAACGATGCCGACTCGCACAAGGCGCTGGCGCTGTACCAGGGTCCATTTCTCGGAAAGGTGGATTGTTACTGGGCGCTGCCGCTGCGCGAGCGGCTGCGCGCCAAATTCCTGCGCCGGCTGGAAGAACGCAGCCGCAGCCTGTTCGACGCGGGCGACTTCCAGTCGGCGATCACCGCGCTGGAGAAGGGCCTGAGCGTGGAGCCGCTGGCCGAGGAGCTCTACCGCGTGCTGATGCGCTGCTACGAGGCGCTGTCGCGTCGAGCCGACGCGGTCGGCGTATACCAGCGCTGCCAGAAGACGCTGGGCGCGGCATTGGGGATGTCGCCCGCGCCCGAGACCCTCGCCTTGTATCGCCAGCTCCAGAGATAGTCCGTTTGATCCGGGAGCGGCCGCGTCTCGCCCGCGCGAGCGTCGCTCTTTCTTTTTTTTCCTTGCGTGCACTTCCTCGCGGTTTCGTGAATTTTTTCTCGGCTGCCTCGCCGCACGTACCCGATCGGTACCCTCGCGCTCGCTAAAGTTGGCGCGCCTCGACACGAGGCCATTGAAATGGGAGGGCATCATGCAAGGCGCAACTTGGAAGACCATGATTCCACTTCTGCTGACGATTGCAGGAGCGGCGGCGGCAGTGTCCGTCGCGTTGTCGACTGCAGCGCAAGCTGATTCGTCGACGACCCCCGACGAACCCGTGCGCGCAAGCGAAAGCAGCATCGCGCCCCAGGGGGGCGCATCGAACGGACGACTGCACGCTCCGACTGTCGAAGCGCCACTCGCCATCCACGAGGCGCACGCCGACGGCGGATACTGGTATTGGCTCGAACGTCAGCCTGCTGAAAGACGCCGCGCCCACTGAGCCGACGCGCCAGGCCGCGGCCATCCGCTGCCACGTCCGCCGCGTGAAATTTTCGTCATCCGCGCCGCGATCCGTACCCAATCCGTACCCGGCGGAAAACTACAGTGCGGACAGAACGAGAGGCGGACCTGGAAGCGGAGGGCTCGAGGACGCATGGATCTCCTCACATCGCTCGTCGACTACGCGGTCGCTGCCGTCGAGATCGCGCTCGCAGTCTTCTTGATGTGTGGTGCCTGTCTCGCGCTTCGCTGCAGAGGTCCGTTCGACGAGGCGCGGAGACGAGGAGGAAGAGCCTTGCGAGCAATGTCCGATGAATGAAGGTTTCGAAGCGGTTTCACTGATACGGGAGGGTTCCACCATGAAATCTAGCGCGACAGTTGTCGCCTTCGGTCTGGTTCTGTCGATCTTGTTTGCTGCGCCGGCGAATCTGCTCGCCGACGACACACCAGCAAGCGTCACCGAATTCGAGCGCTTGAAGCAACTTCCGAACGGCCTTGCGTTTCCCAACTCGACGGGATTCGCCTCTACGTTCAGCACCGCAGGTCACATCGACCTGAGTAACGAGTTCTTCCGGGACCTCGGGGCGAACGGGCGGCGCTGCGTCAGCTGCCACCTGCCGAGCGTCGGCTGGACGATCACGCCGCCGCAGGTGCAGGCGATCTTCGAGCGCACCCAAGGGGGCGTGATCCCCGATTCGCTCGGCCTGGGCGCGATCTTCAGAACCAACGACGGGTCGAACTCGCCCAATGCGGACGTCTCGACCCTTGAGGCGCGACGCCGTGCCTACAGCATGGTGCTCAACAAGGGCCTCATTCGCGTGGGCATCGGCGTGCCCGCCACCGCGGACTATGAGCTAATCGCGGTCGATGATCCGTACCATCACGCGAGCTCAGCCGAGCTGTCGCTGTTTCGCCGCCCGCTGCCCACGACCAACCTGCAGTTCCTGACCACGGTCATGTGGGACGGGCGCGAGACTTTCGGCGGAACCGACCACTGCAATATCGCGGCCGAGGGCGGCGCCTGCTTCGCCTCGATCCACTTCGACCTAGCGGACCAATCGAACGGCGCGACCCAGGGGCACGCGCAAGCGCCGAACCCGATCACCGACGCCCAGCGCGAGTCCATCGTCGCTTTCGAGACGGCGCTTGCCACCGCGCAGTTCTGGGACCAGGACGCCAAGCACCTGAGCGCGGCCGGTGCCAGGGGCGGGCCGCAGGCGATTTTCGGCGAGGCCTTCTACTACGGCATCAACGACAACCTCGGCGACTACCGCACCGGCGCGCCGTTCACGCCGATCGTGTTCGACATCTACGACACCTGGAGCAAGCTCCACGGCGGCGGCACCAACGAGGCGCGCCGCACCGTCGCGCGCGGCCAGGATATCTTCAACAGCAGGCCCATCACGATCTCCGGCGTCGGAGGGCTCAACGAGAACAGCCCGTTCAACCCGCCGCTGCCCGCCTCCTTCCTGGGGACCTGCACGACTTGCCACAACACGCCGAACTCGGGCAACCACTCGATCGTGGCGCCGCTCAACATCGGCCTCGCGGACGCCTCCCGCCGCACGTCCGACATGCCGCTTTACGCGCTCCAGCAGAAATGCGTGACCCTCGCGGACGGCAGCAAGGCGGTGGGACCGGGCTGCCCCTCGGTGAGCGTCACCGATCCCGGCCGCGCGCTGATCTCGGGCAAGTTCGCCGACATCGGCAAGTTCAAGGGCCCGATCCTGCGCGGTCTCGCGGCGCGCGCGCCGTACTTCCACAACGGGTCGGCGGCGGACCTGGGCGCCGTCGTCGACTTCTACAACGAGCGCTTCGGCGTCGGCATCGTCGGCCGCGACAGGGAGGACCTCGTCGCGTTCCTGCGTTCGCTTTAGGGGCACGAGCGGCCGCGGGCACGCGCTCCGCGGCCCTCGATTCCATTCAGTGGAAGAGCGCTACCTGGTGCGGATCTACCGCCGTGATCCGAGGAATCCTTCGCGAGTTACCGGCGTCGTGGAGCGCGCGGAGCAGGGAGGCCGCCGGGCGTTTCGCACCGTGAGCGGGCTGCTGGAAGCGCTCGCCCTCGACCGCAGGGGCAGGCGCATTCGGGTGGAGGAAGCGGAATAGTGTACGGACTGCAGTTTGTGTGTCTCCTCGATCCCGTCGGGAGGCCGGACCCGCCGTGGCCTCGGTCGCGGCGGTCTCGGCACCGGTAACGGGATCACGGGGCGGCTCGGATGACCCCCAAATGGCCGCCCCGTTTTTTTTTCATCGCGTCGATGGCATGAGACAATCCGTCCCAAGCGATGATCGAAAAAACAATACGCCGCGAGGATCCGCGGCTGCTAACCGGAAGCGGCCGCTACACGGCGGATTGGAATCTTCCCGGGCAGCTCTATGCGTTTTTCCTCCGCTCCGACCGCGCGCACGCCGAGATCGTCTCGATAGACTTCAGGGCGGCTAGCGCTCGCCGCGGTGTCCGCCTCGTCCTGACCGGGGAGGACTACGCGGCGTCTGGCTGGAAGTCGCTCCCGGGCGGGGTCCCTTACGACGGCGTGCGCGGGCAGAAGCAGAAGAAGCCGTTCTGGCCCGCGCTCGCGCGCGCGAAGGTCCAT
>Ga0137409_10003880_pt1 | contig 15815 bp, 18 predicted proteins | sample CZODoug1_16funga_FD_122059 | JGI IMG/M metagenome (GOLD analysis project Ga0137409, IMG submission 122059) | Vadose zone soil fungal communities from Angelo Coast Range Reserve, California, USA - CZODoug1_16fungal (Hybrid Assembly) | ecosystem: Environmental > Terrestrial > Soil > Vadose zone... | reverse complement strand
CTTTGCTTGAAGGCTTGGTGGCCTCCGGCTGCGAGATCACCGATATTGGCGTGGTCCCCACGCCTCTGCTCTACTACTCCGCCGTCCATCTGGAAGCGGACGGCGCCGTGATGATCACCGGCAGCCACAATCCCAGCGAGTTTAACGGCTTTAAAACCGTCCGCGGATCGGGCACGATCCATGGCGAGGAGATCCAGGAAGTTCGCCGCCTCATTGAAGCGCGCGATTTCTTGAGCGGGCACGGCTCGCATCGCATGGTCGATGTCATCTCGCCCTATCTGGGGGAAGTCGCCGGACAGTTCAAATTCGAGCGCCGCATCAAAGTGGTGGCCGATGCCGGCAATGGGACGGCCGGCCCGGTGATGCACCAGCTTTTCAAACGGCTGAACTGCGAAGTGACGGAGTTGTTCTTCGACATGGACGGCCGCTTTCCCAACCATCATCCTGATCCCTCGCAGCTGGAAAACCTGCAAGACCTGATTGCGACGGTGCGCCAGAAGCGCGCCGAGATCGGACTCGCTTTCGACGGCGACGGCGATCGCCTGGGGGTGGTGACCGCCGAGGGCAGCATCATCTTTCCCGACCGTCAGCTGATTCTGTTCGCCAAGGATGTGCTCTCGCGCCAGCCGGGCGCGGAGATCATTTACGACGTGAAAAGCACGCGCAATCTCGCGCCGTGGATCCGCAAATACGGCGGGGTGCCGAGCCTCTGGAAAACCGGCCATTCGCTCATCAAGGCGCGGCTGAAGGAGCGCGGTGCGGCGCTTGCCGGGGAGATGAGCGGACACGTCTTCTTCGTCGAACGCTGGTACGGATTCGACGACGCGCAATACGCCGGTGCGCGGCTCCTCGAAATCCTCAGCAAGACAGCCGATGCCACGGCGACGCTGAACGCGCTGCCGGATTCCGTGAGCACGCCGGAGCTGCATCTGCCGCTGAGCGAAGGCGAGCCGCACCGGCTGATCGGGATGCTGCAAAAGAACACCGCGTTCCCTGGATCGAGCGAAGTGATCCGGCTGGACGGTCTGCGGGTGGAATATCCGTTCGGGTTCGGCCTGGCGCGCGCCTCGAACACGACGCCGGTCATTGTCCTGCGCTTTGAAGCCGACGACGAGCCTGGCCTGGTCCGCATCAAATCCGAGTTCCGGCGCGTGCTGCTTTCTGTCAAACCGGATGCGAAATTGCCGTTCTAGGAGGCATCTTGACGCGCGTACCGCTGATCGAAGAGGAAGAACACCCCGAGCTGGCCGGGCTGATCGCGACCATCAAGTCCGAACGCGGCGGCAGGCTGCTGCACCTGTATCGCGCGCTGCTGAACAGCCCGCCGGTGGCCGAAGGCTGGCTCAAGCTTTTCACCGCGATCCGCCAGAAAGCGAAACTCGGCGGGCGTTATCGCGAGCTGGCCATACTGCGCGTGGCGCTCCTCAACGGCGCCGAATACGAATACCGGGCACACGTCCCCTTCGCGCTGAAGGAAGGCGTGAGCCAGGAACAGATCGATGCGCTTCCCGGCTGGCAGGTTTCGAAGCGCTTCGACGATCGCGAGCGAGCGGTGCTCGCCCACACCGACTGCATGACCCGCGGGATCCGCGTGCCCGATCCGGTTTTCGCCGAGGTGCGGCGCCACTTCGACGACCGGGAAACGGTCGAGCTCACCGCGACGATCGCGGGCTACAACCTCGTGTCGCGCTTCCTGGTGGCGATGCAGATCGATTAGGGGAGCCTGCGCTCCCGTGAGGGAAGCTCAGGCGAAGTCCGGTGGTATCAAATCCAGCCTGTCGGTGAAGATCGCGTCGACGCCCCAGGAAAACAGGCGCCGCGCGGTCGCCGGTTCATTGACCGTGTAGCAAAGCAGCCGATAGCCGGCGCTACGGACTTCATCGGCTTGCGCCTGAGTCAGATACTTGGAGTTGCAATGCACGGACACGCAGCCGAGCGCCCGCGCGGCTTCAGCCCAACCCGGCGCGAGGCGGTCCGTAAGATATCCGCGATCGAGATCCGGCGCGGTAGCGCGCGCCGCATCGAGCGAGAGCGGCTCGAAGGACGAGAGCAGAGGCGCGGGCGGAGTGCTCCATAATTTCAAAGCGAGCTTCGCGACCGCCGCAGCGGTTTCACGTTCGAACCCTCGCGCCGGCTTGATCTCGACGTTGGCCCAGAGACCGAGCTGGGCGCACAGCTTCCCGGCCTCCTCGAACGACGGCACGCGCTCACCGCGGTATTCCGGGCTGAACCAAGCGCCAGCGTCCAGGCTCGCGAGCTTTGCGTAGGGCGTCGCGGCGACGCTGCCCCGTCCATTCGTGGTGCGATCCAAGGTTTCGTCATGGATCAGCAAGGGGACTTTGTCCGCCGAGAGCATTACGTCGAACTCAACGCCGCCAAATCCCATTGCGGCTGCTTTGCGAATACCCGCCAAGGTGTTCTCGGGGGCGAGCGCGCCGGCGCCGCGATGACCCACTACTCGCGGGTAAGGCCAGGGTCGATGCATGCGTCGGGTCGCAGCGGAGGTCAGGTCGGGGAGCAGGCTGCCGCTATTATAAACAGCCGAATCAGCCGCATTCCGGGACGCAGGTGCGAAAAAAAACGGGGGAAGGGAGGGTTTCCCCCGTTTAGCCGCCGTTTGCTGGGCCGGCGGGCAACCTGAAACGCCCACCAGAGACTCGTCGCTGGGCGTCATGAAATTCGCTATGACGGCATCATATCACCTGACTCGTTGTGGAACAATTGAAAATCGATCCTTCGTGACTTTTTCACGAATCGCAGGAGCCTCCCGCGCGTAGGCTCCCCCGGTGCTAGTATTTGTCCGGTTTTTCCTCGCGATTTTGCGCATGGGCACAACCTCCTTCTCCCTGCTTCGCATGCTGGCCGACGGCAGGTTTCACTCCGGCGAGCGGCTCGGCCGGGCCCTGGGGCTTTCCCGCGGAGGCGTATGGAACCTCATCAGGCGGATCGAAGCGTTGGGTCCGCGCGTATTGAGAGTACGCGGCCGCGGTTACCGGCTGGCCGAGGCTCTCGACTTGTTCGAGCTGGACGGACTCGCGGCGGGATTGAAGAAGGTCTCGCCCGGGCTTTGCCTCGAAGTGCTCGATGAATGCCCGTCCACCAATACCGTTCTCGCCCAGCGTGCCGCCGCGGGCGCGCCGCACGGCACGGTGCTCGCTTGTGAACACCAGAGCGCCGGGCGCGGTCGGCGCGGACATTCCTGGGTCTCCGTGGTCGGAGGAACCGTGGCCTTCTCCATTCTATGGCGTTTTCCCCGAGGCGCCGGGGCGCTCGGGGGTTTGAGCCTCGCCGTGGCGGTAGGTGCCGCGAAGGCGCTCGAGCGCCTGGGTACGCACGGCGTGGCAGTGAAATGGCCGAATGACCTGTACTGCGAGGGGCGTAAGCTCGGCGGGATATTGATCGAGAGCTCCGGCGACGCCATGGGTCCGAGCGCCGTGATCGTGGGAGTCGGCATCAACGTGCGTCTCGGCGCCGAGGCGCGCGAGCGTATCGACGCGCCGGCAACCGACATCGCGGGCCACAGCGAGGCAGTGCCGTCGCGGACCACCGTCCTCGTCGCCGCGCTCGGGTCCATCGCCGAGGTTCTCGCGCGGTTTTCCCGCGAAGGCTTCGGGCCGTTTCGGGAGGAGTGGCTGCAACGCCACGCCTGGAACGGGAGGCGAGTCGCCCTGTCGCAAGCCGGCCGGCGCGTGGCTGAAGGCGAGGTCGTTGGGGTCGCGGAGGACGGCGCGCTCATGCTCGCCTCGGTCGGGGGAATAGAGCGTTTCCACAGTGGTGAGCTCTCGCTCAGGCCGGGATGATCCTCGCGGTCGACTGCGGCAATTCGCGGCTGAAATGGGGGCTGCACGAGAACGGGAGCTGGCGCAAAGCCGGTGCGGTGCCTGTCTCGGAGCTCGCCCGCTTGGAGAAGAGCTGGAGGAGACTCGTGCCCGCCGACAAAATCGTCGTCGCGAACGTCGCGGGTCGGTCCGTGCGCAAGAGGCTGGAGAGCCTATTCGCCCGACGATCCATGGTCCCCGCGTGGGTAAAGGCGAAGCGGTACGAGTGCGGGGTGACGAACGGCTATGGGCGGCCCGACCAGCTCGGGCCTGACCGCTGGGCCGCGCTGATAGGAGCCTGGTCGATTCTCCGCGGGCCGTGCCTCGTGGTCACCGCGGGCACTGCAACCACGGTGGATGTCCTGAGGGGCGACGGCAGGTTCGTCGGCGGCGTGATTCTTCCCGGCCTCGATCTCATGAAGCGCTCGCTTGCCCGCGGCACCGCGGAACTTCCGCTTGCAACAGGGCGCTTTTCCGCCGAGCCTCGGAATACCGCGGATGCCATCGAAACCGGTTGCATGCTCGCGCAAGCCGGGGTGATAGAGCGCGCTTTTGCGGCGATGGAACGCGGAGCGGCATGCGTGCTCGCAGGGGGAGCCGCTCGCCGGATTGCCCGGCACCTCAGCATTCCCGTGCGGCTCGTGGATAATCTGGTGCTGGAGGGCTTGGTCCGAATTGGACAGGACGCGGTGAAATGACCCACGGGAAATCGTGAAAACCGCAACCTTCCTGCTGTTGTTCGCCAATCTCGTTTTTTTCGCCTGGATCTATTTTGGCGCCGGCCGCGCATCGGACGAGCCGCAGCTGATGGAGCAGCAGCTCAACCCGCAGGCGATCCGATTGCTGCGTGCCGATCAGCTTGCGGCGCTCGCCGCCGAGCGAACGAAGCAGACGGCAGAGCGCCCCAAACCGCCCCCCAAGGCGACGCTCGCCGCGTGCCTCGAGCTCGGCGCTTTCAGCCCGGGTGACGCAGTGCGCGTGCAACAGGCTCTTGAACCTCTTGCCCTCGGGTCGAGACTCTCGCAGCGCCGTGTGGAAGAGATCGCGAGCTACTGGGTATTCATTCCGCCCCAGCGCAACCGGCAGGCCGCAAACCAGAAGGCCGCCGAACTCAAGAAGCTCGAAGTCGAAGATTTCTATATCGTGCAGGAAGATTCCAAGTTCCGATTTGCGATTTCTCTGGGCGTGTTCAAAACCGAGGAGGCAGCGCGGTCGCGGCTCGCGGAATTGCGCAAAAAGGGTGTTCGAACGGCCCGGGTCGATCCCAGGGAAACATCCGTGCAGAAAGTCTACTTCACGGTTCGTGAGGTCCCCGATGCGCTGGTCTCGAGGCTGAACGACTTGCGCCAGAACTTTGCCGGCAGCGAGCTGAAGGACTGTCTGCCGGAGGAAAAGCGCAAAGGGAGTTAACCGAGAATCTTCTTCAGCAGGGCAGTCGTGGACCGCTGGTACCTGAAGGGGATCGAATGCACGCTTCCGCCCCAGCCCCGCACTTCGGCGGCTCCAACCATCGCTTCGGGTTTCCAGTCGCCGCCCTTCGCGAGCACCTCCGGCCGGGAGGCAAGTATCAGCGCGAGCGGCGTGTCCTCGTCGAACCACGTCACGAGATGGACGGATTCGAGGGCCGCCAGCACCGCCATGCGGTCGGCGAGCGGGTTGAACGGACGCTCCTCGCCTTTGCCTAGACGCTTCGCCGACGCGTCGCTGTTGACTGCGACGAGGAGCGTCGCCCCAAGGGAGCTCGCTTCGGCGAGGTAGGTGACGTGCCCGCGATGCAGGATGTCGAACACGCCGTTGGTGAATACCAGGGGCCGCGCACGGGAGCCGAGCCGCACCGCGAGCTGTTGCGGCGGGCAGATCTTCTTCTCGAAAGGGACCTCCATCCCGGTTATTTTGACAGAACGACCCGCCGGCTGTAACTTAACCCGACCTCGTCCACAGGGTTCCCGCCGATGCGTAGTCTCCTCGCACTGTTGTTCGCCGCTTCGATCTCCCCACCCGCGCTCGCCGCGTGCCCGCCGCTGCTCAACCATACCCTTCCGAGCCTGACCGATCAGGCCACGCCGCTGTGCCAATTCGAGGGCAAGGTGCTGCTCGTGGTGAATACCGCGAGTCAATGCGGGTACACGCCCCAGTACGAAGGATTGGAAGGGCTGTACCGCCGCTACCGCGACAAGGGCCTTGTGGTGCTGGGCTTTCCCGCCAACGATTTCGGCGGCCAGGAGCCGGGGGGCAACCGCGATATCGCCAAATTCTGCGAGGTCAACTACGGCGTGAGCTTTCCGATGTTCGCGAAATCCGGCGTGTCGGCGGGCAACGCCAACCCCTTGTACGCGACGCTTGCCGCGAAGACCGGCGAGCGCCCCCGGTGGAATTTCCACAAATACCTGATCGACCGCTCGGGCGAGAAAGTGCTGTCCTTCGGCAGTGGAGTAACGCCCGGCGACCGCAAGCTCGTCGGCGAGATCGAGCGGATGCTTGCAGCGTCCGAACGCAAGCCCTAGACGCGGCGTCGGAGCCGTTCCTATTTCGTCGCGGGCGGGGTGACGTACTCGAAAACGCGGACGACTTTCTGCACCCCTCCCGTACCGCGCGCGACCTCGGTCGCGGCGTCCGCCTCTTCGCGCGTGACCAATCCGAGCAAAAACACGACCCCTGCCTCGGTCACGACTTTGACGTCCGTAGGCCGAAACTTCCCGTTTCCGAGAAAGTTGCCTTTGACCTTGCTGGTGATGTAGGCATCGTTGCTGCGCGAGGCGGCCGAGCTCGCACCCGCGATCTGCAGCTCGTTGACCACGGTTTTCACCTGCGGTATTTCGCTCACGATTTTTTCCGCTTCCGCTTTTGCCTGCGCCGTGGGCACTTCGCCGGTGAGCAGCACCGTGTAATTGTAGCTGGTGACGTTGACGTGCCCCTGGCTCTTGAGCGCCTCGCCGATGCGGCTGCCCGCGGTGAATTCGATTCGCTGATCAGTGAACATCACTTCAGCCTGGCGACGATCGGCGGCGAGGACCACCCCCGTAGCAACCCCGCCGACAATGAGTGCATCGACGCAAGCCTGGAGCATCGCGGCCGAAGCGAAAATCAGCGCCACCGCCGCGTATCGCCTTGTTCCCGGACAGTTTTTCATTCGGCCCCCAACAACATGCAATCGATGCCGTCGCAAAGGCAGTGCAGAGTGAGGAGATGCACTTCCTGAATGCGGGCGGTTTGCGAGTGGGGTACGCAGATATGCACGTCTTCCGAAGCGAGCAGCTTTCCGATCTCGCCTCCGCCGCGGCCGGTGAGGGCGACAACGCGCATCTCGCGTTCATGCGCCGCCGAGACGGCGCGAGCGACGTTTTTCGAATTGCCGCTCGTGGAAATGCCGAGGAGCACGTCACCCGCCTGGCCCAACGCGCTCAGCTGCTTGGAGAATACCTGCTCGTATTCGTAGTCGTTTGCGATCGCGGTCAAGGTGGAGGTGTCGGTCGTCAGCGCAATCGCGGCGAGCCCGGGACGCTCGCGCTCGAAGCGGTTGAGCAGCTCAGCGGAAAAATGCTGGGCGTCGGCGGCTGAGCCGCCGTTACCGCACGCGAGGATCTTGCCGTTGGCGAGCAGGCATTTCACCATGATTTCGGTGGCGCGGGCGATAGGCTCGGCAAGCGCGTCGTGTGCTTTCAGTTTCAGTTGAGCGCTGTCGTCGAACTGGCGGCGGATGCGCGCCAGAAGGTCTACGCTGTCCTCGGCCGGGCGGGCGGTGACGGCTTTCATACGACCCTTATTCTACCGTAACCTTCCTTGCGGACGCGCCGGGCCGGCTGGGGCGGCGCAGCGGGCGTGCGTAAGCGTAGCCCGGCAAGGGCTCAGGCTGAGAATGCGTCGCGTATCCATTCGACCCGCGGCGACTCGAGGCGATCGAGGAGCACGACGTCGAACCGGCAAGCCGCTTCCTTCTTGCCAGCAAGATAGTGGCGCGCCGTAGCGATGATCCGCGCCTGTTTGCGCGCATCGACGCTGTAAGCGGCACCCCCGAAGTCCTTGGAACGCCGCAGCCTGACTTCGGTAAAAACGACGGTATCCAGATCCCGCAGGATGAGATCGATCTCGCCCCAGCGGCAGCGGTAATGGGTCTCGATCAAGGCCAAGCCCTTGCGCTGCAAATAGCCCGCCGCGATTTGCTCGGCACGATCGCCGGCTTTCATCGGGTTCATCCCGCTTTCATCTCGCGTTTTCAAGCGATACACCCACGCCGTCGCGGAACACCGCCTGTATGGGTTCGCGCTGAAGCGAATTGCCCCCGCGGTAGGAGATTCTGCCGGTCACGCCGTCCAGGTTGATGGTTTGCTGCCCCCCGATCAGCTCCGCCGCGATGCGGCACGAGTCGATGCCGAGCGCGTAAAAGCGTTGAAGCTCGGTGGAAAGGCCCTCCAGGCGCGGGTAGACCATGACCGCGGCGTGGTCCGGTTGCACGAGCCAGGGCATGTCGACGAAGCGAATCCCGTTCAGGTCCGCGTTGACCAGCGGATCGTTCTTGCCGTCGTTGACTTGGGAGGTCGCAAAGACCTGGAGCTGGTTGTTCAGATAGGGGCGCACGGTGCGCGCCTGGTCAGCTTCTGCGGCGAGAAAAATGAATTGTGCCTGCGAGTCCGCCAGACCCCGACGCAAGTCGACCAAGTCAGCTCGCGCTCCGAATTCCCGCACGTCGCTGATCTTTCCGCCGAGCGAGAACCATTCGTCCGCGAACGCCCGGCTCAGGCGCTTGGCGAGCAAGTTCGACGCCTGCACGACCGCGCCCTCGCGCAGCCCGCGCGCGAAAGCCGTGCGCGCGACCGCGCGCGCTTCGGTCTCGGCGGAAAGTCCAAAAGTGTAGAGGCGCGGCGGGAGCGGCGCGTCGCCGTCGGTGACGTTCAGAGCGAGCGTGACCACGCTGACGCGGCCCGCTTGAGCGAGCGCCGTGACCCCCGCGCGCGTCAGGGGGCCGACTATCACGGCGGCGCCGCGCTGCACGGCGGCCTGGTATTCGGCGAGGATGCTCTCGGGTTGGGCATCGGTGCGCGCCACCTGCAGGGACTGGCGGTTCTCCGCGAAAGCGAGCGCGGCCTGGCAGCCCAGGCGCACCGCCTCGGCCGCCCGTGAGAACTCCGGAGCATTGAGGGGAAGCAACAGGCCTATGAAAGGCCGAGCGTCCGGGGGTCTGCTTGCCGGATCGTCGACGGCCGCGCACAATGCCGGACTCAACAACGCCAACAGAGCGAAGCAGACTTGGGCGCGAGGACGGGGAAGCATAGTGGGAGCCCGAGTGGGGCAGGTCAATTATATGTGGTGGCCACGCCCATTGGGAACCTCGAGGATATCAGCCCGCGCGCCCTTCATTCGCTCGCTCATGCCGACGCCATCGCGGCGGAGGACACGCGCGTGACGGCGCGCCTGCTCGAGCACCATCGTTTGCAGGGAAAGCTGATGGCGGTGCACGGCCATAACGAACAGCGCGCCGCCGATTCCATAGTCGAGCAGCTCGCCCGAGGCAGGATCGTTGCGCTGGTCACGGACGCGGGCACGCCGGCGATATCCGATCCGGGCGCGACGGTCGTCAAAAAAGCGCGCGCCGCAGGATTCAGGGTGGTCCCGATTCCAGGGCCGAACGCCGCCGTCACCGCGCTCTCGGCCGCGGGCATCGGGGACGGCACGTTTCTATTCGCAGGTTTTCTTCCGGCAAAACCAGGCCTGAGGCGCAGGGCGCTCGAGCGCCTCAGCACCTTGCCGTACACGCTCGTGTTCTACGAGGCGCCGCACCGCGTCGTCGAATGCACCGAGGACATGTCGGCGTTGCTGGGTCCCGGGCGCGTCCTCGTGATCGCGCGCGAGCTCACGAAACTCTTCGAACAGATCCATCAATGCGTCTTAGGCGAAGCGGCGGCTTGGCTGCGCGAGGACACCGACCGCCAGCGCGGCGAGTTCGTGCTGATCGTGGAGGGCGCCACGGCCCGAAGCGAAAGCGCGAAGCTCGATTGGGAACGCGTGCTCACCACGCTACTCGCGGAGCTGCCGCTTGCGCACGCGGTGAAGCTCGCGTGCAAGCTCACCGGAGCGAAGAAGAACGCCGTGTACGCGCGCGCCTTGCATCTGGCTCGCGCCGCGAACGCCCGGCGACCCTGACTCCGTGCAATCCCTGACTCTCACCCGGCCGGACGACGCTCACTTGCACCTTCGCGACGGCGCCGCGCTTGCGAGCGTGCTCCCCCACACGGCGCGCGTGTTTGCGCGCGCCGTCGTCATGCCGAATCTCCGGCCCCCGATCACGGACACTGCCCTCGCCGCCGCCTACCGCGGCCGCGTGCTGAAGGCGCTTCCGAAGGGCTCCGATTTCGAGCCCCTCATGACTCTGTATTTGACCGACGGCACGGACCTCGAGGAGATCGCACGCGCGAAGCGATCGGGCTTCGTATGCGGCGTGAAGTATTACCCGGCCGGCGCGACGACGAACTCGGGAGCCGGAGTCACGAGCATCGAGCGCGCCTATCCCGCGCTCGATGCGATGCAGGAGCACGACTTGCCCCTGCTCGTTCACGGGGAGGTTACGACTCCGGGCGTGGATGTTTTCGATCGCGAACGCGTGTTCCTCGAGACGGTCCTCACCGACATTGCCCGCCGTTTCCCGCGGCTTCGCATCGTGGTCGAGCACGTGACCACGCGCGAGGCGGTCGATTTCGTGCTGACGGGAGGGCCCGGCATTGCCGCCACGATCACCGCGCACCACCTGCTCTACAACCGCAGCGCGATGTTCACGGGCGGCCTGCGGCCGCATTATTATTGTCTGCCGGTCCTGAAGCGCGAGGAGCACCGCGAGGCGCTGGTGCGCGCCGCGACGAGCGGCAATCCCAAATTCTTCCTCGGCACCGACAGCGCGCCGCATGCCCGCGCCGACAAGGAGGCGCCGTGCGGGCATGCCGGGATCTACACCGCACACGCGGCGATCGACCTCTATGCGGAGGTCTTCGAGCGCGCCGGGGCCCTCGACAAGCTCGAAGCCTTCGCCAGCTTTCACGCGGCGGATTTTTACCGCCTGCGGCGCAACCGCGGCACGATCACCTTGCGCAAGGAGAACTGGTCCGTGCCCGGCGAGATGCCGTTCGGCACGGCGACTCTCGTGCCGCTGCGCGCGGGCGAATCCGTCGGATGGCGGCTCGCCTGACGCCGGCGCTCGACGCGCCGATCTTCACGGCGCTCAAGCCTCTGCTCGGACGCCTGCCGCGAGATCGGTTTCCCAGGCACGACGAGCTCAACGCCCTGAGGACCCCGTCGGTGGTGAGCGGCGGCGGTGCGCCGATACGGTTTGTGCCGCCCGCGGCTTCCGCCCAATACGAAGTCCGTATCTTCGAGAACGGAGAAGTGCAGACGCGCCCGGACAACTGGCACGATCTGTTCAACGCGCTCGTGTGGCTTGCGTTTCCGAAAACCAAGGCGGTTTTGAACGGCCACCACTACCACGAGATCAGGGCGCGTCGCGGCGAGCGGCTGAGGGGCACGGCCCGCGATGTCCTGACCCTGTTCGACGAGGGCGGGATCGTGGTCGCCGCGGCGGACCCGGAATTGCCGGCGCTGCTGCGCGAATTCAGGTGGAAGGAGCTTTTCTGGAGGCGCCGCGCGGAGGTGTTGCGATCCATGCGCTTCTATGTGTTCGGCCACGCCATCTACGAAAAGGCGCTCGAACCTTACAAGGGCGTGACCGCAAAGGCCCTGATCCTGGATGCTGCGCCGGGTCTGCTCGATGCGCCGATCGAGCGGCAGCTCTGCGAACTGGACGCGCGCGCGGCGGACTATTTCTCCGGGACGCACGCCCTTGCCTCGACCCGCAACCTATCGCCGCTGCCGATTCTCGGGATTCCGGGCTGGGAGCCGGCCAACGCCTGCGAGGAATATTACGACGACCCCTCGCAGTTCCGGCCGCGAAGTAAAACCGGGGACAGACCCCGGTTTTGAGCCCACGCCTGATAAGAAAACCGGCGTTTGTCCCCGGTTTTACGGAAATGCCGGAATGGTGGGCTCGATGCCGTGCGCCATCGCCTCCGGATGGCGGCGGCTGACCAGTTCCCGCAGCTCTTCGACTCGCGACGTGGGCACGTCCACCATCAACAAGATTTTGCCGGCGTCGATGTCCTTCTGGAAAGGCTTCAGCCGCGTGTTCGGCACTGACATCGCGACGAGGCTCGCAGCCCAGGCGCCGAAGAGAGCGCCGATCACGGTGGCGATCAACACCGTGACGAGCTGCAGCGTGACCCCCTCGGGCGGCGTGAGATAGATGTAGATGCCGATCAGAAACCCGCCCAGGCCGCCGATTACGAATCCCAACTCGGCCCCATGCACCGCGTCGGACTTCTGCAGATAATTCGCTTCATGCAACTGGCCCAGAGACATCCCTCGCTTGGCGAGGAAATGCATGTGCCCGTCTTCGACCCGCGCGAGCAGCAGATCGTTGGCCGTCTGGATGGCGCTGCCCAGATCGGGCAGCAGGAAGTACATTCTGCGTCTCATGCTCGTCTCCTCTCCGAAACACGACTCGCCGGACGTTTCTTACCGCGCGCCACTCCCGAAGTCAAGCCGTGCAAGCCCCAATGCGGTAAAATCGCCGCCGGAGCTGGCCAGACAGTCGCTGGCAAATGTTTCACCTGCCAGAGGAAAGTCCGGGCTCCACAGAGCAGGGTGCTGGGTAACGCCCAGGCGCCGCAAGGCGACGAAGAGGGCCACAGAGACGAGTCGCGGTGCCGCGGTGAAAACCGTGGTGCAGCGGGTGAAACGAGGCAACCTCCACCCGGAGCAACATCAAATAGGCGGACGACGACGTGGCTCGCCGAGTCCGCGGGTAGATGGCTCGAGCCTCGGGGTAACCCGGGGCCTAGAGGAATGACTGTCCACGACAGAACCCGGCTTATCGGCCAGCTTCACTTCTTTCTTCAGCGCGCCGCGCGCTGAACCCACTCGGTGATCGCCGCGACGATTTCCGGCGAATCGCCGAGCGCGGATGTCACGCGGAACTCGGTCTTCGCGTGGCGCGTCCGGATCTTCGCCACCATCGCCGGCAGCTCGCGCTTCAGGTGCGCACCTTGCGCGAGGAAGAGCGGCACGATGATTACGGTCCCGATTCCCTTGTCGGCGAGCCGTGCGGCCGCCTCGTCGAGGGACGGCGACATGAATTCGAGGAACGCGAGCTCGACCGGCGTGCCGGCCGCGCGTAGTCGCTCGCGAATGCTCTCGAACGGTTGCGCCCATTCGGGCTCGCGCGCGCCGTGTGCGAAGAGAATGACGGCGCTGGTGCTCATGGCAATCCCAGCTTAGCGGCCGGCGGTCCCGCGGTCAAAGCAGCTACACGCGCCGCACCCGCGGCAGCAGCTTTGCGAGCTCTGCGCCGTGAATCAGGCGGATGTTCTTGTCGCCCGCGAACGCGAGCGCGCCATCGGTAATTTCGCCCGTGGCGACATAGATGCACTCATGTGCCTCGCGCGCGCACTTGGCGTCATACAGGTCGCGCAGCGGATCGACGCCGGTGCGCGCGGCCTTCCAACGCTTGCAACCGACCAGCGAGATCCGTCCCGCTTTGGCGAGCTCGAAGTCAGCCGCCGCGCCGGTGAGACGGCTCACGACGTAGCCGTCATCGCGGAGGGCGTCCGCGAGCGCGATGGAGAAACCCTCCCACGACATTGCGCGAACCGCCTCGAGCGTATCGGCAACCCGAGCGGCGCTCGGTGCGCGAAGCTGCCGCCAGCCGGCAACGCACCCGATCACGATGAACGGCAGCGCGGCGAAGAAAGCATAGACCTCGGGCACCACCAGCCTTACCGCCGCGACGACCCCTGCGGCGGCGACGATGCTTATCCACCACGGCGAGCGCATCAGGATCGCGAACAGTGAATCCTTGGCCATCGGAAACTTCATTTCCCGCCCCGCATCGGCGACGCTGCCGGAACCCGGCAATGTATGAGAATACGTGGCGGGAGGGCCATCACGCCAGCCGCAGAGGCGCAGCGTGGCTCCTTTGGTGCACAGGCCGCCCGAAATTGCCTGGGTCATCGGAAATCGCCGCGCACCCCGATGATGCGTTCTCTCTCGCTTTGGATCACCGCGCACAGCCGACACCGTAGCGGCAACAGGTTGATTTTGTTTCCTTCGCAACACTTCCGCACGCCTTTGTTCCACTCCTTCGCAACAGCATTTCGAGCATGGTCGTGCCACGGTCCCGGTGCTGGCACGGCACTTGCGACATTGGAAGCAAACTTTCTCGAGTGGACGACGATGCGCGTGCTTGTAGTGGACGAATCTCCAGAGCGCACCGTGGTGCTGCGCGACGGGCTGGAACGCGCCGGCTACGAGGTTGCCGCGGCACTCGCCGCTCCGATCGAGTTGCTGCGCGCGGTGGAGCAGGTCCGTCCCGACGTCATCATCATCGATACCGATTCGCCCAGCCGCGACGTGCTGGAGCACGTAGTGATGATCAGCCGCGACGAGCCGCGCCCAATCGTGATGTTCTCGAGCGACGACGCGCCCGATACCATTCGAGACGCGATGCGCGCGGGCGTTTCCGCCTATGTTGTCGACGGGCTGGATGCAGCGCGCGTCAAGTCCATCGTCGAAGTCGCAGTGGCGCGATTCGACGAGTATCAGCGGCTGCGCGCGGAGTTGGCCGAGGCCAATCTCAAGCTTTCGGAAAGGAAGCAGGTCGAGCGCGCCAAGGGGATCCTGATGAAGGCTCGCGGCATGGACGAGGACGAAGCGTTTCAAACGCTGCGACGCATGGCCATGGACCGCGGCAAGCGCCTGGGCGAGATCGCGCAGCAGCTCATCGACATGGCGGATCTGTTGACTTAGCGCAGCCCAAGTCAGTGCGAAAATCGGTTTTGCTGCACCGCAACCGTGCGGTGCGCATAGCATCCTTGCGTCTGGATTCGGAGAAGAGGTGGTTCAACTTTCTGTTTCGATGTAGGAATCACACAGCGCAGTGGCATTGGCACATCGATTGCATAAGAGTTAGGCAAGCTGCGGCCAATGGCGGTCGCGGCAGGAACGAGGGCGTTCATTTGCGGGAGTCCCGCGATTGAACGCCTTTTTTGTTTTTCGGACGGCTATGGAGCGCGAAATGAATGAACCCAGGATTGCACGAAGGAGATCAGCCAGGCGCCGCGACTTCCTCAAGCGTGCGGGCGCAGCCGGAATCATGAGCCTCGTTCCGGCGGCGGTGCGCAACGCCGCCTGGGCGGCGGGGTCGGATGCGCCGGAGAAAAAAGAAGTGAAGATCGGCTTCATCCCGCTCACCGATTGCTCCTCCGTGGTCATGGCCTCGGTGCTGGAGTTCGACAAGAAATACGGCATCAAGATCGTTCCGAGCAAGGAAGCTTCGTGGGCAGCGGTTCGCGACAAGCTCGTCAACGGCGAGCTCGACGCCGCACACGTGCTCTACGGCCTGATCTACGGCGTGCAGATGGGCATAGGCGGGCCGAAAAAGGACATGGCCATCCTGATGAACCTCAACCACAACGGCCAGGCCATCACGCTCTCCAGCAAGCTGAACGAGAAGGGGGTGACAGACGGCGCCAGCATGAAGGCGCTCATCGAGCGCGAAAAGCGCGAGTACACGTTCGCGCAGACCTTTCCCACGGGCACGCACGCCATGTGGATCTATTACTGGCTCGCCGCGCACGGCATCCACCCGTTCAACGACGTGAAGGCGATCGTCGTGCCCCCGCCTCAGATGGTCGCGAACATGCGCGTGGGCAACATGGACGGCTTCTGTGTCGGCGAGCCCTGGAACAACCGCGCCATCGTCGACAAGATCGGCTTCACCGCGAACACGACGCAGGACATCTGGAAAGACCACCCGGAGAAAACGCTCGGCACGACCGCCGAGTTTGTGCAGAAGTACCCGAACACGGCACGCGCGATGACCGCCGCCGTCATCGACGCCGGGCGCTGGATCGACGCGTCGCTCTCCAATCGCCAGAAGACCGCCGAGACCGTGGCCGACAA
>Ga0137409_10003879_pt1 | contig 15817 bp, 15 predicted proteins | sample CZODoug1_16funga_FD_122059 | JGI IMG/M metagenome (GOLD analysis project Ga0137409, IMG submission 122059) | Vadose zone soil fungal communities from Angelo Coast Range Reserve, California, USA - CZODoug1_16fungal (Hybrid Assembly) | ecosystem: Environmental > Terrestrial > Soil > Vadose zone... | reverse complement strand
GACGGCAGCAGCGCATCGATGAGTCCGCCCGTCCACGCCCAGTCGGCGGGCGACCAGAACAGGTCGCCCGGCTGCGGGTAGAGGTCGTGCGAGTGCACGAATCCGGGAAGATTGCCGATGAACGCGCGCTGCGGCATCAGCGCGCCCTTGGGCGGGCCGGTGGTGCCGCTGGTGTAGATGAGGAGCGCCGGGTCGCCGGAGGCCGTATCGACCTGAGCGAATTCGGATGCAGCCTTCTCGAGCAGCGATTCCCAGGGCTTGACCCACGACTCCCGTGCGCCGGCCACGCCGATCACCTGCTTCAACGCCGGCAGCTTCTCCCGGATCCTCGCGAGGTTCGGCAGCGACGCAGGGTCGACCAGCGCCGCCTGGGCCCCGCTGTCGGCGAGCCGGTATTCCAGTGCATCGGGACCGAACAGGATCGAGAGCGGCATCGCGACCGCGCCCATCTGGTAGCAGGCAATGTGCGCGATCGCCGTCTCCGGACGCTGCGGCAGGATGATCGCGACCCGCGCGCCGCGCGCCACACCCAGCGCCGCGAGCGCGTTCGAAAGCCGCCCGGCGCGCTCGCGCAACCCGCCGAAGGTCAGGGTCGACGCCGCGCCGCTCTCGTCCTCCCAGTAAAGCGCGGTACGGGCGGCCTCGTGCGATGAACACGCCGAGCCGATGTTGAAACTGGCGGGTACCTCCCAGCGGAAGGCGTCGTAGATCTCCCGGTAGCGGTCGCGCATCGGCGCTCTTCGAGCCGGAAAGCGGGCGCTACGGGAGCTGCTTGAGCCGCTGGTCTACGAAGGCGAGAAGCTCGGTGGAAAGGCCCACCGACTTGGCGCGGCCGTAAGCGTCGGCCGCTTCCTTGCGCCGATCGGCGGCCTGAAGCGATATCCCCAGCCCGACCCACCACACACCCGCCGACGGCGCGAGCCGCAGCGCGGACTCGTATTGCTGGATGGCCTCGTTGTGGCGTCCGAGCCGCTGGTACAACGCGCCGGCGAAGGCGTGGAAATCGGGATTGCGATCCGGCGGCGCAGCGTGCCTTTGCAGCACCGCCAGCGCGTCGGGAATCTGGTTGCGGTCGACCAGGATGCGCGCGAGCAGCATCGCGAAACCGACGTTGTCGGGATTGGCCGCGAGCCCGCTCTGCAGGACCACCGCCGCCTCGTCCACGCGCCTGGCCTCGATCATCAGCGCCACCAGCGTCTGGCGTGCGCCCTCGTGCTGCTGGTCGAGCTCGAGCGCAGTGCGAAAACCATCCATGGCCTCCGCGATACGGCCCTGGTTGACCAGGGCGACGGCGCGGCGGAATTCCTGCTCGGCCCGGTTCTTCGCCGTGGTGCTGGTGGCACGCCGGTCGATCTTGCCGGGTTCGGCGCTCTGCGCGACCGGCTGCGCCGCGGCGGTCCTGACCGGCGCGGCCGCCGGCTTGGAAGCGGGGCGCGGCGTGTTCGAGCGGCGCTGCGGGATCGGCGTGGTCAGCTCTGTCGCGAGGCGCAGCATGTCGAATGCCGGCTTGGCCGCCGCCTGCTGCGCGGGCGCTTGCGTCTTCGGGGCGGGCGCGGCTTCCGGCATCACGGCCGCCGCGGCGGGTGGAGCAGGTTCGGATTTCGCCGCCGCCGGCGCGCGCGCCGACTGGTAGGCGAGATCGGTGACGATGGGTCGCGGCATCAGTTGCCACACGACCCAGGCGACCCAGGCGACGGCGAAGAGCATCGCCGCGGCCATGATCCGCCAGAAGAGATCGGACATGCCCGAGCGCGCGGGCACCGCCTGCGCGTGCTCCGACATGCCGCGTGTCGCCGGCCCCGCCAGCGCGTCCGGCGCGTGGCGCTTGTCCAGGTCGCGCAGCATCTGGTTGATGAGGCTCATCGCAGGATCATCCAGCCGATGCTCGAAAACGCCAGGCAGCCGATCGCGAGCCACAGCCAGGCGCGCGCGAGCCCGAATGCGGCCGGCGTATCCGCGCTCGCCTCGCGGACGTGCCGCGAGGTAACCTTGCGGGTGCCCTCGCCGTAGGCGAGCATCAGCGCCTTGTGCGCGAGGATGTTCACGAGCCGCGGCACGCCGCGGCTCGCCCGGTGGATCGCCTTCGCCGCCCCGGGAACGAAGACTTCGTCGCCGGAATATCCCGCGACCGCGAGCCGGTGGGCGAGGTAGTGGCACGTTTCCGCGCCGGTCAGGATACCCATGTGGTGCTGGAAGGTGATGCGCTGGCGCAGCTGCCGTATCGAGGGCTGCGCGAGCCGATCGTCGAGCTCGGGCTGGCCGAACAGAATGACCTGCACCAGCTTGCGCTTCTCGGTTTCGAGGTTGGTGAGCAGGCGCAGCGTCTCGAGCGAGTCGATCGGCATCGCCTGGGTCTCGTCCAAGCACACGATCACGCGCTTCCTCTGGCGCGCGAAGTCGAGCAGCGCCAGGTTGAGCGACTTGATCAGATGGTGCTGGTCGAGGGCCCCGTCGAGCCTCACCCCCATCTCCTCGGCCAAGGCGAGAAGCAGCGTCCTGGGCTCGAGGTTCGGATTGGGGACGTACGCGCTCACCCAGTTCTCGTCGAGCGTCGCGAGGAACTTGCGGCACAGGAGCGTCTTTCCCGTTCCGACCTCCCCGGTGATCTTGATGAAGCCTTCGCCATTCGCGACCGCGACCAGCAGCGTGTTGAGCGCCTCCTGGCTGCTCGCGCACGAGTAGAAGAAGGTCGTATCGGGAGTGATCCCGAACGGAGCCTCGCGCAGGCCGAAGTGGGCGAGATAGATCACGGTTTCGTCACCGGGTCGCGCCGGTCGCGGTGTCCCGCCCGAGGTTCTTGTAGCGGTCGCGCACCTGCTGCAGGTCCTGGTCCCACTCGGCGTCGCTCTTGATCACGGTCGGCTTCAGCAGGATCACGAGCTCCCTCTTCACCGTCGTGCGCTGCGTGCTGCGGAACGCGGCGCCGATGCCCGGGATGTCCTGCAGCCCCGGTATGCCCGACTTGGTCGTGGTGACCGAGATCTGCATCAGCCCGCCCAGCGCGACAATGTTGCCGTCCTGGGCGCGAACCATGGTATCGGTCTCGTTGATCGCGCTTTTCGCGAAGGGGAATGCTTGCGGGCCATTGCCGAAATCGAACTGGATCGGGTCGGTCGCGACGTCGCTCACCAGCGGGTGGATGTGCAGCAGGATGGCGCCGTCCTCGTTGATCTGCGGGGTGATGTCGAGCGACACGCCGGAGAAGAACGGGTTGAAAGTCGGCGTGACCTGCAGCGTCGTCGGCACGCCGGTCACCCCCGTCGAGAGCGGCGTCGCCTGGACGTTGGTCACGAAGAACTGGTCGGTCCCCACCTTGAGCACCGCCTTCTGGTTGTTCAGCGCCGCGACGCGCGGGCTGGAGAGCACCTGCACCGCCCCCTGGGTCTCCAGGAACGTGATCAGCGCCGCGAAGTTCCGCGTCTGGAACGCGAGCCCGAACAGGGACTGCGCCGGATTGGTGAGATTGAGGAGGTTGCTGCCGGGAATCGCGGCGATCGAGCCGCCGGTCGCCGTCGGAGTGCCACCCGCGACGACGCCGGTCGCGCCGGTGATGAGCAAGGACCCCGCATCCGCAGAGGGAGACCGCTGCAGCACCGTGCCTTGCGAGGCCTGCCCGGTCGAGAGCCGGTTCGACGAAAAGGCGGCCCAGTTGACGCCCGCCTGGTAGTCCTGGCTCAGCGTCACCTCGATGACCTTGGCCTCGATCATGACCTGGCGCTCCACCGAGACGCGGATGGCCTTGAGGTATTGCTCGACGCTGCGATGCTCCGACGGCAGCGCCCGTATGACGACGACGCCGGATTGCGGGCTGACCACCACGCTTCTTCCTTCGCCGCTCCCGATTATCGACCGCAGCGCCACCGACACTTCGGACCAGAAATCGTTCTGCGAGACCATCGAGACGCGGCTCGCGTCCAGGCTGGTCGTGGAGATCGCGTTCAGTCCGTACGCGCCCAACCCCGGCAGCATCCCCGGCGCCCCCGCAGGCGCGACGCCGCCCGAAGTCGTCGAGCCCGGCCCGCCTCCCACGTTGCCGGATACCGCGCCCGAGGCTACGCGCACGTCGCTGCGCCCGGAGCGCAGCCCCATCAGGTAGTTGACCTGGAAGACCCGGGTCTGCAGACCCGCCGCCTCGACGTAGATGCGCGTGCCGTCGACGCGGAACTCGTATCCGTAGGCCTCGCGTATCGCCTCGAGCGCTTCGCGCACCGTCACGTCCTTGAGGTTCACGGAAACGGTCCCGCTGACTGCCGGATTTACGATCATGCTGTAGCGCGTCCCCGAAACGATCGACATGAATACCTGCTGCGCGGGGGCCGTGTTGACCACGAGGTCGAAGCGCTGCTCCACCGGAACGCCGGCAACCCGCGGCATCTCTGCGCGCAGCGGCGGCAGCAGCGCGTCGCGCACGGCTTCGGGCTGGGTGGCCCTGCTCTGGTTCGCGGCGGCGTCGATCTCGGCGAGGATGCTCGGGTCGGTCTGCTTGGGCACGATGGGCGGCTCGACGCAGGACGCGAGCAGAGCCAATAGGACGAGGCTGGTTCGTTTCATGGTTTTCAATCCTTCCGCCTCTCGGCGGCGTTGCCCTCCGCGGACCGCATTCTGCGATTTACGGAGGAATACAGCCTTATCACTTCGGTGGAATCCGCTTTCTGGAGCACGATCTCCGCGTCGCTGATCCTGACGACAGTGGCGTCTCCGTAGCGTCCGCCGAGCGCGACGGTGCGGCCGTTGATCGTGGCCTGGCGGCGATCGCTCGAAATGATCACTACCTGCGCGGGCGATGTGCTCGCAGCGGAGTCGGGCGCCTCGCCGCCTCCGCCCAGGATCTCGCGCGGCGGCCGCATCGGATCGCTCATCGCCTGGGCGTGCGCCTGCAGCGACGCCGCCAGGGCGAGGCAGAACAGGCCGGCGTTCAGATGAGCAGCCATGTTTTCTCCGGGCTCAGCGTGAACAGCGTGACCTTCAGCGTCACTTTCGGGTAGGCGTTGGCCTGCAGGTCGAGATTGCCCCAGAAAATCCTCGCGGGGTTGCGCTCGAGGTCGGCGAGGTAGGCCAGCATCCTGAAGTAAGTCCCCGAGACGGTGACTTCGATACCGTGCCGGTACATCGACCCCGACGCGGCGCCCGAGGCCGGCAGCTGGGTCAGCCCCGTCGCCGGCAGCGAGCGCAAGCTGACCAGCTCGATATCCGGGTTGCGTTTGAGTATCTCGGACAGCATCCGGGTCATGCTCTCCGGCGTCACCAGCTCGGTCTGTCTCCCTCCGAGGTCGCGGTCGAGTGCGGCCAGTTCGGCCTTGAGCTTCTCCAGGCGCTGGCGCTTCGCGCTTGCCGACTCGCTCAGGCGCGCCTGGGCGAACGCCTGGAGCTGTGCCTGCATCGCGCGCATCTCGTCCTGCTGCTGCTGGTTCTTCAGCGAGTTGACTTTCTGCCTCTGCAGGATGGGGTCGATGAGCGCGTAGTTCGCAACGACGACCAGCACGAAGGCCGCGGCGATGAACACCATCACCCTCTCGCGCAGGGTCATCGCGTCGACCCGCTTCACATAGCGGTTGATGATCTCGGGCACGCGCATGGAGGCTAGGGCTTGCGGCTCGCCGCCTCGCCCGAAGGCCGCGGTGAGGTGAGCGTGAACTCGACGACGGCGCGCTTCGTCTCGGCGCCAGCCGCGGCGCGCGAGATCGCGAGCGCATCGAGCGAGCGGCCTCTTAGGATCGACTCCTGCTTGAGCCGCGCGATCAGGGCGGGCACGAGGTCGGGCTGCAGCGCCCGGCCGCTCAGGTTGAGCTGCCCTCCACCCTCTTCGATCTGGATTCCGGTGAGCCAGAGTCCCTGCACCGTCTGGCGGGCGAAGGCGCGCAGGTACTCGGAGTACGCGGAGGAACCGCCCCCTGCGCGGATTTCGCCGAGCAGCACCCTGCGCAGCGCGACGGCCGCCTCCGCGCTCTTCAGGTCCTGGTCGATCTGCGCTTCGATCTTGTCCGGGTTGAGATCCGCGGCTGCCTTGGCGAACTGCTGCTTCTGGAGCTCGTAGGCGCGCGAGGATTCGGCGGTCTGGCGTGCAAGCTCGCGGTCCTGCCACGATGCGTAGAGGTAGAAGGCGGCGATGCCGAGAACCAGAAGCCCCACGGCCTGCGCCATGGTCACGGCGGAGAAATACTTCTCCTTTTGGAGAAACTGCGGGTTGAAGAGGTTGATCTGCTGGCTCAAAGCGCCCTCTCCTCGACCCGCAACGCCGCCCCCAGCAGATGGAAGTACTCCCACTGCTCCTCGAGCGTAGGCTCGCCGGTGCCGGCGAAATCCATGACCTTGGGCAGATCCGCGCTGGCCACCGGAACGTAGAGCTTGTCGCGGAGAAAGTCCTCGAGGCCGGGATCCTGAGGCAGCGGCGCGAGCAGCAGCTCGCCCACGGCGACGCTCAGCCGCTGGCGCTCGTACATGTCCAGCGACCGCGTGATCTCGATGGCCACGCGTTCGCGGTAGTGATCGCCGTGCTCCCGGTCGGCCAACTGGGCCGCCGTCACCTCCAGCCGCCGCGTGAGCAGCAGCTCACCCAGGAACGAGATCGTCAGCAGACCGCCCCAGGAGGAAAAGGCGAGCATCGCCGTCGCCTTGTCCAGCGACTCGAACAGGGAGGCGACGTTGCGCTGGGCCATCTCCGGGATATCGATCACCCGAAGCGGAAGGCGGGCCTGCTCGAACAGGCCGATGCGCTTCTGCACCACCTCGTTGGGCGTCGCGACCGCGTACATCGCCCGGGCGGCACTGCCGGCCTTCTCGTCGCGCACCTCGAACACGTCGACGGTCGCATCGTCGATGTGATATTCGAGCAGGTCCTTGATTTTCCAGCGGATGGCTGCCTTGAGCTCAGGCGCGGCCACCTTGGGCGGGTCCACCAGGAGGATCTGGTAGTCGGCGGGATCGAGCAGCGTGGTCATGGTCGCGCGACCGAAACCGCGGTCCTTCGCCGCTCTCTGGAGCGACGCGCCCTGCTCGGTGCCTTCGACGGGGACGCTCCACCATTCGGTCGCCCGAGGGCGGTCGCGGAAGTAGCGAACATGCGCGAATCTCAAGGCCTCAGGCTCGATCGCGACCGCCAGTAGGCCCGAAACCTGCGCGGATTTCGAAAACCAGCCGAGCAAACCCGCCCCCTAAATGAAGCTTAACTTGAAATTATAGCAATAAGATGTTGTTGTCAATCAATTTTCCTAGACGGGAACCGAGCGATGTCCGGCCCTTGCCGCAAGCAAAAGGGCGGGTACCTTGCGGCACCCGCCCTTCTCGTAAGGCTAAACCGTGTTGGGTCGCGGCGTGCTAGTTGCAGCCGGCGGTCGTCGCGGCGCTGATCACTGCCGGGTTGGTCGTGCTCGTCGCCGCCGTGTAGGTGAACTGGCAGGTCGCGGGTGTGCCGGCGCCCTTCACCTGAAACGCGAGCGGAGCGCCGCCCGAGGTCTGGAAGGTCGTGCTATCGAACCGCACGGCGGCGTCGATGCCGGCTCCGCCAGCGGCGTCGCCGGGATATCGGTTCTTCATCGTCACCGAGGCTCCCTCGACAGTGATCGCCTCGTCCGGGGTCTTGCTCTGGGCGACTTGTAGCGCGTTGGCGAGCGTTGCGGCGGATTGCACCGCGGCGCGAAGGCCGTTCAGCGCCGCGATGCGCGCCTCGGTCGTCAACCCGATGAATCGGGGCGCGGCGACGGCCGCCAGGATGCCGAGAATCAGAATTACCACGATCAACTCGATCAGCGTGAAGCCTCGCGTCCGTTTGGTCATTTTTGCTTCCCTCAAAAATTGAACGACTTACAATTTCAACTTAAGGCGCGGTCTCAATTATACACAGACTTTGCTCGAAGCCAAGAGGGAGCAAGTCTCATGCCCGTAGTAGCGTCAAAACCAAGTGTAGGGCAGCACGGGTTCCAGTCCGATCGCCGTCGTGGCGCGCCGCCCGGAGTCGGTCTCGGCCGCTCCGTAGTCCACCCTGACGCGGAAGCGCAGCCGCTTGCTCCCGTCGACCAGCCTCTCCAGGTGCGCATCGAGGTCGGGGACGTAGACGACTTCCCTGCGTGCGGCGTCGAAATACCAGCTTCCCCGAGGAACCGACGGCTGCGGGGCGACGAACTCGCCGCGGTAGCCGTGCGGGGGCTCCACCAGCCACTCGATCGGGTTCTCGCGCGCGAGCGACTCGATGCCGTGCCGCTCGCCCTTCAGCAGCATGGCTGCGACCCGCAGCTGGAGCGCGCTCTTCATGACGCCGACATTGCTCTCCATCACCGCCTTCTCGGCCGCCTCCTGGTAGAAGCGCAGCCGGGTGAGCAGCATCGCGGATGCAACACCGATCACGCAGACGACCACGATCAATTCGACCAGGGTGAGCCCCGCCGCCATCCGCCGGAAGCGGAAGCGGCACGGCGCGGACCTCAGCACCCTAGCGCTTGCCGCTCGAAAGCGCCGCCTGGCCCAGGTCCCACATCGGCAGGAATACGCCGAGGGCGAGCACCAGCACCAGCCCGCCCAGCAGCACGATGAGAATGGGCTCGATCTGCGAGGACAGCGTCTTCAGCTCGTACTCGACCTCGCGCTGGTACATCTCGGCGACCTCGCGCAGCAGCTCGTCGAGCTCCCCCGACTCCTCTCCCACGGAGATCATCTGCAGCACGACCGGGGTGAACACGCCGGTGGTGTTTGCGGTGCGCAGCAGCGTCTCGCCCCGCTCGACGCCGTCGCGGATCTGCCCGATCCGCACCGCGACGAAGCTGTTGTCGACGACGTGCTCGACCACCGACAGCGCCTGCACGATCGGCACGCCGCTTTTCAGCGCGATCGACAGCGAGCGGGCGAAGCGCGCGAGCGTCGCCTTGAGAACGATCTTGCCTGCAATCGGGATGCGCAGCTTCATCCTGTCCCAGGCGTAGCGGCCGGCGGAAGTTCCGCGCCATACCCGGAACAGGACGTAGCCGCCGACCGTCACCCCGAGGATGAGGGGCCAGTACTGCACCATGAAGTCGGAGAATCCCAGCAGGATCCTCGTCATCAGAGGCAGCTCGGCCTTGAAGCTGGCAAAAATGCGGGCGAACGCCGGGATCACGAAGATGTTGATGATCACCAGCGCGACGGCCATGGCGACCACGACGAACGTCGGGTAGCGGAGCGCGGTCGAGACCTTCTCCTTGATCTCCCGCTCGAACTCCATGTGGTGGAAGAGGCGCAGGAAGACCTCCTCGAGCGCGCCGGTGAGCTCGCCGACGCGCACCATGCTCACGTAGAACAGGTCGAACACCTTCGGGTGCTTGCGCAGGGAGATCGACAGGTCGCGCCCGCTGTCCAGGCTCTCGCGGATGTCGCGGAGGACGTTCGCGAATCCGATCTGGGTCGCCGACTCCTGCAGCGTCGCGAACGCCTTGATGATCGGCACGCCGGCCCTGAGCAGCGTGTACATCTGGCGGCTGAACAGCAGCATGTCCTCTATGGACACTTTCTCGCTCTGCAATCGCTGCAGCCATCCCTCGACAATCGCCTTGCCGGGCCCCGACGCGGGGCTGATGTCTATAGGGGAGACGCCGCTCGTGATCAGTTGATCGGCCACCGCCCCGGAATCGGAGTTCTCGAGCACGCCGCGCACCAGCTCGCCCCTCGCGTTGCGCCCCCGATAGGCGAAGAACGGCACCCGCTCTAATCCTCGACCTGCGCGGTCACGCGCATCGCCTCGGCCACGGTGGTCTTGCCGGCGAGCGCGAGCCGCGCCGCGCTGTCCCGCAGGAGGTGGCCGGCCATGCGCTTCTCCGCGGCTGCCATGAACTGGCCCGGGTCGTCCGAGTTGGCGAGCGCCGCGAGCTCGCTGTCCATCTCCAGCATCTCGTAGATGCCGGTGCGGCCGGAGAACCCGCTGCTGTTGCAGTTCTGGCAGCCGCTCCCGGCGAGTATCCGCCCGGCGCCCGGGTTGACGACGCCCACCGAGCGCAGCCATTCCAGCTCCTGGGCTTCGGGAGGGCGGGGTTTGCTGCAGGACTCGCAGTTCACGCGAAGCAGGCGCTGTGCTATCACCGCCTGCAGCGAGTACGCGACCATGTACCGCGGCACGCCCATGTCGACCAGGCGCAGGGGCGCGCTGGCGGCGTCGCGGGTGTGCAGCGTCGACAGCACCATGTGGCCGGTGAGGGCGGCGCGCAGGCCGATCTCGGCTGTTTCCAGATCGCGCATTTCGCCGATCAGGATCACGTCCGGGTCCTGGCGCAACGCCGAGCGCAGCACGCGGCCGAAGGTCAGATCGATCTTCTCGTTGACCTGTACCTGATTCAATCCGTCGAGCCGGTACTCGACCGGGTCCTCGACGGTGATGATCTTGCGATCCTTCTTGTTGAGCTCGTTCAGCGCCGCGTAGAGCGTCGTGGTCTTGCCGCTCCCGGTCGGCCCGGTGACGAGCACCATGCCCGTGGAGCGGTGGATCGTACGATGAAAGCGCTGCAGCATTTCCGGAGAGATGCCGATGTCGGACAGCTGATGCAGGCCGCCGGCCCGGTGCAGCAGCCGCATGACCACGGTCTCGCCGTGCTGCGTCGGCATGGTCGAGATGCGCACGTCGACGGCCTGGTTCCTCACCTTGACGTTGAAGCGGCCGTCCTGCGGAAGCCGCCGCTCCGAGATGTCCAGCCCCGACATCAGCTTCAGCCGCTGCGCCACCGCTCCGGAGATCTTCGACTCCGTCTCGGTCTGCGGCTGAAGCTGCCCGTCGATGCGAAACCGTATCCGAAGGCCGTTCTCGTGCGGCTCGATGTGGATGTCCGACGCCCTGGCCTGCACCCCGTCCTCGAACATGGTCTGGAGGAGCTTGACCACCGGCGCGTCCTCCGCGCCGAGGGTCAGGGCACCGAGGTCCACCGCCTCGCCGAGGTCCTCTCCGAGCTCCTTGGCGAGCGAGCTGATTTGCTCGGTGCGCCGGTACATGCGGTCTATCGTCTGCAGCAGCAGCGTCTCGGAGCAGACGGCGATGTTCACTTCCTTGCGGGTGAGACGCGCGATCTCGTCGAACGCGAACAGGTCGGTCGGGTCGACCATGGCGACCAGCACCGCGTCGTCCTCCTCCTCCAGGAGGAGCGCGCGGAAGCGGCGCGCCTGCGCCTCCGGCAGCTTGCGCGTCACCGCCGAATTGAAGTTGTAGTACTTGAGGTTGATGAACGGGACGCCGAGCTGGCGGGCCAGCGCTTCGCCGATCTGCTCTTCGGACAGGTACCCGCCCTCGATCAGGATGCGGCCCAGCTTCCTGCCCGAGCGGCTCTGGTCCTCGAGTGCGGTGCGCAGCTGTTCCTGGGAGATGAGCTTCTGCTGCTGCAGCAGCTCACCGAGCCGGACCCGCTCGGGACGCTTGGTCTTTGCCGCTTCGGCCATGATCCTTCGTTCCCTCACCGCCCAGGAGGACGTGTCATCGCGGGCAACGTTACCGCTTTCCCGTCCAAGGCGCAAACGCCCTTCCCTGCTCGACCGCGGCGAGATCGGCTCGCGCCGACGCGAGCAGGGGTGCGAAGCGGTCGGGCCGCTCGCGCGCGAGGCGCTCCAGCGCGGGGAGCATGCTCGCGGTCCACTCCGGATAGATCCGCGCCGCCGCGCGCAGCATGCGCGCCGCCTCGGCGTCGCGCCCGGCGAGCGCGAGCAGCTCGATCTGGCGCTCCACGACCGACGGCACCGGATACAGCCGCAGCACCTGCGAGTTGAGCGCGAGCTTGTCGTGCAGCCCTTCCTCGTCGACCAGCAGCACCGCGCTCAGCAGGCGCTCGAAATACGGAGCGAACAGCGAGTCCCCCTGCTGCGCGAGCAGCGCGTCCACGCCCTTGATCTCGGCGAGACTGCCGCGCGCCCCTTCGGCCTCCAGCCTCAGGAACCACTGCTCGAAAGCGCGGTAGTCGCCCAGGGCCTTGCCGGCGACGAGAGAGGCCGCGGCCAGCACCGCGACGAGCGCGCCGCGTCGCAAGGCGTTCATCCGCAGCTCCGCGGACGCGGGCGAGAGCAGCCCGAAGAGCAGCGCGAACAGCCCCAGGAAGGTGGAATACCAGAGCGGAAACTCGACCATGCTGTGCAGCCCCATGACCGCGAGCACGCCCGCCGCCCAGCGGCGCTCGGAGCCGAGGCGCCGCCAGGAGTTGCGGAGCAGCCACGACGCCAGCGGCACGAGCACGCACAGCAGGCCCGCGATTCCCGTCTCGGCGAGCAGCTGCAGCACGAGATTGTGGCTGTGCCGGTCCAGTCCCGGGGGGATGACGCCCGGCATGTCCGCGGCGATCTGGAACGCGCGCCATGCGTATTCGCTGAAGCCCACGCCGAGCAGCGGGCTCGACAGAAACATCAGCCAGGCGTAGAGAAAGAACTGGATCCTGATGGGCCGTTCGGCAGCGCCCGGTATCTCGAGATAGCGGGCGAAGCGCTCGCCCGCCGAGAGCGGCCTGCCCTCGGGCCCGGTAAACACGTCGGTGCTGACGTTCAGCACCTGCACTAGGACAAAGACCGCAAACGCGAGCGCGGCGAGGCGCGCGAACCGCCGGCCCGGCTCGGGGCCGTCGCCCCGGAAGAAGAGCGGCGCGAGGACGAGCAGTATCGCCATGTATCCCCAGGAGGTCCGCGAGCCCGACAGGGCCATGCCCGCCGCCACCAGCAGGGCCATGAGCGCCGCGGGCGCGAAGCGCAGCGCCGCTCGCGCGTGCAGGCAGGCGATCGAGAGCAGCGCTATCCCCAGGTAGTCCGCGAAATTGTTCGGCTGGCCCACGAACCCGAACATCGCGTTCAGCGGCTGGGGCACGACGAGAGCGACGATAGGAAGCGGTGTGTGGTAGTACTGGAAGAAGCCGCTCGCCGCGGCGAGCGTCCCCGCCAGCGCGAGCCACCACTGCAGAGCACGCGCGACCGGCTGCTCTCCCAGCTCGCTCCCCAGCCACGCTCCCAGCATCACCAGGAGCGCGGCCCAGAGCGCGTACAGCGCTCCCATCGCGCTGCGCAGCGGGTACGCGACCTGGCCGAGCGCGACCTGCACGACCAGAACCGCGGTGAAAGCCAGCAGGCCAAGGCACATCGCCGGCACCGGTACGGGTCGCGCGGACCGCGCGACGGCCATCGCGATCAGCGCCGCAAGGCCGAGGGCGAACGCCAGCCACTCGGAGTAGAACGTCGGAAAGGGGTAGTAGTGGTACGGCTGCAGAAACGGGACCGTGACCGTCAGCCCGCAGAGGAAGAGACACAGGCGGATCGGGATCGGAGCGCGCGAACCGTCCATCGGCGCAGCCATTATGGACGATGTGCAACGGGTGCGTCGTCTATACTTTTCCCCGGCGCAGGAAACAAAGCGAGCTCGCTTGTCCCGATCCAACCTGAAAGCCCTGGTCTTCGACGCCTACGGCACCCTCTTCGACGTCCACTCCGTGGCCGAGTTATGCGACGAGCTGTGGCCGGGCAGAGGCGCCGCGCTGAGCCAACTGTGGCGAGCGAAGCAGCTCGAGTACACCTGGTTGCGCAGCCTCATGCGGCGCTACGCCGATTTCTCGCGGGTCACCGGGGATGCGCTCGACTACGCCTGCGCCGCGCTCGCCCTCCCGCTCGACGACGCCCGGCGCTGGCGGCTTCTCTCGGCTTACCGGGAGCTCGCGCTGTTCCCCGATGCGCGCGGCGCGCTCGCCGCGCTCAAGGCGTCGAAGATCCGCCTCGCGATCCTCTCGAACGGCTCGCCCGCGATGCTGCGTCCCCTGGTCGAGCACGCCGGCCTCGGCGGGCTGATCGGCACGGTCCTGAGCGTTCATTCGAGGAAGATCTACAAGCCCGCGCCGACGGTCTACCGGCTCGCGGTCGAGAGGCTGCGTGCGCCCGCGCGCTCGATCGGCTTCGTCTCGAGCAACGGATGGGACGCGTGCGGCGCGAAGTCCTTCGGCTTCCGCACCTTCTGGATCAACCGCGCCGACGCGCCCGTCGATGCCCTCGGCGCGGCGCCCGACCACGTGATACGCAGCCTGGACGAGCTGCCTGGCCTGATCCGGGTCCCGGTATCATAGCCAGGCATGTCCTTCTCTCCTCTGAATTTCTGCTCGAAGTGCGGTGCCCGGCTGGCGCTGCGCGTGCCCCCGGGCGATTCGCTTCCGCGCCACGTGTGCGACAGCTGCGGCACCATCCACTACCGCAACCCGCTGGTGGTGGTCGGCACCATCCCCGTGTGGGAGGACCGGATCCTCCTGTGCAAGCGCGCGATCGAGCCGCGCTACGGTCTGTGGACTCTTCCCGCCGGATTCATGGAGCTGGGCGAGACCACCGCGCAGGCGGCGCTCCGCGAGACCATGGAGGAGGCGAAGGCGCGGGTCGAGCTGGGCGAAGTGTTCACCCTGCTGTCGGTGCCCCACGTCGACCAGGTGCACATCTTCTACCGCGCGCGGCTGCTCGACCGGGACTACGCGGCGGGAGAGGAAACGCTGGAGCTCGCGCTGCTCCGCGAGAGCGAAATCCCGTGGAAGGACATCGCGTTCCCCACCATCAGCACCACCCTGCGGCATTTCTACGCGGACCGCAAGGCGGGTGCGATGGGGTTCCACACCGGAGAGATACTGCCGCCCAAGTAAAGACATGCACCGACGCAACTTCATGCTCGCCTGCGCCGCTCAAGCGCTCGCGACCTCGCTTCGCGCGGCGCCCGGCGACGCGACGCCGCGCCTCTATACGCGCGCGCGGCTGGTCGACCCCTCGGGGCGTCCGCTGCAGGCGCGCTCGCTTCCCGCGAACCGGAATTTCATCTTCCACTATCCCTTCGCGGGGACGCCGTGCTTCCTGCTCAACCTGGGCAAGCCGACCAAGCCCGCGGCGAAACTCAAGACCGCCGACGACCGCGCCTACGAATGGCCCGGCGGCGTGGGCGCGGACCATAGCGTCGTCGCATACTCCGCGATCTGCGCCCACCGGCTCACCTATCCCACGCGGGAGATCAGCTTCATCAGCTACCGCGAGCAGCAATCGGCCGGCAGCAAGTTCGCGCACGTGATCCACTGCTGCTCGGAGCACAGCCAGTACGACCCGGCCGAAGGGGCGAAGGTGCTCGCCGGCCCCGCGCCGCAGCCGCTCGCCGCCATCCTGCTCGAGCACGATCCGGCCACCGACGGCCTGGTTGCGACCGGAACCCTGGGCGGGGAGCTGTTCAACGAGTTCTTCAGCAAGTACGAGTTCAAGCTCGCGCTCGATTTCCAGGGGCGCCCCAGGGCCGCGGTCGCTGGAAGCTGCGTGGTGAGCGAGCTCACCGAGTTCTGCCGCCAGCAGGTGAAGTGCTGAAGGAATGATTCCCTGGCTCGAGAAGGACGCGGCTTTTCCTCCGGTGCGGCGCGCGCTCAAGGAACCCAACGGGCTGCTCGCGGCGGGCGGCGACCTTTCCCCCGAGCGCCTGCTCGAGGGCTACCGCCACGGCATCTTTCCGTGGTTCTCCGAGGGCGACCCGATCCTGTGGTGGAGCCCCGACCCGCGCATGGTCCTGTTTCCTGCCGAGCTCAAGATCTCACGCTCGCTCGGCAAGACGCTGCGCAACCGCAGCTACGAGGTGCGCTTCGATTCCGCGTTCAATGAGGTCATCGCGAGCTGCGCGGCGCCGCGCAAAGGCGCGCCGGGCACCTGGATCAGCGATGCCATGATCGAGGCCTACCTCGAGCTGCACCGGCTCGGCCACGCGCACTCGGTCGAGACCTGGATCGGCGGCGAGCTCGCGGGAGGCCTCTACGGCGTCGCGGTGGGCGGCGTGTTCTTCGGCGAGTCGATGTACTCCCGCGCGCGCGACGCTTCCAAGATCGCGCTCGCCGCGCTGGTCGCCCGGGTC
>Ga0137409_10003878_pt1 | contig 15821 bp, 12 predicted proteins | sample CZODoug1_16funga_FD_122059 | JGI IMG/M metagenome (GOLD analysis project Ga0137409, IMG submission 122059) | Vadose zone soil fungal communities from Angelo Coast Range Reserve, California, USA - CZODoug1_16fungal (Hybrid Assembly) | ecosystem: Environmental > Terrestrial > Soil > Vadose zone... | reverse complement strand
ATGGAGTTGCCCGCGGGAACGAGCGGTTTGAGCGCTTCGGCGTGGGCCACGCTGTTTTTCAGATTTTCCGGGACGAAATAGGTGTTGCGCCAATCGCCTTTTGGCCACGTGCTATCGACGGTCAGCGTACCGGTGAGTGTGCCTTCGTCGAACGGCACACGGGCGATCACGGCGACGTCTTTCATGCGGCAGATGGGGAAGAGCGCGTCTTCGGGATTCTGGTCGAAAATGTTGTAGATGACCTGGACGGCGTCGGCCACACCTTCGAGGACAGCGCGAATGCCGTTGTACGGTTCCCAGCGATTGACGCTGACGCCGACGGCTTCGGCTTTGCCGGTGGTGCGCAACTTTTCCACGACGCGCGGGAGACGTTCGTCGGTGAGCCAGCGGTCTTCCCAAGTGTGAAACTGGATGAGGTCGAGCTTTTCGACGCCGAGGTTGGCGAGGCTTTTGTTGACATACTCTTCGATGTGGTCGGGCGGATAACAATCGTCGAGCGTGAAATCGCGGCGGCTGGGCCATTTAAGATTCTTGGGCGGAATCTTCGTGGCGACATAAAGTTTCTTGCCGGCGTTGTCGCGGAGAACTTTTCCGAGAATCTGTTCGCTGCGGCCTTCGCCGTAAGCCCACGCGGTGTCGAAAAAATTGCAGCCGAGATCGACGGCGCGCTGCAGGGCGTCGAGCGATTCGGCGTCGTCGGAGCCGGTCCAGCCGGCGAGTCCCCACATGCCGTAACCAATTTCACTGACGTTCCATCCGGTGCGGCCAAACTTGCGATAGTGCATGCGCGAGGGCTCCTTTTGAATTGGGAGTCCATTATAGCGGCCAACTCTCTTTCCGTCCGTCGACGAGACGATGTAACGAAGTAAGGAGATAAGGAAGTAGGGAAAGGCATAAATCGGGGCGCCCCCCACCCGCCATGTTTTTTGTAAGTGTTGCATTTAAAGAACTTAGGCATTGCGCAAGTTCTTTGTTTGCAACACATAGGAGGGGGCTCAGATGTGTTGCATCTAAAGAACTTAGATTGCACCAAAATTGTGCAGAATCTGGGCATTTCCGATGTTTTTTCCGACCCGGTCGGTACTCAGAGTAAACCGAGGCCGAGAACTGAGGCGGCTGCGGGAGGCGCGGGGTGAAGCGAATCGGCCGAGTTGGCGACTGACTATCAAAAATCAGGGTAGTACAGACGTAACGCAGTTATTAACTACGTATTGAATTAAGCATTCGAATGAGCTATGGATAGCGCGTGATTTCTGGGACGAAAACCAAGTCCTCGGCTCGCGCACGCCCAGTGCCAGTCACGAGTTAGGTTTAGGCTTCGGTCTGTCTTTACCAGATCTCGGCGCGGTCAATCCTACATTCTAGGCACTTGCAGGCACATTCGTGACTTACGTACACCGACAATTGGACCCGAAACGGACTCGGCAAAGGTTTTCAGGCAGTGGATACATTCTATCTCCTGGAGGCCTAACTCAGATGGGCCAAAGCCGATCCCGACCCCCACTTCCACCACCAGTCTCTCATCGCAATGCGGGCAAGAAACTATGCTTATTCGTAGACTGCTCAGGCTTGTCATGTCCATCACCGTTTTTCGCGACGGAGACTACGTCAGTCCGACAGCCTTTGGTAGATGGACGTGATTTGATAGAGCGACGCGTAGCAGGCCCTACTCTTTCCCATAACCCACGGATTGTGGCCTGCGATATTTTGGTAGACTGACTTAGCAGCCCGAATCAATTCTTCATCTTTGAAGACTTTTGGGGCCTTGATCGTCCAGCCTTGCGGTGTCTTCTTCGCGAATGCGGAGAGAGAGGCGAGGATGGGGAAGATAATCCCGTCTGGCACATCAATGATCTCGCGGCCCTCCCGCGTGATCGATCGGATTCCGCTGCCCGCAAATCCCTGGTGCCCTTTCCACTTCTCATAGAGCTCAAGTGCTTCCGCCGCGATATCCAAGTAAAACTGATACAGGTCTTTGGCTGTTTGGTGCTCCGGATCCCTTTTGTCGTGGGCTTTGCGGAAGATGTCCTGAAACTCTTTCAGGCACTTGGCCTTCATGCTGTACGTGTAGACCTTGTTAGGATTTTCCCGCTCGTCCGTCCTTGGCCAAAGCTGTGCCGGGACGAGTGTAGCGATGACTTGTAGCAATCTCTCGGTAGAGATGTAATCGTCCGACAACTGCGTCTCCGACTTTCTCAGCTTCACATCGGGAAGTTTCTTTCTGAGGCTCTCTTCGAGTTCATCGAGCTGCCCGCGCCTTCCGGCGATTGAAATGTTCGCCACGTCATTCTGAAAGTTTCGGGCAATCGAGATCTCTGCTATCAGGTCTTCGTCGTCGGTCACTATCAGTTCGTATTTCACATGGATCAACGGCGGGGGAATCTCTCCGGACGCCACGCGCTTAAAAAACTCTTGGAGCACGCCCTGGGTCTGCGATCCATTGATGATGCTCGGCTTCTTTAGGTACAGAACTTTTTTTTGCTCATTGAAGTCGAGGGAGTGTGCGACAACAACGATTCCACCATTAAGAATGGAGAAATGTTGAGGGCGGTTCTCGAGCGTCTCGCGGATTTCGCGGTTAACTTGGGTTTCGCGACGGCGCTGTTTGCCTTCAGCGTCGAGAAGGTAGGCCCGAACGTTTTCGTGCGTGTCTAGCGCGAGAGCTGAAGTTACGGGCGCGTACCCCGTATAAACTTTGCGGCTATTTTCGAGATCTTCAGGGCAACTGATATTTCGGAACGAGTGGAACGGAAAATGAACAACTCAGAGGCGCGGGAGGGAGTGGCGGAGAGAATAGTTTTCTCTTCAGGTGGAGGGGAAGTTCATGCGGCGGAGAAGGTCTTGGAAGCGCGGGTCGGAGCGCAACGCATCCCATACTGGGTCCACTTTCAGGAATTGCGTGCTTGGTGATTTTTCGCGAAAGGCCTTTTCAAGCCACTCGATGGCGTGTTCTTTGTCGCCCAAACGAAGATAGTCTCTTGCGAAATCGCAGGGGTCCACGAATTCCTTCCGGGCTAAGTCCTTCAGCGCTTCGAGATCCCTTTCGGCGGCGCCGCGGCATCCGCCTTCGGCCAGTCCTCGCTGAATCGCCTCGGCTTCTTTTGTGTAGCCATCGAGTTGAAGGCCGCGCACAACTTCCGCAAAGGATTCTTTGCACATGCCCCTAAATTCGTAGTTGGCCCCGAGCATGTAGTGCACCTGCGGATAGTTTGGATCGAGTTCGAGAGCCTCCTGAATTTTCAAAAGGGCCTCCTCGTGCCGATGGGCGTTATCGAGGAAAATACCCGTAACCATGTTGAACGCAGGTGAAAGAGGATCGAGGCGGACGGCGGCTACGTTTTCTTGAGACGCGAGGGAAAAATTGCCCATTCTTTCCGAGAAGATCGAGAACCAATGATGAGCGGTTGCGTAATTGGGATTGAGCGCCAGAGCCCGCCGGTATTCCTTTTCCGCCTCCTGCCACTTCCATTCGAAACTATCCAGGAAGGAGGCGAGGGCGAGGTGAGCTTCGGCCAGATTGTCGTCGAGCGCAACGGCGCGCAGAGCCGCGGGTTTACCTTTCGCCAAAGCTTCCCCGGTGGACATGTAATGGTAGTCCTGCAGAAGGATGTAGGTATCTCCTATTCCCACGTACCCGAGGGCGAAAGCCGGATCCTTCTCGACGGCGCGTTGAAAGTAGTCCAGCCCCTTTCTCAACTCATGCTCGTTCCGCTTGTTCCAGTGATAGCGGCCTTGCAAGTAAAGCTGGTAGGCCTCTCCGTTCTCGGGAGCATGTCTGGCCAGTTGCTGTTGTTCCGCGCCGCTGAGCTTGAGCCGCAGGCTATCGGAGATTTCGCGGGCGATATCATCCTGGAGAGAAGAGAGGTCGTTCAGCCTGCGGCTGTAATGTCCTCCCCAAAGGTGGCTGTTGTCCTGCGCGTTCACAAGTTCCGCGCTGACTTCAACGGAGTCGCCACGGTGCAGCAACCGGCCGGTCAATACCGCGCTCACATGGAGAGCGGTGGCAGTGGTTTGCACGTCCGGATTGGCGCCCTTGAAACGAAACACTGCGTTGCGCGACATCACGCGCAATCGCGGCAGCCGCGACAAACTGTCAATGACGCTCTCGGTGACGCCATCGCTGAGGTACTCGCTGTTTGGGTCATTCGTAGCGTTAACAAAAGGCAGCACGGCGATGGAATCCACGCTGCCTGTGGCATCCCGCGTGTGGAACCAATACGCCCCGCTGGAAATCAAGGCGACCAGGAGAACCGCAATGCCCGCTAGGAGCCACTTCCGTTTGGCCGTCATGCCCGACCGGGCCGCTTGCACGGCGCTGCTTTGTGACAAGACCCGAGCCGACTCGGTATCCCGTTTCAGGCGCTTCAGATCGGTGCGCAGCTCGGCGGCGGTCTGATAGCGCAATTCGGGGTCCTTCTCGATGGATTTGGAAATGATCCGCTCGAGGTCCGGCGGCACATCCGGATTTGAGCGCGTGACTGGCACGGGCTGACGGTTGAGAATCGCGTCGTGAAGCACGCCCGTGGTGTTGCCGGAGAAGGCCTGGCGGCCGGTGGCCATTTCATAGAGCACGGCGCCAAAGCTGAAGAGATCGGTGCGGACATCGAGGGCCTGGCCGCGGGTCTGCTCCGGCGACATGTAAGCCACTGTGCCCAGGGTGACGCCGGGGCTGGTGAGGTTTTCTTGTTCGGCGGTGCTCGCGGTTCCGTGAGAAGCGGGCGCATCGGCGGCACGTTCCGGCGCGGATTGCTTGGCCAGGCCGAAGTCCAGAATCTTGGCTTGGCCGCGGTCGGTAACAAAGAGATTTGCCGGCTTGATGTCGCGATGGATGATGCCCTTGGAGTGGGCGGCATCGAGGGCGTCCGCAATTTGGATAGCCAGCTCGAGAAGTGTTTCCGTCTCAATGGGCTTCCCGTGAATGCGGTGTTTCATGGTGCGGCCATCGAGAAACTGCATGGCAATAAACGGCTGGCCATCTTGTTCGCCGATGTCGTAGATAGTGCAAATGTTGGGATGGTCGAGGGCGGATGCGGCCCGCGCTTCGCGTTGGAAACGTTCGAGGGCCTGGCGGTCGTGAGCAAACTCTTCCGGAAGAAATTTCAACGCAACGGCCCGGCCCAGTCGGGTGTCCTCGGCTTTGTAAACAACACCCATGCCGCCGCCGCCGAGCTTTTCGACGATTCGGTAGTGCGAAATGGTGCGGCCAATCATCACGAGTCACGCAATGGTGCGGCATCTTAGGATGCGCCGGAGAGCAAGTCAAACGTACGGCGGGTCATGCGGACGCGTCGGGAACGTTCACGTTATAATTTGCGGGGAGTCATACCGGTTTGTTGGGGAAGGGGCCATGACTGCGATGAGAAAAGGAAAATTGTTGCTGGTGGGACTGGTGTTCGCCGCGGCGGCGGTGTTTGCGGTGGGGGTGCGCGGGGACGCGGCGGAGGAGGTTAAGCGGCTGGCGGAATTGATGGGATGGAAGGCGGGGACCGTTGCGGCGGATATTGGGGCGGGGGACGGGAGGTACACGTTTGCGGCGGTGGAACGCGTTGGGGCGGCGGGAAAAGTGTTTGCCACGGAGATTGATGCGAGGAAGCTAGCGGAATTGAAGGACGAGGTTGCGCGACGGAAACTGACGAACGTCGTGGTTGTCGAGAGCAAAGAGGCGGATACGAATCTGCCGGCGGCGTGCTGCGACGCGATTTTCTTGCGGCGCGTTTACCATCACTTGACCAAGCCAGCGGAGTTTGATGCCAGCCTGGTGCGGTCGTTGAAGGCGGGAGGGCGGCTGGCGATTATTGATTTTCCGGCGCGGGCGGGGCTGGATCCGGTGGAGGGAGTTCCGAGCAACCGAGGCGGCCACGGGATTCCGCAGAAGATTGTGGTCGAGGAGTTGACGGCGGCGGGATTGCAGGTGGAGAAGATTGTGAATGATTGGCCGGAGAATGATTATTGTGTTTTGTTTGTGAAGAAGTGAAGAAGAACGTTGGAACGTTTGGCAGGTTGGAACGTTTAGACGTTAGGACCTCCAGTAAAGACGACCGGAACGCAGAAGGGCGCAGCAAGCCGTGGCGGGCGCGATGGGAGCATGACGAAGAGAGAGCCACGGAGAGAAGAAAGAGGAAGAGAGATTCCTCACATCCGCAGGCCGACGCTTTCGCAGGAGCGAAAGCGAAAGAAAAAGTCGGCCTGCTCCGTTCGGAATGACGGTGTGGGGGCGGCGTGGTGATTGTCAGTGCATTCCAGAAGGGCGCGGCAAGCTGCGCCACTACAAGGGATAAGACAAGGGAAAACGTCAGGAGGAGAGTCTTAGTCTTTTTTGGACCAGGGAGGGACGACGCCGCTCATGCGAGCATACGCGATGAGCTGGCCCATGTGCTCGTTGGCATGGACGATGATGCGCAAGTACATGCCGTCCACAGTGGCATCGCGATCGGCGATGTGAACCTTGCGCTCGAGGTCTTTGGGCGTGGCCGCCAAATGGGCCTGCTTCACGGCGTCGAGGGAGCGCTTGAGCCAGTTGATGACCTCGGCTTTTGCGGTGACGCTCTTTTCCATCCCCTCTTTCGCGTCGGCGGGCATTTTGGGGCCGGTCACGCTGAGCAGGTGAAAATTCGCGAGGGCGATGTGCATGTAGACTTCGCTCGTGGAGCGCACACCGGGCGCGGGACGCCAGGAGAATTTTTCCTCGGGGGTGGCTTCGGCGAGCGCAAGCAATTGGCTCGACACGTGGCGCCACTCGCCGTCGTAGCCCTGCCAGATTCCTTCGGGGGCGGTTTGCGCGAATACGGGGCGCGCGGCGAATAAAAGTAGGAACACAAAAAGCGCTTTTCTCATGATTGCTCTCCAGGCTGGCTCTCTTGTTCCCATTCTATACCGTGATGACGCGGGGTGGCGCGATGGAAGCGTGGCGAAGAAAAGAGAGATTTCTCTCTGCGCAAGCCGACGCTTTCGCAGGAGCGAAAGCGGAAGAAAAAGCGTCGGCTTGCTCCGTTCGAAATGACGGGTAAGGGAGAGGCCTAGCGAACGGGGAAATAAGCACAGCCAGGATTCATCGCGCTGCATCGGCGCGATGGGGAGGAGGTGGCTGTGCCACGGCGCCGCCGCTACGGGGTGAGGGCGATTACGCGGAGGGGGCTGCCGGAACCACCGACGATTTTGAGGGGCGCGGCGATGACCACGGCGCCTGTCGGCGGCAACTGGTCGAGGTTGCAGAGGCTGGCGAGACCGAATTTTCCGCTGCCGTGCATGACGAAATGATTTGAGAAGGGCGGGTCAAACTTGGCGGCTTGGCCTGCGTCGGTGCCTACCGTTTCGACTCCTACACCCAAAACGTCGCGTTCGCCGGCCAGGAATTGCGAGCATTCTTTGGCCCAGCCGGGGGTGTGCGGGCCGTCGTCCTTAAGATTGATGTATTGGGCGGGATCGGTGCGCTTGGACCAGCCTGTGCGAAGGAGCACCCACGCGCCGGGCGGAATTTTTCCGTGCGCGGATTCCCATTGGCGGATGTGCGCGGAGGTCAGGAGAAAATCGGGATTGTTCTCGACGTCTTTCGTTACATCGATGACGCAGGCGGGACCGATGAATTTGCGCGGCGCGATGCTATCGACGGTGGAGTCCGGCAAGTCCTTGCCGCTGACCCAATGCACGGGGGCGTCAAAATGGGTGCCCGTGTGCTCGCCGGTTTCGAAGGCGTTCCAATACCAGGCGGGGCCGCGTTCGTCGTAGCGGGACAATTCGCGGAGAGTGAAAGGCGGAGAGTTGTTCCATTGCGGAGGGAGCGGAATCAGCGGCGTGGCGTGGCTGAGCGGCAGAGTGAGGTCCACGACACGCAAGCGGCCAGCGTTGAGTTCTTCGACCAGTCGCAGAAGGACTTCAGACATGACGAGCTCCAAGCGATTGGATGTGGCGGCGGAACTGGAAACGGTTTTCGAGCAGGCCCAGATCGGTGACGAAAGCTTTTGGTCCGGTGGCTTCGACCTTGGCGACGATGGTTTGCAATCCTTCACCCAAGATGGCTTGGCGGGCGGCGGCGGCGAAGTCCTCGACAGTGCGGACGGTCGAGGTCCGAGGGATGCCGGCGGCGCGAGCGATGCCTTCGAGATCGGTGCCGGTGCTCGTGGCGGTGGGGAATCCGCCGACGGAGAGGAGACTCTCGTTGTCAAAAACAATGTGGACGAGATTTTTCGGTTTATAGCGCGCGAGCGTACTCAAAGTGCCGAGGTTCATGAGGAGCGAGCCGTCGCCGTCAAGAACGACGACTTTCTGATGCGGCAAACAGAGCGCGAGTCCGAGGCCGGTGGAGGAAGCAAGGCCCATGGCGTGTTGCAAATAGAAAAAATTGGGGCGATGACCGAGCGATTGAAGTTCGGCGGGGAGCGCACCCATGATGGTGACGACGATACATTTTTCAAGGGCGGAATAGATGGCGCGAAGGCAATCGAGGCGAAGCATCATTCCTCCCACATCAAATCGCGCGTCAGGAGCAAAGCGACGGGCTGAAGGCTGCTTTCGGCGAGGGTGTGAGCTTGCGCGATGCGCTTTTCCACGGATGCGGGAGCGTCGAGGAACGAATAGGGGATGCTCATGGCGCGAAGCAGCGGCTCGGTGACGTTGCCGCCTTGCGTTTGCCAGGGGTCGCGCTCGCCAAACGAGCCGCGATAGGTGATGAGCATGAGCAGCGGAATTTTGTAAAGGTGGGCGAAGGAAACAATGCCGTTGATGGCGGCGAGAAAGCCGTGGTTCTGCATGAGCATGGCGGACTTGACGCCGGCAAAATGCGCGCCTGCGGAGAGGCCAACGCCTTCTTCTTCCTTGGCCAGGCGGACGAGAGTCATTTGCGGATCGTCTTCGGCAATGTGGATGAGGTGGACGAGCCAGGTTTCCGGGAGAGCGGAGAGCAGCCGTATGCCGCAGGCCTTCAGCGCGCGGTAGATGAGCTTCGAGTTTTCGAGAGAGACGGGCATGGTTCACGTGGGCGATGTTCGACGCGAACGCTCGCGCGACGGAGATTCTACGCCAGGGCTCTCTGCGACTCAATTTCCCGGGAGCGGGACCGAGCAGGCGCTGCAAAACCTTTCCTGGAAGGACGGCCAGGGGGTATTCTTTCCAGCGAGAGTCCGGACAAGGAGCTAGCGATGAAACTACGAACGAGTGTTTTTGTGGTGGTGGCGATGGTGATGGGGGCGGGAGTTGCGGGGGCTCAGCAGGCGGCACCAGCGGCAAGTGCGCCGCCCAGCGGAGCGGCGCCGGACATGGCGCCGGTGGCGAATCCGGTGAGTGGGTTTGTGAAGGCGGGAGTAGCGCGATACGAGAAGAACATGGTGGCAGCGGCGGAGGCCATGCCGGCGGAGAAGTATGTATTTAAACCTTCGCCAGAGATGAATTCATTCGGGCATTTGATGATGCACATCGCGGAATCGAACAATGCTTTCTGCTCGAAGATTTCCGGGCAGGCGGCGCCGGACGTGAAATTGTCGGAGAGCGATCCGAAGGACAAGCTGGTTGCCGCAGTGAAGGATTCGTTCGCGTTTTGTTCAACGGCGCTGGCGAAAGTGGACGATTCGAAGCTGGGAGAGCAATTCCCATTCTTCGGGGGCCGGCCGATCTCGCGGGGAGGCGCGCTGGTGGCGCTGGGCGGCAGTTGGACGGACCACTACGCGACACAGGCGATTTATTTGCGGCTGAACGGGATTTTGCCGCCGACAGCACAGCCGCCGAAGAAAAACTGAGCGCTGCTTATCGGGATCGGCAGTTCAGGCGCCCACTACAAACCTGTCTGATTTGAACCGCTATGCTTGCCGCGTGGAGGAAGAAACCGTTTCTAGTTCGCGGTGAGCGGAAGCCGCTCCCTCCAGTTCGCGGGCGGAGCGGCCGTGGTGCACGATCAGGTGCAGGAAGAACATCAGCACGAGGATACCGCCGAAGGTGACGACGATGGTGGCGCCCGTGGGCGTGTCCAGAACCACGCTGAGATAACAGCCGAGCGCGGAGACGAGCGTGCCCATGGTCCAGCCGATGGCAAGGCGCGAGCCGATGCGGTCCGCGAAAAGCATGGCGCCGACGCTGGGAACGATGAGGTAACAGAAGACCAGCAAGACGCCGGCGATGGCGACGGAAGACGTGACGACAAAACCAAAAGAAGCATAAAAGAGAAAATCCCAGAAGCGGACGTTCAGACCCGACTGTTCGGCCTTACCGTGGTTCATCGAGATGGCCAGAAATCTTTTGCGAAAAATAAAGTGGAAGATGCCGATAGCGCCGTAGAGGATGGCGGTTTTGCGAACTTCGGGCCAGGAAACCGCGAGGATGTTGCCGACGAGCATGTCCTTGAGGTGCTCGGTTTCGCCGGTGGCCTTGCTCATGAGCAGGATGGCGGTGGCGGAAGCAACGGCGTAAGCGATGCCGATGAAAGCTTCCTGAGGAATGTGGCCCCTGCTCGAGCGAGCGAAAGCGAAGATTCCTGCGCCAAGGAAAGTGAAGGCGAGGCTGATCCAGTACGCGGCGCGTCCATGCGGGTCCATGCCGGCAACGATGGCGACGGTGGCGCCGAGTGCGGCGATTTGCGCGAGGGCCAGGTCCACAAAAATGACCCCGCGCTCGACCACATGCACGCCCAAATAGGCGTGAATGCCGGTGAGGATAAGGCTCGCTATGAAGGGCGCTAGTAAGAAGAGAAGAATCTCCATTCCCCGGTCTCCTGAACCTTACTTCGTTGTGTCGAAAGCCTGCTTCAGTTTGTCAATATCGTAGTCAAACAGCTTGAAATAATCGGTGATTTCTTTTTCGCCGCCGACCGAAGGCATGAGCACGACGACCTTTGCGCCGGTGTCGCGGGCGATGGCATTGGGCGTTTTGAGGTCGAAGTAAGGCTCCACAAGGATGACCTTCACGCCGTCACGCTTCATCTGGCCGATCAGCTCGACGGTGTGTTGGGGGCTTGGAGGAATGCCGGGGCGCGGCTCAACGTAGCCGACAACATCGAGATGGAAGTGTTCGGCGAAATTGGGCCATGAGCGGTGATAGGTAACGACCTTGCGCCCGGCGTAAGGTTTCATTTCGGCGAGCCACTTTTCGTCGGCTTCCTTGAGGCGGTGTTCGAACGAATCGTAGCGTTGGGCGAAATAGGCGGCGTCGCCCGGGCGCATTTCAGAAAGTTTGTTTTGAATACCTTTGGCGATGCGCAGGCCGTTTTCGGGATCGAGCCAATAGTGCGGATTGCCGAGCGGGTGAACGTCGCCTTCGGCGCGGGTCACTTGGCCCGTGGGAATCTCGAGAATTTTAGCAAAGCGGGAAGCGTCAAAGTAGCCCGGTGCGCCCACTTGGATTTTCGGATTGGTGGACTGGCTGATGAGCGGAGGAAGCCAGCCGATTTCGAGCTCGAGTCCGACAACGATGAGCAGATCGGCGTGGCGGAGTTTCAAAAGAAAACTGGGCTTGGCTTCAACGAAATGAGGATCCTGGTAGCCACGGGCGATGGATTCGACGTCGACTCTATCCCCACCGATCTCCTGAGCAAGTGAGGCGAGGTCTGTGGTGGCCGTCATGATACGAAGTTTGCCGTCCGCACGGCTCGCGGGAGGCGGGCAAACGGCGGAGAATAAGGCAAAGGCTGCGATCAGAGCAAAAACACGTGCATGAGAACTGACGTCGCGCATGGTTTCTCCAAGTGGCACGGTCAGAACGGGTGCGCGCCGTGCGCGCCCATCACGAACAAGAACTGGAACAGAAATTCGTTGGCGTTGGTGAAGCGATCGTTGGGCACATCCCACAAATGGCCATAACGATACTGGCCACGGATCTGGCTGAACTCGCTGGGCCAATAGGTGAGGATACCGGAAAAACCGGTGTCCGTCAGGCTGGCATTCGTAGCGCGGCCACTGCGATCGAAGCGGCCGCCAAGAGTCCAGCGGCGGTTGACGCGGTATTCGGCGTCGGAATAGAGGCCGAATGCGTGCTGGGTCTGGAAAATGTTGAGCGGAGACAGTTGGTCGCGGGCGCTCCAGAAGAATTCGTTGCGGAGGAGGAAGGAGTGGTAGATGGCGCGGCGGAGGGGCTTCCAGCGGAGCGTGGCATCGGCGGAGTAAAGGTTGGTCAGAAAATTTTCGGGATTAAGGGTTGTTGAGCCGGCGGTGTTGTGGCCACGCGCGTAGGAAACGCCGAGATCGAGGTTGGTCGATTCGCCTAGGTCCCTGTACGCGCGAATATGACCGACGACACTGAGATCCTGACGTCGAAGGGCCTGAAATACATCGTCGGAATCGCCGCGGTAAACTTGGGCCGTTCCCTGGAGGAACCAGTTTTTCGGCGCGGGCAGGAACCGCGAAAGGGAAATGCCGGCATCGTCAATGCCGTCTTCGCCGCCAACGAGATTGTTAGTCACGAGAGGCCGGTCGATGAACGGCAAGGCATGATTGTGGATGGTGTTGACCTTGCCAAATTCGGCGCGCATTTTTCCGACTTTCAAAAGGAGTCCTGCGGGAAGCGAAGTGAAGGTAACGTAACCTTCCTCGACATTTACGCCGGTTTCGCCGAAGGAGATAAAAGCATCGGCGCGCGCGTAGGGATCGATGATCGCTTGTAGACCCACTTCGGATTCGTGGAGTTCGAGCGAGCGCGACGGAGAAACGGTGTTGCGCCCGGCAGTGCCAATGAAGTCGCCAATCAAGCTGATATCGGGATTGAGCAGCTTGGCGTTGGAAGTAGCGCCGCCATAGGTTTGCGTTTGGGCGATCTGTGCGGCAGGCGGCGCAGGATTCGCCTCCGGCGCAACGGAAGCGGCGCTGGTCGAGGTTGCATTGGAGGGCAACATGCCCGGCTCGATTCGTGCGGACGCCAGCAAAAGATGACTTCCGGGCGCGGGTTCAGACGATTTCGTGTCGCGCAAGGTCTTTAGCTCCCTGCGGAGCGCGGCCACTTCGTCGGCTAGCGCGCGCACCCTTTCCTCGAGGGCCCTCATGCGCGTTTCTTCCATGTTTGCGGCAGGAATGTCGCGCTTGTCCGGCACGGAAGGCGCGTTCTGCGCATGAGCCATTGAGGAGAGGAGTAGCAAAGCGAGCAGAGCAGCGAATCGTTTCATGACATTACTCCTGGAGTTTGTGGGCTTGAGATTTTGTCGCGGCAAACGAGGAGACGGGTGGATACGCTGAGTCTTGTCCTGCATGTTGTTACTAGGACGAAACTTAGGCAGAAATAGTTGCACGGTCAAGTCACCATGGTGCAGAAGCCCCGCTGCGGTCACGCGAAATGTCCCGCCTGTTCTGCAGCCTCGAGCGCAGGCTTCCGGCGAGAATTCCGAATCAATCTCTATTTCTGGGCGAGATAAGTCTTGGCTTCGGCAAGTTCGGGGCGGTCCGCGCCTGCGCCGCAGATTTCGGCCAGCTTGGCATAAAACGACTGCGCTCCACCGGCATCGCCGGTGGCTTGCGCGGAACGAGCGGCGCCTAGCAGCCCGTTAAAGCGATTCGGCGAATTCTTCAGGACCGTTTTGTATTCGGCGAGCGCTTCGGCCGGGCGCTTGAGTTCCATGAGCATGTCCGCGAGCATTTCGCGCGCGGGAACGCTGACAGATTCGCCGCCACCTTTATCCTGACGATCGGCGCCAGCGCGCAACTCCTGAAGAGCTTCGTCGGATTTCCCCTTGGCGAAGGCCAGCCAGCCTTCGGCTTCGCGGAGATCGGTGGCTTTTTCGTTCGAGGTGCTATAGCCCTCTTTTCGCGCGCGCTTCTCGCGGTCAGCGACAAGTTTCGAGAGTTCCTTGACGTCAGCTTCCGCGCCAGCCACATCGCCGCTGCGGGCAGCGCCGATGCCGCGTGCCCAATAAACACTGTCCAGCCAATCTTTGTGAGTCGCTGGAACCGGCAAGTCGGCAGCTTCTTTCCAGCGGTGCAACTCCAAAGCAGTCCGCGCGGTGAAATAGGCGCGATGTTCGGCTTTACTCTCTTCGTCTGCTCCAACCACATGATCAGTATGCTCGATGACTTCGCGGGCTTTGGCTTCCTGACCGCTCTGCAGATAGGAATAGCTGAGGAAGTCCATGGCATGTGTTTGATAGTGAGATTCGGCGAGATGCATTTCCGCGGCATGAGCGCCGGAGGCGTTGGCAACAATGTTTGACGCGATGGAATCCTGCCACAGGCCAAGCCTCACAAAGATATGAGATGGCATGTGCAGAGCGTGGGCGGAATCCGGCGCGATGGCGGCGTAGCGGCGGGCGGCTTCGAGGCCTTGGGCTGCGAATTCGGGACGATCGGTGGCGTGAATCATGTAGTGCGCGACGCCCGGATGGTCCGCGTGCTGCGTCAGGAGCGGCTCGAGGACGGAGATGGCCTTCTGGCGGTCGGCTGTTTCATTCTCGTGGTCCTCATACGCCAACGACACGAGCGATAGAGCATAGAACGAGCCGAGTTCCACGTCGCCAGGGTTCTCTCGATAAAGATGTTCCAACACGGCGGAGTACGCCTTGATACGGTCGGCATGAGACATTTTTGATTTCTTCTGAAAGAAAGCGGCGGCAGCATCAAGGAAGCTCTGTTCCCGCGGATTGGCCGAATGGAGTTTTTGCGCTGCCTCGATGTCTTTGCGGCCCTCCTTCAGAGTCTTGTCATTCGGGAAATCCCAGAGCTGATGAAACCGAGCCATCGCTTTGCCCCAGTGGGCCATGGCGCACTTCGGTTCCTTGGTGGCCGCGCCGGAGAAAGTCTGCTCGGATTCCTTGTATTGGAACGAATGGAGCAGCGCGACGCCCTTTTCAATAGAGGGTTGCACGTCGGCGGTGCAGCTTGTGGGGAAATTCACCTTGCCGAGTTGATCCGGCAGCGCGGCCGATAAGATATCCGCCCGCGAAGCTGCGGGTTGAATGGCGAGAACAATGAGTAGCTGCCCGAGGGCTAAAGCGATCCGCTTTGGACAGCGCATGATTTCATCCTCCCGTTTGCTTGCGGTGATTCTACCTCCGGCGATTGGCTTTCGTGGAGATAAACGTTTGGCGGCGAAGCGCCGCAGGGGTTGGACGCGGCTTCGGCGCGGAGGCTACAATGGGCATGGAGCGGTACTTCGAAGCAGGTGAGGGTGCGAAAGCTGTTTGAACCAATGCAGAATCTCTGAGGTGCTGCGGATAGACAGCCTGTGTGCACGGCCTGTCCCGCTGGCGAGTCTCTCGTCGTAGCAAGAAGGATGAAGACGCGCGAGCGGGGCAGGAAAGCCTAACGGTTGGCTCGTGGCGCCCACTTTATTCAGAGGTTCACAGCCTAGCTCTCCACGGCCAAGCGGTCCGCTCCATTTTTTGTGTGATGCGGCACAAAGGAGCGCATGCGCGTACTTTTTGTTGGAGACATCGTCGGCTCGCCCGGACGGCAGATCGTTCGCGATCGGCTGGCGGATATCGTTGCGCAGCGGCAGATTGATTTGGTCATCGCCAACGGCGAGAACTCAGCATCGGGATTCGGGATCACGCCGCGGCTGGCGGAAGAACTCTTGAAAATGGGAATCGACGTGCTGACCGGCGGAAATCATAGCTGGGACCGCAAAGAGATTCTGGAGTTCCTGCCGCATGAGCCGCGGCTGCTGCGGCCAGCGAATTTTCCGGAAGGCAATGCGGGCAGCGGGCTCTACATGGGTACAGCGAAAAATGGCGTGAAGTATGCCGTTCTGAACCTGCAGGGACGCGTGTTCATGACTCCGATTGACGACCCCTTCCGAAAAGCCGACAGCGAGCTAGCGCGAATTCCAGAGGACGTCGCCTTCGTGTTTGTGGACATGCACGCGGAAACCACCAGCGAGAAAATCGCCATGGGCTGGTATCTCGATGGCCGGGTGACCGCGGT
>Ga0137409_10003876_pt1 | contig 15822 bp, 12 predicted proteins | sample CZODoug1_16funga_FD_122059 | JGI IMG/M metagenome (GOLD analysis project Ga0137409, IMG submission 122059) | Vadose zone soil fungal communities from Angelo Coast Range Reserve, California, USA - CZODoug1_16fungal (Hybrid Assembly) | ecosystem: Environmental > Terrestrial > Soil > Vadose zone... | reverse complement strand
CGGCCCGCCAGAAATTTCTTGCCCGCATTGTCGAGCCCGATGTTTTCTTTGTGTTGCTGATTCTTGGAGTTCTTGGCCTCTACACTGAGTTCACGCATCCCGGAGTGATCGCTCCAGGAGTCATCGGCGGCATTTGCCTGATTCTCGCGCTGTACGCCATGAACTTTCTGCCCATCAATCTTGCCGGCGTGTTCCTGATTCTGCTGGCGCTGGCGTTTTTCGTACTCGAAGCCAAAGCTCCCAGCCATGGCGTGCTGGCCCTCGGCGGAGTCGTGTCTATGTTTCTTGGCGCGATCTTTCTGATTCGCTCTCCGCTCACACCTGGAGGAGTGAGTGTAGGCGTGGCGCTGGCGGGGACAGTGCCGTTCGCGATACTGGCCGTGGTTCTGATGCGGCTGGTGTTGCGGTCGCGGAAATGGAAATCGGTGACGGGAAAAGAAGAACTCATCGGAGCACACGGCGTCGCGGTTGCGCGGCTGCCCGCGGGCTCTGAGGGCATGGTTCGCGTGCATGGCGAGCTGTGGCGGGCTGAATCTTCCCGGCCCGTACAGGAAGGCGAGACCGTCCGCATTTTGCGTATCGACGGACTGAAGCTATACGTTGAGCCGGCCGATGCGGCTGTTTTAGCGGCGAAATAAGAGTTCTCACGTTCAGGAGGAAAACATGGAAATTGGTTTTATCGGAATGGCGCTGATCTTTGGCCTGGTGTTGATCTGGTTTTGGAATTCGATCTATATCATCAAGGAATGGGAACGCGGCGTGGTACTTCGGCTCGGACGGTTGATCCCCGAAGCAAAGAGCGCGGGCATAAATCTGGTTTTTTGGCCGATTGAAACGCTCTACCGCATCAACATGAGGATCGAGACGCTAGACGTTCCTCCACAGGACATCATCACGCGCGACAACGTCTCGGTTAAGGTCAATGCGGTTTGCTACTTCCGCGTGGTCGACGCCAATCAGGCGCTTTCGCAGGTGCAGAACTATACGTATGCGACTTCGCAGCTCGCGCAAACCACTATTCGCAGCGTCGTCGGACAGTTCGAACTCGATGAAATACTCTCGCAGCGCGATAAGGTCAACGCCAAGCTCCAGATCATCCTCGACACCGACACGGAACCGTGGGGCATTAAGGTTTCCAAAGTCGAGGTGAAGCAGGTCGACATCCCGGAGCAAATGCAGCGCGCCATCGCCAAGCAAGCAGAAGCCGAACGCGAACGCCGTGCAAAGATTATTCATGCCGAAGGAGAATTCGAAGCCTCGCAGAAACTCGCCGACGCCGCGAAGGTTCTCGAAACGCAGCCTTCCGCAATCCAGCTCCGCTACTTGCAAACGCTGACCGAGATAGGTGTCGAGAAGAACACAACGATTGTGTTTCCGCTGCCTATCGATATTATTAATCAGTGGACTAGGAATTTAGGGGGACCACAAAAGTAAGAATGGCTTCCGGGGGAAAACGAGGGGGCGCCGGAGAGCGTGTGCTCGAAAGCCGGCATGTCATCGGACTGTTTTTGGTGATGATGCTGTTTTCTGCCGGCTTCTTTACGCTTGGGTATTTCATGGGGCGCGATCAAAACGGCGGACAGGTGCGCGCCACGACGGACTTTTTCAGGAAGCCAGAGATTTCCGTTTCTCACAAGACGGATGTGATTTCGAAGCGGGCCAACAATCCGGCCCCCGCTACAACTCCGGCCGGCACGGCGGCGCCGCCGAATTCGGATTGGGAGTTTTATCACGCGGGCGACAATAAAAAACCCGAGGACCGCCTGAAGCCCGTGGCAACTGGGCCGACCCCAGCGCAGAAAAACGTACCGGTGCGCGTGAGGACCACGGCGGCGCCGAGAAAAGCCGGCAGTTCATCGAAAACTCGGAACGCGCCGCTCATTCCAGGGGGCGCTTATACGTTGCAAGTGGCAGCGGTGACGAAAGAAGCGGATGCGCTGGAACTCGCGGCGCGTTTGCAGAAGAAAAAATTTCCCGCGTTCGTTCTTTCTCCGCATGCAGACAAGTATTACCACGTGCAAGTTGGTCCCTATGCCGATCCAAAGGCCGCCGACGTGGCCAGGAAAGGCCTCGAGGACGCAGGTTTTAATGCCATTGTGAAACACTGATGCCTCGGGGCAGTTGGCTCAGCTATCTTCGTCCGCGGGCCGGTGCCGAAATACCTTCGGGCTTGCGTCTCATTGGCGCTGCTGTGTCCGGAGCCGCGCTTTCGCTCTCCTACACCGGTCTCCATCTCAGTATCTACTCGTGGGTGTGCATCGGGATTCTCCTCTCTTCACTCTTTGGCGCGAGGCCTGGCGTGGCGTTTGGGTGTGGATTCCTTCATGGACTTCTCTTCGTCCTGACGTCGGTGCCGTGGATTGCGACGGTGCTTACCGTTCATGGTGGCCTCTCGGTAGCGGGCGGATGGGGCGTCTTGCTTCTGATCGCCATTGCCTGGGGAATTCTCGTTGGCGGTTTTGCTTGGGCCGTACACAGGCTGTCCCGCCAGAGTATCGAGTTGGCATGCATAGGTGCGCCGTTCATTTGGGTAACATTCGAGTTTGTACGCGCGCATTTGCCGGAAATTAGTTTTCCTTGGAATTTGCTCGGTTATCCCGCGGCCGCGAATCTGGGTCTAATTCAGCTCACGACCATCACGGGAATCTACGGGCTATCCTTTCTTGTGTCGGGCTTCAACGCACTGCTCTCCTGGACGAGCGCATCGAACACGCTGACACTCGGCCGGCGGATCGCCTGCGCAGCCGCCGCAACGGCAATGCTATTGAGCGCCGCGTTGGCTGGGCCTCGCCTGGTGCCACAGGCGCAAGCACATCACTTCGCGCGCGCCGTACAACTCAATTTTCCGGAAGTGGAATCATACCCCGCGGATTGGTTTCAGGTGCACGCGGCGGATCTCGACGAAATCGGACGAATCAGCCTCGCCCCTGCCGCGGAAAAACCAGACCTTCTCGTCTGGCCTGAAAGCCCCGCCCCTTTCTCGTTCCAAGATTCGCAATTCACAAAACTTGCCTCGACGCTGGCGATCCGTTTCGGGCACCCATTCCTTACAGGGGCCATCGAGTGGAAAGCGCCGGTGGACCCATCGGACGTGGCGCCCCACGGCAGCCTTCTGCCGTTCAACAGTGCGCTGCTTTTTGACCCCCAAGGCCAGCGCGTATTCGTATACGACAAAGTTCATCTCGTTCCGTTCGGTGAGTACGAACCCTTTCCGTTGATCCATCGCGTGGTCACCAGCGTGTCCGGTGAAGTGGGCGGCTTTCACAAAGGGAACAAGTACGTCGTAGGTCAGCTTTCACGCGGGTATACCTTCGGCGTTTTTATCTGTTACGAAGCGACCTATCCCGGCGAGGTGCGCCGGTTTTCCGCAGGCGGGGCGCAGCTCCTCATCAACATCTCGAATGACGGATGGTTTGGGCGGTCCGCCGCCGCGGAGCAGCACCTGCGCATGGCGCGCGTGCGAGCCGTGGAAAACCGCAGGTGGCTCGTGCGTGCGACGAACAACGGTTTTACCGCTTCGGTCGATCCCTACGGCCGCATTTTCGAGCCGCTTCCGCCGGATATCAGGGCCGCGGCCGATCTTCCCTATGATTTTCGAACTGACGGAACGCTTTACACGCGCTTGGGGGACTGGTTCGCCTGGCTCTGCGTGCTCGTTTCCGTTATTCTAGTTGCGACAACTTCTCGAAAGGCAAAATGACGTCCGTTCCCAGACGGGCGATTTACCAGAAAAAGCATGATCCTCGAAGATCTGCAGCACCGCTACGAAGGGCTCAAGCAGCGCATTACGCTCGTGCGGAGCTATCTTTGACGCACCGCAGTACCGCGAGCGCCTGAAGGCTCTCGAAGCGCGCGTCGCCGACCCCAATTTTTGGAGCAATCAGGAAGCTGCACAGAGCGTTCTCCGCGAACGGAAACGGGCCGAAGAACAAATTGCTGCGGACGAGAAGCTCACGTCCATCTCCGGCGACATCGAGACGTACATCCATCTCGCCCAGGAAGAAACCAACGTCGAACAGAAGAACGACCTGCTGAAAGATCTGGACCAGGAACTCAACGCCGCGGATAGCTACATCTCTGAACTGGAAACCAAGACGCTGCTCTCCGGGGAAACCGATCACCTCAACGCCATCATGACTATCAAGCCCGGCGCGGGCGGCACGGAATCCCAGGATTGGGCATCCATTCTTCTTCGCATGTATCTGCGATGGGCGGAACGCAAGGGAATGGCCGCCGAGGTTCTCGATGAGACTCCTGGCGAAGAGGCCGGCATCAAATCCGCCACGATTCAATTTTCCGGCGAAAATGCCTACGGTCTTCTGGCGGGAGAAACCGGGGTTCACCGTCTCGTTCGAATCTCCCCCTTCGATCAGGCCTCGCGGCGCCACACTTCGTTTGCTTCCGTCTTCGTGATTCCAGAAATCGACGACCGCATCGAGATCAACATCCGGCCGGAAGACTTGCGCGTGGACACGTTTCGCTCTGGAGGTAAAGGCGGCCAAAACGTCAACAAGGTCGAGACCGCTGTCCGCATCACCCATCTTCCAACCAATATCGTTGTGGCGTGCCAGGCCCAGCGCAGTCAGGGCAAGAATCGCGAAATGGCTATGAAGATGCTCCGCTCGCGCTTGTATGATGAAGAAATTAAAAAGCGCCAGGCGCACACCGACAAACTCGACGAAAGCAAACTGGACATTTCCTTCGGCAGCCAAATCCGCTCCTATGTGATGCAGCCTTACCGCCTGATCAAGGACCACCGCACGAAGTTCGAAGTGGGCGACGTAGACCGGGTGATGGACGGTGATCTGGACCCTTTCATCCGCTCCTACCTGATGGCCAAGAAAACGAAGGGCAGGCTCGAGGTCCAACCGGACGACGATGCTGACGTGGTGGCCTAGCTCTTGCCCGATCAATGCGCCAGCTTGCCGTTCGGAGCGTGATTTCGACCGTTCGACACACTGGCAAGCTACTTGGAATCAATGCGTTGATTCTTCTCCGCGTGAATGGTAGTTTTGTAAGGTTTAGTAGAGTGCTGAATGAACGGGGGGTTACAGTGGGGTGTCCCCCGCAAGTCACGAAGGAGAATTAGTTTGAGCGAAGCCTTACGCAGCTTTCTGTTTACGTCGGAGTCTGTAACCGAGGGCCATCCGGACAAAATTGCCGACCAGATTTCTGACGCCGTCCTTGACGAGGTTATGAGGCACGACCCCAAGGGGCGTGTGGCCTGCGAAACGCTCGTCACCACGGGCCTGGCAGTCGTCGCCGGTGAAATCACCACCTGCGCGCATGTCGATTACGACGAGCTGGTACGCAGCACCATCCGCGGCGTCGGCTACGACCGCGCGAAGTACGGCTATGACGCGGATACGTGCGCCGTCATGTGCACGGTGAAGCGGCAGTCGCCGGACATCGCCATGGGCGTGGATACCGGCGGAGCGGGCGACCAGGGCTTGATGTTTGGGTTCGCCTGCGATGAAACCGAAGAATTGATGCCCATGCCTATCCAGCTCGCTCACCGCCTCACGCAGCGCCTCGCCGAGATTCGCAAAGCCAATAAAGTTGATTTTCTCCGGCCTGATGGAAAGTCGCAGGTCACTATCGAGTACCGCAACGGCCGCCCGGCGCGCGTGAGTTGCGTGGTTGTGTCCACGCAGCACAGCGAAAAAGTGTCGAACACGGACCTTCGCGACGCCGTCGCCGAGCACGTGATTAAACCGATTATTCCCGCCTCGATGCTGGATGCCAAGACGAAGTTTCACATCAATCCGACGGGCCGCTTTGTGATTGGCGGACCCATGGGCGACGCAGGCTTGACCGGGCGCAAGATCATCGTCGACACCTACGGTGGATACAGCCGGCATGGTGGCGGCGCTTTCTCCGGCAAGGATCCCTCGAAGGTGGATCGCTCGGCTTGCTACATGGCGCGCTATATCGCAAAGAACATTGTGGCCGCGGGCCTGGCGCGAAAGACGGAAGTGCAATTGGCTTACGCCATCGGCGTCGCCGAACCTGTCTCGGTCATGGCGGAAACTTTCGGCACCGCCTCGGTGTCGGAAGAAAGAATCACCGCGCTGATCCGTGAATTTTTTACCCTGACTCCGAAGGGCATCATTGAGACGTTGGACCTGCGACGTCCGATTTACAAGGCCACCGCTGCTTATGGCCACTTCGGCCGCAGCGGAACCGGATTCACCTGGGAGCGCACGGACCGCGCGGATGCCCTCCGCAAAGCCGCCGGCCTCGGGACTGCCGCGACTGCGGAAGTCGGAGCACACCGCTAGCTTCCAAGACCAGAGCAACGTAAGACCCGGGAGCAAGCGGGCCTTTGCCCGGGACTTGGGTTTATCCATCTCCGGAACGAAATCCACAATTGAGGAGCAAGACTTTGGCAATCGCTGAAATGAAAAAAGGTGATGTGAAGGACATGGGGCTGGCCGATGCCGGCAAGCGCAAGATCGAATGGGCGGCGCAGCAAATGCCCGTGCTCGAATCGATCCGCAAGCGTTTCGTCAAGGAGCAGCCGCTCAAGGGACTGCGCGTTTCCGCCTGTTTGCACGTGACCAGCGAAACTGCAAACCTGATGATCGCGCTGCGCGACGGCGGCGCCGATGCCGTGCTATGCGCCTCCAATCCGCTATCCACGCAGGACGAAGTCGCCGCCTCGCTGAATCGCGACTACAACATTCCTACTTTCGCCATCAAGGGCGAAGATAACGACACCTACTATTCGCACTTGAGCGCGGCGCTGGAGCACAAACCGCAGTTCACCATGGACGATGGCGCGGACCTGGTTACCATGCTGCTGACCAAGCGTACCGAGCTCGTTCCCAACGTGATCGCCGGAACGGAAGAAACCACCACCGGCGTGATCCGACTGCGCGCCATGGCCAAGGACGGCACGCTGAAGTATCCGATCATCGCCGTGAATGATGCGATGACGAAGCATTTCTTTGACAATCGCTACGGCACAGGGCAGTCCACGATTGACGGCGTTATCCGCGCTACCAACGTGCTGCTCGCCGGCCTAAAGGTAGTGATTGCCGGTTATGGCTGGTGCGGTCGCGGCGTGGCGATGCGCGCCAAGGGACTCGGCGCGGACGTGATCGTTACGGAAATCGACCCGGTGAAGGGCATCGAAGCGGCCATGGACGGCTTCCGAGTAATGCCGATGGCTGAAGCGGTGAAGGAAGGCGACGTTTACATCACCGTTACGGGAAACAAGAACGTCCTTCGTGGCGAGCACTTCGAACACATGAAGGGCGGAGCGATTGTTTGCAATTCTGGGCACTTCAATGTGGAGATTGATATCCCGGCGCTCGAAAAGTTGTCGAGCGGGAAGAAGGAAGTTCGCCCGCTTGTCGATGAATATAAACTGAAGGATGGCCGCAAGGTATACCTGCTCGCTGAAGGGCGCCTCGTCAATCTTTCCACCGCCGAGGGGCACCCCGCCTCCGTAATGGACATGAGCTTCGCCAACCAGGCGCTTTCCGCCGAATATCTGCGTGCGAACCACAAGAACCTCAAGCCGCAGGTCTACGTCGTTCCGGAGCACTTGGACAAGGAAATCGCGCGCCTCAAACTCGATTCGATGGGCCATAGGCTCGACAAGCTCACCGCCGAGCAAGAACGCTACCTCGCTTCCTGGAACGAAGGCACATAACTCTTGCCGCCATTCCCGGCTGCTTAATCGTGATATCTTTGCAGGGGCGCAGCATTCCGACAAGGTCGGGACAGGTGCTGCGCTTTTGCGCATTTACTGATGCTTTTTTCAGTTTGACGTATACCCATGTGGGATCTCTGCACGAACTCGCTTGATACCGCCCGGCTGCGCGGCGCTTCCTATGGCGACGTGCGCGTGATGCATCTGCGCCAGCGCGACCTCACGACGAAAAACGGCCGCGTCGGCACGCTCTCCCAGAGCGAATCGATCGGCCTTGGCATTCGCGTGCTGGCAGATGGCGCCTGGGGTTTCGCCTCCACGGATCGTTTGACGCGGGAAGGCGTCGCGGCTTGCGCTGCTCAGGCTGTTTCCCTCGCGAAGGCCTCGGCACTCGCGAAACGCGGCGAAGTTGTTCTTGCTCCGGAAAAAGTCTACGTGGACAGTTGGCAGAGTCCGTTCCGCAAAGACCCCTTCGAAATTCCCCTCGAAACACAGCTGGCGCTGCTGCTTGCTGCCGACGCCGAAATGCGCCGCGTAAGAGGCGTGACGCTGACGGAAACGGACATGCAATTCCGCAAGATCGATTCGTGGTTTGCTTCCAGCATCGGCTCGCGCATTCACCAGCGCAAAGTGATTTCCGGATGCGGAATTGCCGCCACTTCATTTCAGGATGAAGAAATTCAAAAACGTTCTTATCCCAATAGTTTTGGCGGCCAGCATGCTTTGCAAGGTTACGAACTCGTCGAATCGCTCGATTTGTTGAGAAACGCAGCGGTCATCGCGGAAGAAGCCGCCGCGCTTCATTCCGCGCCGCAATGCCCGGAAAAGGTCGGCACCCTCATTCTCGGCGGCAGCCAGCTCGGCCTGCAGATTCATGAATCGATCGGCCACCCCATCGAGCTGGATCGTGTTCTTGGTCAGGAAGCGAATTTCGCCGGCACCAGTTTTCTGACCCTCGACCAACTAAACAAACTGAAATACGCCTCCACCATCGTGAACGTCGTCGCCGACGCCCGCCTCGATCACGGCCAGGGCCTCGGCACTTTCGCCTACGACGACGAAGGCGTTCCCGCCCAGTGCACAGACATCATCAAAAACGGCGAATTCTGCGGCTATCTTTCGAATCGCGAAACAGCTCATCTGATTGATCTGGACCGCTCCTCCAGCACCATGCGCACCGAGAGCTGGAACCGCCTCCCGATCATTCGAATGACCAATGTCAGCCTCCTCCCCGGCACCTGGGACTATGACGATCTGATCCTCGACACCCAAGACGGAATCCTCATGGAGACAAACCGCTCCTGGTCCATTGACGACCGTCGCTACCAGTTTCAGTTTTCTACGGAAATTGGATGGGAAATCAAAGGTGGGAAGAAAGTCCGCATGTTGAAAAACCCCAGCTACAGCGGACTCACCACTGAGTTCTGGAATTCCTGCGACGCTATCTGCAAGTTCGATCATTGGACGCTCTGGGGCACGCCCAATTGCGGCAAGGGCCAGCCCATGCAGACCATGGGCACCGGGCACGGAGCCTCGCCAGCGCGTTTCCGGAACGTCAAATTAGGTGCAGCTTTCGCAAAGTCATGAGCTTTATGTAGCGTCCGCCTTCAGGCGGGCATGTCCTTGCACCCACAATGTCGGCCTGAAGGCCGACGCTACAATTGAGCCTATTTCTTGAAGAATTTATGACTCAGAGCACCAGAAAACCTGCAAAAAAAAATAGCGCGGCCGCTCGCAAAAAATCCGGCCCGGCAGTCGCCTCATTGCATCTGCTTTCCGACGCCGAGATGCACCGCATCGCGGAGAAAATCTTTAAGCTAAGCGATGCCCATGAAACGGAAGTTGAAATCGGCATGGTCTCGGACGCGCTGACGCGCTTTGCCAACAACACGATTCATCAGAACGTCGCCGAGCAAGTGCTGACGGTTTCCGTGCGCACAGTGCTCGATGGCCGCACGGCGCGCGCTACCACGAACAAAACTGACGAGGAATCTCTGCGTCGTGTCGTAGCCGCGTCAAAAGCCCTGGCGCGCAGCCAGCCGCGCAACCCGAATTTGCTACCAATGCCCGGGCCGCAAAAATACACGAAAGTCTCGCGCTACTTTGAAAACACGGCGCACGCCACACCCGCCGACCGCGCCCGCGCCGTCGCCCGCGTCGCGGACATGGCCGAAAAAAATAAACAAACGGCGGCGGGAATTTTCACGACAGGAGTGACGCAGTCAGCCATTGCCAATACGAACGGCCTCTTTGCGTCGCATCGCCAGACGCGCGCCGAATTTTCCATCACCATTCTGGAATCGGATTCTTCCGGCTGGGCCAAGGCCAACGCGCCCGACCTCTCCCGCATGGATCCCGTGGCGCTGGCAAAAAGCGCCAGCGAAAAATCCGCCGCCTCGCGCAAGCCAGGCGAAGCCGCGCCCGGTAAGTGGACCGTAATTCTCGAACCCGCCGCCGTTCTCGATCTGGTCGGCTTTCTTTTTTACGATTTTGCCGGAACGGCAGTTGCGGATCAGCGCTCCTGTTTCAACAAGCGCATGGGCAAACACGTAATGGGCGAAAATATCACTCTTCACGACGATGTGTATCACCCGCTGCAATCGGGCCTGCCCTTCGATGGCGAAGGAATTCCCCGGCAACGTGTGCTGCTCGTAGATAAAGGTGTCCCAAGCAATCTGGTGTACTCGCGGGCCACTGCAAAAAAAATGAAAGCCAAGCCCACCGGCCACGGCTTTTCATTACCGAATGATTACGGCGAAGCGCCCATGAACCTGGTTTTTTCCGGCGGCAATTCTTCCGTGGATGAAATGGTGCGTTCCACGGAGCGCGGCGTGCTGGTGACGCGCCTCTGGTACATTCGCGAAGTCGATCCCTACGAAAAGGTTCTCACCGGCATGACCCGCGACGGCACGTTCCTTGTGCAGAATGGTCGCGTCGCCGGCGGCGTCCGGAATTTCCGCTTCAATCAGAGCATTCTCGAGATGCTTTCCAATGTCGAGTTGCTCGGTCCCGCCGTGCGCGCGGCCGGCGAAGAATCATTTGAAATGGTCGTCCCGCCAATGAAGGTGCGCGATTTCCATTTCTCCGAAGTCACGAAGTTTTGAGTAGCACAGGCTTCAGCCTGTGTGCTGTTTACTTTAGTTTGGCACCGGCGAAGTCAAAAGCACACAGGCTGAAGCCTGTGCTACAAAAATGCTACTGAACGTGCCCTTTCACGGCCTTTTCCTCCAGCGATTCTCCTCCATGCAGTAAGCGGTCCTCGCAGGAGATAAATTCCTCCAGCGTCCAGTCCGGGTGATACCTGTAAATTGATCGTCCCGTCCATGGTTTTGTGAAGGCTTTGGGATCGTCGAATTTCCAATCGATCTGTAACCTGTCATGATTCACACGCCGCATGCGTGCCTCGACGTGCAGCGCGTCGCTGTGTGGATGCCCCGCGCGATCGAGCCACGTTGAATCTTTGAGGCCGATCGTTTCAACGACGAGCGTGTCGCCGTCCCACTTGCCAAATGAGTAGCCCATGTAGGTGGGATCGGGATCCTCCGGAGGCTTTCGTCCATCCGTCCAGATGTGGCTCACGGCGTAATCTCTTTCAAACAGGATGAGTATCCGGTCGCGCACCTGAATAATCTCGAACGGAAAAACTTCCGTCATCAGCCGGGGCATACCACTCGGAAAACAGCTCGCTACGGTGGGGTCCATTTGGACCAGTCCATTGGTATTCCGTTGCGCGGGGTCGTCGTTCTTGTTGGCTTTCCATTTCACCTCTGCCCAACCCTGGAAAGAAGGGTCCTCCTTGGGATTGAAGGTTGCCGCCGACTCCGTGATGTTTGCCCAAACTCCATTCAGGTTCGGCACAGCCGCCGGAGTCTGTATCTTTTTTGCTCCCGATTGCGTTGCGGTCTGAGCGAGAAGGGTAGTCGAGGCAGCGAACCCCGCAAGCATCGCAAAGATCAGATTTATCCTACGATTGCGCATGTGGAGACTCCCACTCTTCCGTTTCGATCGGAGTCCTAACGGCTCGCGTATTCGATCCTCTAAGCGCCGGTCTTCAGTTTTTTACGGCCGGGTCGAGTTCTCGCCCGTCGGCAAAAATGATTTTGCTGAAATTTAGGTAGTTGGCGCCGCCTTTGACGCGATGGCCGACCAGAGTGATCTGGTCTCCGGGCTTCACGGAATTCTTCGTCCAGCCCTGGCGGTTCAAAATATTCGGACTATTGGTCTCGGCAATCCATTTTTCAACTTTTCCAGTTTCGTCCGTGGCGTCGAGGTGGATAAGCGCGTGGGGGTTGATCCACTCGAACTCCGTTACAACACCCTTCACGGTGGCGGTAGAAGACACGTCGTAATTCGACCGGCCATGATGCGCGAGCACAGGAACACAGACGATGAGAAGACCAACGGTCCCAATGAACATACCCAAAAACTTATTTTTCATTTGAGTACCCTCTGCGATTTCGACCTGAGCCTTGTGCAGAACCATATGCCAGCCGCCCTTTGGTGTCAATCAAATCTCCCTTCGTAGGACAGGCACTCTTGACCGTCCTACTACCCCATCCAAAGCCGCGATTCCTCCGTAACATCTAAATGACGGCGGGCTCCGCGCTTCACTTGAAGCGTTCAGCGTAAAAGTAGAGTCCGCACCCGTTGAGTGGTAAAGTCGAGGAAAGTCACATGGAACGACGCAGATTCATTTCGATTGCTGGCGGAGCAGGTTTGGGGATTTTGCTGCCGTACGCCGTGTATCGCTCGCTCTCGTACGGATTCGGCGGCGGGCGCGTCAACGTCAAGAACTATGAAAAATTTGGGCCTGAGGCTGCTCTCCGCGCCATTGCACCAGTTTCGGAATTTTATGTGACGTCATCGCACGGCGAGCCGGCGGTGGATGTTGGAAAATGGTCGTTGACGATTGACGGCCTTGTCGACGAGCCCTTGCATTTTAATTATGACGATGTTCGAAAGCTCGCGCCGTACGAGACTACGCTCACACTCGAATGCATTTCGAATGAAATTGCGGGCGGCTTGATTGATAACGCCAACTGGCGCGGCACGCTGCTCGGTCCTTTGCTCGAACGCGCGCGTCTGAAGCCGAATGCGAAATACGCGATTCTCTATGCGGCGGAAGGCTATACGACGGGGCACACGACGGAACGCCTGCTGCGCGGAGCGAATTTCCTGGCCTATGACATGGATGGAGAGCCGCTGACGCGCATTCACGGTTTCCCGCTGCGCGTGATGATGCCGGGAACATACGGAATGAAAATGCCGAAGTGGCTTACGCGCATCGAATTTGTCGATAAAAGTCATCTTGGCTACTGGGAATGGATGGGATGGTCGAACACGGGGGAGCGTCAGTTGCAGTCCGTTATTGACGATCCACGGAACAAGCAGCAGATTTCCGGCGACAATTTCGTGATTACCGGCTGGGCCATCACGGACGAAGTAGGCGTCGCGAAAGTTGAAATTTCTACCGACGGCGGAGGCACTTGGGCGCCGTGCCAGATTTTCAGCAATCCGATGCCCTCGCAAGTGTGGGCATTCTGGCGCTACGTTTGGATAAATCCGCCGCGCGGAAAACACGAAATTCAAGTACGGGCTACCGATGCGAATGGCAAACTACAGACGTCATCGCGTTCCGGCGAGTGGCCGGATGGCGCGACGGGACTGCATGCGGTGTCGGTGGAAGTTTTGTGACTGGTGACTTGTGATCGGTGACTGGTGAGTCGTGACTGGTGAATCGTGATTCGTGAAAATCGTCCTGCCGCTCGATTTTCTCGTGAACGCAATCCTGTAATCGCAGTGCCCAAAACAAAAAGCTCATAATTTGTTGTAGCGCCCGCCTTTAGGCGGGCATTTGCGCGAGTTCACAGTGTCGGCCTGAAGGCCGACGCTACAAAAACATACGAGGCACGGTTTAGCGGTTAAACGGTGCCACCAATGCGGCGTGGCCTGCAATATGGCCGTCCATGGCTTTTAGGAGATCGGCGCGACTGGCTGCCGCAGGCAGATCCAGCTTTTGGTCGAGTGCAAAAATTTCGAAGGCGTAGTGGTGTGCGACCGGGACATCTTGTGGTGGACACGGAGGCCGGTAGCCGAAATTTCCATTCTGTCCGGCAAAGCCGTTGGTTTGGTGGCTGCCGTCCGGCAAATCCGCGCTGGCAGAGGAAACATTTTCAGGAAGCTGATTGGCGGTCGGAGGCATATTCCATACCATCCAGTGCAGGATGTCATCGACGCCTTTTCGCGGACGCGGCTCCATGTCGTGGACGATTAGAGCGAAGCTTTCCGTGCCGCGCGGCGCCTGCATCCATTGCAGCGCCGGTGAGACTGCGTCCGCTCCCGCGGCGCAGGTAAATTTTCCGGCGATTGGTTTCCCGTCAGCGATATCCGTACTTACGAGGCGCATTGGCGGCGGGGGAGGGCCACCAGCACGCTGGCCGCCTTGACCGCCACCGGCTTGGCCGCCCTGAGCGGGCGCAGCCGCTGGCGCGTTTTGTTTTCCCAACGCCACGTTGGCGGCACCAGTCGCTACAAGAAATATAAGGGCGTGCAGGAGAAAAAGTTTATTCAGTTGCATTTGCTCTGTGTCTCCTTGCGTCGTACTTCAATTCTAATTTAGTAATAGACAAACGCCGCACCAGACTCTGTGGCGGACTTTGCGGATTTGGCGGGATTGATTCCAACGCCGCCTCCGCTTTCCTTGAATGCGCCGACGGCCAGCACTTTTCCGTCGGCATTCAGCGCCAGAGAGATGCCAAATTCCGCGGCCGCTTTCGTGTTGGGAGCCTTCACGTAGGCGACGGGCGTCCAGTTCGTGCCGCTTCGGGCATAAATGTAAACTGCGCCGGAATCTTCGGCGGAAGCGTCCTCTTGATCACCGTTCAATCCAGTGGCGCCACTGTCTTCCAGGTGCGAGCCGACAGCGAGAGTATTTCCATCGCGGCTGAGGGTGAGCGCCCACGCAAATTGATCGTTCAGGCGCGTGTTGGTGGATTTGATAAATGCTTGCTGCGTCCAGGCTGCGCCATTGCGGACGAAAACATAAGCCGCGCCCGTCGAGACGTCCGATTTTGCATCGTTGGTCCCTTCAGTCGGCGGCTGGATGCCTTTGAGCAGGCTATCTTCGTCGAAGGCCCCTGCCACAACCGTGTTGCCATCGTCGCTCACAGCGACCGCGCAGCCCAGCGAGTCACCCGCCTCCGCGTTGGAAGCGGTGAGGCGGTTCTGTTGCGACCACACGCTCTCTTTCCGCGTGAAAATGTAAACGGCGCCCTTGCCTCTGTCTTCGTCGTAAGTGCCGACGGCCATGGTGTCCCCGTTGCCGCTGAGCCCGACGGAATAGCCGAACAGCGCGCCTCGCACCGTCGTGTTCCAGGGCTTCACGTAGGCTTGCTGCGCCCACGTGTTGCCGCTGCGCGCAAAAACATAAACGGCCCCGGCTCCATCGGCCGCTTTGTTGGTTTGGTCGCCGTTGATGCCCGTGGCGGCGCTTCTTTCAGCAATGGCGCCCGTAGCCAGAGTGTTTCCGTCGGAACTAAGCGCGACGGAGTAGCCGAATTGGTCACCGTCTTCTTTTTCACCAGTGTTCGAAGCCTTCACATAAGCTTGCTGCGACCACGCCGTGCCGCTTCGCGTAAAAACGTAAACTGCGCCGGAGCCCGCCATCGAAGTGTCAGCCTGATTGCCGTTAACTCCAGTAGCTGAGCTGCTTTCTCCCGTTGCGCCCACGGCCATCGTATTTCCGTCGCCGCTCAAAGCGAGTGAAGCGCCGAATTGATCGCTGGCTTTGGCATTCGAAGCCTTCACGTAGGCCTGTTGCACCCAATTTGCGCCACTGCGCGTGAAGACGTAAACTGCGCCGGCACTTATGGCGGAATGGTCGGATTGGTTGCCATTTATGCCTTTGGCGGCGCTGTCTTCACCAGTGGTACCCACCGCCATCGTATTGCCATCGCCACTGAGGGCTACTGTAAATCCAAACTGATCATCTTTTTTCGCGTTGGATGCTTTGATGTATGCGATCGATTTTGGACTCCAGGCATTGGCTGCGGGACGTATCGGCGTTCCTCTGGGACCTGCTGCGGGAGGCGGAGGGGCCTGCGCCTGTCCGAAGCCTGCAGTGCCATACCAGGTTGGTCCTGCGACAGCCAGGCTCAATAAAA
>Ga0137409_10003875_pt1 | contig 15823 bp, 9 predicted proteins | sample CZODoug1_16funga_FD_122059 | JGI IMG/M metagenome (GOLD analysis project Ga0137409, IMG submission 122059) | Vadose zone soil fungal communities from Angelo Coast Range Reserve, California, USA - CZODoug1_16fungal (Hybrid Assembly) | ecosystem: Environmental > Terrestrial > Soil > Vadose zone... | reverse complement strand
CGCCGATCCACGACCTTATCGACCACGGACACTGTCGGCTCGGCCAGAATACTCACCGATGGAACAACGATCTCGAACTTGTCTTTGCCTAGCTCGTTGACCGCGAGGAAAGCTTCATTCTCCCAGGAGATCAAAACATCACCGATGCCGCGCTCCGCGAAGGTCGTCGTCGAGCCCCGCGCGCCTGAATCGAGCACCGCAACGTTCTTATAGAAAGCCGTCACGAATTCCTTCGCTTTAGCCGCGCTCTTGCCGGTTTTCCCCAATTGATACCCCCACGCCGCCAGGTAGTTCCATTGCGCGCCACCGGAGGTTTTTGGATTGGGGGTTATGACCGACACTCCGGGCTTGGCGAGATCGTCCCAGTCGCGGATATTCTTAGGGTTACCCTTGCGCACCAGGAAGACGATCGTCGAGGTGTAGGGCGCGCTGTTGTGCGGCAGGCGCTTCTGCCAGTCGGCCGGCAGCAGCTGCGCGCGCGCGGCGATCTCGTCGATGTCGTAGGCGAGGGCGAGAGTGACGACATCGGCGTCGAGGCCGTCGATGACGGAGCGCGCCTGCTTGCTCGAGCCTGCGTGCGACTGCTGGATCGCGATCGAGGCGCCGGTCCGCTGCTTCCAATACCTGGCGAACGCCTGGTTGAAGTCGCGATAGAGCTCGCGAGTCGGGTCGTACGAGACGTTGAGGATCTCGGACGGAGTGCCGGCGAGCGCGATAGCCGGAAAGATCAGGACGGCGCCGAGGAGCGCGGCTCGAAGGCAGCTCACGGAGTGGACCTGTTGCGACCTGGGGGCCAAGTTCCAAGGTCTTGCCGGTCAGGGCCTTAGAGCTCATACATCGCTCGGATAGGCCTGAGACAACGGGAAAGCCGTGATATGCCATAGGGAACCCGTGATATGTTGCTCACATCGTGCCGTCAGAGGAATTCGGAGATCTCCTCCTCGCCGTCTGGAGAGAGGCCTGCCGCCACACCGAGGTCCCCCAATCGACGGCCACGATCGCGCGGCTCCTGGCCGACTGGATCCCCCTCGAGGCCGTGCTGATTCGGGAGCTCGACGTCAGGCGCTCGCGGATCGAGACCGTCGCGATGGGGCCGCCCGGGTCGAGGGCGGCCGCCGAAACCGGGCCAACGGAGTGCCCGTCGAGCGACGCGGCGCGACTGCTCGCGTGGTGTCGCCGCGCCGAAGTCGCCCACCGTGCCGAGCGCGCGTCGCCATCGGCGGACTGGGCGCTCTGCGTGCCGCGGGGCGTGCGCGGTGAAGCCCTGGTGGGCCCGCTCGAGAGCCAGCACGGGCTTCAGGGCATCCTGGTCGTCCTCGGTCGCCAGGGCGAGCGATTCGAGGCCCGCCACATCGGGCTGGTCCGCACGCTCCTCGATCCCTTCGCGGTCGCGCTCGAGAACCACCACCGACTCCGAGAGCTCACCGCGCTCCGCGAGTCGGCCGAGGCGGAGAAGCAGTCGCTCCTGACGCGGCTCGGCCGCACCGAGAGCGGCGAGACGCGTGTTGTCGAGGGGTACGGGAGAATGTAGAAAAGACTGATACAATTTTCCTCCAAGTGGAAATTTTCCTTTATTAAAACGTTTATATGCTGGCTTTCATCGCCAAAGAGCTGATCACTCCGACGCAGACTGTCGAACATCCGCTGCTGTTGGTTGTCGATGGGAGAATCGTCGAGATCGCCAACCGTGCGGAGCGAACGGTTCCCGCGGGTGTTCGAACGCTCGATTTGTGCGACAGCGTGATCGCGCCGGGCTACATCGATCTACATATTCATGGCGGTGCCGGCTTCGATGTTATGGACGACAATGCCGCGGCGTTGCCTGCGCTTGAGTTTCTGCTTGCTCGGCACGGCGTCACGAGTTACTACCCAACTACGGTGACCGCTCACTTGGATACGACCATGCGCGCGCTGGAGCGTTTGGCGGAAGCGATCGAAAGTGGCGACAAGAATGTGGATCATCGGGCCCGCCCACTGGGCATTCACCTGGAAGGGCCGTTCATCAGCCACCTTCGCAAAGGCGTTCATCCCGCAGCGGACTTGCTGCCGCCTAAGCTGGAGACTTTCGATCGTTTTTGGCAGGCTGCACGCGGGCATATTCGAATGATGACGATCGCCCCGGAATTGGAAGGTGCGGCGGAACTCATCTCCGAGGCTACGCGACGTGGGGTTTGTGTGAGCCTCGGCCATTCCGATGCCGACCTTGAAGCCACTCAGCGCGGCGTCGCAGCCGGAGCGCGGCACGCTACTCATACTTTTAACGCTATGCGTCCGCTGGATCATCGGAGACCGGGGATCTTGGGTGCGGTGCTGACCGACAACCGCCTGAGCGCCGACATGATCGTTGACGGGGTGCATCTGGATCCTGCAATCGTGTCGCTGGTGGCCAACGCCAAAGGTCCGGAGCAGACGGTGCTCATCACCGACGCCACTGCTGCGACCGGCATGCCGGATGGCCGCTATCGCCTGGGATCGATCGAAGTTGATGTCAAAGACGGGAAGTGTATGGCGGATGGTAAGCTCGCCGGAAGTGTCCTGACGATGGACAAGGCGGTCCGCAATCTGACGTGCTTTGCGGGCTGGAGTTTGTCGCAAGCTGTGGCGGCTGCCAGCCGGAATCCGGCGCGAGTGGCGCGACTCGATAATAAAGGTGTTCTTGCTGCGGGAGCCGATGCTGACTTTGTGGTCCTGAATCCTGCGGGCGAGGTGTTACGAACTTTTGTCGGCGGCGTGGAGTGTTCAACAAATTAAGGAGAGCAATGGCTGAAAAGCGCCAGTTTCCGCATCATCTGATCCGCGAGATCTTCGAGCAGCCGGATGGCTTGCGGCGGACGATTGAGCCTCGCGTCTCGCTCCAGCAGGGCTTAATACACCTTGAAGAAGTAAAGATTCCCCGCGAAGAGCTGCGCGCCGTGCGGCGCATCAACATCGTCGCATCGGGGACCAGTCGGCATGCGGGCATGACGGGCCAGTTCATGATCCAGGAACTGGCGGGTGTCCCCGTGGATGTAGATTACGCAAGCGAGTTTGAATACCGCGACCCGATCATCGGACGAAGCGAGCTCAGCATCTTTATTACCCAGTCCGGCGAAACCGCTGACACAACCGGCGCACTGCGCGAGGCCAAGCAGAGAGGGTCCCGCACCATAGCCATCTCGAACGTGTTGGGATCGACCATTGCCCGCGAGGCCGATGGCGTCATCTACACGCATGCGGGACCCGAAATCAGCATCGCTTCGACTAAAGCGTTCACCGCGCAGATTGCATCTCTGTTTCTGTTTGCGTTGTATCTCGGGCAGGTAAAAGAGAAGGTAACGCCGAAGTTGGCGAAGCACTACATTAGCGAACTGCTCGCTTTACCCCAGAAGATCGAGACGATTCTGGCGTCTGCGGACCAATGCGAACAACTGGCGGAGCGCTATCACCGGGTCGAGGATTTCATGTTCCTCGGTCGCGCCATTCATTACCCAATCGCCATGGACGGCGCACTCAAGCTGAAAGAGATCTCGTACATTCACGCCGAAGGTTATCCTACAGGCGAAGCTAAGCATGGTCCCAACGCGTTGATTGATTACCGCCTGCCGCTGGTGATGATTGCGACCTGCGACCCCGATGATCCCGGGTCCGTTCTGCGTTACGAAAAGAATGTCAGCAACATGGAAGGCTTCAAGAAGCAGGGTGGAACAGTGATCGCGCTGGCGACGGAAGGGGACACGAAAATTCCTCAGTTGGCGAATCACTCCTTCTTTATTCCGAAAGCGCCTGAGCTGTTGTCACCGATTCTGGAGATCGTCCCGCTACAGCTGTTCGCCTATTACGTGGCGGCCAAGCGTGGGTTGGATGTGGACCGGCCACGGAACTTGGTCAAGTCGGTGACGCTGGAGTAGTAAAGATAAGGGTGTCAGGTGTCAGTCCTCAGGGAAAAACATTCCCCGACTTTTTTGAGAGATTCACTGCTCTTCTGGCAGGTGCCCGGTTTTCCTGAGACCTGACGCTCCTCCCAGCAAAATTTCCGCCGATTCTTTATCATGAAAGATTCTACAGTTCCCAAGCGAGAGGTGTGAGTGGCTGAGACGGAGCAGGCGAAAGCGTCGCAACAAGTTCAACCTACCAACGGTCTGGAAGTTGTCGAGACGCGCGAGTGGCTGGATTCGCTCGATTACGTGTTGTCCAAAGGCGGACCTGAGCGCGCCGGAAGGCTATTGCAGCAACTGGCGCTGCACGCGAGGCGGGCGGGCGGCATCAACCTGCCGTTTACGGCGACGACGCCTTATCAGAACACGATTTCTTCCCTCCAGCAGCCCCCATTCCCGGGCAGCCAGGAGATGGAGCGCCGGATCAAGAGTTTGGTGCGCTGGAACGCTCTGGCCATGGTGGTCCGTGCAAATAAGAAGCAGGAAGGGATTGGCGGACACATCTCCACGTTCGCCTCCGCCGCCACGCTCTACGAAGTGGCGTTCAATCATTTTTTTCGGGCTGCAACCGAGGGCGGTGATCGCGACATCGTTTATTTCCAGGGGCACGCCGCTCCTGGCATTTATGCTCGTGCTTACCTCGAAGGCCGCATCCCGAAACAGAAGCTCCAGAATTTTCGCCGCGAGCTGAATCCGGGCGGAGGGCTGTCGTCCTATCCGCACCCGTGGCTGATGCCCGATTTCTGGGAGTTCCCAACCGTTTCCATGGGCCTCGGCCCGATCCAGGCGATTTATCACGCGCGCTTTATCAAGTATCTGGAGAACCGCGGGCTGAAGACTTCGGCCGGCGGCAAAGTCTGGGCTTTCCTGGGCGATGGCGAAATGGACGAGCCGGAGTCGCTCGGGTCGATCACGCTCGGTTCGCGCGAGCGTCTCGACAATCTGATTTTCGTCGTGAACTGCAACTTGCAGCGGCTTGACGGCCCGGTCCGCGGCAACGGCAAGATCATTCAGGAACTGGAAGCGATCTTCCGTGGTGCGGGGTGGAATGTGATCAAGTGCATCTGGGGCGGAGATTGGGATTCGCTCATCCAGAATGATCGCGACGGACTGCTCGTCAAGCGCATGGGCGAGATCGCCGACGGGCAATACCAGAAATTTTTCGTCGAGAGCGGCGCATATTTTCGGCAAAACTTTTTCGGCACCGATCCGCGTTTACTGAAGATGGTGGAGCATCTATCCGACGAACAACTCTCTCGCATGAGGCTGGGTGGACACGATCCCATCAAAGTACATGCCGCATACAAAGCTGCGGTTGAGCATACCGGGGCACCGACCATCATCCTGGCCAAGACCATCAAGGGCTACGGACTGGGCGAGGCGGGCGAAGGCAAGAACATTACTCACCAGCAGAAGAAGCTGAACGAAGACGAATTACAGATGTTCCGTTCGCGCTTCGGCATTCCAATCCCTGACGACGAACTGCACGAGGCGCCGTTTTATCGTCCGGCTGACGACAGCGCGGAGATTAAGTACATGCAGGAACGGCGTAAGCAGCTCGGCGGATACATGCCGGTCCGCAAGAATCGCAGCACGCCGCTGAAGTCCGTTCCCGAATCTCATTTTGAAGAGTTCTACAAGGGCACCGAGGGCCGCGAAGCTTCCACCACGATGGTCTTCGTGCGCATGCTCTCGAAACTCCTGCGCGATCCTGAAATCGGCAAGCTGATCGTGCCCATTATTCCTGACGAAGCCCGCACCTTCGGCATGGAAGCGCTGTTTCGACAGGTCGGAATTTATTCCAGCGTTGGCCAGCTTTACGAACCTGTCGACATGGACACTCTCCTCTACTACAAAGAGGCGAAGAACGGGCAGATTCTCGAAGAGGGCATCACCGAAGCGGGATCGATGTGTTCGTTTATCTCGGCGGGCACGGCATATGCCAACCATGGCATCAACACAATTCCGTTCTTCATCTATTACTCAATGTTCGGATTCCAGCGGATCGGCGATCTGATCTGGGCGGCGGCCGACATGCGCTGTCGCGGCTTCCTGGTCGGCGGCACCGCGGGCCGGACGACGCTCGCGGGCGAAGGCTTGCAGCACCAAGACGGCCACAGTCACGTGCTGGCCCTGCCGGTTCCAAACCTGATGGCTTACGATCCCGCATTCGCGTACGAGATCGCTGTCATTATTCAGGACGGCATCAAGCGGATGTACGTCAACGGCGAATCTATCTTCTATTATTTGACGGTCACCAACGAGCCGCTCCCGATGCCCGAAATGCCCAGCCAGCCGGGCATTCGCGAGGGTATCCTAAAGGGGCTGTACCGCTACAAAACATCCGAAAAGAAGGACGCAAAACTGCGGGCGCAGATTTTCGGCAGCGGCACCATCATGTATGAAGTGCTGAAGGCGCAGAAAATTCTTGAAAAGAATTACAGCGTGGCAGCCGACGTGTGGAGTGTTACCAGCTATAAGGAACTCTATCGCGACGCCAACGACTGCGTACGGTGGAACATGCTGCATCCGAAGGAGACGCCTAAAGTTCCATACCTCACGCAAACGTTGAAGGGCACGGCGGGACCGTTTATTGCAGCTTCGGACTACATGAAGGTGCTGCCGGAGAGCATCGCTCAATGGGTGCCGGGAAAAATGCTTTCGCTGGGTACGGATGGCTTCGGGCGCAGTGAAAACCGTTCAGCGCTTCGCGACTTCTTTGAAGTGGACGCGAAGCACATCGTGTTGGCGACACTAACGGCGCTGGCCCGAGAGAATCAGGTCGGTCCCGACGTGCTGGAGAAAGCGATTCGCGATCTCGCCATCAATCCTGAGAAATTGAACCCGGCGATCAGCTAAGAAGGAAGAAGAAAGAGAACGAATGGCCACGGAATTTAAACTGCCCGAACTCGGAGAGAACATCGACTCCGGCGATCTCGTGCGCCTGCTGATCGGACCAGGCGCCAGTGTCACCGAGGGCCAGTCGGTAATGGAACTCGAAACCGATAAGGCCGTGATCGAAGTGCCTTCGTCGGTAAGCGGCACGGTGGGAGAAGTCCGCGTCAAAGAAGGCGACAAACTCCGCGTGGGGCAGGTCATCTTCACGGTTGAGAACGGGACCGGGCCGGCCGTCGCGCAGAAATCTGAAGCGGTGCCTGCCCAATCGAAGGTCGCTACCCCGGCGCCGCCCCAGCCCACACCGGCCGTTGCTTCCAGGATCGAAGCGTCCGCAGCCGCTGCGGCGCCGGCGACTCTGTCCTCCGCCGCCGGCGAATTCAGGCTTCAGGAACTCGGCGAGAACATTGACTCGGGGGACCTCGTGCGGCTCATGATTGTGCCGGGCGCACGGGTTTCTGAAGGCCAGCCCGTCATGGAACTGGAGACCGATAAGGCCGTCGTTGAAGTTCCTTCGAACGTGAGCGGAGTCGTGCGCGAGGTCAAAGTCAAAGAGGGTGAGAAAATCAAGGTTGGGCAAGTCATCTTCACGCTAGAGGGCGGCGCCGCAGCTCCAGTGGCTCCTCCGAAGCGGCACGAACCGGTAGAGCACATTTCCGGACAGCACGCTGCCCGTCTTGCGTTTCAGATGGCGATGAAGGCCGAAGGCAAGACGGAAGAGCAAGCGCTGCCGCCCGATCAGACATTGGCGCCGCCTCCAACCTTTGCGATGCCCGTTCAGCTCGGCAAAGTCGCGGGCATTGAACATCGGGATCCGGTTCCCGCAGCGCCCAGCATCCGCCGTTTGGCCCGCGAAATCGGAGTGGACATCCACAGCGTGCAAGGCAGTGGACCGGGCGGACGCATCAGTGAAGACGACGTCAAGCTGCACGCCAAGAACATGCTGGCGGCGGCAGCGGTCGCAGCGCAGGCTCCTGCCATAGGCTTCGTCGAGCGCGAGCTGCCCGATTTTTCCAAGTGGGGCAAGATCGAACGCGTCTCCATGCGCGGAGTGCGGCGCAAGACCGCCGAGCATCTTCGGCAGGCTTGGAACACGATCCCGCATGTCACGCAGCAGGATCGTTCGGACATCACCGAACTCGAGCAACTGCGCGCCAAGTTTGCGCCGCGTGCGGAAGAAGCCGGCGGCAAGATGACGGTTACCGCGATCGCGCTCAAGGTGTGCGCTTCGGCTCTCAAGGTCTTCCCGCAGTTCAACGCCTCGATCGACATGGGGAAGGAAGAAATCATTTACAAGCAGTACATCAATATTGGCGTGGCAGTGGACACCGACCGCGGCCTGCTGGTTCCAGTCATCCGCGAGGTCGACAAGAAAAACATCGTCGAACTGGCCACCGAACTCACGCAGCTTTCGAAAAAAGCCCGCGACAAGAAGCTGACACCGGACGAGATGTCCGGCGGGACGTTCACGATTACGAACCTGGGCGGGATCGGCGGCACTGGATTTTCTCCAATCGTGAATCATCCTGAAGTCGCGATTCTCGGACTGTCGCGGTCCCGGATGGAACCCGAGTGGGTCAACCACAAATTTGAGCCGCGCTTGATTCTGCCGCTCTCGCTCTCTTACGATCACCGGTTGATTGACGGCGCTGATGCCGCGCGTTTCCTGCGCTGGATCGCGGAAGCGTTCGAGCAGCCGTTCCTGTTGTCAGTGCAAGGGTGAGGAGCATTTGCTGAGACTATGTCTCTCCTCGAGCAGATCGTAGACGGTCGGACGGATCTGGTATTTGAGTATTTGTCGCAAGGCCATCCTGCTACTGCGGTAGATAAGAACGGCGTTTCGTTGATTAAATGGTGCGCCTACTACGGCGACGTGAGCGCCATCAAACATCTGTTGGCCAATGGCGAATCGATTGCTTCTCTGGAAACAGAACTCAACGCCGCGGCATTCCACGGACACTGGAGGCTATGCCAGTTTCTGATCGAGAGCGGCGCGAGTCCGAATCAGTCCTTGGATGACACGGGAGAAACACCATTACATGCTGCATTGTGCAAGGCCAGCGCGAGGCATGATCGCGTCGTGAGAGTGCTGCTGAAGGCGGGAGCCGACCCTAACGTCAGGACAAAGGTCGGGGTTGAGACGGGAGCATTGATGCGCGACGCCAGGACAAGAGGTGAAACGCCCTTGCATCGGGCTGCGGCCCTTGCCAACGCTGAGAGCGTGCAACTCCTGCTCGAGGCGGGTGCGGTGAAAGATGCCAAGGATGCATATGGGGATTCACCGCTGGCGTGGGCGAGTTGGCATCTGCGCCCGGACGATATCCTGAGAAAATTGTGTTACGGACCTTTTACAGTCAGCACAGCGCGCACACCAATGGATATCAATCTGTTGGGAGAGCCTCACATCTGAAAACGATCCACAAAGGAAATAAGACGAAATGGCGAACAACTCGAATCTTCGTGTGGCAGTAATCGGCGGCGGACCAGGCGGATACGCCGCAGCATTTCTCGCCGCCGACCTGGGCATGAAGGTCACTCTCATCGATCCGGAAGTGAATCCCGGCGGCGTCTGTCTTTATCGCGGCTGCATTCCTTCCAAGGCATTGCTCCATGTCGCCAAACTGCTCGAAGAAGCTGAGCAGGCAAAGAACTGGGGCATCGAATTCGGCGAACCCAAAGTCGATCTGAACAAGCTGCGCGGATGGAAAGAGAGCGTAGTCAAGAAGCTCACCGGCGGCTTGGGACAATTGTCCAAGCAGCGCTCCGTTCAGTTCGTGTCGGGAAAGGCCGCGTTCGTCAATTCAACCACGGTGAAAGTGAGCAAGACGGCCGGCGGTGACGAGAGTCTGACTTTCGACCGCATTGTAATCGCAACCGGATCGCGCCCAAGCGTGGTTCCAAGCCTCAAACTCGACAGCCCGCGCATGATGGATTCCACCGGCGCTCTCGACCTTCCCGATATTCCGAAGACGCTGCTCGTAATCGGCGGCGGATACATCGGGTTGGAACTCGGCTCCGTGTACGCGACGCTGGGAACGAAAGTGACGTGCGTGGAAATGTTGTCCGGCCTATTGCCGGGCGCGGATCGTGACCTGGTGTTGCCGCTGCACAAACGTCTGGAAAAACTCTTCGCTTCGATCCTGCTGAACACTACCGTAAAGTCTCTCAAGGAAGAGAAGAACGGCATTCGCGTGGTGTTCGAGGGCGCGGACGTAAAAGAAAAAGAGCAAGTCTTCGAGCGCGTCCTGATGTCGGTCGGACGCCGTCCCAATTCTGAAATTCCCGGCCTCGACAAGACGCAAGTGAAAGTGAACTCGAAGGGCTTCATCGAAATCAACGAGCAGCGCCAGACTGCCGACCCTTCGATCTATGCCATCGGCGACGTTGCCGGAGAGCCGATGCTGGCACACAAAGCCATGCATGAAGGACGTACCGCGGTCGAAGCGATCGCCGGACACAAAGTTGCATTCGAGCCGAATGCGATTCCCGCGGTCGTCTTCACCGATCCTGAAATCGCCTGGGCCGGTCTCACCGAAACGCAAGCCAAAGAGCAGGGACGTGCTATCAGCGTTGCCAAGTTTCCCTGGGCCGCATCCGGACGCGCCATTACTCTCGACCGTTCCGAAGGCCTCACCAAGTTGCTCATCGATCCGAAGACAGAGCGCGTGCTGGGTGTGGGTATCGTCGGAGCGGGAGCTGGCGAGCTGATTGCAGAAGGTGTGCTGGCCATCGAAATGTGCGCACTGGCGGCCGACGTCGGCATGACTATTCATCCGCATCCAACTCTTTCGGAAACGATGATGGAGTCGGCGGAAGTGTTCTACGGGCAAGCGACTGATATCTACCGACCGAAAAAAGCGTAGCGCCCATTAGCAGAACACGGCGTTCGATGCGAGCATGTCTGCATGCGACCTTCAGCCCCTAAAGGGGCATCTAAACTGCACCTTTTTCGGCATCGCTGAAGCGATGCCCTGATACGAACCTAGCCTTCTTTTCAAACTGTAAAGCCGTCCACTCCGGAGTTGCCGTCATGAAAAAGCTGTCGCTCTTGGTCCTCCTCTTTTTTTCTATTTTTACGAACTCAGTGGCTCAGTCCGTCACGGGTTTGCTCAAGGGCGGAGGGCAATCGCCAGAGCCCGCCACCGCCGCGGCTGATCCGCTCGGACGCGAAACCCCCTCCGGGACGGTGTTCGGTTTCTTGCAGTTGGCTCAGGCTGGGAACTACAGAGCCGCCGCCGACTACTTGCAGATGAGCGCTGCTCGCCGCCAGTCGCAGGGTCCCGAACTGGCGAGCAAGCTGAAGGTGCTGATGGATCGCGCCTTTGTGGGCAACATGCGCCGCATCAGCACGCGCCCGGAAGGCAGTCCGGATAGCGGCGACACGGACACACAGAACATTGGCGCGTTTGCGAACGGAGAGGCCGACATACCAGTTGTGTTGGTCCGCGTAACAGACCCCAACGCCGGCAAGATCTGGCTGTTTTCCTCCGAGACCCTGAACAAGGTTCCCGAGTTATACGCCAACTCGCAGGCGCACCAGATTGAGAGCAAACTTCCGCCAACGCTCGTACGCAAGCTTTTCCTGGGAATGCCGCTCTGGCAATGGCTTGCGCTGCTGATCGCAGTGCCGGTGGCTGCTGCCATCGGATGGGCTATCATTCTCCTCCTCGCGATCCCGCGCCGCCTCTGGCTCAACTACAAGAAACGGCCCAACCTATATTCCCACCGGCATGTCTCAGCGCCGCTGCTTTTGCTTTTCGGCGCGATCGCTCATCGCGTACTGACGTCGTATTTCGGGCTGCCCTTGCTGCCGCGCGTTTACTACTACCGGATCACAGGCGTGGCGATGGTGATCGGATTCTTCTGGCTCCTGCTGCGCGCCACCGCGATCACTATGCAGCGTTTGCGCGCTCATGCCATCAGCACAGGTCGCATCGGCACCAGCTCGTTAATGGTGCTGGGAGAACGGCTGCTAAAAGTTGTCATCGTGGCTGCCGCGGTCCTCGCGATCATGAGCACCTTCGGATTCAACCTGACCACCGTACTCGCCGGCCTCGGCATTGGCGGCATCGCGATCGCGTTCGCAGCGCAGAAGACACTCGAGAACCTGTTCGGTGGAGTCTCGGTGCTGGCGGACGAAGTCATTCGAGTTGGAGACTTCTGCCGTTTCGGTGACCGGGTCGGCACCGTTGAAGACATCAGCCTGCGGTCAACGCGTGTTCGTACTCTGGATCGCTCGGAACTCTCCATCCCAAACGGCGCGCTGGCGAACATGAACGTCGAGAACTTCACGCGACGGGACAAAATCTGGTTCAATCCCACGTTCAGCGTGCGAAGCGACACCTCTTCGGACCAACTGCGCTACCTGCTGGCGGAAGTGCGGCGCATGCTTTACGAACATCCCAAGGTTGAGAGTGGCAGTGCGCGAATCCGGCTTGCGGGTTTCGACAACAACGGATTATCCCTGGAAATTTTCAGCTATGTGATCACGCAGGATTTCACGGAGTTTACCGCGATCCGCGAGGACCTGCTGCTGCGCATTATCGAGATTGTGGGCAAGTCGGGTACGGCCTTTGCGGTGACGAACAGCGCGTCCCAAGCAGGGCTCGACAAAGCGAAGGCTGCCAGCGCCGAAGAGCAGGTGCAGCACTGGCGAGACCAACGGCAACTGCCGTTCCCAGACTTTGCGCCGTCGGACAAGGCCGCCTTCCGAGGCTCGATTACCTATCCTGCGCCGGAATCGGCCGTCGGAGAAAAGGCCTGACCAGAGGTGGCGGAGCGTCCCCAAACTGAGGCAGCGATGAATCGGTAAGCTAGGGCGCTTACTAGCGTAACTTGCGGGTGCGGCGCGTGGTTTCTAGCATGGAGAGCTATGCCCCATGCTTTGCTCCTGTCGCCGGACGACCAGGCGGTTAGCGCCATAACTGCCGTGCTCGAGGAAATGTCGGTGACCTGTGAGCGGCCTCTGGACGGGCCCTCTGCCGCCAAGAAGCTGAATGCCCAAAGTTTTGACCTGGTGCTGGTGGATTGCGAAAATCTGCCCGCCGCCAAGCTGATCTTCGATGTGTGTCGGCGCTCGCAAACCGGGACTAACCCGGTCCCCATCGCGATTGTGGACGGCAGGGCCGGCCTGCCAACTGCATTTCGTCTGGGTGCAGAACTGATTCTCACCAAGCCAGTCGCCAAAGATCAGGCGCGGACGACTATACGCACGGCCGTGAGCCGTGTGCGAAAAGACGAACCGGCGCGGATAATCCACCCATTTGAGGAACCACGTGCGGAAACAGCAACTCCCGCCGTCGGTGAGACTTTGACCCATGCGGCGGCGGCCGGCGCGACGTCATCGCCTGCCAGTTCTGAGAGCGCTTCGGTTTCATCGAGTCGACCGGCGACAGCCCGAATGAGTTCGGCAGCCGAAGAAATCGCAGCGGCCCAAGCCGCACCTAAGCCCCGATCTGCTTCCATTAACACGGTGGCTCCTGTTTCGAGTATTTCCGCGACGGACATGTTCATGCCCACCGCCAAAGCTGCGGCGAAGGCCTCCGATGACCCCGTCCTTGCGGACTTGGAGTCTGACCTGCCCACGCCGGTTTTTAGCTCCTATGTCGAACCCCAAAAGAAGGTACGCGGGTCGATGGCGGCTTTGCTCGTGCTTGCATTGGCTGGCGGTGGTTTCTATGCGGCATGGATGTATCAGCCCGGATTTCGCGAGATTGCTAAACCCCAGGTCGATCGGCTGATTGGAATGATCGGGGGGCTCATTACGCCTCAGCAAACTGCCTCGCCTCGGCCGGCGCCGGCACCTGCGCCGATACCGGTAAAGGCTCCCACGCCTCAGCCCGGGCCCGCAACAGCGCCAGCTTCCGACGCGACGGCCAGCCCAGAGGCTACCAACACACCGGGTTCAACCACGCCGAGTTCAACTCCGGCATCAACCAATTCAACCGCTACGGCTCCGCCAGCGGTCCCGTCAACAACGGCGACAGCGGCAGCGAGTTCGCCAGACACTGCAAAATTGCCTGTACCCGCGGAGTCCGAGAAAAGTGCCGCGGCCACGGCCCCGTCCGACGCTGAGTTAGCGGGCGAAAAAACTGCGGTGATTCTCTCTTCGCAAGGCGCCGAGAAGCGGCTCCTCCGGCATGTGCAGCCGACCTATCCAGCGCAAGCCCGCAAGAGCGGCATCGAAGGGACGGTCGTCCTGAAAACAGTGGTAAGCGAAACGGGAGTGGTCGAGGGAGTACGGCTGGTGGAAGGGAACCCGGCGCTGGCCGCAGCGGCCATCGGCTCAGTCAAGCAGTGGCGCTACCGTCCCTACGTCCGAAATGGTAAGGCGCGACCTTTCCAAACCATCGTGCTGGTGGAATTTCAGCGGCCCTAAGCCTCAACGGCCAGACTTCCCACAGTACTTCCGTTACCCCCGTAACTTGCTGGCACTCATCCGTGTACCTAGGATTTCTGATTATGAGTTACCAAGCATTACTATTCTGTCCCGACGAGAGACTGGCGCGTGTCGTCACGCAAGTTTTCAGCGAACTGGAGTTTGCCGTTGAGCTGGTAAACGAACCTTTCGCCGCGGTCAAGAAGTTGATGGCGCAACGTTACGACGCCGTTGTGGTCGACTGCGAAAACGAGCCGAACGCGACTCTGCTGTTCAAGAGCGCCCGGAATTCCAACTCGAATCAAAGTTCGCTGGCGCTGGCGCTGGTTGAAGGGCAGGCTGGTGTCGCCAAGGCCTATCGTATCGGGGCCAATCTGGTTCTCACCAAACCGATCAATGTCGAGCAGGCGAAGGGAACGCTGCGCGTTGCTCGCGGACTCCTGCGCAAGAATCTTGATACCGCCGCTAGCAGTCCAACCGCAACTGCGAAGGTCGCGGGGACGTCGGCCGCGATCCCGTCCCACCCGGAGATTCGGAACGTTGAGGCGGCTCCCGCACGGGGCGGTTATGCCCACGCTGAGTTTGAATCCGCCCTGCCCGCTATGGCTGCTTCGGCGGAGGTAGAAGTACGTCCCACCGCTGTTCCAGTTCCCGAAGTAAAAACCAAAGTTTTTACCGAGGCCGATTCGTCCACCCGAAGTGCACTCCCAGCCTCCCTGTTCGAAGCGGTGCAGCCAGCCCCGCCCGTGGCGTTCAAGAATCCAGTTGCCGGTCCAACTGCCGGAGCCGCTTCGGCGCCGGCGCCCGCGCGGGAAATATCTGCTCCGGTCGAAACCAAGCCCGTAATTGCACCACTCATTGAGCACGGAGAAATAAGTTCTCCCACTTTCGGAGCCGTTACCCTCGGCAGCAGCCCATCCTTCGCCGCCCTCGACGATCAAGACTCGGGAGATTCCGGTGGAAGCAAGAAGTTGTTGGTCATCGCTGCAATAGTTATCGTAGCCGCCGCACTTGGCTATTTCGGTTGGACCAAGCTGAGCAAGACCAGTTCACCGTCTCAATCCCTCAATACGTCACAAGCGCCGGCAATCGCAGCGCCCCCCGCACCCACGAGCGTTACGCCCTCAGCGGCTGGATCGGAGCACGCAGCTTCAACGGGACAGCCGGTCGCGGCCGTGAGCAGCAAACCGTCGGCGAGCATCAACACGCCTACAATTGCGATCAGCCCGGACGCTGAGGTGGTGACCAAGAAAACCGCGCCCGCCATCGTGGTGAAGTCGTACTCGACCGCAAACGCGAAGAAGACGCAGGCGCAAGTTGAGGAATCCGCGCCACAGGTTCCCAACCCGCTCTCGGTCGCAACTCCCAATAGCAAAAACTTGAGCGGCCTCGTTTCTTCGGCACCGACGGCCATGCCCACCGCGACCCTGGCAACTCTGAAGATTTCTCAGGGCGTCTCGCAAGGACTCCTGATCAAGCGCGTGCAGCCGCGGTATCCGCAGAATGCCCTCTCCATGCGCGTTCAAGGTGCGGTGCAAATGGAAGCCACGATCAACAAAGAAGGCAATATTTCCAACCTGAAAGTGGTCAGTGGAGACGCTGTGCTGGCCCGGGCGGCCGCCGGGCCGCTTCGCCC
>Ga0137409_10003874_pt1 | contig 15823 bp, 19 predicted proteins | sample CZODoug1_16funga_FD_122059 | JGI IMG/M metagenome (GOLD analysis project Ga0137409, IMG submission 122059) | Vadose zone soil fungal communities from Angelo Coast Range Reserve, California, USA - CZODoug1_16fungal (Hybrid Assembly) | ecosystem: Environmental > Terrestrial > Soil > Vadose zone... | reverse complement strand
TTAAGTTATTTAGAATCAACACTTGCAAAAGTCTATCAAAACAAACAACTTTAACTCCCTTTAGAATGAACACTTACGAAAAACATGGGGGAGGGGGGGCTTATTGTTAACCAGACACTTGTCGAAGGGTGTCTGGTCCCGACTGCCATCGAACGTGCACACTATCGTGCAATCAGCAGGTTTTGGGCGAAGGGCCATTCGCGATCGATCCATTGCCCGTCGCAGCGGAATCCCGTGCGCGCCGCCATCTCCGGAATTTCTTCGGCTTGGTATTTATGCGAGCTTTCCGTCCAGATGGTCTCGTCTTCGTCCAACATAACCCGCAAGCTAGCGGCCGGGATCTCAACGGTTTGCCGGCGCGTGGAGCGCAGGTGCATCTCGATACGCCGCTCCACGCTGTTCCAACGCGCTTCGTGCCGGAAGCAACTCAAGTCAAAATCCGCGCGTAGCTCCCGGTTCATCCGCGCCAGCAGATTCAAATTAAACGCTGCAGTCACGCCCGCGGGATCATCGTAAGCCAGCAATTGTAGCTCGACGCTCTTCTCCAGATCCGTTCCCAGCAGCAATGCATCGCCCGGTCGGAGAATCGCTCTCATCTCTCGCAAAAATTCATCTCCTGCATCGCGGTCGAAATTGCCGACTGTGCTCCCGAGGAACAGCACCAGCAAATGATCCTGCTCCCCGCGCCCCTCGGCGACGGTGCGCAACCCCTCCAGATACGGCTGCTCATGACCGACAATGCTGACCAGATCGATTTGTCCGAGCTCTTTCGCGCACGCCGCCAGCGCCGAAGGTGAAATCTCGATCGGGTAGTAATACGTTTTTTGACGCTGCGAAAGCGCTTCCAGAATCCATCGCGTCTTCTTTCCCGAGCCGCTCCCAAGCTCCGCCACCCGAATCGGCGAGGGAAGCCTTCCCACAATTTCTCCCGCATATTTTTCCAGCAGCCGCGCGTCCGCCCGCGTCAAACCGTACTCCGGCAGGACGCAGATCGTCTCAAAAAGCGCCGAGCCTACTTCGTCATATAAATATTTCGAGGGAAGTTCTCTTTGGCCAGGTTTCGTCAGGCTCGCGCGCACGTCGGCCGCGAATTCAGACACGTGCCGTAGGGGAAAGGAAGAGGTCAGCATGGGGTCTCCCGGAGTTGGTCTCGTCAGTCCTCGACGCAACGGAATGTCGCGTAGACGTACGGATAGTGAGGCTGGAACCAGTTTCGAAACGACCGCCGCAGCATGCACGCAGCGGTGCGAGGCGAGCCGCCCTTCATCACGTAGTGCTTGCCGTCAAAGAAGTTTGCGGAGTAGCCCGGATAGAAGGGCATTACAGCAAAGCCGGGGAACGGCGCGAACTCCGTCCGCGTCCACTCCCAGCCATTTCCGACCAGGTCGTGCACGCCAAATGCGCTCGCGCCGGCGGGATGCGCGCCAACCGGAGAAGGATCCCACGATTGAAAATCAAAATTCCCTCTGTCTGTGCTCGGAGCTTCTTCGCCCCAGGGGAAGAGGCGTTCCTTTCGGCCCTCGGGCGTCCCGTACGCGGCGCGATGAAATTGCGCCTCTGTCGGGAGTTCTCGCCCCAGCCATTTCGTGTAGGCTGTAGCCTCAGCGTGGCTTACGTAGACCGGCCATTCCTGCGGCAAACGGATCTCGCCAAACATCGTCCGGTACATCCACAGATTTCCATCCCTTTTCCAGTAAATCGGATGCTCGATGCGCTCCCTTTGCTTCCAGTCCCATGACTCTTCGGTCCACAGCGACCGATTCTCGTAGCCGCCCGCTTGGATGAACCGCAGAAAATCGTGGTTGGTCACGTTGTTCTTTTCTATCGCGAATCCCGGCGACTCTACTTCGTGTGCTTCAAATTCGTTGTCCCACCCGAATTCATCCCCGTGAGTTCGCTCCAGGCCCAGCGTCGCCCTCCCTGCAGGTATGTCCACTAAATGGGACTTCACCCGCAGTGCTTTCCACGCTGCGTGCTCCGGCCCGCATACCTTTCTCTCGCTCGGCATCCGGTGCAACATGTATGCGAGAGTCTCCGCATGCATGAGGCGATGTTCGATCGCCACTTCCAGCATCGTAATTAGATTCGGATGTCCCTCGGCAGGCCGCGCCAGCGCTCGCTCAATCGCGCGATCCAGCTCCTCACGCAGCCGCCGGTTGTAACTCGCCACTTCCTCGCGCGCAGGCCAATCCGCTGGCGTATCCGACGGTAGTCCGCCTCCCACGGGATCAATGCCGAACGCAAACAGATGGTCAAACGTCCGTTGAAAAGACCGCAATCCGAACGCGCGGTCCCCCAGCAGATTCCAATCGAACGCCTCCACGTGTCCGACGTAAAAGATAATGCGATGTCTTTCGGGTATCGGTCGGTCATACATGGCTTCTTCCCGGACTACGCGAAAGAGCTCATCGGTGCGCGCGCGCGCGTCGAGAAGACGGGTGTGCAGGTCGTGCCGGATGCGGACGGCTGTAGCGAGAGCTCCCATTCTGTGTTCCCCTTCTCTTGGATGCAGCATCCGTGGGAGGGATGCGCCAAAGTTCAGCGCGGGGAGGCAAGATGCATTAGGATGTTCGCTCCGGGAATTGGGGCTGTCAATCGAAATGATTGCGAAAACTGCAAATTTGCCGGAAACTTTGATTGAATTCCGCGATGTCGCGTTTCACATAAACGATATTCCTGCCCGCGTAATCGTTTCCGGCATTTCCTTAACAATTCCTCATGGTGAAACGTTCGTTCTTCTCGGCCGCAGCGGCAGTGGCAAGACCACCCTCCTCAGGCTAATCAATGGAATGTTACTTCCCACGAAGGGGGAAGTCCGCGTCCAGGACCGCCCCACCGCCGAATGGGACCCCATTCGTCTGCGCCGCGGCATCGGTTACGTCATCCAGGAAGCCGGCCTCTTCCCGCATTTCACGGTTGCAGAGAATGTCGCGCTCGTTCCCACTTTGGAAAACTGGGACGCGCTTCGCACGGCCGCGCGCGTCCAGGAATTGCTCCATCTCGTCGGCCTCGATCCGCGAGAATTTTCGCATCGCCGCCCCCGCGAACTTTCCGGCGGTCAGCGCCAGCGCGTCGGGGTCGCTCGTGCCCTTGCTGCCGATCCCCCAATTCTTCTGATGGACGAGCCTTTCGGCGCGCTCGATCCCGTCACCCGCGCCGAACTGCAGCGCGAATTCAGCACCCTCGCCCGCCGCCTCGGAAAAACCATCGTCTTCGTCACCCACGACCTTCGCGAAGCCATGCTCCTCGCTTCCCGCATCGTCCTGCTCCAGGCCGGTAGCATTGTCGCCAGCGCCACGCCGCAGGAATTTCTTCGCCTCGATCACCCCGAAGTCCGCGCTTTTACCTCCTCTCTTTCCGTTCTTCCTGGAGCCCCGGCATGAGCCCCCCGATGAGCCAACTGTCGAACACTTGGACTTTCTTTGCCGACCATCGCGCCGAAATCCTCGGCGCTACCCTCGATCACCTCGTGCTCGTCCTCGTCGCCATGACCATCGCCATTCTCATCGGCGTTCCGCTTGGCATGTTCATCGTGCAGCGCCCCGCGCTGCGCACGATCGCACTCGGCGTCGCCAGCATTTTCCAAACCATCCCCAGCCTTGCCCTCTTTGGCTTCCTCATTCCCATCCCCTTCATCGGCGGCATCGGCAAGCGCACCGCCATCGTCGCGCTTGTCCTTTACGCGCTTCTTCCTATCCTCCGCAACACCTACGTTGGCCTCACCGGTATTGACCCTGCGGTCTTGGAATCCGCCGAAGCCATGGGCATGACCCGCTCGCAAATCCTCTTTCGCGTCCGGCTTCCCCTCGCGCTCGCCGTCATCCTTGCCGGCATTCGAACCGCCACCATCATCACCATCGGGGTCGCCACTATCGCCGCGGCCATCGGTGCCGGTGGCCTCGGCAGCTTCATCTTCCGCGGCGTCGCCCTCGTCAGCGACGCCCTCATTCTCGCCGGTGCCATCCCTGCCGCGCTCCTAGCCATCCTGGCCGACGTCCTCCTCGGCCTTCTCGAGCGCCGGTTGAAGGTCACCTGACATGCACCGCTCTTTCTGCCTGCTTCTATCTCTGACTGTAATCGTTACTTCAGCCTGCCACGTCCCACGCAAGTCCAAAATCACCATCGGTTCCAAATTCTTCACCGAGCAAGTCATCCTCGCTGAGCTACTCGCCCAGCACATCGAAGCCAAAACCGGCATCCCCGTCGAGCGCAAAACGAATCTTGGCGGCACACTTCTGGTCCACAAAGCCCTCGAAGCGGGCCAGCTCGATCTCTACGTCGAGTACACCGGCACCGCTCTTACCGCCGTCCTCCACGAATCCCCGCGAGGCGATTCGAACGCCGTCTACAATCGCGTCAAGCAACTCTATTCCGATCGCTTCCATTTCGAAGTTACCGAACCCCTCGGCTTTGAAAACACTTTCGCCATGGTCATCCGGGGCGACGACGCGAAAAATCTTCATCTGCAAAAAATCTCCGACATCTCCGCCCTCGCACCCAAGTGGCGCGCCGGCGTCGGCTACGAATTCCTCGAGCGCCCCGACGGCTTCCGCGGCTGGTCCGATCGCTACAATCTCCGCTTCGCCGAAACGCCCAAAGTCATGGACCTCGGCCTGATCTACCGCGCCCTCGTCGATCATCAAGTCGACGTCGTCGCCGGCAACTCCACCGACGGTCTCATCGACTCCCTCGGCCTCGTCGCCCTCGAAGACGACCGACACTACTTCCCGCCCTACGACGCCGTCCCCGTCGTCCGCCAATCCACTCTCGCGCGATTCCCCCAGCTCCGTGCCGTACTCGCCGATCTCGCCGGTAAGCTCACTGCCGCAGATATGCGCCGTCTCAACTACGCCGTCGACGCCCTGCATCAGGACGTCGCCCCGGTCGTCCGCGCCTTCCGCGCTGCCCACGGTCTCTAGCGGCCCGAGACTTCGACCGCCTCAAATCACGTACCGTTCCAAACCGAATGGACAGAACCAAAACGGAACATAGGACCCAGAGAACCTTCTGATTCTGCGGTCTTTATAGGCAATCCACTGGATTGAGAATTGCTTCATCCTCGAATGGCGCCAATCGCAGTCTGCCTGCCTTGCCCACAAACTGGAGATCCGCGGAATGCTCATCCCTCCCATAGTCATGACTCCGGTAGCGGGAGACTCAACCGGCCAAGTCCCATCCAGACAGTACCCAACCGCTCGCGTTCTCATCGTTGATGATGAGCCCGCTGCCTGCAAGCTCCTGGCTTTGCTGTTGTCCGAGGCAGATTTTGAGTGTAAGACCGCACTCAGTGGTGCGGAAGCTCTGCGTCTTCTGGAAAAGGACAACCGGGACGCCATCGTTTGCGATCTCAACATGCCGGGTATGACGGGAATGGAGCTCCTGGCTGAAGTTCGGCGGCAGCGCCCCCAGATAGCTTTTCTAGTCGCCACCGGCCTGGACGACGTGCGCGCGGGCATACAGGCAATGAAGTCCGGTGCCGACGACTATTTAGTGAAGCCTCTTCAAGAAGAACTGGTGATTGCCAGCCTCAACCGCGCCCTGCAGAAGAAACGCCTGGAACAGGAAGTTGAAGGCTATCGACTGCATCTCGAAGAGATGGTCGCCGAACGCACCAAGCAAATCGAAGCCGCTCTTAAGCTGGTGGAACGCAGCTATGAAGACACTCTCGAAGCCCTCGGCGCCGCAATTGACCTTCGCGACGCCGCAACCGAAGGCCATTCCCGTCGCGTCTGCCGCTTTGCGCTGGAAATCGCCAAAGCCATGGGCCTTTCCGAAGCGCATCACAAAACGATTGCCATGGGCGCATACCTGCATGACATTGGGAAGCTCGCTCTCCCCGACGGCATACTCCTCAAACCGGGTCCCCTCACCGCGGAGGAGCGCGTGTTCATGCAGCAGCACGTGCAGACTGGCTTCGACCTGGTCAAGCAAATCCCTTTTCTCGCGGAAGCCGCAGAGCTGATCTGGACGCATCATGAACGTTACGATGGCAGCGGTTATCTGCGCGGCTTGAAGGCAGAACAAATTCCCATTGGCGCCAGGATCTTCGCGGTGGCGGATACCCTCGACGCGATCACTTCCGACCGTCCCTATCGCAGCGCTCAGCCTTTCGAAGAAGGATTCAAGGTCATTCGAACCGGATCTGGACGCCTATACGATCCACAGGTCACTGGTGCATTCTTCAGTCTTCCCAAGGAAACCTGGCCAACGATTGCCAGGATTCAACATCAAGTCACTTCTCATCCGTCATGGTTGCGCAGTGGCGGCGCCTCTGCCCCTCTCGCCTCACCTCTATCCCCGTGGCAATCCGAATGACACTCACAAAGCGTCGCAAGATCTTCAGCGCAGGGACCACACCCTCAATTCATTTCCGCTCGCCGTGGAATACACCATCCTGCCGTCGCTCAAGAAGCCCCCTCCGTTTGCCCTCAATTCCGGCGAATCGCTTTTCCGCAGCACCTGCCCCGATTCCGTGCTCCAGAGCAGAATGGGCGTGTTGCCGTGCGGCTCGTTGGCGTCCCGATATACGGCCATGACCCTCTTCCCGTCCGGTGAGACCGCCAGCGCGATTACCGGCGCTTTCTGCGCCGGGAAACTCTTCGCTATTTTTCCAGACCCGGCGTCAATCACGTGGATCGCATAGTCGCCGCTTCCCCCGTACAGCCATTTGCCGTCCGGCGCGAACGCCAGCCCAAACGTAGTCAACAACAGTTCGCGCACGACATTTTTCACTGCGCCGGTTTTTGTATCCCATACATAAATGTTCGTGTCCTCGCTTGATCCTGCCAGCATCGCACCGTCCGGTGAAAAAGCCAGATCCGCTGCCCCACCGAGTTCCAGTCCGAGCTTATGCACCAACTTACCTGTGGCGAGATCCCACAGATGGACTTCTCGGTCGCCTCCTGCCGCAGCCAGCAGCTTGCCATCTCGCGAAACGCGCACTACTCCTGGCGGAGCGCCGTTGTCCAGCGACCGCAGGATCTTCCCTGTTTCCACGTCATGCAGTTGGATCTTGCCGTTGCGCAATCCCACCACGAGTTGCGCTCCATTGTCGAGGAAATCCACGAACTCGGGTCGCTCAGCGCCAAACTCCACCACACGGATTTGCCGCCCGTCCGCAACGGACCAGATGCCAATCTTGTTGCTCTTCAGCACTCCCGCAATCTTTCCATCCGGAGAAAACGCCGTGAAGCCGACCTCCTCGTTCACGGCGATCTTAGTTTCCAGTTTCGGTTCGGAAGCTGCTGACGCGAAAGGAAAAGTGGGGAGAATCCCTGCAAGAACAAGCCCGGCAAACGAAACCCCGAAGTGCTTCATTACAGCCGTTCCAGGCACAGTTCGAAATTTACCGCCGCGTGCATCGTCTTCGGGTCGCCCGTCAGCATCACCGGCCGCACTAGTTCGCGGCTCGTCAGCAGCGGATCGCGCGTGAAATTCTTGTCCGGGTCGCCCTCAAACACCGGGTCCGTCGCGAAATAAAGTTGCGTCACCAGCGTCTTGTGTCCCGGCGCACTCACCAGAAAATGCACGTGCTGGCACACACGGGCCGGATAATGCCCCGGCATCACCGAGTCAAAACTGTACGCCCCCTTGCCTCTCAGCGGAATCTGCGCCCGAAACCGGTAGCCTTCGATGTCATATTTTCCAAAGTGATCCGCATGCCAGACCTCGACTTTCGCATCCTCCAGGGCCTCGCCCCGCGTATCCAGCACCCGTCCCTTCACCGTGAGCGGCAGTCCCGCATCGCCAGCTGCACGCAGCTCCCGCACCTGCGGCGATCGCTTCTTGTAAAACGGCCCCAGATCATTCGGCGGTGTGGGCCTGTGCAGCTCGCTGTCGTCCCAAATCCTGGCAATCGCGGAAATTGGCAGGCTCGTCGCTGTCACCACCACTCCCAGCGCCGCACACTTCTCGATCAACTCTCTTCGGCTAAGGTGATACTTGAGCATCGTCTTCCTCCTGCTCGCCGCGGAGTATACGCCCCGCACTCGTGCCCCACAAGCTTGCCGCGCGCCCATACGCTGGTTTTTGCGTCTGGGGATTTTGATTCTCGAGCAAGATGTTGAAGAAACTTCAGGGAAACCGGTCGGAAACGGAGGTCGTAGCTCTTTACCTTCATGACTGGATCACTCTGGCCCCTGGGGTTATTCCTTTGTTGTTGGAACTGAGGCCAGAGTGATCGCAATCATTTTGAACATTAGGATAAGAAGTCCCCTGCCGGCACAGAAATCACAGTTTGCTTGGGATGCCGACCAAGTTCCCACCGAGCCAGGTGCGCGGAACATCCTTGGCCGGATGCCGTTCCTGGCGGTGTGTGCCAGGGTTCTGATTTTCAAGGAAAATATCGAAATGTTCCCAGGCAAACCGGTCAGCGGCAGAGGCCGCAACTCTCTATCGTTTGCTTTCCAGCAGCGCGCAATTCGCCACGCATCTCGCCGCTAGCATCTCTATTTCCGCTTTTTTGTGGTTCGGGACGCGCGCGCTGGCTTCCGGCACTACGACGAGCGACTGCGGGCCATCGGCTACGTCAAACTTGCATTCGAACTGTAGAGACTGAACGCCCCGCTGCTGGCAGGCGTTTTTCTCCAGCGCGGACTCAAACGTCTCCGGCCTTGCATGCAACTGGTTCGCGACTTGCGAGGGCAGCATCGCCACCACCATCGGCACGGGAGATTTAATTTTTATGCTGACCTGCTCGCCGTCATGATCCGGCGTGAACCCGCCATACACCTTCAAGAACGACGTCAGCTCGTACTTTTCTTTGATCTGCCGCGTCCATTGATACTCCGGCTGAATGCAGTTCTCCACGCAATCCCACCGGTAATATTGGATGTGAACGTCGTTGGGCGAAACGAATCGCCGCGTGACCGAACCCTGCCCCGTCAACACCGCCGCAATCCCCACGCCCACGGCCTGTCCGACCTTATCGTCGGGCTTCAATACCGCGCCAAGTCCCGCAAAGACTGCCGGATCGAGGCTGTTCCGTTCGTCGCGGATGACCAGTGTCATCGCTCCCGGCGGCATGTCGCAGACGTAAGTCGTCTCCACAACGTGTTCCCGCAGGCAAATCTGCCGCAGGCTCGCGATGCTCTCGGGATGCTGCAGCGCCAGGTTCCAATCTTCCGCCGGCGTCATGAAGATCGTGATCGGTTTTTGCGCCTTGATGTCCACATGATTGTTCCCGCCACCCGGCCCCGGGCGATAAGTCCGCGCGGTGTGATAGTACGCGGGGTCCAGCCGCACGCTCTCGTCATTCGCGGGCATCCAATTGAAGACTCGTTGCTGCCCGAATGAAGGACCGGCGAACGCGCAGACCAGCACAATCGCGAAAAGGAACGGCATTTTGGTGGTTCTCATAGTAATTCCATTGAAACGCGAAGGCCTTTCGCTCGCAAGGATTTAGCTCGAAACTGTCTCCTCGAAGTATCCTGACCCTTGGGACAGTTCGCCTGAATCACCTTCTGCCGGCGTAGGGGAACTGCTTCTCACTCGCGCTCCGCGCAGTGGGGGAGCCTCAGCTTTTCGCCTCCAGGGCCCAGGGATGCCGTAGCCGCCGCGAATGGCTATACTCCCTTCCCTGCGCCATCAACGCATCTCGGAGGACGAGCGATGACCAAGCTCCGCCTATTCCTGCCCCTGGCAGGCCTCTATCTGAGTCTGAGTGCGTGGTGCCAGGCTCCGCCGCAAAGTGCACCCAGGGCTTCCCAGCCCGTTCCAAGCTCATTTGTAGAGGTCGAAGGCTCCAAGCTCTACTACGAAGAGTGCGGCACCGGCCCCGAAGCCGTGGTTCTTATCCACGACGGGATCGCTCATTCCGCGGTCTGGGACGATGTCTGGCCCGTTTTCTGCAAACGGTTCCACACCATCCGCTACGACCGCCGCGGTTATGGCCGCTCTCCCGCTGCAACCGCTTGGTATACCGAAACAGAGGATCTCGCCGCACTCCTGCGCCATCAAAAAGTGAGTCACGCGATTCTTGTCGGCAGTTCTCATGGTGGCGAACTTTCCATCGACTTCACGCTCCAATATCCCCACCTGGTTCGCCAGCTTGTCCTGGTCGGTGCGGTTGTCAGCGGCTTCCCCTATACCGATCATTTCCTCAACCGTGGCATCCGCAATTCCCAGCCCTTCGAGAAAGGGGACGTCGCTAGTGGCCTCTCCAACTGGGCAAAGGACAAGTACCTGCTCGCTTCTGGGCACGACGGCGCCAAGAAACGCCTCCTCGATCTGCTCACCGCGAATCCGCAGGACATGAAGCACGCCGATTATGCGCTTCCCACGCAGCTTGCGCTGCCGCGCCTAAGAGAGATCCGCATTCCGACGCTGATTCTTGTCGGCGACGCGGATATTCCCGACGTTCATGCCCACGCAGGCGCCATCGAAGCGGGCATCCCTGGCTCAAAACGGGTGATCATCCCCGAAACTGGTCATTTGATGTATTTGGAAAAACCCGAAGAGTTCAGCCGTGCAGTCATCACTTTCATCGACTCAAACGGTCCGTAGCGATCATCTTGTAGAGAACGTGGCAGATAGAATGGGGTAAAGGTTCGGCTATCAACAGTTCGTTCAGTACGTCAGCGACCAGCCGACCACGGTCATCGTCAGCACCAGCAACAGCACCCCTGTGCTGACGATGCTTAGCGTCCTTCCGTGCCCCAGCAAATAGTCGCGCGACTCGGGATCGATGCAGAGAAGTATGGTCACAACCAGCACGACGCCCCACGCCAGAACTACTGGAACTCCTGGATGCTTCCCGATAATCTCGAAGAATTGCCACGGAGGCTGCCCCGCCGGAATCCACCACGGCAGCAGCGGCGCTACGCCCGCCGCCAGAGAAAACGTCAACAGCTTGCGCGTAAACCAGCCCTTGACCTTGGGCCGGGCCTCTTTCCACACGAAATAGTCCCAGGCCAGCAAGCCGATCGCCAGCGGCACCCACCCGTACATCGCCGCTTTCTGATCGAACCACCACCACGCTCGAAACAAGCCTCGTCCGTGGCTCGTCATCGCCAGCCGCGGCAGAAGGAACACCCCCAGCAGCGAGTTGCAGAGCACGGCCGCAAAAATAGTTACCAAACTCATGAATTGAAACCAGTACCGCGTCGGCACTCTTTTGCAGCGAGTGCACACGGACTGTTTGGGCAGGAAATTCAGTCCACAGCGGTCGCAATACACGGGTGCTCTCCCAGAGCAGGGAACTACGAACCTGCAATCGCTGTCAGGTTACTGCGAACGCCCTTCCAAAAACTACTGGCCCAACGGTCAGTTTTGGTCTCAGTCTTTTCTCTTGCACAAAAGTTTCGAGGGCCAGCTGCCTTCGTGAACACAACTTCGGCCGGCCGCGCCATGCTGCGTTTCCCCGCTTTCGTTCAGGCTTTTCGCGCGCTCAGCGGAACCACGCCGGCTCCGCTCCCGCCTTCCTCCCTACTTCCTGCAACTGGTCCAGCTTTTTTTCCAGGTCCGCTTTTCTTTTCTCCAGGTCGTTCATCTGGCCATTCCGGTCCTCAATGTACGCAACGTTGTTTTTCATTCCCGTGGTCACGTCAAATCCGCCGGCCCCGTACTTCTTTATTTCATCCTTCAATTTCGCAATCTGCTGTTCTGTTGCGACTATCTGGTCTAGCAGTGTGCGGGCTTTCCCGCGCCAATATCCCTCGTCCTGTCCGGACATGGGCACGACGCGCGTCTTCGTTTTTCCATCGGCCTTCTTCGCTCCTGCCGCGCCGGCGCCAGATGGCTTTTCATCTCCCACAACGGACACGCCATTGCCGCGCATTCCGGACAAATCTTCTTCGGTATACACCTTTTTCGGTTTGGCCTTTTCCTTCTCCGATTTCTTCACCACCTCCTCAGCAGATTCTGGCTTCTTCTGCTCCGGCTGTGCTTGCTCCGGCGATTTTGTTTGCGCAGGCGACTGCTGCGAAGTATCCCGCTGCGGCTGGCCAAAGACGATTGCAGGCGGCCACAGTAGGGCGAAAATTATCCAGAAAATCTTCTTGCAAAGAGGAGGGCGGTTTTTCATGGAAGACCTCATCTCAGGAGGGTACAAATCGAACGCTACGCCCGCTCCCCAGCATGGTCAAGCCGAATCGATCTCTTGCAACGCAAAGAGCACTTGTACTTCGCGGCTGTCTCGATCGTTTGGTTGCCCGCGTTGCACGCCCTTTGATACAGTGCCAGATTGTTCAGCAGCAAGTGATTTCATTCGTGACGGAGACGCACGTGCCGATTCCAAAGGAACTTCTCGACATTTTAGTTTGCCCCGTTTGCAAGGCGCCGGTGAAACTGCTCGCCGATGGTTCAGGCCTGAAATGCGGAGCGTGCCGCCGCGTCTATCCGGTGCGCGACGGCATTCCCGTAATGCTGCCCGAAGAAGCGACCATCGCTCCAGAATAATTCCGGGAGGAACGGAAAAAACGAAAGAGCCCGCATGTCCAACAACATCTCCGATTCCGTTCCTCGCTTGAAACGATGGATCCCCCGCCTGCGCGGAAGGCGCATCGGCGTCCTCGGAGACTTGATGCTCGATCGCTACCTCTGGGGCACGGCCTCGCGCCTTTCGCCGGAAGCGGCGGTTCCCGTCGTTGATTTCGTCGAGCAAAGCGAATGCCTCGGCGGCGCCGGCAACGTCGGCGCAAACATTGCCGCGCTCGGCGCCAAAGTGGAAGTGTTCGGCGTTATTGGAAATGATGAAGCCGGGCGCGCTCTGCAAAAATGTCTGCGCGCCGCAAACATCATGGACAAAGGAGTTGTCCCCGATTCGAAGCGCGTCACCACCGTAAAAACGCGCATTATTGCCCGCCACCAACAGGTTGTTCGCGTGGATCACGAGCGCCGCGAACCGCTCCGCTACGAAACTCAGGAAAAACTTTTGCGCCTGCTTTTTTCCGCGCTCAAACATCTCGACGCGCTCGTTCTCTCCGACTACGACAAAGGTCTCGTCACCGACGACTTCGCCGACCGCGTCCTCAGCGCCGCGCATCAATTGAAAGTTCCCGTTTTCGTGAAGCCAAAAACTTCGCGCCTCTACGCGTATCGTGGCGCCCGCGCCATCGTTTGCAACGCAAAGGAAGCAGGATTTTTCGTCACCCGCTCTCTTGCAGACGAAAAATCCGTCGAAGAAGCCGGCCTCGCCCTGCTCGCGCACTTCGGCTGCAGCGCCGTAGTCATCACGCGCGGTGACAAGGGGATGAACGTGTTCGATGAAGCTTCGCCGCGGAGCATTCACATCCCGGCGACCGGCTTTGAAGTCACCTACGCGCGTGTGGGCCAGCCCGGCATCGAGCGCGGCGCCACGGGCCGTCAGGTATTCGACGTGACTGGCGCCGGCGACACCGTTCTCAGCGTGCTCGCACTCGCGGCGGCCGCCGGCGCTCCGCTCGCGGACGCCGCCATGCTCGCGAACACCGCCGCCGGCGTTGTCGTCGGCAAACTCGGCACCGCCAGCGTCACCCCGCAGGAACTCCTCCATGCCCTCGACGATATCCGCCGGTGACTTTTCTGGGAGGCGCTTTGCGAAATAAAATGGCTACGGTGGAAAACTGAAGGACTTGTCTCTTGGGAGAATCCAAACTTCCACGACGCGCGTCTTGCGGCTCTTCTCTGCATCGCTGGGGTCCGGCATTGACGAATACGGACTGACCTTTACAGTGATCGCAACGCTCGTGGACCCGCGCGGTGTTCTCGCGCGCTCAATCACGTAGCTCTTCACTGGCCCGTAGTAGCCTTGGGCTCCCCAGTCTGCGAGAAAATCATTCATCGTATAGCTCGGGCCCGGCTTCCAAAGTTGATACGCCTGAGCCATGTCGCCCGCGACCAGCGCATCAAAGAAATGCTCCGCCGCTCTCTTTTCCGGGTAGTAGCGGAATGTAAACCACAGCGCGACTACGGCGACAAGCGTCAGCGCCGCAATCGTAAACGCCATGGCCCGTGATTTGTCTGGTTTTGCAGCAGGTGGATCGAGAAGTGACATTCCGAAGTCTCCTGCCCGGCGAGCGTCAGAATCTAACTTGCAGTTGCCTCGGTGCCATCCCCGCACTGTGCAGCAACAATCAAAATCCTAGCAGAGTCTGTGTCTCCGAGTAAAAGGCGCAGATTGTGGCGCCCCAGCGGGGTTTCCCCGAGCTGGCATTCCGTTTTTGACCAGCTCGCGAATGGATTCGGCGCAATCTCTGCTTTTTGATGAATGCACCAGCGAGCGATCTGTAGCGGTCCGCCAGTTCACGCGTCCGGAAACCACCCGAGCATTTCATCCCTCCAGCATTTCCACGAAGCTTCGGGGCCTCATTAACAAACACTAACAATGGGTTGTCAGGCCTCTAGCAAGAAATACGCCAAATCCACGCCCTCCTGTTCCACATCGAAAATCGGGATTCGAAACCGCTAGTAACCCTCGCGGAGCAGTCGCTTCCAAAACTGTGAATTCAGGACGTCGTGTAGTTACGATGAAACATTGTCAGGGAGGTGTGTATGTATCGTGTGTGGGGGTGGCTTGCCCTGGTTCTACTATTGCCGTTGAGTTCTGCGGCTCAGAGTGCGTCAACAAACGAGCGTGATCAGGAAATGCAGGAGATGCGCGCTCGGATTGAAAAACTCGAAAAACTCGTCGCCGAACTGCAGAAGGAAAAGGAATCCAAGAACGGCGTTGCAACTGCGCAAGCGGCCAGCGAACTGATCCCGTCGCCGGCAACTCCAAGCGTTTCTCCGGTGCAGCATGAGGACACTGCTGCGTCGATGGGTCATTCCGGCGGACAGGGTGGGACGACAAATGGCACGGAGCGAAGATTCCCGGACCTTCATTTCCGCGGCTTCGGGGACGTAGATTTTGCCGCGACCGACGATAAGACGACACACAGCGGTTTCAACATGGGGCAGTTTATCCTTCACATTTCCTCGCCGCTTTCGGAGAAAGTCTCCGTCTTCGGAGAGACCAGCTTTACAGCGCAGACGACGCCGACGGCGACCGTCTACAACGTCGACGTCGAGCGATTGCTGATCCGCTACGACTACAACGACTTCTTCAAACTCTCGTTTGGCCGCTACCACACTCCGATCAACTATTGGAATACCGCGTTTCACCATGGGCTGTGGCTGCAAACCACCATCGCTCGCCCTGAGATGATCCGTTTCGGTGGACGCTTCCAACCGGTGCACTTCGTCGGAATGCAGGCCGAGGGCAACATTCCTTCCGGGCCAGTCGGGTTGGGATACACGGCGGGTCTCGGGAATGGGCGCTCCGGCAACATCGCGCGGCCCGGCGACGGCGGCGACATCAACAACAATCGGGCCTGGTTCGTGAACCTCTTCGCCCGCCCTGCGGCGCTTAACGGCTTGCAGGTGGGCGGCGCGGTTTACGGCGACTTGGTCACGCCTTCACCGGCGCTGGCCGGCAATCCTCAATTCCGCGAACTCATCACGTCTGCCCACGTCGTTTGGACGAAGGAAACTCCTGAATTTCTAGCGGAGTTTGCGCACGTCCGCCACCGCAACACGGTGACCCAGCAGGAATTCAACAGCAGTTCGGCATACGCGCAGGTTGCCTATCGGTTGCCCGGGGAGGCGCGCAAGTGGAAGCCATATTACCGGTTTGAGTGGTCGAACATAAACCCAAGCGACCTATTGTTCAGTGTTGGCGCTGCCTTCCAACCTGCCCCGGTCGTGAATGATCTGACGGGCTCGACCGTGGGTGTTCGCTACGACATAACCAACTTTGCCGCGTTCAAGGGCGAATATCGGCACACATCGCGCAGAGCCACGGACCCCGTCGTCAACGGATTCTTCCTCCAAACCTGCTTCACCTTCTGAGGGATGACCATGAGAACAC
>Ga0137409_10003873_pt1 | contig 15824 bp, 9 predicted proteins | sample CZODoug1_16funga_FD_122059 | JGI IMG/M metagenome (GOLD analysis project Ga0137409, IMG submission 122059) | Vadose zone soil fungal communities from Angelo Coast Range Reserve, California, USA - CZODoug1_16fungal (Hybrid Assembly) | ecosystem: Environmental > Terrestrial > Soil > Vadose zone... | reverse complement strand
CTGCGGCGGCCGCCGTGGCACCGCTCGCCTCGTTCGTCCGCGCTGTTCCGGATTTCCCTCAGCCGGGGATCCTCTTCCGCGATCTCACGCCGCTCTGGGCCGACGGTGCCGCGTGGGCCCGCGCCCTCGAGGCGCTCGCGCGCCCCTTCGACGCTGCTCCACCCCAGGTCGTCCTCGGGATCGAAGCGCGCGGATTTCTCGTGGCGGCGGGGCTTGCCGCCCGATGGAGCGCGGGGGTCATGCTGGCCCGGAAGCCGGGGAAGCTTCCGGCCTCCGCGGCGAGCGAGGAGTTCACGCTCGAGTACGGGAAGGCAACCATCGAGACGCATCGGGATCTCTTCGTCCCCGGGACCCGCGTCCTCATCGCCGACGATGTGATCGCGACGGGCGGCACCGCCGTCGCGGCGCTCGCGCTCGTCGAGTCGCTTGGATTGAAGCCGGTGGGATTCGCGTTCGTGGTGGAGATCGCGTTCCTGGGCGGGAGGGCCAAGCTGGGCTCGACCCTCCCGATTCACGCCGTATTGAGCTACGACGCGGCGGGTGAGGCGCTCGTCAGGGAGTAGGGCGTGGCGTCCCGGCTCAAGGCTTTTCCGCGCGCACCTGGACCGACGTGACCGGCTCGGCCCCGTAACGTCCCTCGCGAACCACCTCCACCCCCTGGAATCCCGCGTCGCGGATGAGCTGCAGATACTCGCCGCGGAGGGACGCGCCTCCGATGCAGCCGACGTACGCCTCGATCGACTCGCGCATCTCGATCGGCAACGGCTGCTCGAGCACGAGATCGCTCAGAAGCATCCGCCCGCCCGGCTTCAGCACGCGGAAGGCCTCGCGGAACACCTGGTCCTTCTCAGGCGACAGGTTCACCACGCAGTTCGATACGATGACGTCGACGGACGAGTCCGGTAACGGCAGGTGCTCGATCTCGCCGAGACGGAACTCGACGTTGGTGAAGCCCTCGCGCGCCGCGTTCGCCCGCGCGCGGTCGATCATCGCGGGGGTCATGTCCACGCCGATGACGTGCCCCTCGGCCCCCACCTCGCGCGCGGCGAGGAAGACGTCCACTCCCGCTCCCGATCCCAGGTCGAGCACGGTCTCGCCGCGCTTCGGCCCCGCAAGGGCCACCGGCGCGCCGCAGCCCAAGCCGAGGTTCGCCCCCTCGGGGATCGCGGCCGTCTCGCCTGCGCTATAGCCCAGCTCGCTCGTGCAGCACGTCGAGCCCGCCCCGCCGGACCCGCACCCGCAGCCCTTTCCTTCCGCGATCGCGCCATAACGCTCGCGCACCGCCGCTCGAATATCGATCCGCTCCTCCATGGCTCATCTCCTTTCGCTTGGCTCCAGGCCCTGAAGCAACTGCTTGAACCGCGCCATCGAGCCCGCCGTGGGGCAGTAGCAGACGCGCGGCCCGTCGATCTCCCCCTCGATCCACCCCGTTTCCTTGAGCACTTTGAGGTGCTGCGAGACCGTCGCCTGCGCGAGCGGCATCGAATCCACGATGGCGCCGCAGATGCACTCCCCGCGGTCCAGGAGGAGGCGCAGGATCGCCACGCGCGCGGGGTGCGCCATCCCCCACGCGAGCGCGGCCAGCTCCTCGTCCGCTCTTCCGGGCGCGCGCCGGGCTTTCGCCGGGACGGGGCGCTTCATGAGCCGAATGCGGTCAGGCATACGATCCTCCTTCGGAACACGAACCCTAAAATCGTATATCGTCAATCTACGATATAACGCCACCGCGGTCAACCGGAATTTTCGGGCCGCCCCGGGTGCGCGGCGCGGTGCTATCGTTCCGACATGACGCGTCCGGCTACATCCTCGGTCGAGCGGCTCACGAAGGAATACCGAGCGCTGCGGGACGTGGCGGCCGTCGCGGATCTCACGGGCTGGACAATCTTGGAGATCACCGGCCCCGAGACGCGCGAATTCCTCCAAGGGACCGCATCGCAGGACTTCGGGATGCCGGCCGCGCCCCCACCCGCGCCCAAGAGCGCGTCGCGAACGCTCTTCCTCACCGAGAAGGGGCGGCCGGTCGCGCACGCATGGGTCGCGTTCGGCGCCGCTCTACCCGGCGTCTCTGCCGCCGGCGCCCAGGTCCCGGAACCGAAATCTGCGTGGATCCTCGCAGATCCAGGTGCGCGATCGGGCCTCAGGCCGCACCTCGAGCGCTTCCGCATCATGGAAGACGTGGCGTTTCGAGGCCCCGAGGAAATGCCGCTGCTCTACGGCGTTGCGGGGCCGGAGCGGGATCCGCTCGCGGAGGCGATCGCCTCAAAGACCGATGGCGCCCTCGCGATTCGCGGAGAGCCTCTTTCATTCCTCCTCGTTCCGCCCGGCACCTCGCCCGTCGCCACCCCACCCACCGTTGATCCCTGGGCGTTTGAGGCGTGGCGGATTCGCGCCGGATTGCCCTTTCAGGGAATCGACTTCGATCTCGATCGGATCGCGACCGAGCTCACCGTGCCCGAGGCGATCTCCATGTCGAAGGGTTGCTACGTTGGGCAGGAAGTCGTGGCGAGAACGGCACATCGGGGGAAGCTGAGGCGACAGCGGACGGGGTTCCGGTTCGCCTGGGGCGGCGACCCGATCCCCAAGGGCGTCGAGCTTCGCTCGGGAGGCCTCGACGCCGGCCACGTCACGAGCACGGCGTGGGAACCGGGCTCGAGCGAAGGGATTGGCATGGGTTACCTCACCCCCGACGCTTTGGCCATGAAGCTCGACGTGCTGGCGGTCCAGGGTGGAAAAACCACGCTCTTGAGTCTACATTCCTGGCCACTCTGACTGTCAGAAGGGGACATTTTCGTCCGTAATGTCTCAGAAGTGACGGAAACGGCGTCACCTGCCGTTGACATAACTCAAGCAATTTGATATAATCCCGCGCACTTCGGGGGTAAACAGCGCGCGAGTCACAAAGGCAGCTCCTGCCGATCCGCCTAACCTCCGCTTCGCTTCCGAACCGACGGCTCTTTTCATTCCGGATCCCTTCGGGTCCCGCGGGGGAGGTGATCGCCGAGAAGAAATCCCATTCCACGCTGCGCCGTAGCCACGCCTCATCTCACGCGTTGTACGTTCCACCACCGACGGCCGATCGAGATTCTCACGTTCAGGAGAACAGGCGATGAATCGACTCAGGCTCTTCCACGTAGCTGCGATCACAGCCCTGGCGCTCGTCGGCGCACAGGCAGCCCTCGCCACAACCGTGCAGAAACTCTCCTTGCAGGAACTCGCGAAGAAATCCGACTCCATCGTGATGGCGCGCGTCGATGACGCGGTCTCGAGCTGGGACGCCGCCCACAAGGAGATCTACACCTTCTACACGCTGAGCGTGCTTCAGTCCGTTAAGGGGGCGAAGGGCACGACAACGATCACGCTTCGTCAGCTCGGCGGCACGGTGGACAACATCGCTTCCATAGTCCCCGGAATGCCGAGCTTCAAGAAGGGCGAGGAAGTAATCGTCTTCCTGACCCAGAAGGACGCTGCTGGATATCCGTGGGTGATGGGACTGCAGCAGGGCAAGTACTCGGTCACCACCGGTAAAAACGGCGTGAAGATGGTGCGCAACGACCTCGCCGGCACGGAGTTCCTCACGAAGAGCGGCCAGCACGTCGACGCCACGACCGCGCCGGATCAGCCGTTGAGCGCCTTCCTCGACGGCCTCAAGACCAGCCTGGATTCGGATGGCAAGATCCAGGTCGACCCCAACCCACCAACCGAGTAGCGGAGGAGGAACGATCATGAACTCTCGTCGAATTCGTATCGCTCTGGCCGCGCTCGGGGTGCTCGTCTTCGCGCTCTCGCAGGTCAGTCCCGCGTCGGCCTTCATCCGGATCACGCGCCCCAACGCGACCGGGACCGGAGTGGTGCAGGCGCACTGGCTGGATGCCCAGATCCCGGTCCTGACCGTGATCAACCCGACGAACGGCGACATCTCGTCCGCGCTCGCGCTCTCGACCATCCAGGCTTCGGCGCAGTCGTGGAACGACGTGAACACCAGCTACGGAATGCTCAACGCCGTCCAATACGACCCCGCTGCGGGGCATCAGGTGCCGGCGCTCGCTTTCGACGGCCAGAACAGCATTATCTTCGATACGGCGGGCGTCAATTTCCCGCCCGGCACCTCGATCATCGAGTTCGTGCGGTCCTTCATAGACGCGACCGACGGGCACACGCTGGACGCCGACATGGTGGCGAACGACCGTGACTTCTTCTGGTCGACGTCGTCCCCCGGCCTGACCCCGGCGCCGCCCGGACAGATCAGCGTCGATCTGCAGTCGGTAGTCACGCATGAGTACGGCCACGTCCTCGGCCTGGATCACACCAGCGTCGCCAACTGCACGATGATCCCGTTCATCATCGGCGACACCCGCCAGCGGACGCTGGAGCTGGACGACCGCGCGGGCGAGTCGACGATCTATCCGGAGTCCGCGACGCGCGGGCTGTCTCCGGGAGGGGTCGACTTCGGCGCCACGACGGGCACGGTCAGCGGCACGGTCGTCAGCGGATTCAACGGCTCGGCCATCTTCGGCGCCCACGTCGAGGCGATCCTGATTTCCGATCCGAGCCCCGCCAGCTCGATCAGCGCGATCTCGGGCGAGCTGACGCTGCGGAACGGACACGGGGATTTCCAGATCCACGGCCTGCCGCCGGGTGACTATGCGGTGCGCATTGTTCCGCTCGATGGCGTCCACACGATCGCCGCCGATCCGAACGTCGGCGGAGTTTTCAACGGGCTCGACATCAATTTCGAGCCAGAGTTCTGGAACGGCGCCGGCGAGGGTAGCAACGGCTTCACCGATCACGCGGCCGACTTCTCGCCCGTGACGGTGGCGGCCGCGGCCAATTCGAGCGGTATCAATTTCATCACGAACACGTTCCCGGGCCAGGTCGAGATCGCGCAGTACGGCCAGTTCGAGAACTTCGTGACATTCCGGGGGACGCCGGGCTATCTGGTAAAGCGGTTCGACCCGCCGTTCACCCCCCCCTACACGATCACCAAGGTCTCGTTCCCCTCGTTCACGTTCAACGCGCAGTTCGGTGGCGCGCCGTTTCCGGCGACGTTCCCGAGCGTGCGGTTGTGCGAGCTGAACACGGCCACGGGACTTCCCAATCTGGCTTCGCCTCTCTTCCAGATCGCGCCCTTCGTCGGCAGCCCGAACGGCGCGAACGAGATTCCCGTCAACCTCACGATCAACGATCCGGACAAGGTCCTCTTCTGGGCGATCCAGTTCCCCGCGACCGGGCCAAGCTTCCCGGCGAATTTTCCATTCATCCGCATGGACTTCACAAATCTGGAAAGAGGGCTATTCGCCAACGATCTCACCATCAGCCTAGCGACGGGCGCGGCCGCACAGCTGATCGATCGGAACCTCGCGGTCAGCATGACCTGCCTCCTTTCCTCTCCTGATCTGGCCCCGATCGTCCCGGTCGCGAACCTGGGCGCGAATCGGAGATCTACGAAGTTCGAGTTCACGTTCTCCAACCCGCCTGATCTCAGGCTGGACGGGTTCGCGATGCCCGGGAACTCGCTCGGCCACACGAATCTCGTGCGACGGCTTCCCACGGGCCAGCTCGAGACATTCGCGAGCGCGGGCGCCGGCTCCGGCAAGTTCTCGGTTCCGACGGACACCGTTCCGGCGTTTCCGGGCGGCCCGCAGCTCTGGTTCGCCCAGGCGGTGGACAATGCCGGGCACAAGAGCCTGACCTCCAACACCGACATCACCGGCCTCAACGAGGACGCGGACGAGCCGAACGGCCGCGCCAACGCCACGGAGGCGAAGGCACTCACGCTACCCGCCGTGAGCCGTCCCGAGACCTATTCGCCCGCGGGCGACCAGGACAATTACCTCGTGAACGCCCGTCCGGGCGAGATCATCCAGGCAAGTGCCGTGGCCACGGGACAGGACGGGAACAACAATATGGACCTGGTCATGTTCCTCCTGGATAGCAACGGCGACGTGCTCGCGTTCGACGACGACTCGAATGGCAACCTGAATCCGAAGATTTCGTTCACCATTCCGCCTCCCGCTGGGAACGGGAAGAGCACAGCGGCGCGGAAGTTCTTCATTCAGGTGACTGATTTCTCCGGCTCGCTCTTCAATCCAACGGGCGTGCCTCAGGTGCGTGTGCCGCAGACCTACAACCTGAACGCGAAGGTTCTCCCGCCGGCCACCTCGCTGGCCGGGCGGATCGGAAGCCTTGTGGGCGGAGACGGATTCGCGTTCCGGAACAGCGGTCCCAATCCGGCAAATCCGTTGTCCAAGCTTCTGTACGTGCTGCCGCAGAGCGGCGGCGTAAATTACGGCGTGAAGCTCAGGATCTATGACGTGAACGGCCGCCTGGTCCGGAAGCTCGTGGACGGGAATCTGGCGGCGGGTCCGCATGTCGCGGTCTGGAACGGCACGGATGACGCGGGACGCGGGGTCGCATCGGGGCACTACTACGCCCGTCTCGACGCCGGCACGTTCTCGCAAAAAGTAGGCATCACGATTCTCAAGTAGTCCCCAGGTCTGAAATCGAGCGAAGTCGGGGGCCGGGCATTGCGACCGGCCCCCGCTTCTTTCGCCAGAGGAACATGCGGGCACGACCTCCACATCTCGCGCTCTCGCTCGCGTTGATCTCGCTGTCCGTGGCAACGCTGGGCGTTTCCGCGCGGGTCGATGCGGCCACGGGATGGATCCCGCCTCCCTCGGTGACGGCGGTCGTCTCGAGCGCCACATTTGCTCCCGGATCGACGCATCCCATCGAGATGACGGTGCGTGCCAACGGCGTCCCCGCGAGCCTGAACTGGGTCGCGGCCGCGGGAGGGGGGTTTACGCTCGGCGTCTCTCCCTCGAGCGGCTCGATCACCGTTCCGGCCGACAGCATCCGGCGGGTCACCCTCTCCGTCACCGTTCCCGCCCTGGCCATCGGAGCCGCCTCGTTGTCGATCGATATCACGAACCAAATCGGCGGCGGACACGTGATGAAGACCTCCTCCGCGATCATCTCGGCGAGCGGAGGAAGACCGGAGGTCTGGCCCACTCCTTCCACGTGGTTCGCTCCCGCGAGCACTTCAGGCACGGTGTCCTTTCAGGTGCGCAGCCTTCTCGGGACGGCCGAATCTCTCGTCGTGACCGACGGCCGCCTCAATCCCGATCCCAACAATTCGGACGCACTCTTCCACGGAAGCGCGTTCCCCGTCGACGTGAGCTTGCCCGGAGGCGCCACGATCACGCTCTCGGAGCCCACCACGATCGCTGGCAGCGCCTACGCCGGAAACGCGAACAGCGTGCAATGCAGCATCACGAGCAACGAGGGGATCTCGACCGCGGTAGGCTATGCCTTGGTCTCAGCTTCGCTCGCCGATTCGCTTCCGACCGCGCTCTACCCTGTCGGCGTGACGCCGATGTCGGGGCCCGCGGCCGCACGCGACGGGGCGGTGGAGCTTACGGGGCGCGGCTTGTGGCTCCTCCCCGCGGGGCTCGACGGCGTGCGCGTGCTCAGCGCCGGGTCCGAGCTCGCGCGGATCGGGCCCGTCGACACGGATGCGAACGGTTCGGACGACCGCCTCGTGGGGCAGATCCGGGTTCCCTCCTTTGCGGCGTCCATCGCGGTCGTTCCCGGCTTCGTGAGCCCGGCCGGCGACACGCTCGACCTCGGCTTGCTCGCAGCGGGCAGAGCGGGGCTCATGCTCGTGGACCTGCGCAACGTGATCGGCCCCTTGTTCGGCACCTGGGAGGACTTCTTTGATCTGGACAGGAACGGAATCGACGATCGCATTCTGCGCATGATTTCGCTTCCCGGGTTCGCGACCGATGTGACCTGGTTCCGGGCGCCGAGCGGCAGAATCGTCGCTCTGGTCGCGGATGCCGACACCGGCTCGGTGCCGGTCGCGGCGGATTACAACCCCTCGCTCGTTGCTGGGGGTACCGGCTCCGGCGTGGCTGCTATCGACGTGAGCGCTGCGCTCGATTCGCTGGGAGGTGTGCCCTATGGTGCGGGGACGCTATCAACGCCGGGCAGCGCTCTCGACCTCGAGCTGCGCCGTGCGGGTAGTGGGGCTCCCGATCTTGCCGTTGCGGATGGCCCGGAGGGTGTCTCGCTGTATCACCTGACCACGGGAGGTGGCGCCCCCGCGACGGTCACATTCACGCCGCTCGGGTCGGTCGCGCTCTCATCGGCATGGGGAGCGCCCTACGCGCGCGACGCCTGCTGGATCTCGAACACGAGAGACAGCGTGTACCTCGCAGTCGCGGCGTCGTCGGGCGGGATCGAGGTCGTGCGAGCGCCGTTGGGTGGCGCACCCTCGCTGGTGATGACGCAGCAAACACTCGCTCCGGCGATCGGGCTCGCCGGAGCGTGGACGGGTAATCTCGCGGTCGGGATGGGTTCGGGCGGCGTGGCCCTGATGCGCGCGCCGGGAGCCGCCGAGCTGAATCAGATTTCGCCCGCGTCGGCGGCGCCCTACACGGCACCGGTCGCGCTCGCGCGCGCACAGGCCTGGATCGAAGGGCGCGCGCTCGAGGTGGCGTGGCACCGTACGCCGAGCGCGTCCGCGACGTCGTTGCAGTTCCTGAGCACCACGGGGCCGATCCCTGATCTCTTGGTATCGGACGGACCGCGCGCCTTGTTGCTGCGTCCGGGACAAGCGACGATCGTCGCGGTTGGGGAGGAGCCGTCGCCGCCGCGGGTCCTACCGCTCGCCGTGTCGGTCGCGCCGAATCCATTGGGGGAGCGTGCGGAGATCCGGGTGTTCGATGCATCCGCGCCGGCGGGATCGGGCGCGTCCGAGGTCGAGGTGGAAATCTTCGACGTGCAGGGGAGAGTTGTGGGTCGAATTCGATCGGGCGCGGGCCCGGGCGCCGGCGTCGGCGCCGCAGCTTCCCCCGGCACTCTCTCGAATCTCGCCCGCCTCACCTGGGATGGCCGCAACGACCGGGGCCGCCGCCTCGCCTCCGGCCGCTATTGGCTCCGCGTCCGCGCCGGCGCACGTGAGGCGACGCGGGCGGTGCTGATTCTGCGCTAGGATGGACGCGAGGGAGCGGCTCGCCGCTAAGCCCGGGTCAACGCGTTCTGGAGCTGGGCACGACCGCCCGTGGCTACTTCGTACAGCAACCCCTCGATCCTGCGCGTGGTTACCCGAGAGCTGAAGTCCCTTTCCACCAGCTCCCTCGCGCTTCGTCCGAAGGCCTCCGCGACCGCCGGATTGCGTAGGAGGTACAGGGTCTTGCTTGCCATCGACCCGATATCTCCCGGCGTGACCAGGAACCCTGTCACGCCGTCGATGATGGCATCCGTCATTCCCCCATTGATCGAAACCACAGAAGGCTTGGCCATGGCCATGGCCTCGAGGAGCGACACCGAAAGCGCCTCGATCCAGGACGTCGGGCAGTGCACGAAGACATCCATGATCGCGAGCAAGTCGCGGACGTCGGATCGCCATCCGGCAAAGCGAACGTTGTCCTTGAGCCCAAGCTCTGCCACGCGGGCACGGAGCTCGTGATCGAATGGAGCACCGGGGGAAGTGTCGTCGCCGACCAGCAAACACACGGTTTGAGGATATTCCCGGACAATCAGAGCCGTTGCTTCGATCAGCTCCCGCTGACCCTTCCCACGATGAAATCGGGAAACCGACCCAATCACCTTCTGCCCGGGAGCGATTCCCAGCTCAGCACGAGCCGTGCTCTCCTGTGTTCGTGGAGTGAAGGCGTCCAGGTCAACGCCCCCTGGGATGGTCACCAGTCGTCTGGTGCCTGGGTTCTGCGAGCGCTGATCCGCTTCCATCGGGTGCGAGGGAGCCATGAACACGTTGACCCAGGGCGTGATGAAGCGCTTGATCCGCCGGCCCTCGCCGACTCCACCTGCCTTGTGGCAAACGATGGGGGCTCGCATGATTCGGGCGGCCAACATTCCGACGACATGGTAGTGCACGTCGTTGTTCAGGAAGACGAGGTTAATCCTGTACCTACGAATGATCCTCAATAGTCCAACAAACTGAGGCAGCTCGACGAGAGTCCAACGCACGGCGAGGCGGGCGAGAATCTTGGGAATGCGGAGCCAGCGGCGCCTGGTTCTGCCGAGGAGGAACCGGAAGGGCACGAATTGGGACGGCTCGAGGCGGTTGCTCGCGAAGCGAACAGGGATTCCGAGTGCCCGGATGCTATCTGTGTCCGGACCGTAATTGCGGAAGTAGAAGGCGACAACAGGATCGAAGGACTCTCGATTCAGGTATCTCAGTGTGTAGATGAGCGATGTGGTGGAACCACCCCGACCGCTCCCGGCTTCTAGAAACAATACGTGAAGCTTGTGGGGCGAACGTACGGACCGGATGAGCACCGATGTCTCCTGCTAGAGCGATGGCCCGATATTTGTACGAAGCTACTGTAGCAGTTACGGACTCGCCGTCAAGCGATTCCTGGGTGGTTTTACGCAATTGACGAGGGCCCCGGGATCGCTCCAGGCGGACTCCAAGGGCCCCTCACGCCTCCTGCAGGGCCGGGGCAATGCCTTTAAGCCGAGAGGCTTACGCCCCCCTCGCCGCCAACCTTGGCCGGATCGCATTGTGGCGCGCCCAACCGGGGCGAAGTAGCATCAGGGCCCCACGCAACCTTGGAGAGGAGTACCCTCCCAGTCTCCCCTTTCCTTCCATCTGTCTCACGCTCGGGAGCGCCGTGGAAACCCTGATCGGGAAGACGATCGCTCACTATCACATCCTGTCGAAGCTCGGCGCGGGCGGAATGGGCGTTGTCTTCCGGGCTCACGATGAGCAGCTGGACCGTGATGTAGCCTTCAAGCTTCTGCCCGATGAGACGCTCCAGAGCGAAACGGCCCGATCGAGACTCCTCAGAGAAGCCCGCACAGCCTCCCGCCTCAGCCATCCACACATCTGCCACGTCTACGAAGCCGGCGAGGCGGATGGTTATGTCTACATCGCCATGGAGCTCCTCGAGGGCCGGGCGTTGTCGGAGTCGATTCCTTCGGGCGGGATGTCTCTCGAAACCATTCTTCGAATCGGGGCGCAAATCGCCGAGGCCCTCGCGCACGCCCACGGCAAGGGGGTCATTCACCGTGACCTCAAAGCGAACAATGTGATCGTGACGCCGGAGGGCCGGGCGGTTGTCCTTGATTTTGGCCTGGCCAAGCGCGAGTTGCTGGAGGAAGAGGGCTCGTCCGAGCTGCTGAGCACCACGCCCACCGTAGCGGGCGCCATCGTGGGTACGCCGGCGTATCTGAGTCCGGAGGTATTGCAGGGAGGTCGCGCGACGGCCCAGAGCGACATCTGGTCGCTGGGCGTGGTGCTGTACGACATGGCTTTGGGGGAGCTACCCTTTCATGGAAGATCGTTTGCGGAGCTGTGCAGCGCGATCCTCAAAGATGCGCCGGAGCCGCTGCCCGAGCGGGCGCACCCCGGGCTGCGGGCCATCATTCAGCGCTGCCTCGCCAAGGAGCCGAGCCAGCGTTACAGGCTGGCGAGCGAAGTGCAAGCTGCCCTGCACGCATTGCAGCCGGGCTCGGGTCCCGCCGCCCAACGCGTGCATCGGGACTGGAGACGCCTGGGAGTCTACGCGGCCGCCGTTGCGACGACCGCGGTGACGGTGCTCCTGGCGATGGAGGTGATTCACTGGCCCGGGCAGATCGGAGGTGGCGCCTCCGGCGCCCGCATCCGATCGCTTGCTGTATTGCCGCTCGCCAACCTGTCCGGGGATCCGCAGCAGGAGTACTTCGCGGACGGTCTGACCGATGAGCTGATCGCGGATCTCGCTTCGATCAAGTCGCTTACGGTGATCTCCCGCACCTCCGCGATGCGATATAAGGGCGCGCGCAAGCCCCTCCCCGAAATCGCGCGAGAGCTGGGCGTGGACGGTATCGTCGAGGGCTCCGTCCTGCGATCAAACGACCGCGTGCGGATCAAGGTTCAGCTCATCGATGCCGCAAAGGACCGGCACGTCTGGACGCAGACCTACGACCGCGACACACGGGACGTTCTGGCCATGCAGAGCGAGGTGGGACGCGACATCGCCGAGAGGATCGATGTAGAGCTTACTCCGGGCGAGCGGGCGCGCGTCACGAGCTCGCGGCCGGTCAACCCCCAGGCTCAGGAGCTCTATCTCAGAGGGCGGTACTACTGGAACAAGCGCACCCGGGACGGGCTCGTACAGGCTCTGGGCAATTTCGATCGTGCGGTCCGGATTGATTCGACGTACGCCGTCGCCTACGCCGGCCTGGCAGACACGCATGTTCTCATGCCTGTGTATGCGGGCAGCTCACCACAAGAAAGCTATCCCCGAGCAAGGGCCGCGGCTCTCAAAGCGCTGAAGATCGACGAGAACCTCGCCGAGGCGCACGCCTCGCTGGGGCGAGTGAAGCTCTTCTATGATTGGGATTGGACCGGGGCGGAGACCGAGTTCAAGCGGGCCATCGAGCTCAAGCCAAGCCTCTCGATGGCTCATCACTGGTATTCCATCTGCCTCCGCGACGTGGGCCGGCTCAAGGATGCGCTGGCCGAGGCGAATCGGGCGCTGGAGCTGGATCCGGTCTCGCTCATCATCAACACGAATCTGGGCGACACATTCTTCTACTCAGGGCAATTCGATCAGGCGGTCGCCCAGCATCGAAAGACGCTCCTCCTGGACGCGACCTTCCCTGCGGCGCATCTCTATCTCGGCCGCGCCCTGGAACAGAAGGGGCTGATCCAAGACGCCGTCGCCGAATTCCAAAGGGCGCGGTCCCTGACGGGAACGGGTCCCTATGGGCTGGCAGATCTCGCGCACGCCTATGCACTGGCCGGGAAGAGATCGGACGCCAAGGGTCTTCTGGACGAGCTGTCGGAGCTTTCGAAGCGGGGCGCCGGCCTCGAAACGGACATCGCGCTGGTGCACCTGGCGCTTGGAAACCGCGACCAAGCGTTCCAGTATTTGGAAAAAGCCTACAAGGAACGATCGGGACTGAACGATCTCAAAGTGGATCCCAGATTCGGACCGCTCCACGGCGATCCCAGGTTCCAGGACCTGCTCGTGCGGCTCGGGCTCACGTCCTAGGGCCCAGTCCTAGAATCGGACGTAGTGCCCCGCCCAGAGGGTCAGGAAATGGAGCCGGTCGCCGCCCATGCCCGCGCCGCCGGGCCCCGGAGTGTCCATGTACCGAACCGCGAGATCGAAGGCGACCCTCGGCCTGAGGTAGTACTCCACGCCGACGCCGGTCGTCCAGCCTAGTCCCCACCCGGACGATACAAGCTGGGCGTTACTGTTTGGAACGCGCACGCGCGACTCCCAGCCGGATGGTCCCGCGCCGGCGACGGCATAGGGCCTGAAGAGAGCCTCCGGGGCGCGCAGCACGAAGTTGGCGGTGATCGGGTACACGAAGAGCGAGCCTCCGACCCCCTCCGTCCGTGGGAATCTCTGGTACCCCCCCAGGAACTCCACACCGCCGAAGCGGGCCTTTGCCCAGAAATTACGCCAGAGCGAAATGCCCGTGGAGGAGCCGTACAGATCCGCGAACCCGTTCCGCGGATACCCCACGCTCACGCCGAGAATCGTGGAGCCGATGCCCCTCTCGGCCCACCCGCTGCGCGGGACGAATCCCAGGCGCTCCAAATCCGTGCGGCTGAGCGCGCCCCGTGTATCGTGAACGTAACGTGGATGTCGAAAGGCGTAGAGGTAGTACCAGGGTTGCAGCAGGTCCTCGACGTAGGAGCGCACCGCGGGGATTCTCCTGACTCGATAACCGGGGTAGGTCAAGCCGGGTCCGGCCCGGTTCCACCCCGCGTTGAACGCGGGGCCGAAGGGCGCGCGGTTTCCCACGTCGGCGGCCAGCACGTGGGATCCCATGGAAGGCGCGCTCGGGAATCCCCAGCGCACAGGCAGGAGGAGCCACGCCCACTCCCTCAGTACTTCCGGTTTTCGACGGTAATCAATCCGGCTCGGCTCGGGTGTGAGAACGACCCGAAAGCGGCCATAGGGAATGATTCGTGTCGAGTCGTGGTGGGACCCGGAGACGCTCTCGGTGTGCCCCAGTCCGGCTACGGCCTCCCATTCGCCCGGGTAGGGGAAATTGCCGTGCGACCCCGAGTTCCGATCGCCCCCAAAGAGCCGGATGGGGTAATCGAGAACCATGTAGGCCCGTCCGCCCACGTGAACCACCGGATGTGTGCCATCGGTGACCTCCGGCCGGTGCTTCCCTTGGGGCAGATTCACGCTTCGAGCGTGGAAGAAGTAGTGCACCTCTTCGATGCCCGACCGACCGGCGTTGAGGACCACGTTGATGTGCTCCCAGTCCCCCGCGTGGTCCGCGATGTAATCGTTCATCGGATAGAAGTACCAGTACTGAACCACCACCCGGTTTCGTTCGTCGAGGAAGGGATGGGCGAAGACCGTCGGCTGACCCCAGGCGGCGCTGTCGGGTCCGGTGCGGAACCGCGCGTATGCTTTCCACCACTCCCGCGGCTTTGCGCCCGGGAAGTTGAAGTACCAGACCTCGAGCAGCTCCGGGTCGCTCTGAGAGCGCAGCCCCAACTCGACCAGGTCCGAGAGAGAGTCCAGGCTCAGCCCGCGAAACGGGAGGTCCTGGAAGTCTTTGAGCTGATAAGGAGCGGCGCGAACCCTATCCAGGCGAAGGGTGTCGGCGAAGAGCAAGGGGTGGATGGGGAGGAGCTGAGCTTTCCTGCCGTGGATGTGGATGTCGTCCCCCTGGGGCAGGACCAAGGTGGGAGCGAATCGCTGGACGAGCGCCTGGAGCCCGGCGCGATGAGATTCAGCAATCCCGTCCCCCCGCTCGCATTCTTCCGAGGGTCCGTAGAGCGAGTCCGCCGCGGCACGCGTGCCCACCAGGGGCGGCCGCTGATCGGCTCGTATGACATCCAGGTAGGCGCCGCGCTGGTCCCGCGTGGAGGCGCAGCCCAACGTGGAGGCGGCTGCCAGCAGCAGGAGGGCGTGGAGCAACGTACGCGCGGAGGATCCTCGTGGGATTCTCACCATGGCAAAGACCCCCGATCGCCCGAGTGGCTCTCTCTAATAGTGCCCGCGTCGCGATGGTAGTCCTCGGGCGCGTGGGGTCAATCATACCGCTTCCGGGCCGACATCTGGCTCTGGCGCGATAACCCACTGGGGAGTACTGTTCGTGTCCTCCCCACGAAAGGAGGTCAGTGGCGCTCGTGGTCGCGGGGGGTTTTCTCGTGGCTGGAGCACGCCGCTCCTGCTCCGAAGGTCTTTCGGCCTCCAGCGGCCTGGGCTCGGCTTGGTTCTGGTCTGTGGTTCAGCCGGAGGGTGTGGCCGCCAGGCCGGAGCCCGGAGCGTGGCCGCTATGCCGGCAGGCAATCGCAGGGCCCTAGGGACAGATCGGCGCCACACTTCGGGCACAAGCCCGGACAGTCCTCCCGGCAATGGGGAGTGATCGGCAACTCCAGCAGCAATGCCTCGCGAATCATTTCGCGCAGGTCCAGCCGCCGGCCATCGTGGAACACCATGTGATCGCCGCGCTCGAGCTCCTCCTGCTCCTTGCGCGACGTGGAACCGCTGCGCTCCGCGTACACGACGATCGGCGCTTCCAGCGGCAGATCGAAGTCCGTAAGGCAGCGCGCGCACTCGAGGTGCACACGCGTCCGGACCGCGCCCCGCACGGACACCCGCTCGCCGGCTCTCTCGACCACGAATGCGCCGCGAACTGCTTCGCGCCATTCGGGTTGCGGGAGACCGACGTCGGCGGCCGGGCACTCGGCCTCCACCCGGTCGATCACCGCCTGGAGGGTGCCGAGGTCGAGCACGAATCCGGTCATACGAACATGGGACGGCTGTGGGCCGCCCCCCGTAATCGGCTCGAAGCTAGCATAGGCCCTTTCCCACCGTCCACTCCGGGGGCGGGGG
>Ga0137409_10003872_pt1 | contig 15824 bp, 9 predicted proteins | sample CZODoug1_16funga_FD_122059 | JGI IMG/M metagenome (GOLD analysis project Ga0137409, IMG submission 122059) | Vadose zone soil fungal communities from Angelo Coast Range Reserve, California, USA - CZODoug1_16fungal (Hybrid Assembly) | ecosystem: Environmental > Terrestrial > Soil > Vadose zone... | reverse complement strand
ATCGTTGCCTACGAGCCTGTTTGGGCCATCGGTACGGGACGTACAGCGACGCCGGAGCAAGCGCAGGAAATGCACGCGTTTATCCGGCGCGTTTTCGCGGATAGGTACTCGGATCAGGCGGCGAATGAGCTGCGGATTCTCTACGGCGGCTCAGTCAAACCCGACAATATCGCCGGCTTGATGTCGCAGGCAGACATCGATGGCGCGCTAGTGGGCGGCGCTAGTTTGCAGGCCGAAAGTTTTGCGAAGATTGTTAATTACAAAGATGGTAAATAGTAAATGGTAAATCGTAAATAGGAACTACGAATTAACAGCAACCTGATTGTCGGCAAAGTTTCAAACTACCATTCACCATTCACCATTTACTATTCACCATTCACCGGAGAATTTGAATTGCTAAGTTACACTTTATACGGACTATTTATTTTGGCCTGCATCATTCTGGTGGTAGTGATCCTGTTGCAGCCCGGCAAATCCGGCGCGGGCGATCTCTTTTCGAGCAGCGTGTCGAGCACCGCGTTTGGCCCACGTGGAACCGCCAGCATTCTGTCGAAGATTACTATCGGAGCAGCCGCTGCTTTCATGCTCATCGCGTTGATGCTTTCGCTTCCGGGTGTGACCGGGAGCCGCTCCGTTTTGCAATCGGGCGCACCGGAGGCAACGCCTACGCCGGTACCACAGCCATCGCCCGCAGCCAGCGTCGCGCCGGCGGCTTCGCCTGTTTCGTCAGTTAGTTCGCCGGCTGCTTCACCAGCCGCTTCGCCTTCAAAGTCGCAGAAGTAAGTGGCAAAAATTTTGTGGACACCGCAAACCAACAGTTTGCGTTACAATTGTTATCTGACAATTCGAGCCGAAGTGGCGGAACTGGCAGACGCGCACGTTTGAGGGGCGTGTGAGGCAACTCGTGGGGGTTCGAGTCCCCCCTTCGGCACCATACTTCTTCAATTCTCCCCAGCAAATCGAGGAAACTCTAACATTATTGCCCGAATAATGCCCTTCTATGCAATTCTGAGCTTGGTGAGAGCCGTATAATATTAAGTCGACTAAGCCACACGAGCGAGACGTCAAGAACTTGAGAGTCGAAGGCGCTCTCGTACACACGACCATTTCAACTTAACAGTCACTCATCACTTTCCTTTCCTCTTGGGATTCGACCGACGCCGCTGCGGGTTTGGCAGCGGACAGTCGCATAGCCTGCCGTCTTGATCAGGAGTAACTTGACGAGAATGCACGAACAAATCTACGCGGCGATCCTTTTGCAATGCCGCCCGCGTCACGCCGCGCGCGCGGTTCTTGCCGTAGCTGGCAATTGAAATGCGCGATGGGTCAACACCCTTTGCGGCCAGGTAGGACCTGGACGCGTTAGCGCGACGGCAACCCAGCATGCAATTGTGCTTGACGGTCCAGCGTCGATCCGCGTTGCCTTCCACTCGGATTTCCAGGGCCTTGTCCGCGTCTCGGTGTAGCACCTGTGCGACCGCATCAAGTTTCTTTCGTTCCCTTAGCCGTAACGAATACTGGTTTGTGCCAAAAAGGATAGGATCAAAGACTGTCAGCAGATAGACTTCCTCCGTCTTGCATCCTATGGCTGGATGTGAAATTCCGGTCAGAGTAACTACGATGTTCACTTCGACCGATGCGGTGCTCTTTCGACCACGACCCGCAAGCAGGTCCTTCGTATCGAAGGTAACTTCGGTACCATCGGCCGTGCGCTCCTGCGCTTCACCGGAAGGACTGCGCCAGGAGAACTTCCACGTGGGACGTGCCGAAGCGGGTGCTTGATCATAACGAGCGTGGAACTTTGCCGTCATACCTTCCGTGACGATCGAGGTGCCGACTATCTCGAGGTTAAGCGGACAGGCAAGAACTAACATCTCGCCCTGGTCTTCGTCCTTTCCCGTGGTGCCTGGGGGCAAATTGCGCAGGCGTACGTGGGAAGTAATGGTTCGATCGCCGAGGCCATCAGTCCGCACCTTAATATCCCGCGTTCCTGAGCCTTCCGTAATACGATCATTGAGACGATTACCCTGATCGTCGGACAAGGTCCACTCGTAGTCCGGTGTGGCATCGGTCGGCAAGCCAGTTACCACTGCTGTAAAGTCGGCGGGTATACCTTCAGTGACGTTTGGCTCATTTCTCACTTCAGTAGAAATCGGTGATGGAGACGGAGTCGGTACTACGCGAAACGCGCCGCTCACCGGACCGCGAGTGCAAATCGCGTCACCGTACTTATAAGAAGCGGTCAACGTGATCGGATAATCCTGGTTTGGGGTCAGACCGCTAATACTAAAAACTACCCTTGGTTCACTGGTTGTCGGCTGCTGGACCCCATTAATGGTCCACGTGTATGTCAATCCCTCTTTGAGTAATCCGTTTTTGACCTCCGCAGTCAGCTGCATTGTTTGGCCATTTTCATAACGGTCCTTATTAGTCTTAATCTGCTTGATCTCTAGCGGAGACTCGTTATCTTCACACTTGGTCGTACCATGAGGTTCGCAGGTAAGTGTTCGGCCGCTGTTTTTTACTCTTCCCAAAGTAAGTTGAAAAAGGAAGCCGTGTTGCGGTCGCTCACTGAAGCCAATCTCGTTTTCCTGATTCAAGGTCGCGTGATACGCCGCCCCAATGGAAAGAAACAATCGTCGACGCTTTTGTTCAAGCTCTCCCGATGCAAGACACTTGAGACTGGGAGTCCCTAACGGGTAAATGCGTGGTCCAAGAGTGAGCTCAAACTGGTTTTTTGGAGTCAAACTAGGCGTACCGCCTCCCACTAACCGCTCGTAGCGCGCTTCGCCGATGGCCTGCACGTACTGGTTAATCATCGCATCGAAACCGTAAGCAACCACAACTGAATCGCGGCGGTTCACCAGACGGAGTCCCTCAAATTTGAGATCGTTGCGATGCACATATCCCAGATTCACATGATTGTTAATGGTGTCGTTGAATTCCTCATCGTCACCCTCAGCAGAATTCGAGGCGCCGTTGGAAGTTGTTTTGAGTTTTGGATTGTTGCGCGGCTTGAAAAGACTACCCAACAAAAAGGCGCCAAATTCATCTGAGCCAGAGCTGCCACCCTTCGTCAACGAACTCGTGAGAGGATTGGCAACGAAGCCCCCGGTTCGTGCTGACGGCATCCGATAGTAGCCCATTATCGAACCCGCGAAGATGAATGAGGCGTCGTCCTTTGGATCGACATCGGTGAAACGATATTTTGCACCAATTGTGACGTCTCCCCAGGAGCTTCCGCCTTCGCCAAGAAGGGGAAGTTCATTCAAATATGCGGGCGTATTGAAAGCGTTTTTTGATCGTGCGAGCGTGGGATCAAATATTACGCGCGAGGTTCCCTGGGCAACACCAGGAAGTACGCCACCGACCAGGGCGCCGCTCACTGCCAGGCCGTTGAGTGGGAAGAACCCGTTGCTGGTTCCATTAAGAAGAATGCTACGGAAGGTCGATGACGATGATAGCGATGACCTGAGAAGCGATCCACTCAAGACTGTTGGAGTTCCGATAGCGGTTCGTTGCCGTAGTGTGAAACTGCCAAAAAGCTCGGTTCGACCACCTTCGAGACCAATAGTAAAACTGAACGGTGTTTGCCCGACGCTGACATTACCGGCGGACCGGCGAAAATAGTTGAACGCGCCGCTCACTCTGAATTCGCCTGGTTCCAGGGTGTACGCATCGAAAACTGTAAAAAGCCCGCCGCCACCAAACAGGTTGGATCCAAGCTGTCCCAATCGAATGGGTTTGAGACGGGTTGGTCTGCTCGGCGGAAGGGTAGGCTCAGGGACGGGAGACGGGAGAGGTTCCTGTGTTCCCGATCCAGCAAGCTCACTGCTTGAGTTTGCTCCACGGCCAACTCCTTGGGCCCGGCTGTTCTCCTGGGCCAGGGCTAGTCCAGCGGAAATAGTCAGCAGCAGCGCTGTCGTGCCAGAGAGGGAAATAATTGATTTGTTCATGTGAGGGCTCCACATCGGTCCAGCTCCTAGTCTGCACTCTGGAATTCGAATGGGTACTTTATGAGTCGGTTCTCGGCCAGCCCTCTAAGCCCGTCAATTAATTCCTTTCGAGCGTCGGGGTTAGTCCAAAAGTTGGGGTTTTGGGCGATGAATCGATTGATCAAGTCGACCTTCTCTGGAGGCACCATGTAAATGATCGATTCACCTCGTCCCCGAATTGCGCCGCTCACTCTATTCTGGGCACTATCCGCGAGGTAATTGATCAAAGTCAGCGCTCCAGAGTCTGACTGATAAAACTGCGGCAGGGTATAAGAACGAGTGAACGGCTGGTTAGGACTAAGCATGGTCTTTCCCGCTTGCAGGGCGATCGGGTTAGGATTGTTAACGACATTGGGAAGGAGATATTTCTGAACAAACCCCAGGCCCTTCTGCACCTTCTTTGTTTGTAGCAGCGCTTTGATCGCAGGAGTGCCAAGCATGGTTCCCAAACCGATCAAGCTGGGTCCTTGAAATATTCCGCGAAGCAGGTTGCGGCCTTCGTTTGCTACGGCACCCGCGGCATTAATATCGTTGATGTTGCCCATGCCGAGAAGGTATCTACCGAGCGGATTTGCGCCATCGTCACCATAGACTCCGCCTTGAGGCCCATAACCCGTGAGTATGTTTTGAACGCTGGAAAGCACCCCTCCGAAAGGACCAGCCAGGTTGGGGCCGTAGTTCAATGCCTTTAACAAAACGCCTTTAGCGAAGTCCTTAAAAAAACCGAGCAGATGGCTCAAGAAGCCGGGTGCGCCTTCAACACCCAGCGGTTTGATTAACAACATCCCCGCTGTGGCGACCGTGGCTGTTTCCAGAAACCTTCGGCGAGAAACGACAATTCCCTGGTGTGGTTTGGGAGTTGGTCTACTGCGAATGTACCGATAGGCCATCGGGATCATAGGAAACCCCAAACGAGGGCGTAGCACGAGGCTTTCGCAGTTGTTAGGGGACATGCTTTCTTCTTCGCTCTTTTCAGGTTTAGTGTTCATTTTTTCCTCGGAGGTAAATGGAGGCCAAATTCGATTCGACCGCCTTGATTGTGTTTCATCGGTGAAGGAATAGAACCGTACAATCCCAACTCAGTAAGGCGTCTGATCTTAAGAGAATGCGGTATTCACCGCCTTGAGAAATAACTCTTATTGAAAGCTGCCAAATAACTATCCCAAGTTGAGCCCTGCAGCGCCATTTCGTCCGACCCTGTTGATCATGATGGATTAAGGAGCGTTTCTATTTCACGCACTCGTAGTGAAAGAATGTTCGTGGCTCGAGAAAGATCACGAAACCCACCCACATGGCCTGCGGCTACGCATCCCGTCATCTGGCTCAAACGCATAAACTTGAGCTATGCGTTGATATCAAACTATTCGAATCTAAGAACTTAGTAAGACGTCAGGGCCGGAAGACGGTCGCGGAATCAAACGGTGAGCTGGAGGTATTTGGGTCCAGAAGCGAGTGATTCCGAGGATTAACGCGCGCACTATAGGAGAGATACATTTGGATGTCAATGGAAATATTAAAGGTGTTTCCCTCCTCGCTAATGTATGTAGTGAACAGATTGAGATTCGATTTTGAAGGCTTGCTCTTCTCTTTCCTGCCAATCGCTCCAGGGATCGCCCCTGATTTGAACAGCAAGAGATACCAAGTGATTTACGTTAAGGGGTGTTCCGACCCGCAAGCTTTTCCAGCGACTGGCCCGCATGTTCCCTTGATTGCTTGGTGGCGTGTGAGTAATAGAGAACGAATGCCTTGTCGGACCAGCCCATCCATTCCTGAACTGTCTTAGGACTGACATTGCTTTCAACCAGATGTGTAGTGGCCGTGTGTCTGGCATCGTGAAGGACCAAGCCATCGGGCGTGCTACGACCGTATGGAACCCCCGCGCTCTCACAAGCCTCTCGGAGAATGCGGTAAAACTTTGGTGCGATATTGCCGCTACCTGAGAACACCAGATCCATTTTCGATGCGTCGTAAAACTCACGCAGAATTTCCATCGAAGTTGGTCCGAGCGGGCCGATGACTTTGTAGTTTCCGGTCTTGCCCTGTCTGATTCGCACTTGGCGAGCATCCCAGTTAATGCCCGTTTTCGGTATGAGATTCATCTCGCTGTGCCGAACTCCATTCAGAAGACAGAACTGAACTTTTCGGCCGACTCGGTAGCGAGCAATGGCTGACTGAACTTGTTCATCCTCGCGCTTGGGTGCAAATAGCTCACCTAGCACCACTTTGATTTCATGTTCGCTCCACGTTCTTTCTCTCCGACCATCGATAATCTTTGGTCTGGGAATGCGTGGCGGTCGCCATTGATCCAAGGCAGGGAAGTAGTTTTCGGCTTGATTGAACATAGCCACAATGATGTTTAGCTCACGGTCGATTGATTGCGGCTTCAGTTCATCCCGCAGTCTCTTGTCGATATATCTCTTGCAATCAGCCTTCGTTACCTCATCAACGCAGAGACCAGGTGTGAGCAGGTTACAGAAATCCGCAAGCACCCGCCTCGCCCTCGTTTGCTCGCGAGAATTCTGGATGTCGTCGGCATATCGCTTGGCCAATCGGACAGCATCGGGCGGTCCAATGCTACGGATAGTCCGAAGCGTCGCGTTGTCGCGTCGTGTTTGATCTTGTAGGCGACAGCCTCTGCGTCGGACCGCTTGAGAAAAAATCTCCGAAACCTGATCCCATGAGTCAACCGTGTATCAAGCCGGTAGACGTTTTTCTTGAGGCGACGTGAATAGACTTGTTTAATCATGGTAGCGATTCCTCCGTAAACTAGCTCGCCAGACGAAGGATTTTCCGGCGATCTCTTTCCGCCGCATGCGCTTGGGCTATCTTCAACTCAACCAGGGCATCTACCTCCTCCCGAAGCAGCATCACCCGCCGCCCGAAACCTGTAACGTGCGTAAGGTTCTCCGTGCCGGCTTTTCGCTGGCGCAGAGTGTTCGGATGGAGCCCTCCGAGCAACCGTCCGGCCTCTTCAAAGCTAATAAGAAGCGATTCATTCATCTGTCTGTCCTCATCTTTCTGGTTAATCTTGAAATTCGGATTTAACCAGCCGCCTCTTTTTCCCTGGCTTGAGGTGGAGGACTCGGCACTTGAGAATCGGATCTTTGGTTTATCGGAAGGGATCGCTCGACCTTGCAGGCACCGAGATTAATTGCCTCGATCTAGGAAGTGGGCTGATTGGAAGTGAGGGGAAAACACCCTAGCTAGGGGACTTACTTCTTGGATCAGTGTTCAAGCTCACCATTAGTTTTTCTGACAATTTCCGCTTCTTCTCTCTGCTGTTGTGGGATCGGATGAAGTGGCACGGCATGTGCTAACTCATCCCAGCCGGTTACGGCTGGCGCTCCTGAGAGTTCAATTCGAACGGGAGAGACAAACAAAATGGGCAACGACGTAACAATAGCGCGGACCGTTCCTGACGTGCAGATACAGTTTAATTCGTCAACGAGTACGTGGGGCGAGATAGAGGATTACGCAACCTGCATTGAGGGCACTATTGTTGATGATGATGACACGCTCGCGGGAAAGCTACGACTCTTCTATCTGGATATGGGTGCCATACTCGAAACGAACATTAGTGTCTTTAACCTTTTTGATGTTCGGTCAGAGACAGCGCCGTTCTATTCAGCACTCATCGATACTGAAACTGGGGATTTCAGATCAGATTTGGAAATTACACTTGGCGAGTACATTCTCGGGTTGAACCTACTCATCATTGATCGTATTGAAATTCTTCCGGAGTTTAGAGGGAAGAAGTTAGGACTGGAATGCCTTCGACTGTGTTTGCAACAATATGCTCGCGATTGTGGCGTCGTGGCCCTAAAATGTTTTCCGCTGCAGTTCGAGGGTGCGGAAATGGGCGAGCCTGCATGGTGCAGAAGGATGGAGTTCGGAAAGCTCAGCAGGGATCACAAGCGGAGTTCAGCGAAGCTGAAAAAGTACTATGGCTCGCTCGGATTCAAGCTCTTGCCAGGAAATGACATCATGGTAGCCTTCCCTGGGTAGTGTTCGCGGTGGATCTCGCCAGGTTGCTTCCTTGAGGTGGGTGAATATCACCCATGCTAAATTTGGCCAGTGTTTGACTACACGTACCTGTTAATTCCTTCAAGTCTTTGTTAATGAAGAGGCGAATACCTCACCAGTTCCCACGCTGCCCAGACTTCCTTGAGCAGTCTTCCTTCAAGCGTTGAAATCCATTCGAGAATTGTCAGTGTCTCGAGTGGGACGTTTGCGAGAACGGCGTCATCAATTCCTTTGTATCTTTGCCAAGTGACGATTCTCGTAGTGGTTTTGAGGTTGCAGACCGCGATGTCCTGTTCCCTGGCTGCTATCAGTCGGGCGAGTTGCCGCGCGACAGCGGGATTCGTTTTATAGTCAGCGTCAAAGGCGATCAGAGCAACGTAGGAGCGAGCGGCTTCGATAATTTCTGCATGAGAGCAGCTAACGCCGCTGGTAGCGATAACGCGCGCCTTCGGTCTAAGACTTACCAGGACCTCAGCTTTGAGAGCTCCTTCAGTAATGATGACCGTTTTTCCCGGCGGCAAATCAGCCGGCTTGAAGGTGAAGTGGATTGGCGTGCCCGAACTCGCGCCTCGGAATGTAAACGGACATGCGAGCCATCGGTATTTCTTTTCGCCGGTGCGAAGATCGTTTCGGTGAGGCCGGAGTTGGCAGGCCTGGATTCGGCCCTGGTCGTCGCGGTAGGGGATAACAAGCAAGGGCATGTTGTAATCACGAGGGCTCCATAGTTGAACGTCGCCAGATTTGTCCAGCCAGAATCCCGGAACGCCTACCACGCCCGCATGACTATTCCTGAGCGCATACTCAGGAAACCTGGCCTTAAGAAACTTGTTCAGTGTATGGGCCAGACTCGCGCGTTCCTTCTGCGTGCGAGGAAGAGCGCCGTAATTCTCTATTTCCGTTTCACCTAGTCCTCTTGATAAGAGTCCGCCAGGTCCATCAATTAGTTGCGAATAGTACTTGAGCGCGGGCGATCTTCGAATCAATTCCTCATACACGGCGTTGCGAATCTCGATCGGGGCGATTTCGATTGGAGGGTGGCGCTTGCTTTCGGTTTGTTCTGGCGTTGGCAACCAGGAAGAGGCGGTTGTGATGGAAGATATTGCCGCCATTGCGCGAAGTGCCTTTGGAGCCAGTGCTGATCCGCATACAAATGGACGTCTGTTCGTCCGGGGTGTACCCGCACCAGTCTGGTTTCCCGCAGACTCGGCATAGTCGGTATTTGGTAACTCGACAAAAGCCATTGACAGCAATTCGCTGTCGCTGCGGAAAGTTGATGATCGTGCATTGATTGGTATAGGGAATATGGACTGACATTGGCCCTCGATGCGAAGTTCTCAGGTGAGTGACTCAGGTAATTGTTTCAAACTCTATGTTTTTGGAAGACGGATCTCCCCTGACCTCTCGATTGTTCGAGAATGTCTACTGCTTGGCTTCCGCTTAATTTTTGATCGCTGGAGAGTATCATTAGCCGGACAGCGAGAGCGTCAGCGAAGTGAGCCCTGCGAGGAGCGCCGAGCGGGCGAGCGAAGCGAGGTGCAGGGGAGAGAGTCAAAAAGAGCGGGCCGTCTCGATAACAGAGACTACGTCAGGGCGCCTTCCCGGGCGCGGGCTGGGGAGGAACGTAATTCGCTGTCCATCGGATGACCGTCCTAGACAGAGGCGATGGGATCGCCGGAGGCTTTTTGTATCTTCGATATCTTTAGGCACACTACCACCCTGCTGCCGCGAAGGCCGCCTTTGTTCCTTGGGTTGTAACAGCTATCCGGAGATCGTGACTGATAACTACTGGGAACGAAAGCGTCGAAAGTTCGCGCGCTAGATCGCTACCTAACAAATTAAGTTATCGAGTTTCATGACCTAGACCACGAGCAAGCCGAGCACGGCCAGCAAGCCGGACAGCGCTGCGTCCGACATTTGGTCCGCATAGCCACTAGTCGGTATTTCGCCTGGCGACGTCGTATTCGTTGCTTGAATTGTTCCGCTGGGCTGAGGCGACGTAACGTCGCTGATGGGTATTTCTCCCGCCAAGACAGAAGATGAAAGAACACACGTCAGGGCTATCGTCATCAGTAACCGTTTCATGGATGTTGCTCCTTTGAGTTTTGACGATGCAAGATTTCTTACATCAAATGCAATAGAGCAACATCCCGAAAATTCTTGCAAGGCGTCGGCGAGAGAACTAGTATCCGACTCGCGATAGCAAAATTTGTTACTCTCACGTGAAAGGACCTATCTCTCATGAAGTAAACCTCTAAGCTGGACACCTCGCACCTTAATGTTAACGATGCAGCGCTTCGCCGATGCGAGATTGCTCTAAAGCTGAAAGACCAAGGTGACTATGGTGGTGCGCAGGAAGTGATGCGCCCTTTATGGGGATGCATCGGAGAACGCCCGGAGACTAAAGGACTTCATCCATCCATTGCTGCTGAGGTTCTGCTGTGCGCAGGAATCTTGACTGGATGGATTGGGAGTAAAGAAGGAATTGAAGGGGCGCAAGAGGTTGCTAAGAATCTCATGAGCGAAGGGATAACCTTCTATCAATCGGCTGGCGATGTAATGAAGGTCGCTGCCGCCCGCGCAGAAATAGCTTACACCTATTTTCGTGAGGGTCGATTCGATGAAGCACGAATCATGCTCACCGAAGCGCTTCAAAAATTGACCACCCAAGGGAATACTAGAGCCAGAGCACTTCTTAAGTTGACAACGGTTGAGTGGTCGGCCTCACGATACAACGTTGCTTTAGGAATCCTTACCGACAATGCTTGCCTTTTTGAGAATGTGACCAATCACACCATAAGAGCAAACTATCATAATGAACTTGCGATCGTCCTTAGAAATCTCGCTACTTCAGAAAAGAGAGACGATTATTTTGAACGGGCAATAAGGGAATATGAACTAGCTGATCACCATCTCAAACTAGCTAAGAACATCATCTTTAGGGCAGAAGTGAAGAACAATCTCGGTTTCCTGTTCTATAAGCTGTCCAGATTCAAAAAGGCCCAGGAGTATCTTGATCAGGCTCGGCGCCTAACAGTAAGCATTAAGGACAAGATCGGAATCGCACAGATCGATGACACGCGAGCACAAGTTTTCATTGCTGAGGGAAGACTCAAAGAGGCGGAAGCTGTTGTCCGCCACGCAGTCAAGGTGTTAGGAAAGAGTGGCCGCCAATGTCTGCTGGCTGATTCGCTTGTCACGCACGGGATTGCTCTCGCTCGTCTCGGCAGGACTGAGCAGGCCAAGTTCACTTTACAGAATGCGATGGAAGTAGCGTATCAGGTGGATGCCTATAACAAAGCGGGGCTGGCTGCGTTAACGCTGCTCGAAGAGATCGACGAACTGCCGCCCGAGTTTGCAGACCAAGTGTATGACAGGGCCACTGAATGGCTGGCAAAGGCGCAAAGCCTGGAACTGTTGCAAAGAATGATTGCCGCCTCGAAGAAGATTCGCGCGAACGTCCGCGGAGAGTTGAATGCCGAAGACGCTACGGAAGCCATTCTCAAGACAACCTGCGACCTGCAGGAGGAAATGTTGAAGCATGAAGGCTTATTGATCAAACAGGCGCTCGCCAATGCAAACGGCAGCCTGACTCGCGCAGCTTCGCTGTTAACTATGAGTTACCAAGCCCTTGCTTACATCATTGAGGGAAGGCACAGGGATCTGCTGAAAGAGCGCTCTCCCATTCACCGTCGCTCACGAAGGTAGGATCCCAGTTGACGGCACTTTGGCGATGCCAAAATTTTTGCATCGGCAAATCGGCCGACGACACAAGAATTCTTGCATAGCTGCTGGTTACCAAGGCTTGCAACCCGCGGGATGTCGTTGGTGGATCTGCTTTTTGATTCAAGCCGTGAGGGTGCTGACGCAAGCTAACAGGTTGCGTTAAATAACGAGCTTAACGTTGGCGGGGCGCTGCCAAAATTTTTGCGTCGGAGCATCCGCCGTTGGGCGATTCTATAGCCTCGGTACCAGAATCCCTGGCATAGTGCCTTTTGCCCAACGACACTCATTGTTTTGAGGTGATGAATTGACGAAGGCGGTGCCGAAATCCTTTGTATTAGGGGCCCTATTATCCGAGCCCGACCATGCAAGAACTTTTGTATCTCCTGAAAGATACAAGAATCCTTGTATCGGGCCTTTTGCCGAGCCCAACTCCTTGTTTTGAGGTGAGGAATTGACGGAGGGCGATACCGAAATCCTTTGTATTTCGGTGGTTTTATCCGAGTTCGACCATGCAAGAGCTTTTGTATCTTTTGAAAGATACAAGAAGTCTTGTATCGGCAGCCAGCCGGGTCCAAAGTGGTTACCAGCATCCTCTTTTTCGAGGCGAACTGTGAAGCTGAAGATCCTCCGCTCATGCGAGAACTCTGGCATAAATCCGTGGGCCGCTTAAGAAGGTTGACTATTGACAGCCACTATTGTCTTTGAATAGATTTTGCCGCGTAGACTCAACACCCTCGTTTTGCGTGCGACTCAAAACCGCCCAAGCCTCGCGCTAAACGACTTCTCTTAACCGCTGACTGAAGAGTCTGCCCGCTTCGGATTTTCGCTTTCGACAAGCACCCTTTTTGACAAGTTCGGGAGCGACGTCCTGATAGTCCGCGCCGCCTTGCCTTTGGCCGCTACGCTCCTGCGAGGTAACTCGAAGCAAGCTTCTGCCGGCCTTGAAGATGTGCTCGCAGATTCACGTCATGTAAAAGCAAGCGTCCGCTCCAACGGTTTGATTTGGAGAGTGTCTTATGTCGACTCAAATCTTCTCGGCCCGTCCCATGCCGCGCGTTGTCTACCTTTGCGTTGCGCTCGTTATCGTTCTGACGGCCTTAGCGGTGACGCACTCAGCTACAGGCCTGAGAACTACGGCGGCGAGCTCTCATTCATACGAAGCTGCACCATTTCTTCCGCCAACGATCAGCCTGACAAGCCCCAGCAACAACGCGAACTTCATTGCCGGCTCGACGATTACGCTGAGTGCAAACGCTTTGGACAGCGATGGCACGGTCAGCAAAGTTGAGTTTTTTCAGGGCTCGGTGAAGTTAGGCGAAGACAACATCGCTCCCTACAGCTATGACTGGACCAACGTGGCCGCGGGTGACTACGTGCTCACAGCGCGAGCGACTGACAATGCCGGAGAGATCACAACCTCGGCCGCGATCAATATCTCCGTCCTTGCGCAAGTGAAACAATACGTCGGCTGGTCATCAATTACTAACGGAATAGATTTGGGTAACGGATCGGTGCGCAAGACGTCAACGGGAGCGTGGGATTTCTACTCTGGTTCACTGCAAACACTGCTGCCAGGTGATGGCTATTTTGAGTCGACCGCGGCCAACTACAATCAATCTATCAATCTTGCCGGCAGCGACGGAGCAGGGCGGGCTGTGGTGATAGGCAGCGGCGGATGGGTTGGTATCTACGAGAACAACGTGTTAGTTGCCGCCACTTCCAGCAATCCGCCCGTCCCGATTATTTCCGCGCATGCTGCCGGAGACCGCTATCGGATAGAGATCACGAACTCGATACTTCGCTACGTCAGGTACCGCACGGGTTCGCGCGAGGTCATGTTCACCAGCACTGCTGCCTTACCGGCATATCCGATGTCTGTTGGCTTGGGAATGTCGCCGCAGAATGCTGAATGGCAGAAGACCGTGCTCGCGCAACTAACACGAAAGGTAACCTGGTCGTCAATCGCGAACGGCATAAGCCTGGGCAACGGCTCAGTGCGCAAGACCTCAACCGGAGCTTGGGACTTTTCCGCTACTGCTGCGCAGACGCTGCTTCGCAGCGATGGTTACTTCGAATCTACCGCGTCCATGTACAACCAATCCATAAACCTGGGCGGCGCAGACGGCGCGGGTCGCGCGTTGGTAGTTGGCACCGGTGGTTGGGCCGCGGTGTACGAAAACGGACAGGAAGTGGCCGATACTTCGCCGATCGGAAACATGACCGCGCACGCGACGGGCGATCGTTACCGCATTGAGATTAGCAGCGGCACACTGCGTTATGTCCGATATCGGTCGGGGATCAGAACGGTTGTCTACACCAGTACGAATCCTTTGCCGGCCTATCCGTACAGTTTCAGTCTTGGCGCCTCGCCGCAGAATGCTGAATGGCAAAACACAGTCATCGCCCAACTCTCGCAAACCGTGTCGTGGTCCTATATAACTAACGGCATCGATTTGGGCAACGGCTCGGTGCGTAAGACTTCAACGGGAGCCTGGGATTTTGGCGCCGGTCCCAAACAGCAGTTGGTTTACGGCAGCGGCTACTTCGAGTCAACCGCGTCTTATTGGAACCATTCGATCAGCGCAAATGGTTCTGACGGCGCGGGCCGCGTGCTGGTGGTGGGAACCGGCGGTTGGGCAGCCATCTATGAAAGCGGACAGGAAGTAGCTAACACTTACCCGCTCCAGAACATTGCGCCGCATGCGTCAGGCGATCGCTACCGGATGGAGATCAGTCGCGGCAAGTTGAGGTATGTGAGATACCGGGCGGGTGTCAGGAACCTAATGTTTACCAGTACCAACGTCGTGCCGGCATATGCATTAAGTTACAGCTTGGGCTCATCGTACCAAAATAGCGAATGGCAAAACACGATCTTCAGCGACAACGTGCCGGAACAAAACGACGCTTCATTTGTTTCCCAGACGGTGCCGGCGATAATGGTCCCGGGTCAGAACTACAGCGTCACGGTTACGATGAGGAACACGGGCGCCAGCACCTGGACGCCTGACGGCGACTACCAGCTCGCATCGGAAAATCTGCCGGACAATCAAAGATGGGGACTCAATCGTGTTAATCTCACTACGACTGTTCTTCCCGGCTCCGACGCAATTTTTAACTTCACGGTTATTGCTCCAGCGACACCAGGCGCGTACAGCTTCCAATGGCGGATGGTCCAGCAGGGAGTTGAGCGTTTTGGCGCATTGACGACCAATGCCAACGTTCAGACGATCAATGGGCCACCCACAGTCAGCCTCTCCAGTCCGTCGAATAACCAAACCTTTACCGCGGGCTCAAATATTTCGCTGACTGCAACCGCTTCAGATAGTGACGGCACTGTCAGCAAGGTGGAGTTTTTCCAGGGCTCAACTAAATTAGGCGAGGATACCAACGGAGCTGACGGCTTCAGTTACACCTGGCTCAGCGTTCCAGCAGGCAGCTATGTGCTCACAGCGCGCGCCACGGACAATGGCGGTGCTATCGCTACCTCAGGCGCGGTGAACATCACGGTGAATCTGCCGAACGTGCCGCCCTCGGTGACCATCGCGGCCCCGGCCAACAACGCGACTTTCGCAAACGACACCAGCATCCAGATCACAGCCAGCGCGTCCGACTCAGATGGAATAGTTAATAAGGTTGAATTCTTTCAGGGGTCGACAAAATTAGGTGAAGACACTAGCGCATCTGACGGCTTCAATTACACCTGGGCCAACGTGCAGGCGGGAACCTACTCACTCACAGTCAAGGCCACAGATAATGCCGGCGCTATCACTACTTCAAGCGCAGTCAGCATTACTGTGAGCCTGCCGGTGATTAGTATCGCAGCGACTGATGCGGATGCCTCTGAGCCCGGATCGAACACAGGCGTTTTCACGGTCAGCCGCACGGGCGGCACGAGTATGCCGCTGACTGTCAACTTCTCCATGAGCGGCACCGCAACCGCCGGCGCCGACTACACCTCGGTCGGAACTGCGGTAACGATCCCCGCCGGCGCGGCATCTCGAACAATCGTCATCACGCCAATCGACGATACAACCGTTGAAGGTAATGAAACGGTGATCCTCACGCTCGCAGCGTTGGTAGGCC
>Ga0137409_10003871_pt1 | contig 15824 bp, 9 predicted proteins | sample CZODoug1_16funga_FD_122059 | JGI IMG/M metagenome (GOLD analysis project Ga0137409, IMG submission 122059) | Vadose zone soil fungal communities from Angelo Coast Range Reserve, California, USA - CZODoug1_16fungal (Hybrid Assembly) | ecosystem: Environmental > Terrestrial > Soil > Vadose zone... | reverse complement strand
AAGGCGCGCTTCTCCATGTTCTGGCTGGTGATGTATTCGAGCGCTTGCCAGCGGGTGAGCCAGCGGGAGCGATTGCCGACCTTGACGTTGCCAGCAACGGCGCCAACGGTAGGATTCGAAAAGTGGCGCACCAATTTGCTGATGGCGTCGGATTCGATTTCGGTGTCCGCGTCGATGGTGACGACAATTTCGGTTTCCGCCTGGGACATAGCGACATTCAGGGCGGCCGCCTTTCCACGGTTCATCTGGTGGATGATGCGCACGCGCGGCTCATGGGAAAAGTTTGTATCGAGGAGTTCACCCGTTTTATCAATGGAGCCGTCATTCACGACGATGATCTGTAAGTCCTTCAAGTCCGAGAGAAGCACCGACTTGACGGTTTGCACGATGACGTTTTCTTCGTTGTGCGCGGGAATCAGGACGGTAACGCTCGGCGGCGGATCCGGCATGAGGGCGTGGTCTGGGCGCAATTTCTCAATGAGAGCGAGCAGACCGATGATTACAGTGCGCCCGCTGACGAGTACGATGCCGAGAATGAAAATGATGCCGATGAAAAAACGGGACCATTGAAACAGCGTGAAAATGAATCCGTCGGCGCGAGCTTCAAAGCGTTCTTCGGGGGAGAGGGCGGGCATCATTTCCGCGCGCGTTTTTTTGAGCAAATCGGAAACGGAAACGAGCTGGTATCCCCGATCGCGCAAAGCGTCGATAATTTGGGGAAGGGCCGCCAGCGTCTGGGAGCGATCGCCTCCACCGTCGTGCAGGAGAATGATATTGCCCCTGTCCGCTTGCCTGAGGACGCTGTCGACAATCTCCTTTGCCGGGATGGGCTTGCCGTCGCGCAAGCTCCAGTCATCGGGATCGATGCGCTGACCCACGATCAAATACCCCATCTCTTGAACAAGGGGAAGTTGCGCTACTTCCTCTGCATACTCCGGCTGATGATCGATGCCGTAGGGCGGACGGAAAAGAATGGTTTTCACGCCGAGAGTACTTCCGATCAGCCGCTGCGTCAGATTCAATTCCCAGCGAATCTGTGTGTGCGAGATCTCATCGAATCTCGGATGCGTAAAAGTGTGATTCCCGATTTCGTGACCCTCGGCGTATTCGCGCTTTAGGATATCCGGACTTTTATTCGCTTCGTCGCCGATGACGAAAAAGATCGCCGGTGCCTTCTTTTCCTTCAGGATGTCGAGGATCTTGGGCGTCCACTGGGGGTCGGGGCCATCGTCGAAGGAGATGGTAATTCTCTTGTTCGCCGCGCCGATGCGGTCGATGTTATAGGAGAGCGGAATGGCGTCGTAAGATTCGTCAGTGAAAAGATCGCTCTCCGCATCGTATTCGAAGGAACGTTTGCCGTTCTTGGGTGTATCGGTAAAGTGCCAGATGTCGCCATCGCCCTCGAGGATCAGGTCCGGACCCGGGGGGAGATCCGCGAGTTTTTGCCGGGCCGCCGCGTCGGGACGGGTTGCATCCCAGATCGGCCACAAGGAAGTGTCCGAAGAACCGAGGCGCCAGAGCGCGGTTCCCTGCACGCCTAATCGCTCGCTGGCGCGGAGCTGGTTGTAAGCGGTGACAGCGTCAAGCATCCACACCTGGTGCACATGACTGTGCTCGTCATAGTAGGAGTAGTGTGGATTCAGCGAATTGCCGTCGAATTCGATGTTAGCGTCAGACTCCTCGGCGTGCAGCAAAGCTTCCTGGATGCTGAACTCTTCCGCGGCTTCGCGTTCTTTCTTTGCAGCAAGCGACCAGTCGTAAGCATAGTTCGCAATGCCCACGATGATCTTCTGAGGAGGAACGACGTCGAATACCTGGCGGAGGTTTTCGACGAACCAGTCCTGTCCGGCGATGGGGCCGGGAGGGGAAGTCAGCCAGTGCTGATCGTAGTTCATGAGCACGATGGCGTCGCATTGCTTGCCGAAAAATTCGTAGTCGTAGGCGTCGTCACGCGCAGGAAGGGCGATCATGAGTTTAAGACCTGCCGAGTGGAGGGCGGGTGCGAGTGCCCCAATCAATTGGCGAAAGTGCGGCTGGCTGGCGTCTGGGACTTCTTCAAGATCGACGACGATGCCGGCCTGGTGGGATTCGACGGCGTAATCGACGATATTCCTGACCAGATTTTGCCGTGACGCAGGGTTTGCCAGCATCTGCGCCATTTCCTTGATGCGCCACTCGACGCCGTCGTAGTTGTTGATGAGGCCCATGGTGGGCAGCTCGATGGGCGGATTGAACGACTTCATCCATTGGTGCAGCTTGTCGTCCTTCAGAATTGAGATGGCTTCGGCGGGCGTGGCCTTGACGGTGTTTTGCCCGCGTTCGTAGTCCACGATGGTCAGCGCGCCGTCGGCGGAGACGGCATGGAGCTGCTCGGGAATCAGCAGGTCGATGTCTTTGTAATGTTTTTTCAGCGAGGCGAGGCTGTTCGCATCCCAGCTCACGAAAAATGCTGCGCGCAGCGGATCGTAGCTCGCCGGCACGGTTCCGATGTTTGCCACGCGGCGACGGCGGCCTTCGCGAGTTGGCGCCGGCTTCTTTTTTGCTTTCAGGGCTTGGTACTTCGGTTTGGTATCCGGCAGCAGTCCGGCGGGCAATTCGACGCTGACGGCGATGGTCACGAAGAAATAGGCGAGCAGCAGGGTGAGCAGAGCGCCAGTGACTTCCATGACGCGGCGCGTGCGGCGCCAGCGCACACGCTCCGCGTCATAAAAGATTGGGCCACGTTCCTTCATGTCACCTTTCCGTCTGGCAGCACGGCAGGGAACGAGACGTCAGGGTAGGCTGAGTCCGTCTGCTCGATTCCGTCCTCACTATTGTAAGATGCGTGGCATTGATGAAGCGAGTTTTCTCGAACACCTTTGTCGCATTGGGCGCCGGCCTTTGCCTGCGGCTGTATTTTGTTCTCCAGCATCCCGCCAACTCCGGCGACACCGTTCTTTACGAGCAGATCGCCGCAAACTGGCTGAAACATCATGTCTACGCGATGGACGTCGGCGGCGCGGTTACGCCGGTGGATTTGCGGATGCCGGGGTATCCGGCTTTTCTTGCGATCATCTATGCCCTCACCGGCCGCACGGGGACCGATGCGCGAGAATGGGTGATGTTGGCGCAGATTGGAGTCGATTTGCTTGCCTGCCTGGTGATCGCTCGGCTGGCGGAGCTTCTGACGAGCCCCGCCGAGGGAGTCATCACAAACAGGCAAGTCCGAACGGTGGCGCTGTGGCTCGCGGTATTGTGTCCGTTCACGGCCAACTATACGGCGGTGCCACTGACCGAAGTGTTCGCCGTTTTCTGGACGGGACTTGCCTCTTGCGTCCTCGTTCTGGCCTTGTGGCGAGTCAAGCAGCCTGATTTTCTCCCGAAAAATTCTCACATGCGCCTTCGAAGCAGCGCGGAGTACACGGCGCTGGGAGCAGGGTTGCTGGTTGGCGCCGGAACTCTGTTTCGCCCAGAAACACCAATCTTGCTGACTGCGGCAGCGCTTGTATTCGGCGGCTTGTTCTTTATTTCCCGGGATATCAAGCGCTGGATATTGACGAGTCTGGCGATGGCTCTGGGCTGCTTGATGATTCTTTCTCCCTGGGCCTTGCGCAATATGGTGACGCTTGGCGACCCGCAATTCCTTGCGCCGAAAGATTCGAATCTGCCAGGGGAGCTGGTCCCAAAGGGCTTCATGGCCTGGGAAAAGACCTGGCTCTTCCGCGTTCGCGATTGTTACCTGGTTCCCTGGAGGCTGAACGAAGAGGCCATCTTCGTGGATGATATCCCGGCGCGGGCGTTTGATTCGCCGGAGGAAAAGCAACGCGTGGCATCCCTTCTCGAAGGGTACAACACCGGTTTGACGCTGACGCCGGAGGAAGATGCGGCATTCGCGCAGCTTGCACGAGAGCGGACCGCGCGCCATCCGTTGCGGACATATCTCTGGCTGCCGTTGGCGCGAGCGGTCACTATCTGGTTTACGCCGCGAATCGAATTGCTGCCGATTTCGGGGCACGTTTTTCCGCTTCGGCAGATGCAGGAAGACGACCCCGTCGACCAGAAAGTGACGATTCTGTTCTTTGCGTTGAATTTATTTTACGTGGGGCTGGGAGTTTGGGGTGCCGCGCGGCTTTGGCGTTCGAATTCCGTGGCCCGGCCCGCGGTCGCGTTCCTGGTGCTCTTCATTCTGATTCGCACAGCCTTCCTGACGACACTTGAAACGCCTGAGCCGCGCTACGTGCTAGTTTGTTTCCCCGCGCTGATCGCGCTCGGTGCGCAGGTAATTAGCCGCGGGGCCGAGGCGCGGTAGGGCAGGCTTGAGCCTGTGCCTCTATTTCTCTTCAAATGGTTCGGGATGAATCGTGACGCGAAAGATCTGCGGGAACTTTTCCTTCACGCGGTCTTCCAGCACGGCGGTGACGTCGTGGATTTGCGTGATTGGCAGCTCGCTCTTCATCGTGCAATGGCAGGACACCAGAATGTGGTGCTCCACCTGGCGGGCACGCACATCGTGGCAGTTCACCAGCTCGTCGAATTCCGACGGCAGACGGTTCAGAAATTCCTCGATCGCACGAGCGAGCTGCTTCATTTCGCCGATGCCCGCGTCAGGCGTGGCGATGTGGCGGCCCAGCGGCTCGATGTGAATATTAACGTCCACCCGGCCGTCACGCAGCTCACGGATTTTTTCTTCCAAGTCACTAGCCTGGCGATGCGCTTCGCGCAAGCTGAGCTTTTCATCCACTTCCAGGTGGAGTTCAATAAAAAGCTGTCCGGCATGTTGCACAGCAGTCAGATCATGAACGGCAAGGCCCAGGCTCTGCGCTGCCGCGCGAATCGCTTCGAATAGATGTTCACCCTGCGGTGCGCGAGGTTCCGCGTGGACCATCACGTCAGAAGGCACAATGTCGCCAATGCGCTTTTCGATGGCGTCGCTCAAGGCATGAACCTGCTCGAGGCTGGCCGTGCGAGCGACGCTGACCGTAGCGTCAACGAAGTGGCGGTTACCGGCTCGGCGCACGCGCACGCGGTCCACGTCCAGCACGCCGTCCATGCGCGCGACGGCTTTAGCAATTTCCTGCTGCAAACCTTCCGGCGCAACATCCAGGAGAGCATCCAAGGTACGTTTGCCGAGCCGCGCGCCGACCCAGAGGATTACGGCGGCTACGGCCAAGCCCGCGAGGGCATCGGCATAGTTTAGCCACGGCATACGCCAGGTCTCGCCGGCCCAGACGAGCCCGATACCTGCGATGACGATAAGTGTGCTCCATACGTCGGTGGAAAAGTGCAGCGCATCAGCTTCCAACGCGTCACTAGAATATTTTTTTGCCACACGCGAGAGCGCCCGGGCCCGCGTGATGTCAATCGACAGCGCAACCACAAGCACGAGGATCGCGGTCACGCTGGGCTGGATGTGCACGCTGCGGAAGAACAATCGTGCGAAGGCCTCGTAAATAATGTAGAGGGCGGTGAGCGCCAGCAATCCGGTTTCGACGAAGGCCGAGAAATTTTCGAACTTCCCATGACCGTAGAGATGGCGTTCATCGGCGGGCTGATCCGCCACCCGGACCGAGAGAAGAGTGATAATTGCTGCAACCAGGTCCAGCGAGGAGTGCAACGCTTCGGAAAGGACGCCGAGGCTTCCCGTTCTGAGGACTAGAAACGTTTTGAGAGAAACCAACACCACGGCGGAGCCCACGCTCAAAAGCGCCGCTCGGCGCTTTTCTCGGCTTTCCTCGATGGAGTGCATGGTCACCACAGTCCGGTTAAGACTACCTCAACTTCACCAAGTTACCTGATCGCAAAGCAACGCCGGGCTACGCATCTGTGACATATCTGGAAAACGTGCTGTTTGTTGGCTTGGAGAAGTTCCTCACAGGGCACTTGCCGCCCAAGCTAAGACGCGGTACCTTCCCCTGGTGGGCAGGGAGCCATCCTCATGAATGGTCGTGCATTCCTTGCGGTTTTGCTTGTGCAAGCCCTTGGAGTCTGCTGTTACGCGCAATCTGCGGCGCCCACTCCGGCGTCCAGCGTTTGGAGTGTTCTCGCTTCTCCAACGATGGATCCGGCAAAGTCCGCGCACGCGGAGAACGTGGAAATCGTGCGGGATCGAGTTCATATCGTCCTAACCGACGGAACGATTCAATTTGCGCAACCGGCGAATGGCGTCGTGTTTGGAGCCGTATTTCATGGCAATGGGCGGGTTCAGGCCGATCCGCCGAACCCGATCGAAGCCCAGCAGCTATTTCTCTTCACGAAACAGCCAAAGCTCGATATGCCATTTACGGATGCCACGTTTAGTTTTACAGACGGGCTACTGGAGGAGGTCGCGAAGCAAGTCAAGTGGCAGGGAACGGGCCCCGCGGCAGATGAGTTGTACGCGAAGCGGCAGCAAGAACGCGAAGACCTGGGCGCGGAGTACCTCCCGCGTTTGTTTAAGAGCGTGATGTCAGGCGACCGCAAGCGGACCGGCTACTTTCTTGCTGATCTGAAGACCAAAGACAAGGGATGGGTCGAAGTCCGCGATGACGCCATGCAGATCGAGGAGATTCGCGTAGGCCGTTGGGCGGAGGTCGGCGGGGGGAAAATCCTGGACACCTGGATGAATTTTCCGGCGGGTGGCCGCGATCCCCGGCATGCTTATGATGACCCCGCTGCGCGTCAAGACTTCTTGATACCCAATTACAAGATGGCGACTTCGGTCGCCGAGAATGCGGAACTCAATGCCACAACAGAAGCTACCGTTCAGCCGCGATACTCCGGCGAGGTGGTTCTGCTGTTCTCGTTGGATTCCAATTTGCGCGTAAGCAGCGTTAAAGATGGCCACGGTCATACCCTTGAATTTCTCCAGGCTCGGGAACGAAAGGACCGAAATCAATCCTATGGCGAATACTTAGCAGTGACGCTGGCAGTTCCCACGCAGGCCGGGCGGAACGAACAAGTTATTTTCCAGTACGGAGGGAAGCGGGTTGTCAGGAAAGTCGGTGACGGAAATTACTTTTGCGAGAGCTTTGGATGGTATCCGGCCGCCTTCACGGGTGAACTGGGAGTGGACGTATTCGCATTCCGCTCAGACTTTGACTTGACCTTCCGCACTCCGAAGAAATACAGCTTGATTGCGACGGGAGGCAAAGTCAGCCAGACGACCGACGGCGGTCAATTAATCACTAACTGGAAAAGCGAGATGCCGCTGGCTGCCGCGGGCTTTGCATTTGGCGACTACAAGATCTATACCGAAAAAGCGGGAGACGTGGAAGTTCAGGTTTATGCGAACAAGGAACCCGATGACTTGCTCAAGTCCATCCAACGGGTTTTTGACGATCCCCTAGAGGATCTCGCACGGGGACCGGGAGGGAGCCACGTGCAGATGGCAGCGATTGGAAACCTCACCCCTTCCGCCCTGGCGAAGACCATCGGGATAGAAACGTCCAACACGCTTCGTGTTTTTCAAAGCTATTTTGGGCCCTATCCATACAAGCAGATTGCCGTTACAAATATCATCGGGAGCTACGGCCAGGGATGGCCGGGCCTGCTGTATCTCAGCTGGGTCACCTTTCTTGATTCGACTCAGCGCAATGCGATGGGTATCAGGAATCAGGTGCAATTGACTGATTTCTTTCGCGGACACGAAAGTTCCCACCAGTGGTGGGGCCATCGAGTGGGTTGGAAGAGCTATCACGATCAGTGGCTTTCGGAAGGATTCGCGGAATTCTCAGGGAAGCTCTACGTGCAATACAGACAAAATCTGAAAGAGTCCATGACGCAATTCCGCAAAGACAAAGAGCTGCTGCAAACCGGCGACATCCACAGCCACCAGGTGGATTCCCTGGGCCCCATCTGGATGGGCCGACGCATCCGATCCTCGGAGACGAACGGGAGTTCCTATCAAAACTTGATCTATTCCAAGGGCGGCTACGTGCTGCAAATGCTGCGATCCCAATTGAACGATCCACGCAATCCCGATCCCGAACATCTTTTCAAGGAGACGATGCAGGACTATTGCAAGGCATTCGACAACAAGCCGGCCTCGACGGAGGATTTCAAAGGCATCGTTGAAAAACACATGACACGAAGCATGGATCTCGATGGAAATCACAAAATGGACTGGTTCTTTAACCAATATGTGTACGGCACAGGGATACCGCAGTACAGCTTCCACGTTGCGGTCGAGGGAACTGCCGATGGCAAGTCTCACCTCAAAGGGGAGATTACGCGGACCGGCGTCCCGGAAATTTGGAAGGACGTGGTGCCCCTGTATGCGCATCTGGGGGACAGGACGGTTCGATTGGGAGTGCTCAGCGTGACGCACCCCCGCGAGCCGATTGACGTCGTCATCGGCGGAAAAATCGACCGGGTTTCCATCAATGACTACGAAGATTTGCTGGCGGAGGTAAGACAGTAGAAAGATTTCGAGGTAACGGGCAGAAAGAGAACAAGTGAGGTCAGGGTTTTTCTGCGGCGGCTGATGCCCGCGGTACGAAACGCAGAGCGGCGGAATTCATGCAATAGCGCAGGCCGGTCGGTGCGGGGCCATCGGAGAAGACGTGGCCGAGATGAGCGTCGCACAGGGTGCATTTTACTTCGGTTCGAAGAACGCCCAGGCTGAAATCCTTTTTCTCGCGCACATTTTCCTTGGCGATAGGTTCCCAAAAGCTGGGCCAGCCCGTGCCGGAGTCAAATTTTGATTTGGAATCGAAGAGAGCATTGTTGCAATCGACGCAGCGATAGAGACCGGGCGCGTGCTGATCGTGGAACGCACCGGAAAATGCAATTTCCGTCGCGGCACGGCGAGTCACATCGTATTGCAGAGGAGTGAGCTGCTTTTTCCACTCGGCTCTGCTCTTGCGTACTTTCGGCACGGAGAGCGTTCCCAACGGCGTGCCATCGTCGGCAAACTTCACGATTTTGACCGGACCGGGATCGTCCTCCCGATCGGAATCGTCGGCGAATGCGGACAGACCGATGCGGTGCACTCCGGCGAGCAGGCCGGAGGCAGCCAGGGTGGCCGTGCCGTAAATGAGGCCTCTGCGGGTGAACTCGTTCATTGTGAGCTATTTCGTTGCGGTCATGGTCATGGGCGGCGGAGGCATGAGCGGCAGCCGCTTTGCTTCGCCGCGCGCGCCGCGCACTTCCAATTCTTCAAAAAGCAGAGAGGGCGCAACCATCGAAGCCGGGACGCCGCCTTGCGCGGAGCCAAACGCTCCAAGGGCCGTGCCGGCGAAGCCGGTGATCTGGCTCTGCATATAGTTGTAAACAAAGTTGTCGTTGCCAATCCCGGCCAGGTTGCGCAAGGCACGCGTGTTCAGTCCGATGATGCGCGAACCGCGGACCATTTCTTCCCGGCCCGTGTCCGGATACACGCGGATAACAACCAGGGGCAGACGATCGCCGGTGCCGGCGCCGCCGCCGAAGCTCGCCAGCAGTTCCGAGAAATCCTCCTGGTGCAGCAGGCTCAGCGTGGGATTATCCATCTCGCGAACGATGATGCAATAGTTCAGCTTCTCTGCGCGGCAAGCATCGAGGAATTTTTTCTTCAAGTCAGCGGGAGTCAGAGTTTCCGTGGATGAGAAATGCATGTTGCTCATGGTGGGTTTGGCGTCATTGAGGAACGCGGCGCGACCATGGCCATTGGACTGGTCGGAGTCCGGCCCGGGGCGACGGGACATCAATTCGTTTTTCACGTTACCGTTCTCCACCAGCGTGACTTTTTGCGCGCGAACTCCTTCTTCGTCAACGGCGTATTTGCCCAGGAGGGGTACGCCGTTGAAATCCTTTGCGCCGGGATCATCCACCAGCGAGACGCTTGCAGGCAGAACGCGAGAACCGAGGCGTCCGACCCAGTCGCTCTTTCCGCCCAATCCGCTCAGCATCTGTTCCATGACCGGCGTGAAAGAAACGGGGGGACGAGAGCCGTTGACCGCGGGGCCGAGAATCTGCGCAAGAAGCGGCGCGGCGGCGCGCGCTTCGAAAAGAACCGGGCCGGTGTAGTCCTGGGCCGTTGGGGCGGCGCGCAGCGCCATCAATTCGCTGCCGGTGACATTCAGACCCTTTCGAACGGCTTCAACATTGGGAAGCTCCGCCGGGGTTCGCGCGTAAGTCGCGTAAAAATGATTCAGGGGAACACCATCGCCGGCGAGCGCATTCAAGCCGGCTTCGATGGCCGAATAGGAACGATTCTGACGAATTTCCGTGCCTTCGCTGGTCATCAAATATTCCGTCGCATAGACCAAATAATAGGTCACCCGCGATTCGTAAATTTGAGGGAATGCGCGCAACGCCGCGGAGGTTTCGCGAGCTTCCCGATCCCAATCGCGATTGGTCCAATCCGGCGCGACAAGCGGCTCGATCAAATGCACCGGCTCGACTCTCGCAAAATCGTCAATGTCCGATTGGCGGGCCAGGCTGCTGAGATAGGCTTGTTTCCGCGAGTACGTTTCCACCGCTTCCTTGAAAGCCTGATCGGTGGCGATCCAGAGATCCTGACGAAGAGAATCGTAATCACGATCGATGCCCACGGAGCCAGTAGGACCGATGAAGCCGCGAAAGCCGTCGTCGCTGACGAAATTCGAGCTGTCCAGTTTGTAGCTGCCCACGCGGGCTTCCACGTCCATGAAGCGATTGCGCGAGCGCGTGCTGGAAAGGATCGCGCCAAATTGCGCGACGACCTGGTGCACCTCCAGATCGAGCAAGCGATATTCGATGTAGTACGGGCGGACGGGCAGATCGGTGCCGGGGATTTTCAGCTCGAGGCGCGTCTTGGCGCGGGCCATTTCGTCACGCATGGCCTGGAGAGTGTGATCATTGTCCTGCTGGGCTTGGGCGAAGGACGCTGTTCCGCAGGAAAGAACGGCAAAAAACAAACTTACCGATGCAAGCTTCAGAACGAGCCTCACTGCTGGCCTCCCGCTTTAACAACGTCATGCGCGGGCGGCGGCAGAATAGGCGGCCGGTCCGTGGAGCTCTCTTTTTTCTGCACTTCGAGTTCGGAGGTCAAGATCGCCGGGGAAGCAGCAGAGACCGGCACGGAGCCGGACTCCGCGCCACAGTAGCCGTTGAAGACTTCCGGTGTGTCGCCCGTGGCGAAAATTTTCGTTAGCGCCGCCAGCGGCGTGCCCACGATGTCTACGCCACGGACCAATTCATCCGGCCGCCCATCGGCAAAAACTTTGTAAACCACCAGCGGCAGCACCTGAAAGGCTTGCGGCTGTCCGCGGCCGGTGAATGTAAATCCGCCGGCGATATCGTCGATCAGCAATCCGTAGGATTTGCCCTGCGCTTTGACCAATTCAATCAGGTTTGCACGGAGCTGTGCGTTCGTGACCGTCTTGCTGCTCTGGACAATCAGATTTCCTTGGCGGGACACCGGCGTTGCGCCGAGCTGGCGGCGGCCGTGGCCGTTCGAACGCGGGAATCCAACGAGCGGGGAGCGCGACATTTCGAAATTCTTCAACACGCCGTCCTCGACCAGCGAGACGCGCTGCGCCGGAACGCCTTCGTCATCGAATTGATAGTAGCCCAGCAGGTCCTGCCCGCCGAGCTTCTTCATCGTGGTGTCATCGGTGATGCTCAGGAATTCAGGAAGAATTTGCTCGCCAACTTTTTTCGAAAATGTTTGCCCTTCGGTGACGTCTTTTTGCCGGTGGCCTTCGGCGCGGTGGCCGAACACTTCATGGAAAAAAACCGCGGCTGCGCGGCCAGTTAATAAAGCGGGGCCGACGGTCGGGTCATTGATGGGCGCGGCTACCAGGCCTTCCAGCTCTTTGCGCATCGTCGCTGCGGCGGCGTAGACCGCATTGTCGTCGGGCGCATCCGCGGGATTCACCCAATCGAAATTGTAGTAGCGGTCGATGTCCATGCCGTCCGGCGCCTTGCCCTGGATAAAGAGTTCGAGGCGGTAGCGAATCTGTCCGAATTGCAACTGCGTGCCCTCGCTGGTTACTTGATAGGCGTTTTGGGCTTGCGCAGTGAAAGTGACGATGGAATTGATGATAGCGGTCGAAGCGCGAAAGGATTTCGTGTAAGCGCGGACTTTCTCTTCCCAAGGTTTGCGGTCCACGGCGATAGTAGCCGGCACTCCGATGTAGGTATGGGGCTGCTCACGGGAAAAATCGGGCGCGCGGCCCTCTGCTGTCTCTACCTTCACTTCCTTGCCCGTCTTGATCTTGATCAGCCCCTGGGATGCCACGCGGTATTGCTTGTCGGTTTCCAGCCAGATCGCCCTGCGAAGCACGTCTGCGTCGTCATCGAGGGGAACCGGCGTGCCGGGTCCGCCACTCTGCATCTGGCGCTCGCCAACTTTGTGGGAATTGTCCAGAGTGTAGCTGCCCGTACGAAGGGAAACCTCCAGCCAGCGGTTGCGGCCTTCGTCGCTGTTCAAGAGCGCGCCATTGGAGCCGGAAACATTTACGCGCTGGGTGTCGGTCACCGTGTAGCCGATGAAGTATGCCGGAGGATCCAGCGTGCCGAGCGTTTTCAAGGATCGCTCAAGCTCCGCCCGCAATGCTGCAAGCACCGGAGAGCGCTTGGCCTGAACATCCGGCGGCGCAGCTTTAGTCATTTGCGTCTTGGCCGGAGCCAAGGTAGCAAGCAGGATCAGGGCACAGAGGCGCGAAATCAAACGACGACAGTTCGAATTGGTCAAAGGAAGCCTCACTAGCAATAAGACGGGACCGCGAAACATTCAGTGTACGCCACCGTGCAGCGGCGCACAAAGCGCGGCAAATTCGGGCGTCGCAGTTCGAACAACACTCATTAGACGGCTAAATCGGGTGCGCAGTTGCATTGCGCTGTGCCGCGTTTGCCCAATGGAAGCTGGCTTTGCTATGGATCGCCCTGAATTACGGGCACAGTCCCGTTTGCGGGTTGGGCTTGCAACCCCGCTGTTGGGTAGAGTTCCCGCCACGCGACAACCCGACACCCAACCCAACCCCAACTGCTCCCGCAACAATTCCGACGGTTCCGAGTGCGCCGAGATGCCCTGCCCCCGCGGCTCCAGCTGCTCCCGAGGGTGCTCCGACATTCGTATCATTGGTTGTTGCGACCAGCAGGTCGAGAGCGGCCTGCGTGGGAGGCGCCGGAGCAGAATTGTCTCCATTACGCACGCTAGTCATCTGCCCGGCCTTGACCAGCACGCAAACACCAGCCAGGTTGCAAACTTTCACCAGACCTTCAAAGACGATCACGTTCATGGCGCCCGCGTTGACGTCGTATCCGACAAAAAAATCCGTGCCCACCACGCCGGCGACTCCGGCGGGGGTGCGCACTTCGAATTTCCCATCTGGCTTGGCGATTTTTTGCGCCTGGGTGCGGAGCTTGCCGTAGGTCAGCTCCAACTCTGTCTGCTGCGCGCCTGCATCATGCTTAACGATTTTCATGGAGGACTCGGAGCCCACGTTCAACACCGAGCCGTCGTCCAGGGCGATGCGCGCGCGTGCGTTGACCTGGGTGTTGACCAGATCCTGCCAATTCACGACGGACTTGGATGAGGCGGTGATGGACTTCGATCCGCGAGCAATGCTCACCGCGGGGATCAGCCGGGAGACTTCCCCGGCACGCTGTCCAGATGTTTGGGGAGCTGCCCAAGTGTCCGCCGGGATCGCGAGCAGGAACGAGAGCAACACTGCTAGACCGAGAACATAGGGGGACTGTGTCTTCATCGAGGACTCTCCTGAGTGAAATACCTGTATCTATCGTAGTTACTGAAGAGCGCCAGGACTGTCAATCGTATTCGCGGGACGCTTTGCCTACTCTCTACATGCCCGTGCGGGCGCGCACCGCGACATCACTTAGCCGGAGTAGAAAAACAACGCGGCCGCCATATCGTCGTGCTGTTCGCGGCCGCGTGAAAATTCTTCTACGGCGGAAAAGATGTTGCTCAATAGTTCGGCCGGCGAAAGGTGGCGCTTGTTGCAGCAGAGTTCCTGCAAGCGCTCGACTCCGAATTGTTCCTCGTCCCGGTCGAATGCGTCGGTGATCCCGTCGGTACAAAAAAGCACGGAATCGCCCGGGCTCAACCGCACGGTCACAGATTCGTAGCACGTGTCCGCGAACAATCCCGGGGGAATCCCCGAGAGCTCCAGAGGGCGGCAGCCATTGGCGCAAAGGTGAAAAGGGCCGGGCATGCCCGCGCTTGCGATACGCAGATCTCTGCTGCGCGGATCAAACACCGCATACTGGATGGCCGCGTGCCGCCGGGGCATGCCGCGGATCAACAGCCGCCGGTTGAACGTGGTGAGGGCATCGCTCGGGGACGTGCCCGTTTTGTGCACGCCTCGAAGTGTTCCCACAGCCAGGGCTGCGTACAGGGCGGCCGGGAGGCCTTTACCGGAGACATCACACAGATAAAGGCCGAAGGTTCCGTCCATCAGCTGGAAATAGTCCAGGAAATCGCCGCCAACGGCAGCTATGGGCTTGAATTCGTGGGAAATGGTCACGGGGCCGGCGCGAAGCGATTCCGCGGGAAGCATTTCCGCCTGGATGGAACGAGCCTCTTCGAGTTCTTCTGCCCGCAGTTTTTCAAGGGCACGCAAGTCGAGTGGCAGCGCAAGCGTATTCATTCGTCTATCCGAAGAGAGGCGTTACACCGGGAAGGGGATTCGGCGGTAAGGCGAAGTTTAGCAGACGAGTGGATGAGCGCAGTTAAAAAGAAACCTGTTGTTTCCTTACGCGCGTATCCATGCTCTGCACTTGCGGGAGGCATTAGGCAGTGCCACAATTCTTGCATGCGCGCTCTTGTCGGGCTTCTCGTATCCGCCGCGATCTTCTTCGGTATCTATCATTATTACTTGAAGAAGATGCCGACGACGGACGAAGGGACCGCGGCGACACAGGCTATCAGCCTGACCGGTGTGAGCAGCGACCTTCTGCAAATCGCACAAGCGGAACGCGAGTACATTACGACGAATGGCCATTGCGCGGCGCTGGACGAGCTCGTCGCCTCAAATTCGTTGTCCCTGTCCCGCAGCGAGCGCGACGGCTACACCTATTCTGTCGAATGCAATGGCGGCGATTTCACGGCCACCGCGCGGCACGCACCTGCGCCAGCCGGCTCCCCCATCCGCTATCCCAGTTTCGCCATTGACGCCAACATGCAGGTCCACGAAGTCAACTGACCAGCGGCGATCACGGGCATCGCTTCCAAGCAGGGTGGGAAAGGGAATTCTCCCTAAAATTCGGGAACTTTCCCGGCCTGTCCGGCGTACCTATTGATGAAAGCGGTTCCCACAATAAACGGCGCCTAAATTGGCGAATCAATTTAAGAAGGAGCAAATCAATGGGCGGAGAATTGATTGGATTGGTGGCGGTGACCCTGGGAATGGGGGTCCCTCTCGGTGCACTTTACACGTATTACCGCGTGCGCAAACTTCGCAGCGAAGAGCGGCTCGCGGCGATTGCCCGCGGAGTCGACATTCCGATGGAGCCTGAATTGAACCAGGCGGCGCGTTCCCGCCGTTCCGGCATCCTAATGGTCAGTGGCGCACTCGGCTACATCGCAACCTTTGGACTGATTGCCAGCATCCAGGCGGATCGTGACATTTGGACGGCAGCGGCCTTCGGTATCATTCCTCTGGCCGTTGGAATCGGCTATTTCCTGGATTGGTCGATGATCCGCAGCGACACTCGTTCGGCGAGTTGAGCCGGTTTCACCGCGCAAGGGCGGGAAGTCGCTCGGATTGGGCAGAAGAACGAGCCCGCCCTTCTTGGTTTGATAGGATTCCCGCCGTTCAGGGTATGCGCTTTTGGTCCACGACGAGGACTCCGGCCTCCGCATAATTCGTCGCGGGGACGTCGTGGAATGATACGTGGATGTTTTCCCGCTTGGCTTTGCCGTCTTCGATGAGCACGGATGT
>Ga0137409_10003869_pt1 | contig 15826 bp, 10 predicted proteins | sample CZODoug1_16funga_FD_122059 | JGI IMG/M metagenome (GOLD analysis project Ga0137409, IMG submission 122059) | Vadose zone soil fungal communities from Angelo Coast Range Reserve, California, USA - CZODoug1_16fungal (Hybrid Assembly) | ecosystem: Environmental > Terrestrial > Soil > Vadose zone... | reverse complement strand
ATCGCGATCGTGCTCGACGGCGCGTTCCTGTGCACCCAATCCTGCCTGCCGCATCTCACGCGCGTGCGCGGCGGCGCGATCGTGAATCTCGGCGGCATGACGGCGCACAAGGGCGCGACCGGCCGCGTTCACGTCATCGCCGCCAAGTCGGGCATCGCCGGCATGACGCGCGCGCTGGCGCTCGATCTCGCGCCGCACCGCATCACCGTCAACTGCGTGGTGCCGGGAACCATCGAGACGGTGCGCGGCCTGCCCGGCGCGCCGGCCCGGCCGAAAGACCGGCGCGGCCTGCCGCCGATCGGACGCCGCGGCGAGCCCGAGGAAATCGCCGCGGTGGTACGCATGCTGTGCGGTCCGGACGCGCTCTACATCACCGGCCAGACCATCCACGTGAACGGCGGCGGGTTCATGCCCTGAGCGGAGGGCTGCGGGTCAGGAGCCGCGCGACTACTCTCGCGCTGTAGGTCCGCAGGCGAGGATCGCGGCGAGCACGAGGATCGCTTTCAGGAACAACCAGAATTTTTCATGCGCCCTCCCGCGCTTCCCCGTTCTGAATCTTGACGATCGTGTCGACGTCCTCGGCAACGTAGAGCGAATGCATGCGCACGATAAGCAGGCCGAAAAGGGGGTCCTGACAGTAGAGCCGGATGACTTCGTCCCGGTGGATGCTGTAGACCACCGCTGCCCGGGTGCACAGGGCGCTCGCCGATCTCGTCCCGACAGCGGCGAAGATTCCGACTTCTCCGAACAGATCTCCCTCCTGCAGCTTCTTCTTCAGCTCGGGGATGACAATGTGCCCCTCGTGCAGGAAATAGATCTTTTCCGCGACGTCGCCTTTGCGGAAGATCGTCGTGCCGGCGGCGAACGCCTCCTTCCTCATGTAGGGAATCAGGGACTCCCAGGCCACCTCGCCTATCGAGAGCTGGCGGATCTGTCTGACGAGTTTCTTCATCTGGTACAGGCGAAGGATGTTCAGGGGAAGGAGCGCCAGGTGAAGCGCGAGAATGGGAGCCACCTTTTCGAATATGCCGTAGTGCAGGCCGAGCAGCGCGTAGACGATGAACGCGACGTTGCTGACGATGGCGATCGTGCGCAGCGGGATCATCGTCTTCATGAAAAAAGACCAGAAGACGAGCGCAGATGCCACCCAGGCCGCCCATTCCATGATCATCGTGCCGCCTAGAGACGCCTGAGAAATAGATAGAGCGCTTCCTGCTCGGCCTCGCTCAGCCCCAGGAACCGCTCCCGCACGATCTCGCCCTCTCCGCCGTGCGCGAGCACGGCTTCGCGAAGGGTCGCCGCGCGACCGTCGTGGAGATAGCGGGTCCTCAAGCCCAGCCCGATCAGGGGCGCTGTGCGCCAGTCTCTGCCGGTCGCCTCGCCCTGGACGATCTTGTCGTCGAGCTCCGGGCCCATGTCGTGCAGCAGCAGATCGGAATAGAGCAGCACGCGGCGATCGCCGGCGGGCAGGCTCGCGACGTGGCACTTCTCGCAGCCCGTGGAGTAGAACAGCCGCCCGCCCTCGGTATCGAGCGCGGCGCCGAGCGCGGCGTACTGCTGCGCGGCAGAGGCGGGCGCCGGCGCTGCGAATTTGACCAGGAGATAGGTGAGCGAGCTCGAGAACGCGAGCGCGAGCACCCCGACCGCGACCAGCCGCGCCGCACCGCCCTCCTCCTTGAGACGCGCGATCCGCGTATCCAGCCCCAGGGCGATCATCACCATGAGAAAGAAGAACAGGTCGACCTCCTGGATCCGGGCCTTGACCGGGCCGGGCAGCGAAACCATCGAGTTGAAGAGCATCACACCGACGAAACCCAGGACGAACCAGGGAAAGGGCAGCGTCGCCGCGCTGACCGCGCGCGAGGCGCGGCGCCGCAGAACGATGAGGAGGAAGAGCATCGGAACCAGCATCAGGACCTTGGTGAGCTTCACCAGGGTCGCCGTATATAGCGCGAGCTCCGAGACCGCATGCGCCGCGCCGACCACCTGCGGGACCTCGTAGACGCTCGCCCCAACGAACACGCCGTAGCGCTCGTCGTCGAAGCCCGGGAGATAGCCCTCGATGAGCCCGTAGGGCAGGCCGATCAGCGCAAGCGTACCGAACAGGGTGATGACCGTGACCGCGATCGCCGCCTGCTGGGGACGCGCTCCGGTCACGCCCGCCACCGACAGCACGGCCGAGGCGCCGCAGACCGAGTGCCCCGCGGCGAGAAGCAGCGCGAGCTCGCGATCGAGCGCGAGCAGCTTGTGCGCGGCCCAGTAGACGGCGGCGAACACGATGACGAGCTCGGCACCGGCGATCGCGACCGGCACCGCGCCCAGGTCGCTGAGCAGGCGCGCGGTGATGCGAAAACCGACGAGCACGACCGCGAAGCGAAGGACGAAGCGCTTGGTGAAGTCCAGACCAGGCCGCAAGCGCTCCGGGCACCCGAACGCGTTGCCGACGGCAAGACCCAGCAGCATCGCCACCAGCAGAGGGTTGCGGGCGAGCGGATCTCCCAGACCGCCCGCCAGGGCCGAGGCGAAAAACGCGAGGACCGCCGCGGCAGCCAGGCCCGGCAGCCGCTCGCGCCAGCGCTCGGCGCCCAGCCATTGCACGAGCGGTGCGGTCGCGGCTTTCACCGGGCGGCGCTCCGCTGCGGCAGGCGCAGCGTGCGTAAGTAGGCGACGACCGCCTGCACCAGGCGGCCGTCGTCGTCCACGCCTTGATTCGCGCTGCGAGGATCGAGCGCGACCGAGAGCGGCGTCGTGATGCCGAGCTCGGTCGCAAAGGCCCGGGCGACGATCTCATCCAGGTTCGCCACGTCCGCCTTCCAGCCGTAGCGCGCGATGCGCTGCTCGCCTTTTGCGTCGAGGACGCGGTTGGGGCGTCCGCGGATGCCGTCGCCTTTGCTCACGGCGTTGGCGAGGATCGCCTCGTCCGGAATCCGATCGAGCCCGGCGAGTTCGAACAGCGCGGGCGGCATGCGAAGCGAAGTGACGTTCGCGGCGCGCGGAATGCCGGGGAGCGGGGCGTTGCGCTCGCCCAGCTCGCGCGTGGAGCGGCGGCGCGCGACCGGGCTGTTCGCCTCCTCGAGCGGCTCGACGCGCCCGGTGGCCGGATCGATCCGCGCCACGCGCACGGCGAAATTCGCATCCCATGCGCTCGAGCCTCCCGCGACCGGATCGCTATGGCAAGCGAGGCAAGAGCGCGCATTGAACAGCGGCCCGAGCCCGTCCTTGGGCGAAAATTGCTTCACGAAGGCACGCTTCCCGAGCTTCGCGACATCTGAAGAAGGCGCGGCGGCGCGCGCCTGCTCGCGAAAATAGGGGCCGGTCGCGTCGAACGCCGCCACTTCCAGCACGATGCCCTCGTGGCCGGGAAATTGCGGCAGCTCGCCTTCCAGCGTGAGCCAGATGCGCCGCGTGTCGGCGGACACGGCGATGCCGCGGAGCCGCTCGGCCGCGACGATCCCGAGGCCCTCGGCCCTCACCTGCGCGCGGGCGAGGACGCGGCCTTCCTGGTTCAGCCGCAGAAGCGATCCGTCGCCGCGATTGGCGACGTACAAATCGGAGCCGCCGGCGAGCGTCGTGTGGCTGGAGAAGCGCGGGTTGGCGAGCTCCGGCACGGCCGCGGCGATGTCGATCGGCGCTTTGAGCTCCGGTGCGCTCAGGTAGTCCACTTGCGCCAGCTTGAAATGCCGCGCGTCGTCGCCGAGCGCGAGGACGGCGATGCGATCGCGCGCCCGGTCGGCGACGAAAAGCGTGCGATCCGGAATCCACTTGAACGCCATGCCGATGATCTCGGCCTGGTCGTTCACCGGGGTGACCGTGCCGGGCGGCGCGAGGCCGTCCACGCCGTCCTGCACGTGGACCTGCGCGATGCTGCCGTCGCCGCCCGCCACCGCGAACACGGCGAACCCCGTGGTGTCCGGCGACGGTCCCAGAAAGGCGGTGCCGAGCGCCCCGTGCTCGAGGCCGCCCGCAGTGAGCTGCCCGGTCGCGCGATATCTGAGCCACTTGTCGATCACCCCCGGCGGTTTCGAGCGCGGCGGAACGACAGCCGTCGAAACCCGGTTGGTCGCCGAGCCGGCGAACACGCCGCCCGCCTCGTCGCTGGGCGCGTTGTCGAACGGACGCCCGTCGGGGTCCAGGACGCTGTTCGTCCCGGGGCCGCGCGTTCCGTAAGGGCTGTTCGCGATCCACGGGCGTCCGAAGGCGTTGTTGATCGAGATGTAGCGGGGGTTCGACACGGCGGGCTCGTCGGCCGTGCGCGCGTTCCTGTTGTAGGCGCGGTTAAGGTAGGCCGGATTCTGCGCGGTGAACAATTGGATCGCGGAACCGGCGCCGCCGCGGCTCGCTTCGGCGCGGGCAAGCTCCGCTTGAATCACGAGAGGCTCGGGCGACGACGGATCGATCGACAGGATCGCCCCAGGCGCCTGCCTCGCATTCCCGAGCGGCGCGCCGAAGTTGAACGCGCTCGCGACCAGGATCCGGCCCGGATCGAGAACCCGGCCCGGCCGCGTCTGCAGCAGGAACTCGGGGTTGCCGGGGATCGGGCCGCCGGCGTGAAAGGCCCCGACCTGCCGCACGCCGCCGACGCCGCGAACGCCGACCGCGACGATGCGCGCCTCGAGCACGTAGTTCGGATTCGCCGCCACGACGAGCGTGCCCGGAGCGAAGGCCGCGATCAGAGCGGCGAGCCGGATGCGATTGCGACTGCCGAAAAACCTGCCGTGTGCTCTAGCCTGCTTGTTCATTTGACGCACCCCTCCGATGCGCAGCGACACGCCCTTTTTATTCGGGTGTGCGGGTCCGTGAAGTGATCAAGTTGGCGGTCTGAACGGTTTTGTGGCACATGGCACAGTCATACCGCCAAGTAGTGGTTCCAGCGCCTATGGTCGTTCGCAGTCCGTCCATCCGCAGGGATGGGCTTGCGCGTAGTCGGCCGCCGCCTGGGATTTGGGCGTCGCCGCCTGCCTCTGCGACTCCTTGAGTCCCCACGAGCCGAAGCGGCTGTAGGGCGAGATGCTTTCGAACAGCGCGAACACCTGTCCGCCCGCCGCGAACCAGTCGTCGAGGTGGTCGCGGTACAGGCTTCCCATGCGCGCGTCGCGGTTCCCGGCGAGGAAGAGCTGGTTGTTCGTGTCGTCGCCCTCGGCGCGACCGACGCCGACTAGGTGCTGCCCGCCCTCGTAGGCGATGAGCGGAACGCCGAAGTCTCGCGCGGCGCTCGCCGACTCGTTGATGAAACCGCGCGCCTGGGTGCGGGCGGTGCCGTTCAACTCCGCGAACAGCGCCGCCAGCCCGCCGTCGGCGTTCGCGGTCCATTGCGTGACCTGCGCTTCCATGGCTTCGGTGCCGATATAGCCGCCGAAGTACGGGGCGACCGCGAGCGCCATGTCGCGCGAGCAATCGGCGTTGCCCTCGGCCACCCACAAGGGGCAGCCGAGCGCCTGCCGGCTGACGAAGCTGTTCGCCGCCTGGCTCCCCATCACGCAGCGCACCCGCGCGCCCTGTGCGCCCTGTGCGCCCCATTCCTCCTTCCAGATGTCGCAGATCTGGCGCGTGCGCATGCCGTGCCAGTTGAGCCGACGGACGAAAGCGTCGGCCTGGTTCGGCCAGCGGGCGTTCGCCTGCTGCTCGACGTAGGCGGCGTCGATGCTGAACGGAAACGCGTCGTTCCAGACCTCGTTGCCGTGCTCGAGATAGACCTGCAGATTGGATGCCAGGCTGTCGCGCACCAGCCGCGCCGCCTGGCGCACGTAGTCGTCGTCCACGCGCACCGGCATGTCGATCCAGATATCGGCGGCGAGCGCGTTGCCGAGCATCGCCGTCGCCTCCAGCGGAATCCCGCGCGGCCCCGCCCAGGTGGCGTCGCTCAGCTGCGGCCGGTCGTCCCAGCGCGCGAGCAGGTTCGCGTTGGTGCGCAGCATCTCCATGAAGCGGACAAGCCGGAAGCCGCGCAGGTTGGCGAGGAACGCGGGATGGAAACGCTGAGTACCGTAGACCTGCTCCAGCGGCACGCAAGCCGCCGTGCCGCCTGGGCTGACCGTGCAGGCGCGTGGGTCGGCGCAATACGAGAACGCATCGCCGTTGCACAGGTAGCCGGGGAGGATGACGCGGATGTTGCGCACGTAGTTGCCCGGGTTGGTGGCGCGCAGCCGCAGCAGGATCCCGCCGTCGGAGGGCGTGGCTACGCGCACCACGTGGCGCCCCGGCTGGGAGAGCGCATCGACGCGCTGCGCGTCGAAGTCGTATTCGAGCGTCCCTTCGCCCTCGTACAAGACGACGTAGTCGCCCGCCGGGTAGGTCCCGTTGGTGTCGCGAAAGATCAGCTTCTCGAGATAGCGGTAGCGCACCACCGGATCGTTCGCCGCCGGCAGCGCGGTGACGTTGCCTTGCGCGTCGCGCGGGATCGAGGCCTGCTCGCCGGTGTCGAAGGGACAGCCGTTGCACTGCGTGAGCCAGTCGTTGGTGGTCTTGAACGCGTCGATCAGCGGCCACTCGGTCGAAAAGTACGCGAGCCGCGCGACATTGGCGCCCAGGGGCGAGCTGCGATTCGCCTCGGCCCCCGGCACCGGGCCGGGCGTGGGCGCCGGGGAGGGGGCGGGACCCGGGCTCGAATTGGAATCCGAGCTCGTGCGGACCTCGCTGCAACCGGCGAACGCAAGCAAGAGAAAGATCGGGCCTAACCGTGCGCAGATCGAGATCGGCGATTTCATCCGGTTTTCTCTCGAGAGCCGGTCACTGGATCGTCAATGTAAATCGGGTCGAGAACGCCTGGCCCTGAGACGTGGTCCCGCGCACTTCGAGCCCATGGCTTCCCACCGGGCACGACACGCCGTTAAGGGATCCGCTAACCTGTATACCTAGGGTCGTGGACAGCGTCAGGGGACTGAGAAAGGCCGAACCGAAAGACTCGCTCGCGCAGCGCAAACCCGAGCCGTCCGGGTAGACGATCGCTTCGATACCGACGATCGACAGGTTGAGCGGCGCGGACCACGCGGCCGGGAACGTGCCCGTGACGGTCGCTCCTCCGGTCCCGGAGCGCGCGACCGTTATGACGTTCGGCGCGACGGAGAGGGTGGGAACGGCCGGCGGCGGCGGCTGAACGCCGCTTGAAGAGAACTGGACCGAGCCGTTCAGCTGCGCCGAGTCGTTGGCGCCTGCCAGCAAAAACACATCGGTGAGGTTGATATCGCCGGTACCGTCCGGGCGTAGCGTCACCGACGCACCGCGGCACGGATTGGTCGTGCCCGGAGTGCAATAGACGACGATGGAATTGTCCCAGCGATAGACGATGTCGAGATTGCGCCCGCTGTCACGGTCGAACACGAATTGCACCGTCGCCGGACCGCCCGCTGCTGTCCTGCCGATAACCGTGACGCGAGTCCTCGTCACGCCGCCCACGACGAACGCGTCGACCGTGACGGCGCCGACCGCGATCACACCCTGCCCCGATGCCGGCGTAGCCGAGGTCGCCTCGATCGTTCCGCTGCCACCGCCTGCGGGCGGCACGATCACCTGCAGCGCGTAGGTCGTTTCCGCCGTGTTCGGTGTCGGGGTGGCATCGTCGGTCACGCGCAGTCGCACGGTGTAGACCCCGGGCAGCGCGTAGCTCCGCGCAGCGGTAGCGCCGGTCGCGTCGAACGTCCCGTCGCCGTCCAGATCCCATTCGTACTGCACGATTCGACGGCGTGCATCGGGATGGAAGCTGGTCGAGACGAAGCTGACCGGCTGGTTTGTGAGCGCGCCCGTTGGCGTCGTATCGAACAATGCCACTGGACCGGGGCGCAGCGCGATGGTGATCGTACGCGTCGTTTCCGCGAAGCTGCCGGCATCATCGGTCACGCGCAGGCGCACGGTGTAGACGCCGGTCGCGGCGTAGCGATGCTGGCGCACGGTGTCGGCGCTCGTCACGACGGGCGTACCGTCGCCGAAGTCCCACGCGAGCTGCACGATGCTGCGGGAGGGATCCGGATGCACACTGGTCGACACGAACCCGACGAACTCATCGACGATATAGCTCGACGGGCCGGTGAAGGACGCGACCGGGCGCGCGCCCAGAGTGATTCGTATCCATTGCGGATAGACGCCCGTGCAGCCGTCTGCGCCGCTCACCTTGAGGAGCGGTAAAAAATCGCCGGCTTGCGTCGGGATCCCGCTGATCTCGCCGGTAGCCGCGTCGAAGCTGAGACCGGGCGCCGGGGGTGTCGGGTCATAGGTCCCGGGTGGGCTGTACCTCAGCAAACTCACGGTGTAGGGCGGCGTACCGCTGAAGATGATCAAGCGCCCGTGATAGGGCTCGCCGGTTTGTCCTATCGGTGTGACCTCGAAAACCGAGGGACACCAGTTGAAGCCGGGCGCCGGCTGCTCTCCATCCCTGAAAGGGACGCGGAAAAAAAGAGATGCTCGTCCCTTGTGGAGCGAATCGATTCCGCGAATCTCCTCCTCGAGGGTTCCCGGCGGCGGCGGGGCGAAGGCGACCAGCTCTTCCAGTGCGTTGAGGTAGCTCGCGATCATGCTCGGGCTGAAACTGGCAAGCGAGAGGTCGCCGGGAGGAGCGGTCTGCTCGATCAACCATCGCATCCCGGCTTCGGTCGCCGGATCGAGCCGCACGGAGTCTTGCACCAGCGAAACGGAGAGCGTATTGGGCGTGCCGACGCGCACCGGCCCGGCCAAGTGGGAGACCTGCGCGATCAGCCACGTCACTCGCGCCGTACCCGGCGGCAGGTTAATGCTGAAGGCACCGGAGCCATCGGTGGTCGTGGTCGCGATCGTCGGCCCGACCGGATTGCCGGCGTCGTCGATGTGAAACACGTAGACGTTGGCATTGGCCACCGCCGACCATCCGGCCACCTGCGCGCGCGCTTCGGCGATGAAGAACGCTGCGAGCATGCGCAAGGGGCCGAACCCGGTCGCGCGCGCCAGTTGTCCGCCCGGCGCGCTCGCGATGCCGCTCACGACGACGGGCGCGGCAGGAGCGTCGCCACCGCCTCCGCCGCTGCAAGCTCCCACGCAGAGCAGCATCAACAGCAAGCCCGCGTGCAAGAACAGTCTATGTCTCATGATCAAGCCCTCGATGAAATGGGACCTACATCACCTCGAGACCGTCGCGCCCGCCGGCGCAACGACCGTAAACGTGAGAACGTTGGACGTACCGCCCCCGGGAGCGGGGTTGAACACCCGTACTTGCGCCGTTCCGGCGGAGGCGACATCCGCCGCCGGGATGACTGCGGTCAATCGATTCGGCGAAACCGCGGTGTTAACCTCGTTCGAGGAAGTGCACCCGGCGCTGTTGCACGCCCGCACCACGTAGCGAGCGTTCGCCCAGTCGTGGCGATGCGCCGCGATGGCGAGTGTCGTTCCGGTCGTCGTGAGATTCCCGCCGGCCTGCGTGAAGCCGGAAACGCCGTCCGGGTTCTGCAGGAGCTGGTAATGGCTCGTATCCTCCGCCGCGGTCCAATTGAACTTGAGCTGTTTGATGCCGAAGCCGAGCGACAGCGCCGGCGCCGACGGTGTCGGGATGCTTGGTGTCGCAGACTCATCGTTCTTGTTTTCGCTGCAGGCCGACAACATCAGCGACGTCGCAATCCAAAATATCAAACTGGAGGACCGGCTTGTCGGAGTCATAACGTTCGTTCTCCTGTCCACGAGCAGGTTCAGTAGAGATACACGGCGCCCGCAGACGGCGCGGAGTTGTCGGCCTGAGCCTGGGTGCCCGGAGCAGCGCCGGTCGCGGCACTGGCTTCGTAAGGAGCGCCTATCGCCAGCGTGTCGCCGTCGGCGCTCAGCGCGACGGCGTGACCGAATTCATCGGCAACCCCGGTGTTCGACGCCTTGACGTACCGCCCTATCCAGTCGGCGCCCGAGCTTCCCGAGCGGGTGAAGACGTAGACGGCGCCGGAATTCAGGCGGCAGTTGGCTGCGGCACCGCTGCAGTCATCGATCCGGTTCCCCTCTACGCCGCGGGCGCCGCTGTCTTCGCCCGTCGCCCCGACGGCGAGGGTGTTGCCGTCGCCGCTCAGAGCGGCGGAATAGCCGAAATGATCTCCAACCTTGCCGTTCGAAGCATTGAGGCGGGCCCGATGCGACCAGTCGGCGCCGCTGCGCGTGTAAACATGGACGGCGCCGGATCGCCAAGCGGTGTTGAACACGTCTCCCTCGCCGGTGGCGGTCACGGCCAAAGTGTTGCCGTCGCTGCTAAGCGCAACGGCATCGCCAAAGAAATCGTCGCGACGCGTGTCCGAGGCTTTGATGAACGCCTGCTTGGTCCAAACGCTTCCCGAGCGGACGAAGACGTAGACGGCGCCCGATCGCGGCAGGCAACTGCTTGGAGCGGGACAAGCTAGCGCTTCATTGCCGTTCACGCCGGACGAGGCGCTGTTTTCCCCGGTCGCGCCGATCGCGAGAGTGTTGCCGTCGGAGTCGAGTGCAACCGACGTACCGAACAAATCTTGACCTTCGGTATTCGAGGCTTTGATATACGCTCGTTGCGCCCAGACGTCATTCGCTTGAGTGAACACGTAGACCGCTCCCGATTGAGACCGACAATTGACGCCGGGGCTGCGGCAATCATCGATCTCGTTGCCGCCGACGCCGCGCGCGGCGCTGTCTTCCCCGATCGCCCCGACCGCGAGCGTGCTACCGTCGCCGCTCAAGGCCACGGAATCGCCGAACTCGTCGCCAGCGTCGGTGTTCGAGGCCTTCACATAGGCCTGCTGTGTCCAGGTGTTCCCCGAGCGAGTGAAAACGTAGGCGGCACCCGACCCCGATGCGCAGTTGATCTCGCTTCCAAGCCGGCAGTCATGGACCTGATCGCCATTGACGCCGGTCGCGGCGCTGCCTTCCGTGGGAGCGCCCACAGCGAGTGTGTTGCCGTCGGCGCTGAGGGCGATCGACTTGCCGAACCAAAAACCCACTCGCGTGTTCGGGGTTTCGCCGAGCTGAAAATTCGAAGGCTTGAGATAGGCCTGTTGCGCCCACGTGTCTCCCGAGCGTATGAACACGTAAACCGCGCCGGATTGATGCGCACAGTTGATTCGATCGGCCGGAACGACCGGACGACAGTCATAGGCCTCGTTACCGCCGACACCGGTCGCGGCACCTCCCTCATCCAGGGCCGAGACGGCAAGCGTGCTACCGTCGGCGCTCAAGGCAACCGACCAGCCGAATTTGGCGGCCAGCTGCGTATTCGATGCCTTGAAGTACCCGATCGCCTGCAATGCGCACGTCGCGGTCCGGTCCGAGCCGTTCCAGAGGATCGTCGATGAAGCGCAGTCGAGGTTCTCGCCGACGACTGTAAGCGTGAGATCGCCCGGGCCGGCCGTCACCGAACCGGGAATCAAATCGGTGACGGCGGGAACCGGGTTCGCCACCATGTTTGTCACGGTCAGCGTGGCGGGCGTCGAGACGCCTCCTCCGGGCGCGCTGTTGAATACAGTGATGTCCGCGGAACCGGTGGTGGCGACGTCCGCAGCCGGAATAGCCGCGCCCAATTCACCCGACGAGACGAATGTCGTGGAGCGGTCCGATCCGTTCCAGCGGATCGTCGAGATACCGTTCACAAAGTCCGAACCATTGACCGTCAGCGTGAAATCCGTGGAACCCGCTGTGACCAAGGACGGGGCCAGGGTGACGATCCTCGGGACCGGATTCACCGGGCCGGGGTTCGCCGACGTCGGGGTGAGCAGAAAGGCGCGGGCCTGGTTTCCCGGACGATAACCCCAGCCGACGATCTGCCCCTGGTCGTTGATGGCGAGCGCACGCACGAGCGAATTCCATCCCGCCGCCGCGACCTCGGGCAGCGTGCTCAGATCGGTTGTGACCCCGTTTTCGTAGAGAAAGGCGCGCTCGCCGACGCCGTTGATCGTTCCGTACCCGACCACCTGGCCGCTGGCGTTGATGCCGAAGGCCTCGCTGCCCGTGCCCACCAACAGGCCCAGGTCCTGCATCGTCCCGCTCGTATACAGGAATGCGTGCTGGAAGATGAACCCGGCGCTGGTCTCGCTCCACCCCACCACCTGGCCGCTTGCGTTGATGCCGTAGGCCTCGCTCACGGCGCCCGCGGTTCCGGCCAGCGTCCCCAGGTTCTGCATGGTCCCGTTGGCGTGGAGATAGGCGCGATAGACCGAAGCATTCATGAAACTCCAGCCCGCAACTTGGCCGCTCGCGTTAAGCGCCGTGGCCTGGCTGCCGGCCGAACCGAGCGTGCCCAAATCGGAAATCGTCCACGTTGCCGCGAAGACCTGGGTCGCGGCGGCCAGGAGTGCCGCCGCGAGAAATGCGGTGAACCGGAGGGGAGACGCGGAAAATGTTGTCGCCATGCATTCCTCAACCGAGCGTGGTCAGGCGCTCCTTATATTCGGATGCGCCGGATCGTGAAGTGATCCAGTTGGCGGTTTGAAAAATTTTGCGGCGCATGCCACAGGCGCAAAGCCAAGTAGTTCGCGGAATTGCGCTTCGAGCCTCCGGCGGAGACGTCCAGGCCCGCGTTCGCAAAGGCCCGCTCATTTGCCGGAGCCGCCGAGCGCGCCGTGAATCACGATATTTTTTCCGTCGACCGTGACGAGTCCCTGGCGCGCCAGATCGCGCAGCACGCGGCTCGACATTTCGCGCGAGCAGCTGACCAGGCGGCCGAGCTCTTCGCGAGACACCCGCACCAGCATCCCATCCGGATGCTCGACGGCCTCGCTGCCGCGCGCCAGATCGAGCAATACGCGCGCGATTCGTCCGGTCACGTCGAGAAACGCTAGGCTCCCCAGGTTCTCGCTGGCGTAGCGCAGGCGACGGGCAATTTGATGGGTGATCTGCATCAGCAGCGCCGGCATTTCCGCGACCAGGCGCCGGAACTTGACGTAGTCGACCGCCGCCACTTCGCACTTGGTGCGCGCGCGCACCCACGCGCTGCGTCCTTGCGTGGCGTCGAACAGACCCAGCTCTCCGAAGAACTCGCCCGGACCGAGGTAGGACAGGATGAATTCCTGGCCGTCTTCGCCGTCCACCAGGACGGTGACCGATCCCGTCAGAATGAAATAGAGCAGGGTGGGGGTTTCGCCCGCCTGCACGATGAAACCGTTGCGCGGATATTCCTTGCGCGCGGCGTGCTCGAGCATCTTGGCGATTTCGGGTGTGACCTGGATGGGCAAGTCCGACGCGGTGGCTGTCACGTGCGATTAGCAGCACTTGTGGGGGCTTCGTCGCCGATACGAAGTGACATGGATTACCTCCGGATCGAGGAGGATATTCCAGCGCACGTGCGCGACCTATCCGTTTCCCGCCGGGCTATCCGGATTGCGCAGGTTCCTTTAGTTGAACAGTGAGCGCAGCGCTTCCGTGGCCCATCGAGCGCGCGAACCCCGGCCACCGCGGCCGCTACTAAAGACGGGAAGACCTCCGAAAAGCGCCTATCCGGAAATCGCATGTATCTAAGCCTCGTCGAACGAGGCCGCAGGCCGGGTGGTATTCTGAGACAAATGCGTCCATTTCTGGAACGCGTGCCCCTTCTGCACAGCCGCGATCTCGAGGCGACCCGCGCTTTCTACGCGGTGAAGGGCACGGACTTTCAACCGATCCGCGCGACCAAGGGAGCCGCGCTTCCCTATGTGCGGGTAAACGGTTTGTACCTGCCGAATCTTTGGTTCGGGTACGTCGAATGCAGGGGGGCCGGCGCCGCCCTGCGCCTTTCTCCGCACTCCAGCTCTTTTCGCGCTGTCGACCGGGGGAAGATGGGAGGAGGGCTTACCAATCGCCAAACGCCGGGCGACTACTACCTCCACGTCCCGCTGCAGGGAAGGATCGAGGCCGAAATCGCAGGACAGATCATCGACTGCAGCCCGACCCGGGGCGTCGCGATCTCACCTGGAGTGGAACAGATCGTGCGGTCGCAGCCCGACACCACAAGGTTGAGTGTCTCGATCCGGGGCGACGAGTTGAACCAGCAGCTTGCGGCCCTGTTGGGAGACAGGCCTGCGACGCCTCTGCGTTTCGATCCTGCCGTGCGCCTGGAGGAACCGCAGGGCCGCAGCCTGGCCGGAATGTTGCGCTGGACTGCGCTCGACTTCGATCTCGACGACGGCACCCTCGCGAATCCGCTGATCGCCAGCCAGTTCGAGCACTTCGTCATGAGCTGGCTGCTGCTCACGCAGCCGAGCAATTACAGCGACGCGATTCGCCGCAGGGGTCCGGCGATCGCGCCGCGCGACATTCGGCGGGCTGTGGACTTCATCCACGCGAACCTGGCGGAGCCGATCACGCTGACCGACCTAGTGGGCGCGTCCGGGGTCGCCGGCCGGACCCTTCTGGCGCACTTCCGCGGCGCCCACAGCGTATCGCCGATGCGCTACGTCAGGAACCTGCGCATGCAGCGGGTGCGAGAGGAGCTCGCTGCCGGATCCCCGCTGCAGGTCAGAACCGTGGCGCTGTCCTGGGGGTTCGGGCATGCCGGCCGTTTTTCGATCGAATACCGCACTCGCTTCGGCGAGAGCCCGTCCGTCACGCTGCTAAAGAGCCGCGCGCGGCGGCGAGGCGTTTAGTCGAAATTCACTACCTGGAGCGAGCTTTGCGAGCGGCACGTTGTTCGCGCCCCTCTCCTGTGCCTCACACGGCCAGGATCGGACCCAGCGCAACGCAAACCTCAGGGACGCGAAGCCGGCGACCGGCGCGGGCTCGCCGGCGGCCTATCGTCGGTTGCAAGCGCCCGACCCCGGGCTCAGCTGCTGGACGCTCACTTGCATGTCGCCGTTCGCAAACGATCCCTTGAGCAGGTTGTGGTCGCCGAACTGATTGCCGAAGTCGGCGTAGAACGTGTCGCCCACGCGCCGATAGATCCCGTAGCCGCGGGTGATGATGGCCTGATCCGGTACGCCGAACGGCGTCGGCGTGACGTCGCGCTGCCGGAAAATGGAACCGCGTACCGGGAAACTGAACGGGATTGCGCTGTGCACGAACTCGAAGGCGTTTTCCTCGTAGCTCGCCGGGCCGACATTGATCGCCGGGCAGCCGTAGGACTTGAACGTGTCGGCGGCCGGAGCGTTGTAGCCGTGCCCTTGCGCGGCGCAATACATGGCGGGCGTCGTGAACTCGCCGACCATGCCCATGTGGGCGACGATTTGCGTGCTGGTTTCGTCGAGCGGCAGGATCGGGTTGTTCGGCGACAGCATCCGGATCGCGCCGTTGGCGTAGGTATACGTCCCGGAGAAGCTCACGTCCTGTCCGGTGTCCAGGGTGATGTAGACGTTGAAGGTCTGGTTCGAATCGAAGTCGAAGTAGTAGGTGAGCTGCGAGTTGGATCGGCCGCAGATGAAGGTCACGTCGAACGGCTGGTTGGGTGTGAACGGGAAGAGCTGGTTTATCTCGGCTTGCAGGGCTTGGGCATTGCCGCCTGCGACGCCGGCGTCACCCCCGCCCCCGCCGCACCCTCCCACGCCCAGCGCGGCCGCGAGCAAGCCCGCGAACGCAAACAGTCGTAGTCTCATGATCGCCTCCTCGATGTCCGATGCACGCCTCGACTCTAGGCCGATCGGTCACGGGTCGCGCTGTCGCACATCGCATTTAGAAAGTGGAATATTGACTTCGTAGGGCCCGGCCGCCAGGAACCTGCGCAGCATTGCGCACGGCGTTTGTGCCGCATTCACTTCCGGTAGTCAGCGCCTCTCGGCGAGCAGCCTGCCGAAGCCCGCGAGCGGCGCGGTCTCGCCGGCGGCGCGCAGCGCGTTCCACATCATCGCCGCCGCGGCCGAGACCACGGGCTTTTTGAGGTCGCGCTCCATCGCTTCCAGCGTCGCGACGGTCGGCATCCCGAGGCCGCTCAGGAACACCGCTTGCGCCGCGGGGACGTCGATCC
>Ga0137409_10003867_pt1 | contig 15829 bp, 10 predicted proteins | sample CZODoug1_16funga_FD_122059 | JGI IMG/M metagenome (GOLD analysis project Ga0137409, IMG submission 122059) | Vadose zone soil fungal communities from Angelo Coast Range Reserve, California, USA - CZODoug1_16fungal (Hybrid Assembly) | ecosystem: Environmental > Terrestrial > Soil > Vadose zone... | reverse complement strand
GAGGCCATCGGCGCCACTCCGGTCGGCAAGAAGGTCCAGCAGGCCTGGCTCGATCTCGAGGTCATCCAGTGCGGCTACTGCCAGTCCGGCCAGATCATGGCCGCGGCTGCGCTGCTCGCGAAGATACCGGCGCCGACGGATACCGACATCGATCAGGCGATGTCGGGCAACATTTGCCGCTGCGGCACCTATCCGCGCATCCGCGAGGCCATCAAGCTCGCGGCGCAGACGCCGTCCACCGACAAGAGGGGAGCCTGACCATGGCCCGCGTATCCCGTCGGCAGATCCTGACCGCGGGCGCCGCCACCGGCGGCGGACTGCTGTTGGGGTGGCATCTCGACGCGCAGGCGCGCGTCCTGGGAGCGGCAGCGAAGGCGACGCCGTCGGTCTTCGCGCCCAACGCGTTCATTCGCATCGGCACCGACGGCCGGATCACGCTCATCATGTCGCAGGTCGAGATGGGCCAGGGCACGTACACGTCGATGCCCATGCTCTTGGCGGAGGAGCTCGAGGTGGGACTGGACCAGGTCCGGCTCGAGCACGCTCCCCCCGACGACAAGCTCTACGCCAATCCGCTCTTCGGCGATCAGGAAACGGGCGCCTCGACCTCCGTGCGGGTGTTCTACGAGCCGCTGCGCCGCGCCGGGGCGACGGCGCGCACCATGCTCGTGGCCGCGGCAGCAGCGACGTGGAAGGTGGACCCGGCGTCGTGCCAGGCGCAGAAGGGCGTAGTGACGCATTCGCCGACGGGCCGGACGCTCACCTACGGAGCGCTGGCCGACAAAGCGGCCAAATTGCCGGTGCCCGCACAGGTCAGCCTCAAGGATCCGAAGGACTTCAAGTTGATCGGGACGTCCGCCAAGCGGCTCGACACACCGGCGAAGGTGAATGGGACCGCGCAGTACGGCATCGACGTGCGGCTGCCCGGGATGAAGATCGCCACCGTTGCCGCGAGTCCGGTGGTCGGCGGCAAGGTGGCCAGCCTCGACGACAGCAAGGCGAAGGCGATCAAGGGCGTGCGCCAGATCGTCCGCCTGGATGATGTGGTCGCCGTCGTGGCCGACCACATGTGGGCGGCGAAACAGGGACTGGCGGCGCTCGACATCCGCTGGGATGACGGGCCGAATGCGACCGTTAGCATTGCCGACGTCGTTCAGGGCCTCGCGGCAGCCACGCAGTCGCCAGGGGTGGTCGCGCGGAAGGAGGGCGATGCCGCCGCAGCGCTCGCGAATGCGCCGACGAAGATGGAGGCGGTGTACCAGGTCCCCTTCCTCGCGCACGCGGCGATGGAGCCCATCAACTGCACGGTGCATGTCCGGCCCGACCGCTGCGAAGTATGGACCGGCTCGCAAGTCCTGAGCCGCGCCCAGGCGACGGCCGCCAAAGTCACCGGCCTGCCGCTCGACAAGGTCGTGGTGCACAACCACTACCTGGGCGGCGGATTCGGCCGGCGCCTCGAGCACGACTACGTCACGCAGGCCGTGCGCATCGCCAAGCACGTCGACGGGCCCGTAAAGGTGGTCTGGACCCGCGAGGAAGACATCCAGCACGACGTGTTTCGCCCGTACTACTACGACCGGCTGGCGGCAGGGGTGGATGCGCGCGGCCAGCCGATCGCGTGGATGCACCGGCTCGCCGGTCCGGCGATCCTTGCGCGCTACTTGCCGGCCGCGTTCAGGGACGGGATCGACCCTGATGGGTTGGACGGGGCGGTGCACCTGCTCTACGACATCCCCGCGGTCCAGGTCGAGTTCGTCCGCCACGAGGAGCCGGTGCTCAACACCGGCTTCTGGCGGGGCGTCGGAGTCACGCACAACACGTTCGTCATCGAGAGCTTCATCGACGAGCTCGCCGCTGCCGCCAAGCAGGATCCCGTAGCCTATCGGCGTTCGCTGCTCGGCAAGTCGCCACGGGCCAGGGCGGTGCTGGATGTCGCGGCACAGGCAGCCGGTTGGGGCGGGCCGTTGCCTGCCGGCCGCGGTCGAGGCGTGTCGCTCCTGTACAGCGGTTGGGGAAGCTATCTGGCCCAGGTCGCCGAAGTCGCAGTGTCGAAGTCGGGCGAAGTGCGCGTGCACCGGATCGTTTGCGCGGTCGACTGCGGCACCGTCGTGAACCCGGACACCGTGAAGGCCCAGATCGAAGGGGGAATCATCTTCGGAATCAGCGGCGCCCTGTACGGCGAGGTGACGCTCAAGAACGGCCGTGTTCAGCAGTCGAACTTCAACGACGTTCGCGTGCTGCGCATCAACGAGACGCCGGCCATCGAAGTGCACCTGGTGCGGAACCTCGAGGCGCCGGGCGGGATCGGCGAGCCGGGCACGGCGGTCACGGCACCCGCGGTGGCCAACGCGGTCTTCGCCGCGACCGGCAAGCGAATCCGGACGCTGCCGCTCGAGCGCCACCTGCGCTCGGCTTGAGGAGAACGATCATGCGTGCCTTCGCGGCGCTCTTCGTAGTCATCCTGGCGATCATCGCCTACAGCCGCGTCGAAGCGGCCGAGGCGGCCGATCCCGCGCCGTTCGACCCGATCGCGAGCGTCGTCATGCATCCGAGATGCATGAACTGCCATCAGGACGAGTCTCCAAGGCAAACGGACGCCGCCATCCTTCATCGACCGCTGGTCGTCCGCGGAAAGGACGGCCATGGCGCGCCCACGCAGCCGTGCCAGACGTGCCACCAGGCGACGAACACCGCCGATGGCTTCGTGCCAGGCGTAGCGACCTGGGAGCTGGCACCCTTGTCCATGTTGTGGGAAGGCCGGACCAAGCAGCAGATCTGCGAGCAGATGAAGGACCCGGCGCGGAACGGCGGCCGTCGCTCCGGGGAGGAGGTCATCGAGCACATGAAGGTGGATCCGCTCGTCCTCTGGGCCTGGAGCCCCGGCGCCGGCCGCACCACTCCACCGCTCTCCCACGAGAAGTTTGTGGAAGCGCTGGAAGCCTGGGTCAGCGCAGGCATGCCGTGCCCGCAGGGTGGCTGAGCCACCACGTGAACCCTACGGAGAAGGCTGGAGCTGAGCGCGCTGGGCAGGTTCCGCGTATTCGACGGCGGCCCCCAGGTTCAAAAAGGGCAGCTCCAGCCAACGCCGGGAGATTACCGCCAGCACGACAAGAGCGCAGGTCGAGACCGCGAGGCGCAGCGGCAACTGCGGGATGGGGATGAGCCGGACAATGATGAGGTGGAAGAGGTACAGGAAGTAGGAGTGCTTCCCCGCCCAGCGCAAGGGCGGCCATCGTACGAGGCGGGCAGCCGTAGCTTCGGGCGAGAGCAGCACCGAGACCAGGGCGACGGTGAACGTCGCCGCGATGAGCGAAAGCCCGAACGCGAGCACCAGGTTCGCGCCTCCCCGCACGAGCGCGAGCTGGCTCAGGGCAGCAACCCCCAGCAGTCCGGCACCCGCCGCCCAGCCCAAGGCCCGGCGGTGCTTGAGCATGAGCGCGGCAGCCCGGGCGTCCCGGACCAGCATGGCGGCGAGCACTCCCCAGAACGGCGCGTCGAGCCGGCAGGGTGTGAAGTCCCAGGGACTTCGCCAACCGGTGGCCAAGCAGAGGCAACGCAGAAGCGGCGGGACGAGCAGCATCACCGCCGCGAACGACCCGAAGCGGCGTCTGAACACCCAGAGCAGGAGGACGGGCAGACCGAGGTAGAACTGTTGCTCGATGGCCAACGACCAGCACGGACCGAGCGCGAACGCAACTCGCGCTCCAGCCGCGCTCCACAGGTTCTGCAGGAAGGCCAGATAGACCGCGAGCGGCACCTCGCCCTCAGCGATCTGCGGAGCACCTCCGATCGGAAGGCTCGCCACGAGGAGAAGCACCAGGTAGGCAGGGAGGATCCGACATGCCCGGCGCGTGTAGAAGACGCGGAGCAAGTTTGGCGCGTCGCGGTGGTCGAGCAGGATGCCTGCGATCAGGAAACCGGAGAGCACGAAGAACAGGTCGACGCCGCACCAGGACGCATCGAGGAGGGCGTAGAGGCGCGGAGCCCGGTTTTGCAACATCTGGCCCGCTGGCCAGACGACCGAATGCCGGAGCAGGATCAACAGGATCGCGATTCCGCGGACGCCGTCGAGCTCCGCTAGACGTCTGCCCTGCGTCAGGAGTGCGACGCGGCTCTCTCCGGCCACCGAAACACTGTACGTACGCCGCGCCTGGCGGCAAGATTCCTGACCGACTACGTCTTGAACTGGGACTTGTCGATTCCGAGAGCAGAAATCTTGGAATCCAAGGTCTGCCTGGGAATCCCGAGCTTCGCCGCGGCCCCGAACGGACCTGCGACGCGGCCCTTCGACACCCGCAGTGCAGCTTCGATCATCTCTCGTTGCCGGTCGGCCAGGGTGCCGTTCAAGGATTCCGCGGCGATGGGCGATCGCGGTGGGTCATGCTTGAACCAGGTCTCATCTACCGAGAGCGTATCGCCGTCGCAAAGGATGACGGCCCTCTCGACCACGTTCTGCAGCTCGCGAACATTGCCCGGCCAACTGTAGCCCTTGAACAGATCGAGCGTCGTTTTCGCGATGCGCTTGATCTTCTTTCCCGCGCTCTTTGCGGAACGTTGCACCAGGTATTCGACCAGCAGGGGAATGTCATCGGCTCGTTCGCGCAACGACGGTACGGCGATGGGGAACACGTTCAGCCGGTAGAAAAGATCCTCGCGGAAGCTGCCGCGCGCCACTGCAGCCTTCAGGTCGCGGTTGGTGGCCGCCAACACACGCACGTCCACGGGGATCGGCTGGCTGCTCCCCACTCTCTCGAACTCCCTTTCTTGTAGCACCCGCAACAGCGCGATCTGTGTCTCGGCGGGCAATTCGCCCACTTCATCGAGAAAGAGCGTGCCACCGTCCGCTGACTCAAATCGTCCGATCCGCCTCTGGAGGGCCCCGGTGAAAGCGCCCTTCTCGTGTCCGAACAATTCGGAAGCGATCAGCGCCTGTGGGATCGCCGCGGAATTCACGCGGACGAAAGCTCGCGCCGCCCGTTTCGACTTGGCATGAATGGCACGAGCGACCAGCTCTTTCCCGGTGCCGGTTTCGCCGGCGATCAGGACCGTGGAGTCGGTCGGCGCCACCTTCGCAATCTGCGACAATACCGCCCGCAGGGGGTCGGATGACCCGACGATCTCCTCGAACATGGATGAACGGTCGATCTCGTCGCGAAGAGCGAGGTTCTCCTTTCGAATCCGCTCTTCCTCTTTCTTGCGCTCCTCGATGTCGGTCCCGGTGGCGTACCAACGGATGACGCGGCCCTGTTCGTCCCGGAACGGGTTGTAGCGGATGAGGAACCAGCGATACTTGCCATCGTGGCGGCGCGCTCGCAGCTCCAGCTCGAAGGGGACTTCTCCCGACAATGCCAGTTGGCGTTCGGCGGCTAGCCGCTCCAGATCGTCGGGGTGGAAGACCCTCTGGCGAAAGTCGGCGGAGGCGACGTCTTCGAGGCCGAGACCGGTGTATTCGAGCGTCCCTCGATTGGCATAGAGCGTGCGCCCGTCGGGCGCGAGCACGTTGATGGCTTGCGGTATCACGTCCGTGATCCGGCGCAGCTCCTCTTCTGATTTTCTCAACGCTTCCTGGGATCGTTGACGTCCGATCGCGATCTGGGCGATGTGCCCTGCGCCTTCGATCAGCTCGAGCTCGGCATCGGTGGGCGTCCGCGGCTCCCTGGCGTAGAGAGCGAAGGCGCCAAGCACCTCGCCATCCTTCGTCAGGATTGGCTGCGACCACGCCGCCGAGATTCCGTTCTCGAGGGCAAGCTGTCGATTCTCATCGGACCAGACCGGATCGGTGGCAACGTCTGCGACGATCACCCGCCGTTTGTAGAACGCGGCAGCGCCGCAGCAACCTTGGCGCGGACCAATCGGCCGCGGCCTGATTGCTGGTAGCCAAGCTCGTGGCACACGAGGGCCCGCGGCATGCCAGAGCTGCTTCCCATCCGGACCCATCAACAGGATGGTTGAAATGGTCGTGGGCGCCTGGACCTCGATGGACCGGCACAGCTCGTCCAGGGTGTCCACGAGGCCTGCGCCATCGGCGATCATCTCCAGGGTCCGCTTCTCGGCGGCGCGAAGCGATTCGGCCCGTTTTCGATCTTCGATGTCGGTCGCCGTCCCATACCACTGGACGACCTGGCCTGTTTCGTCGCGAAGCGGTTCGACTTGAAAGAGGAACCACCGATAGACGCCGTCCGAACGCCGTAACCGCGCTTCGCTCCCGCCGGGTTCGCCCTTGACGAGGAGCGCCTGCCACTTCCCCGTCAATCCGCCGAGGTCGTCAGGGTGGATCGCGGTCTTCCAGCCCCACCCGAGGCCTTCCTCGACCGGGAGACCCGTATAGTCGTGCCAGCGCCCGTTCAGGAGCTCGTTCGCGCCGCCCGGCTGGGCACACCACGCAAGCGTCGGGATTGCGTCGACGATTTTTTGATCGAAGTTCATGACACCCCCCGACCGTAGCAGTTCTACGCAGGCGGGGGTGGACCCGCAATCTCATCACCCGGGGTTGGGCTCTGCCCATACGCGGCCGCGGTGCAGCTCCATGATCGAGCGGCAGATGTTGAGCCCCATGCCCATGCCCTCGGTCTTGGTAGTGAAGAACGGCTCGAAAGCTGCTCGCGCACCTGGGGCGAGAGCCCGCAGCCGCGGTCGGAAACGAGAACCGTGGCCAGAGGGCCGGTGCGCTCGGTGGTGACGAGGATCTCGCGCTGCTCGGGCGGCGTGGCCGCCATCGCGTCCATGCCGTTGCGCAGCAGGTTCAATAGCACCTGCTGCAGGAGGATCGGGTCGGCTTGCAGCGCCGGGTCCTCGGTGGGGAGCCGCGAGCGGATCTTCACCCGGCGCTATAGAGCATCAGGGCTCGAGCGGCTCGAGGGACCCGGCCTCGCGCGCGCGGGCCAGCAGCACCTGCGCCTCCTCGCCGCGGCCGAGCGCATGCGCGGCCCGGGCCAGCTCGAGGAGACCCTGCTCGGGGAGGCATCCGTTGAACCGCTCGAAGTTCCAGGTGTGCCGCGTCTGGAACAGGTGGAAGCCTCGCTCGAACGCGGAGGCGTCGCCGGCGCGCCCGAGGCCGGCCAGGGCCTGGACCATGAGGTGCCCGCAGGACCGCGGCCTCGTGCGGCCGTGGAGCTGCGCGATCACCTGGCCATATGCGGCTCGGGCGGCATCGAGGTCTCGCTGCTGGAGCGCGATCCGGCCCAGAACACACAGACCGTAGGCGCGGAACGTGTCGCGGTAGGGATGGTCGGAGGCCTCGGCTGCCTCGATGCCTTCCAGTGCGCGTCGGCGAGCCTCCTCGAGATGACCTTCCATCCGGAGGACCTCGGCGAGAAAGGCAGCGACGCCCGCGGTAGGCCAGACCCTTTGCTCCTTGCGTTCGAGGCCGACGCAAAGCGTGAAAGCATAGTTCGCCTCGGCAAGGTTGAGCAGGGCGAGGTGGTCTGCACCGAGCGCAAGCCAGCCCATCGCGTTGAGCGGCTCCAGCTCCAATGATCGCTGCAGGAAAGGGAGAGCCTCTTGCTTGGCTCCCTCCAGGAAGGACGCCACACCCAGGAAATAGTGGGCGAGCGCGTCGTTCGGCGCCAACTCGACCGCCCGGCGCAGCACCGGCGCTGCCTCGTTCCAGCGCTCCTGGCGCCAGAGGGCATACCCCTTCCAGAGAGGGCCCTGGCCGTTCTGGGGATCGAGCGCAATGGCACGGTCCGCGTGATGGATGGCGTTCTCCAGCTCTACGGCGTTGGTCGTCGCGATGGCATGGAAGTCATAGGCGTGCGCAAGCTCGGCATGCGCCGGCGCGTAGCCGGCGTCGAGCCGGAGGGCGTCCTCGAGCAGGTCGATCGCCTGCTCGAGTGTCTCGCGCCGAAACTGCGTCACGAGGACCTTGGCGCGTGTGACCAGCTCATACGCCCGGAACTCGGAGGCCTCCTTGCGGCCAGTCAACACGGGCGCCTTGACACGGAGGTGCGCGGCAACCACGCGCGCCAGCCGATCCTGAAGGTCATCGGGGTCTCGCCCGACGTTCTCGAAGTCCACCACCGCCAGGATTTCGGATGGCTCGGCTTCAACCCGTCCCTCCTGCAGGGCTGCCAGGTCGCGTAGGAAGGCCGTCGCGGTCGGGTACCGGCGTCCGCGATCGCGCGAGAGTGCGCGGGCGAGGATCGGGCCGAGGCCCGGCGGCAGGCCCCGACCCGCGAGGACGGTCAGATCCACGTCTCCTACGAGGGTCGCAGTGGCCCGCTCGACAGGCGAGCTTCCACCGAAAGCAGGCTGCCCCGTGAGGCACTCGTAAAGGACGATCGCCACCTGGAAGAGATCGGAGCGTGCGTCGAGCGCATCTCCGCGGAGCTGCTCCGGTGACATATAGCCTACCGTTCCCACGACGGCTGCTCTCTCGACTGTGAGGGCCGCCTCCGGTTCGGGCCCGGGCCTTGAGGCGGCGAGCCCGCAGGCGATCCCGAAATCCAGCAGCTTTGCCGACCGGGGTCCCGTGACCATGACGTTCTCGGGCTTGATGTCGCGGTGCAAGAGACCAGCGGCATGCGCGTGGCCGAGAGCGCCGAGAAGGCAGCTCGCCAAGCTCAGCGACTCGTCGAAGCTCAAAGGGCCTTTGCGCAGCCGGGCGCGCAGGGTCTGGCCTTGCACGAACTCCATGGCGATGAAGGCTTCGCCCTGATCCTCGCCCGCTTCGAAGAAGGTGGCGATGGACGGGTGTTGCAGTCGGGCCGCGACTTCTGCCTCGCGCAGTAGCCGCCGACGCAGCTCCGGCCGGACAAGCCGGGGCAGCACCTTGACCGCGGATTCGCGGCCGAGCGCCAGATCACGTGCCCGGAAGACCTCGCCCATCCCCCCCGCCCCGAGACGCTCCTGGATCTGATAGTGGCCGAGGGTGCGGCCTAGCAGCGTTGGCCAGTCCTCGACCGGAGCTCCAGCGTCCTCGCCAGTCAGTCTCGCCGGAGCGCCGAGGAAGTCGTGAGTGCTCCGCGCCGCGCGCAGGATGGAGCGCGCTTCGGACAGCAGCGCGGGGTCGCCCGCGCACGCCTCGCCGAGCGCAGCCTCCTGGCGCTCGGGAATGGTCTCGGTCAGCGCGGACTCGATCGCGCCCCGCAGCCGCGCCCAGCGCTCGGGAGTCATGTTGCGCCTGGGCCGCGCGGCGTGCCTCCGCGAAGCCGCCAGTGAAGCCACAGCCGGGCGGACATCCAGTCGCGCTTTGCGGTGGACAGCGAGATTTGCAGGGTCCGGGCGATCTCCTGGAAGCTCAGGCCTCCGAAGTAGCGGAGCTCGACGACCTGCGCTTGCCGGGGATCCATTCCGGCCAGCTCACCGAGCGCTTCGTCCAGAGCGATGACGTCGACCTGAATCGGCTCCTTTGCTGCCTCGATCTCGCCCAGGTCGACCCGCACGACTGCTCCACTCCTCTTCCGCGCCCGGTGGGCACGGGCGCGGTCCACCAGGACGCGGCGGATCGTCATGGCAGCGATGGCGAAGAAGTGTGTCCGATTCGTCCAGCGGGTCTCCTGGTCGAGGAGGCGGATGAAGGCCTCTTGCACCAGGTCGCTCGGGTTCAGCGTCGGAGAAGCATCCCCCCGAAGCCGCGCGCCCGCCAGGCGACGGAGATCGGGATACACGAGACCTGCCAACCGGTCGCGAGCGATCGAGTCGCCCTCCGACCAGGCGTGGAGGAGCGCAGTGATGTCCCCGGCGGGTGCGGCTGGCATCGGGCCCTTCCCCCAACAAAAGAGGGCCTTTGAGCTGAACTCCTCTGGAGGTTACAGGCCGCTGAAAATGCGGTCAATCGGCCGGAGGCAAATGTCGTGAGCCGTTTTGCCGCCTTTCTCGCGTTCTGGTGAGGGGCGCTCCCCCGCGGGCAAGTGACCGTCGCGGCGCGTGGTTGTCGCTGGCGCAAGCTTGCATCACCGCAGAGCGGCCCGCCGCAACAGGAGGAACATATGATGAAAACGGGATTCCTGCTGACTCTGGCAGTTGCCGCTGCTATTGCGATGGTCGTCGCGCTGCCGCTGGCCGCGTCCGAGAAGAACGAGGAACCGTTCGTACTCACCGAGCGGATGCAGCTCACCAGCTTCAACCCGGCGACCGGGGATGGCACCCAGGCGGGCACCTTCGTCGCAGCCGGGGCGGTAAACGCTGCCGGTTCAGCGGCCGCTACGTTTCGGGTGACCCCAGGGAACGGCGGTTGCGGAGTGTTGACCGGTCCGCACACGTTCACCACTTCCGCCGGGACGATTACGGTGTTCACCAAGGCGGCTGTCTGCCCGTTTCCACCGCCGACCACCCCTCGCTCGTTCGCCAGGGGCCACTGGCGCATCGTCCGCTCGAGTGGCGCCTACGCGGGGCTGCACGGGGAGGGAAGCATCTTCGCGACTGCCGATTTCCTCACTGGGGAGATCACGATAGCCCGCGACGGGACGGTCGAACGCGACGATTGACCCGCAGCTACCGCTGTACGCAGGCGCGGCCCAAATCGACCGGATTGACGAAGATCAGAGCCGCAGCGACATGCAGCTCAGGCCGCCGTCCATCTTGCGGGCCTCGGTGAGATCCAGCTCGATGACCGGCAATCCCGTCTCGTCGAGCACGCGCCGCGCCTTCGGGAACCCGGCGGGCGTCAGGAGCGTGCCGTTCACCAACAGCGTGTTGCACGCGGGCTCCTCGGTCGCGTCCACCACGCTGCGGCGGAACGCCCGCAGCTCGGGGCGGTCTGCGAAGCGCTCGCTGACCAGCAACGTCTCGCCGCCGAGCCAGCTCACGCTGGACTTGAGGTGCAGGCCGGTCGCCACGGGCACCGTGCGCGAGCGATAGCCGTGAGGCTCGAGCAGGCGCGCAAGCTGCTCGGCGCCCTCTTCGTTGGTGCGCGCCGAGAGGCCGATGAAGATGGTGCGACCGGCGCAGAGCACGTCGCCGCCATCGAGCGTGGCCGGTTGTTCGAGTCGTGCCAGCTGACGGTGGCGGGCGAGCACCGGAACGATGGCGTCCGCCTCTCCACGCCGCGAGGCCGCCCCCGGTCGCGCGACGACCGCCAGCTCGGGCACCACCACCGCTACGTCCTCGACGAAGTACGCGTCGGGAAAGCCGGGGAGCGGATCGAGCACCTCGACCTCGAGGCCCAGCGCGCGCAACGCATCGGCATACGCGGCGTGTTGGGCCTGCATGCGCAACGGATCCGGCTTGCCGAGGAGCGCGGTGGTGAGGCCAGCCGCGAAGTCCGGCCCGGGCCGTCGCAGGATGGCGCGAGTCAGCACGGGCCGGAGGTTACCGCGCCGTGATCAATCGAGCTGCGGAAAATCGCGGATCTCGTTGGAGATCGGTTGCTCCTGCGGAGCAGCTGGAGCCGGAGCCACCGTCCGCGCCTGCGACCCGGCCGCTGGCGCTGAAGCGCGGCCCACCGCCACCCGCGACGATGCGAAGAACAAGGCCAGTCCCACGGCGATCAGTGCCAGCAGCATCTTCCAGTTCGTGGCGATTGCGCGCATGGTCAACCTCCGCCGGGAACCAGAGCATCCGGTGTGCCAGCGCCGGCGCGGCATTTCGCGCCCGAATCGGCAAAGCAAGGCACTGACACAGCCGTGGCGCCACAGGTCGACACGATCCGGCCGGGCACCCCCCGCCGGCCCCCGGGGTGGGCTACGATTGGCTCGTGGGCCCGGAAGGCGACGTGGACTCCACGACGACGCTCGAGCACGGCCAGCATGGCGCCGGCCGCGGTGCTCCTCAGTCGCTCGGTCCGCTCCTCTTCCGGCTTCTCTCCGCCGACGATCTCACCCAGCCGTCCGCGCGCTACTCACTGGCGCGATTCGCCGAGGTGGAGATCGGCCGCTCCGGCCTGTCGGGTCGGCAGCCGCGCCCGACCGCGCTGCGCATCGACATCCGAGACCCGTTCGCCTCCTCGCGCCACGCGCACCTCGAACGACGCGACGGCGGCTGGCAAGTACGAGACGAGGGATCGAGGAACGGGACCCTGGTCGACGGCGAGCGCGCGCCGGCCGGCGAGGAGGTCCCGCTCGGCGAAGGCGACCTGATCGAGATTGGCCATACGTTCTTCCTCTTCCGCGGCTCCGCGCGAGGCGTGTCCGAATCGACCCTGGAGCCTGTCCCCGAGGGGGAGGACCCGCTCACGCTGCGTCCCGAGTGGGAGCTCGAGCTGGCGAAGGCGGCGCGGCTCTCGCGCACTTCGCACGAGGTCCTGATCGAGGGCGAGACCGGAGCAGGCAAGGAAATCCTGGCCCGCTTCCTTCACGAAAGGTCACGGCGCACCGGTCCCCTGGTGTGCGTGAACTGCGCGGCCCTGCCCGAAGCACTCTTCGAGGACGAGCTGTTCGGGCACGTCCGCGGCGCGTTCTCCGGCGCCCAGACCGAAAGAGAAGGCCTCGTTCGCGCCGCCTCCGGAGGCACCCTGTTGCTCGACGAGGTGGGCGAGATGCCGCCGGGGCTCCAGGTGAAGCTCTTGCGGATCCTCGAGGACCACCAGGTCCGACCCGTCGGGGGCGACCGGGAGATCCCGGTGGACGTCCGCGTGGTGGCGTCCACCAACCGCAGGCTCGAGGGTCTCGTGGCGGAAGGAAAGTTCCGCCAGGACCTGCTCGCCAGGCTCGGCTTGCTGAGCCTCCGCGTCCCTCCTTTGCGCGAGCGAAGAGAGGACCTCGGGCTCCTGATCCGCGCTGTCCTGCGCGCGGCAGGCGTGGCACTCGACCGGGTCAGCTTCGACCTCGACGCGCTCCGACTCGTGCTTCGCTACGCGTGGCCTCTCAACGTGCGCGAGTTGCGCAGCGCCCTGCTCGCCGCGATCGATCTGGCGGGTACGGACAACGGCGATGTCGTGAGGATTTCGCCGTACCACCTGCCGCCGGCCATCCGGGAGCCCCGGGCGGGCGCGCCGGCCGGATCGCCGACCGGCGATCCAGCGCCGGTCCCCCGGGCCCGCAAGGCGAAGGTCGACCTGACCGACACCGAGCGCGAGTTGCGCGACAAGATCATCGAGCAGCTGCGCCGGGCGAACGGAAATGTATCGGACGTGGCGCGCCAGATGGGCAAGGGCCGCACGCAGATCCAGAGATGGATCGCGCGATACGGAATCGACGTCGAGGCCCTGCGTCGGACCAAGGAGTGAAGGGGTGTTCCCCGAAGGAGCCGGCCAGAGCCCGCACACCTTCCAGCCCGACGAGGTCCTCGCCGGACGGTACCGCGTGATCCGCTTCATCGCGCGCGGTGGCAGCGGCGAGGTCTACGAGGTCGAGGACTTCGAGCTGAGCGCGAGGGTCGCCCTCAAGACGCTGCGTCCAGAGCTGGCGGACGACCCTCTGCTGCTCGCGCGCTTCCGCCACGAGATCAATCTTTCGCGCAAGATCACGCACGGCAACGTGTGCCGCATCTTCGACCTGGGGTTCCATCCGTCGCCGCGCGGCCGGGTGACCTTCCTCACCATGGAGCTGCTGGCTGGGGAGTCGTTGCGCTGCCGAATCCAGCGCGAAGGACCTCTGAAGCCCATCGAGGCGCTGCCGATCGTCGCGCAGATGGCGGACGGACTCTTCGCGGCCCATGCGTACGGCGTCGTGCACCGGGACTTCAAGAGCGACAACGTCATGTTGGTTCCCGCCTCGGCGAATGGGGGCCCGCGCGTGGTCGTCACCGACTTCGGGCTGGCACGAGCGGGGGAGCCATCGGGGCTCACCACCAGCGCGGGCCTGAAAGGAACGCCCGCGTACATGGCGCCCGAGCAGGTGTCGAGCGGAGACGTCGGGCCGGCGGCCGACATCTATGCGCTCGGCGTCGTGATCTACGAGATGATGACCGGCGAGCTTCCCTTCCGCGGTGGCACCGCAATGGAGGTGGCCGTGCGCCGGCTGACCACCCGGCCGCAGTCGCCGCGACGGCTGGTGCCGGATCTGGATCCGCGGTGGGAGCGGGCAATCCTGCGTTGTCTCGAGCGCGAGCCGGAAAAGCGGTACGTGGCCGCCGGCGAAGTGACGGCGGCGCTGCGCGGTCCGGCGCCGCGCGTGAGCTCGCGGTTGCCGTGGGTCGCGGCGGCGATCGTGCTGCTCGCCGCTGGCGGCGCCGCCTCGTGGTGGGCGGCTCATCGACCCGCGCCGGTGACTTCCGCAGTGGTCGCGGCCGCCCCGGCCGCCTCGTCGCGCCGCGCGGTGGCGGTGCTCAGCTTGCGCAATCTCTCGGAGAAGGCCGACCTGGCGTGGCTTGGCACCGCCCTCGCCGAGCTACTCTCGAGCGAGGTGGCGGCCGGCGGCGATCTGCGACGTGTGCCGCCCGAGACGATCACGCGCCTGCGGCGCGAGCTTTCGTTGCCCGAAGGCGGCCAGCTCGATGCCGAGACGCTCGCGAAGGTGCGCGCCACCATCCACGCCGACTTCGTGCTGGGCGGCTCGTATCTCGCTCTCGGGGGCCGCGACGGGGGCAAGCTCCGTGTCGACGTGAAGCTTCAGGACACGAGCACCGGCGAGACCGTCGCCTCGGACAGCCAGACGGGAGAGCAAGGCAACCTGTTCGAGCTGGTGTCGCAGGCGGGCGCCAATCTGCGGTCGCGGCTCGGCGTGCGCGCCCTGGATCCCGCCGATCAAGCGCAAGCGCGCACCATGATGCCGGCGGATCCGGCGGCGGCGCGTCCCTACGCCGAGGGCCTGGCCCGGCTGCGCCTGCTCGACGCCCTGGGAGCGCGTCCGCTGCTCGAGGAAGCGACCCGGGCGGATCCCGACTTTCCGCTGGCGCACGCGGCGCTGTCGGAGGCCTTCCGACGCCTCGGGCGTCACGCTGACGAGGAGCGCGAGGCGCGGTTGGCCAACGATCACGCGTCCCGGCTCCCGCGCGAGCAGCAGATCCTGGTCGAGGCCAACTGGCGCGTGGCGCGTCGCGAGTGGGCGCCGGCAGTGGAGCTGTACCGATCGCTCTACGACTTCTTCCCCTCGACCATCGACTATGGCTTGAGGCTGGCCCACGTGGAGGTGCAAGCGGGCCGCGGCAAGCAGGCGCTGGAGACCGTGGAGCGGGTGCGCGGCTCGGCGGAGAGCGCTGCGCGCGACCCGCGAGTGGACATCGCCGAGGCCCAGGCGAGCGGCGCGATCAGCCAGTATCAGCGCCAGGACGCGGCAGCAAAGGTCGCCGTCGAGAAGGCGCGGGCGCTGGGCGCCCGCGAGTTGGAGGGCGACGCGCTGATGCAGGAGAGCTCCGCGGCCGCCTTGCTCGGCGACCGCCCGCGGGCGCTCCAGCGCGCGGTCGAGGCGCATCAATTGTTCCGGCAGATCGGCAACCCCTACTCGGTCGGGCAGGCGTTGCTCCGCCGGGCGAATGCCTCGTGGCGAACCGGGGACCTGCCTGGCGCGCGGGCCAGGTTCCTCGAGGCGCAGGACGTGTTCAAGAAGCTGGGAGACGAGAACGATCTCGCGCGCGCGATGCACGGCGTCGCCAACATCGAGAGTGACATGCACCACTCGGAGGTCGCGCTGGCCATCTATCGCCAGGCGTTGCCGATGTACGAGCGCGCCGGCAACCTCTTCGGGGTCGAGGCCATGCACGTCAACATCGGCCAGCAGCTCGAGCGCGCCCGCGAGCTGGACGAGGCGGAGAAGGAGTTTCTGCTGGCGCTCGAGTTGACCCAGAAGCTCGGCGCGCGCCAGTCCGAGGGAATCGTCAACGAAAGCCTGGGCAGTCTGTACCTCGACCGTGGCGACCCGGCGAGGGCGCTGGAGACGATGAAGCAGGCCGCCGGGATCGCCCAGGAGATCCACGACGCCACCACCGTGGCGCAGACGCGCCGCAAGCAGGGCGAGTCACTGCACGCGCTCGGCCGCACGGGCGAGGCGGAGGAGGCGTTCAAGGACGGGAT
>Ga0137409_10003866_pt1 | contig 15844 bp, 17 predicted proteins | sample CZODoug1_16funga_FD_122059 | JGI IMG/M metagenome (GOLD analysis project Ga0137409, IMG submission 122059) | Vadose zone soil fungal communities from Angelo Coast Range Reserve, California, USA - CZODoug1_16fungal (Hybrid Assembly) | ecosystem: Environmental > Terrestrial > Soil > Vadose zone... | reverse complement strand
TCCTCGCCGAGCAATTGGCCAAGCGTTTGCACGCCAAGAACGGCCTGGAAGTTGTCGTACGCCATCTTGAGCTTGAAAAACTCGGCAAGCGGAAAGCCCTCCAATGAAGGCCCCGTCCCTCTCGCCCAACCGTCATTCCGAGTGGAGCAGGCCGATTTTTTTCTTCCCGGTTCGCTCCTGCGGACCTGTCGGCCTGTATAGGGAGGAATCTCTCTTAGACCTTGATTTTGTAGGGTCCGCCTTCCGAGGCGGACCGATTTGATGGAAACGCTCCGATGAAAGCTATGATCCTAGCCGCCGGCCTCGGCACCCGCCTCCGCCCGCTAACCGACAATCGCCCCAAAGCCCTGGTCGAACTGTCCGGCCGCACCCTTCTCGAAATCACCCTAACCCGCCTCCGGACCTTCGGCGTCACCGAAGTCATCATCAACGTTCACCACTTTGCTGATCTGATCATCGACTACCTGAAATCAAACAAAAACTTTGGCATGCGCATCGAAATCTCCCGAGAAGACGTTTTGCTGGACACCGGCGGCGGCCTGAAAAAAGCCGGCTGGTTTTTCCTAGAAGACTCTACCCGGCTCGACGAGCCCTTCCTCCTCCACAACGTCGACGTCATCAGCACCATCGACTTAAGCCACATGCTCCAATTCCACACCGAAAATCAAGCCCTAGCCACCATAGCCGTCCAATCCCGCGAAACTTCCCGCTACCTCCTCTTCGACGACCACTTCCATCTCCGCGGCCGCCGCACCAGTGGCACAGCCACCTCTGCCCCATCGCGCGGTTTTGGTGCGATGAATCCTGGCTGTGCACCGCAATCCACTGCAGCGCAAAATTCATCAGGCATGGCTTCAGTCGATCCTGAGGCACGCGAGGTTGCGCCGAAGCGTTCAGAGAGTTTGGAGGTTCGTCAGGGCACGGCTTCAGCCGTGCCGCAAAGCGTGGTCAGTTCGGGGGCTTCAGCCCCTGAGGTAGAATCTTCTCAGCCACTCCACGCCCTCGCCTTCTCCGGCATCCACATCATCTCTCCCCGCCTCCTCCCCATGCTCACCGAAGAAGGCATCTTCTCCATCATCCCCTCCTATCTCCGCCTAGCCGCCCAAGGCCAAAAAATCCTCGCCTTCCGCGCCGACAACTACTACTGGCGCGACCTCGGCAAGCCAGGCGACCTGGCCCAAGCCGCCCAGGACTTGCAGCAAAATGTTTTCCTGTAATACGCTCGCCGCAGCTAAACTCGCACGGAGTTCCCACGATGAAAATTCTGAAGTCCGTTTTCATGACAGCAGCGCTGATCACGGCCGGTTTTTGCGTGAGCGCTGCGGAAGCGCAAACACCCCGCTGGCCCGAGCAGAAGGCCAACGCCTGGTACGCGCAACAGCTCTGGCTCGTCGGCAGCAATTACACTCCCAAATCGGCGATCAACCAGTTGGAAATGTGGCAGGACGCCACCTTCAATCCCCAAGAAATTGACCAGGAATTGACTTGGGCCGAATCGCTGGGCATGAACACCATGCGCGTTTTTCTCCACGATCTGCTCTGGCAACAGGACGCCGCCGGCTTTCAGAAGCGTATCGACCGCTTCCTGACCATCGCCTCGCGCCACCACATTCGTCCAATGTTTGTCTTCTTCGACTCCTGCTGGGACCCCTTGCCTCATCTCGGCCCGCAGCATCCCCCGATTCCAGGCGTTCACAACTCTGGCTGGGTGCAGAGTCCCGGCGCGGCGGCTCTGGCGGACCCCTCTCAAGTTCCACGCTTGAAGGCCTACGTCCAAGGCGTCGTAGGAGCCTTCGCCAAGGACGACCGCATCCTCGCCTGGGACGTCTGGAACGAGCCCGGCGCTGATAACCTCGGCAGCTATGCGAAGCAGGAGCTGAAAGACAAGACCGCCCGCGTGACCGCTCTTTTGCCGCAGGTGTTCGCATGGGCGAGAGAAGCCAATCCCTCGCAGCCACTCACCAGCGGAGTCTGTTGCGTGGATACCTCGCCCGACGGCGCCAACTTGGGTGAAATCGCACAGATTCAGCTTCGTGAATCCGACGTCATCACCTTTCACAACTACAGTTGGCCGGAATACTTCAAGCAGCAAGTGGCATGGCTAAAGAAGTACAACCGGCCGGTCATCTGCACGGAATTCATGGCGCGTTCCGTGGGCAGCACATTCGACACCATACTGCCTATCGCCAGGCAGGAGCGCGTCGGCGCTATCAACTGGGGATTCGTCGCCGGCAAGACGCAGACCAATTTGCCCTGGGAATCCTGGGAGCATCCTTACATTCTCAACCAGCCGCCGGTGTGGTTTCACGAAGTCCTGCGCCCCGACGGCACACCCTACCGCCAAGCCGAGACGGACTTGATCCGCCATCTCACAGGAAAGCAGTAGCAATCGCAACTCGTCTTGTGTTTGGTTCCCGGCTTCTTATGTGTGCATTCCAACTTCGACGAGTTGGCCGGGCCTAATGGTCTTTAGGGCAGCAAGCGCCTGCGTGATGTGCGGCCGAATGTCATCGATATCGTTCGAAGCTGGACGGATAATAAGGATCGCGATATTCCGGCCCTTCATGTTTTGCTGATGCCGGATGTTCTTGTCGATGGTGATGAGAACGTCAAAATTTTTATCAGCCAGCGCAATTAGCTCGCCGTTTTCTTTGCTGCTGAATCCTGCGTCTCCAACGGTCTCGCACTCGTGTCCACCTTCGGCAAACAGGAATTTCACTTTCCTGGGCGGGCACTCGTCGATGAGCAGTCTCATTTCAAAGTAGCCACCAAGCTGATCCTGGCTTCTTCCAGGGCGGCGATGGCGTCGGCGCGGCTCACGCTGGGGAAATCCTCCAGAAATTCGCTCAGACTCCGTTCGTGTTCCAGGTAGTCAGTCAGGGACTTGAAGGGAACGCGGGTTCCGCGAAAAACAGGCTCACCGCTGAGAATCGCCGGATTGCTGATGATAATGCTCGAAGGCATTTCTTTGATTCTCCTCTCCAGAGTGTAGCCCATCTTCGTGAACTTCATCTACCCAACTCACGTTGAAATCCTCCTAATCTGACGTCTTGGTCCACCGATACGCGCTCGTCCGCCGTCTCCTAGTTGCTCCCGTCCGTTTCCGTCCGCCAAATACCGCATCGGCGTGGTTCCAAGCTGCTTCCGGAACATCGATATAAACGCGCTCGGGCTGCTATAACCCGCCTCCAAAGCCGCTGCCGTCACCTTTTCCCCCGAGGCCAGCAGTTGCAACCCATGAAGCAGCCGAAGTTGCTGCCGCCACTTGCCGAAATTCATCTTCGTTTCTTCCAGAAACACTCGCTGAATCGTTCTCTTGCTGGCGCCGCAGTCCTCGCAAAGTTTTTCCAAGTCACTTTGGTCCCCCGGGTCCGCCAAAAGCGTTTTCACCACGCGCATCGCCCGCGTGTCCGTCGGATGCGGCAGCTGCAGCGGGATGGAATCCACGGCCTTCAACTGATCGACGATGATCTCGATAATCCGCCGTTCCTCCGTGGCCCGCTTGTTCAGTATCTTGAATTTGCAGGCATGCAGAATCAGTTCTCGTAAGAGCGCCGAAACATTCATCACAAAACATTTCCCCGTAAGCCTCCGGCAAAGCTGGGGCAGAAAATACAGCGTCCTCATCGAAACCGGCCCCGACATCGCCACCGAGTGCGGCGTATCCGCCGGAATCCACACCGCCCGCATCGACGGCACCACCCAAACGCCATGCTTCGTCCGCAGCGTCATCACCCCGCTCGAAGCAAACAACAGTTGGTCCTCCGGATGCGAATGCTTCGGGATCACGTGGCCATGTGCGAAGTCGGCAGACACGCTGGCCATCTGGCAGAGAAGTCGCCCGTTCGGGGCATGAAGTATGCTTTGGCACTCATGCGACATTTCTTGTCACGATATCGAGAGAATTTACCCTCCGCAAGTGCTATTCCTGTGAGTCGCAAAGCCCCTAAGCAAGTTGCTGTAGGACAGGCATTCTTGCCTGTCTCTCTTAGCGAGTAATTCAGTGGAATCATTCATTTCTCAGCAGGCCGTTAGAAAGGGGCGGCAGGAGGCAACGATGCTGGCATCAGGAAAAATGGTCGGCTTCATCCCCACAAAGGACTATGACAAAGCGCGAGCTTTTTACGAAGGCAAGCTCGGACTCGAATTCGTAAGCCTGGATAAATTTGCGCTGGTCATGACCGTCGGCGGTCACATGATTCGCATCGTCAAGATCCCGAATTTCACTCCGCTGCAGGGCACCATCCTCGGATGGCAAGTCGAAAACATCGAATCCGTCGCCGCCTGGCTCCGCGACCGCGGCGTCCCCCCGGAAAAGTATCCCTTCGCCCAAGACCAGAACCTCGGTATCTGGACCACCCCCGACGGCAGCAAGGTAGCCTGGTTCAAGGACCCCGACGGCAACGTTCTCTCCGTCAGCCAACACGTTTCTTAACAAGTCCAGGCTGAAACGCGCTAACGCGTCCCCGCCTAGAGGCGCTCCAGTGGCGCAGCCATTCCTGGCTGTGCACCGCAAATCACAGTAACCCAGAATCCCACAGGCACTGCCTCACCGCCTCCACATCACGTCCGCTCTCTTGTCATCCCGAACTACGTGAGGGATCTGCATTTGCCTCAGGAGGGCACGGCTTCAGCCGTGCCGAAGAACGGCAAAAATCCGGGGGCTTTAGCCCCTGAAGCAAGAGCTTCACAGCGCCCCCAACGGCCTCGCTTTTTCCGGCATTCACCTCATCTCCCCGTACGACCTGCCCATGCTCACCGAAGAGGACCGTCTTCGCGCGCTTTTTCCGCGAAGAATCTCTCTTTGGGTTATTTGTATGTATGCTAGCGGAGTGAGCCTTGAAGGAAGAACGAATGAAAATTCCTGAAACCTACGATTACCTCGTACGCGCCCGCCGGGACTCGTGGGCCGCTCTGGAGCGCCTGCCGGACGAGGTTTTATCCCGCCCGTTGCTGGACGGTGCGAAGTTTCACTGCATCAAGGACCTCGTGTTTCACATAGCCGCCACGGAGGACTTCTGGATTCGCGAGGAGATCCTGCGCGAACAGCCGGTGCGGCAGACCATTCCCGCCTTGAAGGATACCCGGGGCGGCCCCGTTTTTGCGGGCTTCCCGCTCGAAACGCTGCTGGACTACTGGCGGCTTGTGGAGCAGAGCACCCTCACGTACCTCCCCACTCTCGATGACGACGAGTTGAAACGGATTGTGACTGTGCACGACAGGCCAGGGAAGCGCTACACCGTGGATGGCCTGCTGTGGAACCTGATCATTCACGAGGCGCGGCACGTGGCACAGATTAGCGTGCTCCTGCGCACCCAGGGCATCGCGCCGCCTTTTCTCGACCTGCTGAATTACCTGCCAGTGCCATCGGCCTAACCATGTCACGCTGCTTCGGCGTGAGGCTCCTGCCGCTTCTACAAACACACTTTCAAAAAGTCAAAAACCCCACACGCAGAATCGGCGTCGGGGCACTCGGCAGTGGAAGCTCCGCCAATTTACATAATTTCCTTTCCTGTGTGATATCCGCTTGATCTGGATCTATCCAGACACCAACTCTATGTTCAGGAACTCGCCCGGCGGATCAAAAGGTATCCCCCCGTCACAGTTCGGGCAGACTACCTCAAGGAAGGGATCACGCGGCTTACCGTCAGGCATGAACCACGCACGTACCCCTTCCCCACAGTGAGGGCAATCGCGTTCAACAGGAATCGGAGTCCCAGTCATTTGCTTCGTGGCGGTATTTTGATACGAGTTAGTTTTTAGGCGCTTGTATCATTGCGAGAATCACGCTGTCCGGTACACCAGCACCCTTCAGTTCCTTCAATGTCGTAGGGTCCGTCTCGAAAGAGCACGAAGTCGCTTTTATCTTGGCAATGATAATCTCTGTGCTTAGCCCTGCCTTGACCATGCCGACCACGTCGCCATTTGTGAGAGAACCTTGGGCTTTGGATTGAGGGGCGGTGGCCGCCGTTTGGTTTGCCATCTCTTCCTTGATTTTTTCAGCACCCGCGCCAAACGCAAAAGTGACATGTTCCTCTTTCTGGGTACGCGGGTCGGTCAGGAATAAGACAACGCGGTATGGCGGCTGTGGCCTCCGGCTCGAACCTGTCCAATACATGATTCCCCCACCTCGGTTCTCGCCAGCCACTACAGGAGCCTGGGATTTGAAGTAGGGGCCTTCCCATGAGGCAATCGCTTGTTTGCCTTGTTCAAGTAGTTTCTGGTTGGATTTGTTGTCTCGGTACTGTCGAATCGCCAAGCCGAGCGAATAACCGAGTTGACTGTAGTCTGGTTGGGGCGTCACGGTGTACGTACTGTTCGATGTGCCTGAGACTGATGCCATCCCCCCACCGAGGTTCGTAATCGTGTAGTTCCCGTTCTCCATCCCCGAAATAGTATATTGTCGCTGCGGGGAAGGCGGGGGCGGAGGCGGATAGTTTCCGCCCTTCCAGTTCCGCGCCACTTCAAGTTGTATTCCGTATTTGATCTCGTCCAGAGAAACATGTCGGAGTTGCTGATTCGTCCCGTCAAGAACGAAGAACTTCAGATCATCAACTGCAAATGGAGGAGCATCCTTGCTGTAAATAGAGACGAGCAGAAAAATGTTACTCGGTCGCTGTTCCGTTTGGGTCAATGTCGCGGTTGCTGCAACGCTGCCCCCAAAAATGTACTGGGATACACCGGGCGGTAACTTTATTTCTTGCTGCCATCCAGCCTCGTTTGCCCATACGTTCTTGCGGCGAGCAACTGTGACATTTGTTGTCTTCGTTTCCCCACTTCGATTAATCAAGAGACTTAAAGTTTCCCCCTCTTTCTTCTGCGCGACTGCCTTAAGAGCTTCCGACGTGCCCATGCCTTTCAGGGACATTCCGTCAAACGAAACGATTATGTCCCCTGGCAGAATCCCCGCAGTCGCTGCAGGACTTCCTGGAAACTAGTTCAACCTTATAGCCGGTTTCCGTTCCCTTGCCATTTATCCCTATCGTGCCATCATTACCATGCAGTGAAACGGCTGCAGAACCGCGAACAACCTGGCCCTTCATCTCCACAGGATTGAGATAGGTCGGCTCCTGCGCGGAAAGTGACGTGGGGCACAACAAAATAGGCGTGCTCACCAACATGAACGCCGCAAGGCGAAGCCGCATTCTCATATCTACCTCCGAATCATTCTTCCGTCGGAGCTAGCGCCTCCGATGTTAACGCCGAGCCCCAGCCTTATCGCGCCTCATTCACTCTATTCCAAAGGATTAACACTGAACAAAGTACGATAATTGTTCCGTATGGAGGACTCCCGAGATGGCCTTAAGATACCAGGATATACATCGCTTCGTTAGAGAAAATGGGAATGTCAAAGCGTTCGCGGAAAAAGGTGCTGTGACGCTATTGAAGAGCGGAGAAATTGATACCGTGACGTTTTTCGAAAATGATGCAGTTCGGTTCGAGCATGAGGGCAAATCATATTCACGAGAGGGATTCGAGAGACTTGTTGAACAGAAGAAGACTTAGTCTGAGCAGTAAATTGCTTGCTGGCGGGTGGTGCAGACGCTCGTGGGGTGCCGCACCCCGCGTTTCTCAGGGTGCGGGTTTTGACTTTTCTTTCTTTTGCCCCTGATTTTTTAATTTGCCTCCATTACCCTCATGGTACAATAGCCCTGTTGCATACTGCGCCCCGGTCCAGCCGGGGCGTTTCTGTTTTGTAGCGCCGGCATCCTGTCGGCTCTTTTTTTGTCAGCAATCCCAAAACTCAACTCTAAGGAGACTTTTATGTCCTCTCTCAGTGCAGTCGGCCGCTCTGCGGCCGCGCGTAAGAACGACCGCGTGTCCTTGTGTTCGTTTACTTTCTCGGATGGCCGCCGTTGCCGCACTCCTCGCATCCGCAACCATCCCCACTTCTGCTTCTACCACGCCCAAAAAGAAGCCCGCGCCCGCGCCGCAGAAATGCTCGGCAAAGACCTGGCCTACTTCTTCTCCGGAAACTACCTCTCCGCCTGCGATCTCAGCATCGCCCTGGCACGTCTCATCCCCGCCGTTGTCCGCGGCGATGTAAAACCCAAAACCGCCCACACCGTCGCTTACCTGATGCAAACTCTCCTTCAGGCCATCCACATCTCCGAGCAGGAATACACCAACGCCTTCGGCGACGACGGCTGGCGCAAATCCATCCGAAACTCCGTCAACGGCAACCACAAGTACCTCTTCCCGCCCGCCCCCCAACCCGCGCCTTCTGCGCTCCGGACGGATCTGCGGGACGAATCACCCCAACCTCAGCCCGCCGCTGTAGCTCACCCCTTGAGGGGTGAGGCTTCTCACCCCGCCCAGCCCCAACGCCGACCCCCACAACCGGCCCCATCGCCGCACACTTCTCTGCCTCCCACGAGCACCGAATTCGTCGACCATGTAGTGGCCGGTCTTCAGACCGGTTCCTGCCGGCCACTCCGCAGGTCCAACCAGCCACCCAATCCCCAGCCCGCCAAAACCCCCGCGAATTGTCATTCCGAGCGCAGCGAGGAACCTGCTTTTTCCTCTTCCCCCGCCCCATCTCCAACTTCATCCCGCGCCCCACACCCCGTTCCCGCATCCCACCCAGCTCAGTCCGTTCCCCCATCTGCTCAACCCAAGAACCCACCGCCGACCGCCTCTCCAACACCAAAACCCGTCCAGCCCCTGGACTCCCGAGCCGTCCACTTCGACCACAACTACCGCCTCCGAATAGACGGCAAACCCTTTTAGAATCAACACTTACAAGCGCGCCCCGCAACTGTTGATTCTAAACGATTTACAGCAACACTAAGTCCTTTATCAGCAACACTTACAAAAAACTAGGAGGGGGGTCGAAAATCATAGGAGGTGGACGCACCGCTCTTGTACCACAGAAAGTGCAACGCAGATTAGTGGAACCGTCTTTGTAGTGGCGCAGCTCGCTCCGCCCAAGCTTGACAACCGATGACCGCCTGAGAAAGTGGGAAGCCACCAAGATCAGAAGTGCAGTGCGAAGGGAGGGGAACCTACTTCGCTGGCGCTGCCGCCGTCGCCAATCCCAGCGCCTGCATCACCGCATCATGCAACTCGACGCGCACTTTCTGAATCTTCGTATTCTCCCGCGTCGGGTGTACGCGGTTCGTCAGCAGCACCACAAATAGTTGCCGGTCCGGATCAATCCAAATCGAAGTCCCGGTAAATCCCGTGTGTCCAAAGCTGTGCGCCGAAAAATAATGCCCGCTCGACCCGCCCTCAGTCGGCACCGCCCAGCCGAGCGTTCGCGTGCCGCCGGAGAGCTGCTGCGGCGTCGTGAATTGCGCGATCGTCGCGCGCCGCAAAATTCTTTGGTGTGCGTAAACGCCGCCGTTTAGCAGCACCTGGCAAAGCGCCGCCAAATCCGGCGCCGTGCTGAAAAGTCCCGCGTGCCCTGAAACGCCGCCGATGGCAAACGCATTTTCGTCGTGAACTTCGCCCTGCACCAGCCGGTGCCGCAAATTATTGTCGATTTCCGTGGGCGCAATCGTCGGCCACAATTTTCTCGGCGGCCGGTACATCGTATTGTTCATCCCCAGCGGCGAAAAAATAGTAGTCTTCGCCAAATCGTCGAGCGTTCTGCCCGTCAACCGCTCGATAATCTCCGCCATCAAAATAATCCCCAGGTCCGAATACACTTCTTTCGTTCCCGGTTCGTACTCCAGCGGCTCCGCAAAAATCTTAGTCAGCGTGTCCTGCTTGCTCTTCGATGTCCGCCAATATTCCTTGAACGGTGGCAATCCCGAAGTGTGCGTCAGCAAATGCCGCACCGTCACTCGGTGCCGCCACTCGGTGTTCGGCCCGCCCCCCCACTCCGGCAAATACCGCTCGATCTTCGCGTCTAGATCCAGCGGCACTGCAAAGTCGCCCTCCGCCAATTTCGCCACCAGCGTTGTCGTCGCCACCACTTTCGTCAGCGAGGCAATGTCGTACATTGTCGCCGGCACGGTAGCCGCCGACTTCGCGTCGTAACTCAATTTTCCGAATGTGCGCACCGAAACTTTTCCGCGATAACCCACCGCCAGCGTCGCTCCCGGAAACGCTTTGTCGGAAATCGCCTTATCGATCACACTGAACGCTGGTTGAAGTTGCGCTTCGCCGCGCGCATCCATCGGCTGCAGCGCCATCGGATTCGCCTGCAGTTCCATCCCAAAACCTGCTTTGAGATTCACGCCGGGAATCGTCACCGGCAATTTCCCGCGCACGGGAATTTCTCCGAACAGCGCGCGCGCCGCGGAAATCTGCGCGACGTCGCTGATGCCAAACGCGGCCAGCCAAGTGTCTGCTTGCGGAAATCTTTCAATTAAGTACGGGCTTCCGAATCCCAACGTAATTACGGGCTTACCCGTTTTGTAGATTTGTTCCGCCAACGCCGCCTGCTCCGCCGGCACGTCCACATTTCCTTTGCGATCGCTCACGCGCACAAAAAGAGCGAGAATCGCAACGTCGTAACTCTCCGGCGGCGGCAATTTCAAAATCGAAGCATTTACAAATCGCGTGTCCGCGCGCAGCGTGGTCACGGAATCGAATCGCGAACGCAATTCGCGTTCCAAATCTTCGCCGGGATACGGTTCCGGATCGGCGTAAAACGCCAGCAGCAGCGCGCGCGAAGGCTTCGTCGCATCGAGCGGCAACCGATGCGGAGTGTCGCGAAGCAGGGTCACGCCGCGGTCGGAAATGTCCTGCGCTTCTTTTTGCCACTCGGCGCTGCCGAATTTCTTATTAATGGCGTTCACGTCCACGAGGCGGCTTGCGTTCAGGCCAATACGCGCTTTTGCTTGAAGAATTCGGCGCACTGAAGCATCGAGGCGCTCTTTCGAAATTCGCCCCGATTTCACCGCGGCTTGCAACGCTTCGAACGCCGCGTCCGGCACTGGCGGCATCAGCAGACAATCCGCTCCCGCCACGAATGCCCGCACCGCTGCTTCTCCCGGCGCGTACCGCACCGTGATTCCGCCCATGTCCATTGCATCGGTGACGACGAGTCCCTGAAATCCGAGTTGTTTGCGCAGCACGTCGGTCAGGATACTGTGCGATAGCGTCGCCGGTGTGTTGGGATCAGGCTCGAGAGCCGGAACATTCAGGTGCCCGGTCATGATGCTGTCGACCTTCATCGAGATCGCAGCGCGAAAAGGAACAAGTTCAAGGCTATCGAGTCGGGCGCGATCGGCGCGAATCACCGGCAGATCAATGTGCGAGTCAGCGGCGGTGTCGCCGTGACCCGGAAAATGTTTTGCGGTCGCCAGGCCGCCGTTTTCCTGCACACCGCGAATAAACTCGCTTACAAATTGCGCAACGCGCTCCGGATTTTCCCCGAAGGATCGCGTATTGATGATCGGATTTCCCGGATTGTTGTTTACATCCGCGTCCGGCGCATAGATCCAGTGAACTCCGACCGCGCGCGCTTCGAGTGCCGTGATTTTGCCCATGGTGTAAGCGTCTTTGAGATTGCCGCCCGCGGCAAGCGCCATCGCCGTTGGAAAAGACGTGCCTTCGTCCAATCGCATCGCTGTGCCGCGTTCAAAATCCGCGCCAATCAGCAGCGGCAGTTTTGACTTAGCCTGGAGCTGGTTGTTCAGCACTGCCGTCGGATAAGCCTGGCTCTTCACAATGCCCAGCGGCGATCCATGCGTGATATTGATGAAGCCCCCGACGTGGAGATCGGTCACGCCATGCATGATTTGCTGGTGGGCTGCCGTATCCGTGGCCGTCAAACTTCCGTGATAGGTGGTGAAAAGGAGCTGCCCAATCTTTTCGTCCACGGTCATTTTGCGCAGCGAGGATTCCACCCATGCGGCTGCAGCGGGCGACAATCTCTTCGCGCCGCTCTTTGCGGGAGCTGCGCCTTCCTTGGCGACAGTTTTTTCTGCGGAAGTATTTCGGCTCTGGCTGCGTGCGCTATGGGCCATAAGGCAAATGATCGAGACGGGAATCAGAAGCGAAAAACGGACGCGGCGTCCTTCCATCGGTTAGAATCCCCCCGTGGCCGCCAGCAGTCTGCATTTATAGATAGCACACGCACCTCATGCTCTCAACGCGGCTTCGGCCAACGCGTTCCAGAATATCATTGTATGGTTGTACGGTTGCCGCAAAGGGGGACCATTTGAGCAGACGCGCGAGCGCGCCGTACCAAATTGTTCGATTCAGCATTCTTGCGGCATTGGTCGTGGTGAGCAGTGCGCCCTCCTTTGCACGGGGGAAGCGCTCGGGCCGCCCCGGGCGCGTGCAAACTGGCCTCGATGTGCTCGAAGCGCAGAAGTTCGCGCCGCTTCGCGGCAAGCACGTCGGATTAATCACCAATCACACGGGCGTCGATTCGCAGGGCCGCAGCGCGGCGGAACTTTTGTCCCACGCGCCTTCCGTGCAGTTGGTCGCCTTATTCAGCCCGGAGCACGGACTCGCCGGACGCAGCGATGAAAAAATTGCTTCCACCAAGGATCCCGCCACCGGCCTTCCCGTTTACAGTCTCTATGGGGAAACGCGGCGACCCACCGATGAAATGCTGCAGGGAATTGACGCGCTTGTTTTCGATGTTCAGGATGCTGGCGTGCGGTTTTACACCTACACCGCGACGATGGGGTATTGCATGGAGGAAGCCGCCAAACGAAATATTGCTTTCTTTGTGCTCGACCGGCCGAACCCCCTCGGCGGAGAAATTATCGAAGGCCCGATGCTCGACGCGGACAAGACGAATTTCGTCGCGTACTTTCCGTTGCCGGTGCGCTACGGGCTGACGATCGGCGAGCTCGCGCAATTCTTCAACGTGGAAAATCACATCGGGGCCGACTTGCACGTCATCACCATGAGGAACTGGCACCGGAATTATTTCTTCGAAAGCACGGGCATCAAATGGATTCCGCCCTCGCCGAATCTTCGGACCATCAAGGGATCCGTCCTTTATCCGGGAATCGAAATCCTTCAGAGCGCCGGAGTCTCCGTCGGCCGCGGCACGCAAACTCCTTTCGAAGAATTTGGGGCGCCGTGGATGAATGGCGATGAAGCAGCAGCGGCGACGAATGCGCGAAATATTCCGGGCGTCCATTTTGCCGCCCAGCCCTTCATTCCGATTGCCGGACTGTACAGCGGGCAACGCTGCGGCGGCGTTTCCATCAAGATCATAGATCGCTTCAAAGTGCGTTCGATGCGCATGGGACTGGAAATTGCAGCGATTCTCCAGAAGCTCTACCCAAAACAATTTGAAGTCTCGAAGCTGATCGAGCTCGTTGGAAACGCAGATACCGTTCAGCAGTTGCAGTCCGGTGTTGCTCCCGAAAAAATAGTCGCAAGCTGGTCGGACAGTCTGATGGCATTCGACAAGGTTCGCCGCAAGTATTTTCTCTATAAGTAGAGTAGAGTAAGAAAGCTCCGCTGCCAGGTAAACCGCTTTCCGAAAGGGGTGCGACCATGAAAAGGGCCCCTATGTCTTTGCTTTGTCTCCTATCCTTCCTCTTTCTCCTAAGCTCTGCGTCCGCTTTGGCGCAACAGGACTTCGGCGAGGTGGCATTTGCGAATTCAGGTCCGCCGGCCGCGCAGGCGGATTTTCTGCGCGGATTGGCGCAGCTCCACAACTTCGAATACGACGATGCTGCCGAGCACTTTCGCAAGGCACAGCAGATCGCTCCTGACTTCGCCATGGCGTTTTGGGGCGAGGCCATGACGAAGAATCATGCGGTGTGGCACGAGGAAGATGTCACTGCCGGCCGCGAGATCCTCAACCGCCTGGCGCCCACAGCAGAAGCGCGGCTCGCCAAGGCTCCCACCGAGCGGGAAAAACTCTACCTCGGCAGCGTCGAAGTGCTTTTTGGCGAGGGCGCAAAGGAAGAACGCGACCGGCGGTACGAATCCGTGCTTGCAGAACTCCACCGCAAGTTTCCTGACGATGTGGATGGCGCCGCGTTCTATGCGCTTGCCATTCTAGGCACTGCCGAACACGGCCGCGATTTCGCCACCTATATGCGCGCTGCTGCGTTGCTCGAAGAGGTTTTCCCGCAACATCCCCGCCATCCCGGCGTGGTTCATTACATGATTCATTCTTACGATGACTCGGTCCATGCTCCACTCGGCCTGCGCGCCGCGCGCATCTATTCGAAGATTGCGCCCGAAGCCGCTCACGCGCAGCACATGACTTCGCACATCTTCCTGTCTCTCGGCATGTGGGACGACGTGGTCAAAGCCAACGAAACCGCGATGACAGTCGTCAATCGCAGCCGCGAGAAAATCGGAAAGGGGCCAGCGTGGTGCGGTCACATCAACGAGTGGCTTGAGTATGGCTACCTGCAGCAGGGCCGCGTCGCCGATGCGCGCCGAGTGCTCGAAGGCTGCCGCCAGACCGCCGAAAAGGCGGCAGGGGCCGCCGCCGATCCGAAGAGCCCGGCCCACGCCGCGATGTCAGGCATGATGATGTCCGGCATGACGCCCGCCATGATGTTGGTGGGGTCCTACGCCGAGATGCGCGCCCAGTTTCTCATCGACACACAGCTTTGGAACGACGATGCGGTTCGCTGGACATTGCCGGTCGGCGATTATCCCCTGGCGGAGACTGCTTTTGACTATACCAATGCGCTCGCAGCCGTTCGCCGCGGTGACCTGGCCAGCGCGCGCGAAGCTGCAACGCGCGTTGAGAGCGAAGGGCAGCGTTCCATCGCGTGGATGAAGCAACAAAAGATGGATGATGCCGGGATGAGAGAGGTCCCGCCCATCTACAACGGAGAGTTGCACGCGCTACTGACTGCCGCGGAAGGAAAACCCGAAGACGCCCTAAGTGAACTACGGCGTATGGCGGCAAAGGAGCATGCCATGCCGTTGGAATTTGGTCCGCCATCCATCGAAAAACCGACGGATGAACTCCTCGGCGAGCTTCTGTTGCAACTGAATCGTCCGGCTGAGGCGCGTGACGCTTTCCAGACCGCTCTCGCTCGCGCACCCGGTCGAAAGCTGGTCGTGGAAGCCCTCGCGCGCACCGACAAACAAATGACCGTCTCAATGGCCAAGGAGAGCGCCAAGCAGCGCCCGGCCAACAGTCCGGACCACAAGCCCTGAAAGCAAGGGCATCCGAAATGATGGTAGCGGGTCAGTTTCCGATAAGGAATTACTTCCGGGTAGCCCGCCAGAACGAAGCCACCCGACTGGATTTCATCACCACAATAAGCTTACAGTTTGGGCATGAAGCACACTGCTGTTCTGGCGTCATTGCTCATCGGGCTGCTCGTTTCTGGTGACCCAGCCCACGCAAAATGCCCTTCAATTCTAGTGCGAGTCCAAGGTGATGTCCTCGGACAGATTCAAGAAGGCGACGAGTTGTTGTTGAGATTCGTATACTCGCCGAAGCGAGTTGAGACATCATCGCCGCAACCTGTGAAAGACAAAACTTTCACGCTGCTCGGTGCATATTCAACCTACAAGAGAAGTGGCGTATTCCAGGGTGATGTCTGCGGCGCGGCTCCCCGTCAGATTCGGCTTGTCATGCGGGACAGGAATGGCGCCGTTCTGGATACTGTGGACTTGATAACACCTGACGAGCTAACAGGAGAGATCGAAGTGAGTTACGGGAAGAAGCAGGTCGTCGTGGTACACCGAACACTCGGTTCTAGTTCGTAGGTGTTGCAAAATCATAGCGCGGATTCTAAGTGATTCCTTCCTGAGCTGTCGGCAACCCGGAACTAGTCGTCTAGCTCCTTCCATGAGAAGGCCGGTTGATGTCAAGGCACACTTTCATCTGCTTCTTTCCGTGAATCAGTCCCCATTCAGCTAAGCCGCCTTCCATGAGAAGGCCGGTTGATGTCAAGGCACACTTTCATCTGCTTCTTTCCGTGAATCAGTCCCCATTCAGCTA
>Ga0137409_10003864_pt1 | contig 15846 bp, 17 predicted proteins | sample CZODoug1_16funga_FD_122059 | JGI IMG/M metagenome (GOLD analysis project Ga0137409, IMG submission 122059) | Vadose zone soil fungal communities from Angelo Coast Range Reserve, California, USA - CZODoug1_16fungal (Hybrid Assembly) | ecosystem: Environmental > Terrestrial > Soil > Vadose zone... | reverse complement strand
GGTTCGTCATTCTTTTCAGAACCTATCGGCCCTTTGAGGACGTCGCAAGGAGTTGCTGCGCAACTTCGACCACCCGTTCGACCGTAAGCCCCAGCTCCTTGTAGATCCGCTGGTACGGCGCCGAGGCGCCGAACCGCTCAATTCCTACCATCACACCTCGTTCGCCCAGCCACCGGTACCACGACATCGGTGCCGCGGCCTCGACCGCTACTCGGGGCACGCCCGGGGGCAGCACGCTATCGCGGTAGGCTTGCGGCTGCTTGGCGAAGTACTCGAGGCAGGGCATGGAGACGGCCATCGGCCGTTGGCCATCAGCGATCAGCTTCTCATACGCTCCGAGTACGAGCTCCACTTCGGAACCGGTCCCCATGAGGACGACTTCGGGCTTTCCGCCTGAGCCGGCGAGCACGTAACCGCCGCGCTGCAAGCCCGATGCCGATGCGTATTTCGCGCGGTCGATGACCGACACTTTCTGGCGGGTCAACACCAACGCGACGGGGCCGCTGGTGTGCTGAATAGCCGCGCGCCAGGCCTCGACCACTTCGGTCGCATCGGCCGGCCTGATCACCGTCAAGTTGGGGATCGCTCGCAGCGCCGACAACTGCTCGATCGGCTGATGCGTCGGCCCGTCCTCGCCCAGGCCGATCGAGTCGTGCGTGAACACGTAGATCGGCCGTAGATGCGTGAGCGCCGCCAGGCGAATCGACGGCCGCATGTAGTCCGAAAAAATGAGGAACGTGCCGCCGTAACCGATGAACCCGCGGTGCAGCGCGATACCGTTGAGGATCGCACCCATCCCGTGCTCCCGCACTCCGAAATGGAAGTTCCGTCCCGCCCGCTGCTCGGCGCTGAACGACGCCGCGCCTTTTATGTCGGTGTTGTTCGACCCTGCCAGGTCTGCCGAACCACCGATCAGCTCGGGAAGTTTGGGCGCGAGCGCGTTGATGACCTTCCCCGACGCCGCGCGCGTCGCCTGCGCGTCCTTGGGACCGAACGACGGCAGCGCCGCGTCCCACCCGTCCGGGAGCGTCCCCGCCAGGCGCCGCTTGAGCTCAGCCGCGAGGTCGGGGTGCGCCCGACCATAGGCGTCCCATTTCTTCTGCCATTCGGCCTCGAGACGGCTGCCACGCTCCCGCGCGTTGCGCCAATGCGTAAGCGCTTCCTCGGGGACGTAGAACGGCTCGATGCTTGGCCAGCCGAGGTTTTGCTTCGTGAGCTTGACCTCGTCGACGCCCAGGGGCGCGCCGTGCGCCTCGGCGCTGTCCTGCTTGTGCGGGCTCCCCCAGCCGATGTGCGTGCGGATGATGATGAGCGACGGCTTGTCGGTGGCGCGCTTGGCTGCCTGGATGGCGTTGCCCAGGGCAGCGAGATCGTTGCCGTCGGTCACGCGCTGGGTGTGCCAGCCGTAGGCCTCGAATCGCTTCGCGGTGTCGTCCGAGAAGGCGAGCGCGGTGTCGCCGTCGATCGTGATGTGGTTGTCGTCGTAGAAGCCGATCAACTTGCCGAGCTTCAGGTGTCCCGCCAGCGAGCACGCCTCGTGCGAGATCCCTTCCATCAGGTCGCCGTCGGAGGCGAGGAAGTAGGTGTAGTGATCGACGACGACGTGTCCCGGCCGGTTGAACAGGGCCGCGAGCTGCGCCTCCGCGATCGCCATGCCGACCGCATTGCCGGTGCCCTGGCCGAGGGGTCCGGTGGTCGCTTCGACGCCGGGGGTGACGCCATGCTCGGAGTGCCCGGGCGTCCGCGTGCCCCATTGCCGGAATTGTTTGATCTCGTCGAGCGTCAGATCGTAGCCGCTCAAGTACAGCGCGCTGTACAGCAGCATGCACGCGTGTCCGCACGACAACACGAAGCGGTCACGGTCGACCCAGGAGGGATTCGCCGGGTTGTAGCGCATGTGCTGCTGCCACAGCACGTAGGCGAGGGGCGCCAACGCCATCGCCGTCCCGGGGTGGCCCGACTCCGCCTGCTGCACCGCATCCATCGCGAGTGTGCGGACGGTGTCGATGCAGAGCTGATCGAGAGCGGCCGTGGTAGAGGTCGCCATCACATCAGGCCGGACTTCGCCGCCTGCCACAATTTGGTCAGGCGATCGAAGCCATCGACCAACATGTCGACTTGTTGCGGACTGGGACTGGCTTTGGCGGCGGTGCCGAGCTCCTCGACGATGCGTCCCATTTCCTTACGACCCTGCTGGTGCGCTAGGACGGAGATCTGTTCCAGGATGCCGACGATCTTGAGGCGCATCTGCGTGTCGTCGGGGACCTGCCACAGATACTCAGCTGAACCTTTTCCATCGGCGCAGAGCTTGCCGAGGGCGTCCATCAGGGGTTGGCGGGAGGGTCGTGGATCGGGCATCGGAGCCGATAATCTAACACCGGATTGCCGGAAACTCTGTCCTCGTCTAGCTTGCCAGTTCCTATGCTGCCTTTCGTTTTCGCGGCGCTGCTCCAGGCGGCCACCGTCATTCCCGCAGACTCGGGCGAGGGGCATCTCACCAACATTCGTCAGCTCACGTTCGGCGGCCAGAACGCCGAGGCGTATTTCTCCCGCTCGGGCCGTCAGCTCATTTTTCAGCGACAGGAAGGCGATACCGGCTGCGACAAGGAGTACGTGATCAACATCGATGGGACGGGCTTGCACCGTGTCTCGGCGCCCGAGGGCCGCACGACCTGCGGCTACTTCTTTGACCGCGACCGCCGGATCTTCTACGCCAGCACTGTCCACCTGGGCCCCGCCTGCCCGCCGCGCCCCGACTACTCGCTCGGCTACGTGTGGGCGCTCTACGACTACGACATCTACGTCGCGGACTCGAGCGGTCGCGGCGCGCGCCGCCTCACGACGAACCCCGCGTACGACGCCGAGGGGACCCTGTCTCCCGACGGCACGACGATCGTGTTCACGTCACTGCGGAACGGCGACTTGGACATCTACACGATGCGGGTCGACGGCACTCGCGTCCGCCGTCTGACGCACACACTGGGATACGACGGCGGCCCGTTCTTCTCTCCCGACGGCAAGCACATCGTCTACCGCGCGTGGCATGTCTCGACCGCCCAGGATTCCGCGGACTACGTCGCCCTCATTCAGAAGAACCTCGTCAGGCCCACTCGCATGGAGATCTGGGTGATGGACAGCGACGGGCGCAATCAACGCCAGGTCACGAACATCGGGGGAGCCAACTTCGCGCCGTACTTCCATCCCGATGGCCGGCGCATCATCTTCGCGTCGAATCACAAGAACCCGCGCTCGCGGAACTTCGATCTCTATCTCGTCAATCTCGACGGGACGGGCCTCGAGCAGGTCACCACCAACACTGAATTCGACGCCTTCCCGATGTTCTCACCCGACGGGCGGCGCCTGGTGTGGGCGTCGAACCGCCAAGGCAAAGTCCAGGGCGAGACCAACATCTTCATCGCGGACTGGGTCGAGCACCCGTGAAGTCGTTCAAGGACGAGGCGATCAGCTGGGCTAAAGCCATTGGCGTCGCGTTTGTCTTCTGGTTGTTCCTGCGAGCATACCTGGTCGAAGCGTTCCGCATTCCCTCGGGCAGCATGGAAAACACGTTGCTCGTCGGCGATTTCCTGTTTGTCAACAAAGTGGCGTTCGGCGGCGAGATGGAGATCCCGTTCACCGGAATCCATTTCATCCGGCTTCCCGGCTATGGAACGCCGCAGCGTGGCGAAGTCGTGGTGTTCCGATCGGTCGAGGACTCCACGCCGAACCTGAACATCGTCAAGCGCCTGATGGGGGTCCCGGGGGACACGCTGCAGATGGTGCACGACTCGGTGATCCGGAACGGGCAGCGGCTCGACGAGCCGTACGCCCTGCACACCGAGATGAATCCGGTGCCGGAAGAGGCATTCCGCCTGCGCCTGATTCGGGCGTGGCAGCTCCCGTACTACGCCGGCCGCGATACCGCCCGCTACCATCCGACGACGCACGATTGGGGTCCGATCGTCGTGCCGGCGGGCCACTACTTCATGATGGGCGATAATCGCGACCAGTCATACGACAGTCGCTACTGGGGTTTCCTGCCGCGAGCACACATCCGCGGGCGGCCGCTCTTCATCTACATGAGCGTCGCCCGGGATCCGTTTCGCATTCGCTGGAATCGGTTGTTCCGCCACCCCCACTAAGTCGCGGGCTTCAGGATCACGTCGATCCCCATATGCAGTGTCTTCCAGCGTCGCATCCCGACGCCCATGCCGAGCGCCCACTCCGACAGGTGGAACTCACTCGTGAGCGAGGCGGCTGGGATCGAGAACTGCGCCCGGACCCTGAGTCCCTCCGTTTCCTGCCATGCGAGGACCGGCGCGCGAATCGCCTTGGCATTGTCGTGGACCGTGAGCGTGCCCACCGCCGTGGCCCGCGTCGTATCCCCGCGTTGCACGTCGACCAGGCTGTCGATCGTGAACGTGATCTCGGGGTAGCGCCCCGTCTCGAGGACCGCGCGCCGAGCGTACTTGTCGCGCATCTCGAGACCCGTGAACAATGAGTCGGCGATGAGAGTGACGCTGCCCCGGACGCCGCGCAGCGCATTCGCGTCGGCGGCGGTGATCTCGCCGCGGACCGCCTCGCGGCACAGCGGGCGGACACGGAAGCGCGGAAAAAGGGGAACGCGGGGATCGCTGCGCCCGGCTGCGCTTGTCTTCGGCCGCCAGCTGTAGTCGGTGTATTGCCCGGGGTCCCGGCCCTCGCCGGGCTGCCACGAGGGGTCGGCGGGGCACGTCGTAGCCCACAGGTGTTCGTAGTGGGGGTCCATCTGCCACCAGGCGAGGCTCGTCTTGGGGTCGACGACCCATCGTGCCGGACCCGTTTGAGCCGCCAGCGGGGCCGCGGCGAGCAGGAGCAGCACCGAGATGGACCTGCGATGCATGTAGGCCTCCCCTGTCTTGACAGGCTGACACACAAAGTAAATCCTATTTGTTACAGAATTGAGCGGTACGTTGCATTCTTCACCATGGGGAGAGGCAGGACGGTTATGGGTATGCGCGTGTTGCGAGGGTCGCTCGTGGCGGGGCTGCTGTTGGTGGGGGCGGGGATGGCGACGGCGCAGCAGGCTCCCCTCCAGGTCGACACCGCTGCGGCCAAGCGCGGGCAGTCGTTGTTCCAGAACCGCGGTTGTGTCGGATGCCATTCCATCGGCAAGGGAAAGCGCGCGGGGCCCGATCTGGCTGGTGTCACGCAGCGCCGCAGCCTGGATTGGTTGCGCCGCTGGCTCAAGAATCCCACGCCGATGTTCGACAGCGACTCGATCGCCAAAGCCCTCCTCGCAGAATTCAACAATACCCGGATGCCAAACCTCAGACTCAAGGATGATGAAGTAGACGCGCTCCTGCACTACATCCAGCAGGAGAGTGATAAAGCAGCTGCGCATTAGGGAACCCACGGAGTCGACAAAAGGAGGCCACACGATGCGTCGCTTGACGGTAGCACTCGGTATCGTGGCACTCGGGGTCCTGGCACTCGCGCCGCGGAACGCCGCAGCCGTACCGTCGTTCGTACGGCAGACCGGCATGACCTGCGCGCAGTGTCACGTGATGTTCGGCGCCCCGGTGCCGAATTTTACGTTCACCGGCAAGAAATTCCGGATGAATGGGTATCGCGTTCCGTTCGTCACCGAGCGGATCGAGGCGGGGCAGGAAGGGGCGCTGAGCGGGAAGCGGCTCAACATCTCGCTCTTCCCCTACATCTCCCTGCGGTACCAGAGCGTCTTCGCCGCGCAGACCAAGACCAACGGCGCCCTCAAAGCGGGCCCCATTACCTCCAACCCCACGTCGCGGCTCGCCATTTTTACCGGCGGCCCGGTGGGTGACTATTTCGGGTTGTGGACGGAGATGTACCTGACACCCGACGGCAGTCCGACGGGTGAATGGACGCTCGGTCTGTTTTCGTTCGACGAGTACGACCTCCGCTACACCCGCATGAAGAACAACAATGTCTTCGGCCTCGCGTTCAACAACCAGGGCATTTCCGAAATCTCAGGGTTCGGCCCGTGGCCGATCAGCGTGCCGCAAGAGTTCAACCGCGGCGGGTTCGCCGGCTGGTCGCATCCAAACCGCGGGAACCTGATCGCCTACGCCTGGTTGAACGACAGACTCCTCGTGTCGGGAGGTCCCAGCATCGGACAGAACAACCTCGACTGGAGGCGCTTGTCGTATCTGGGACAGGCCGCGTACGCGTTCTACAACTCCGACCAGAAGGAGCTCTGGTTCAACGTGATGTTCCGGGCCGGCAACGACGACATTCCGATCATCACGAACACGGTACCCAACGCGGCCCGCACGTGGACGTACACCAGTAACGTAGCCGGCGTTGACGCGACGCGACTCGTGGCCGGACCCTACTTGTCCGCCGACCTCACCAAGACGACCCGGCTGACCGCCGAAGTCCGGTACAGCTTCATTGACCGCGGGCCCCACAGCATGGAAGCCGTGGGCCGGATGAACTTCAGCAAGGACAATTACGGCGACAACGCGTCGACGCAGCGCAACGACATCGGCGCCGCGGTGCGCTACACGTACAACCGGACCTACGGTCTCGATTTTGGGCTGTGGAAACCGACCAAGTACACGTTCATTGAGCGGACGGGCACGGCACACGACATTCAGAACAAGGTCGCGTACCAATCCTACTTCGTGTTCCAACCCGCGATGAACATGATCATGTCGCTGGGATACGCCAATTCGCAGGGGCAGAGCCTCACGGTCGCGCCGACCACCGGCTGGAACTGGTCACTGGGCGTGGACTTCCTGTTCTAGCCGATCGGGCAGTGCCCGAGCGGTCGTCACACCAGCTGCGCCCCGTGCGGATTCCGCACGGGGCGCGTTACATTCTCTGATCATGATACGAGCATTGATCATCGGCGTCGCGATCGGCGTTACCGCGGCGGCCTGCGCCAGCGGTCCTTACGGAAAAGTCACGGAGATCGTCAGCAGTACCGTTCCCGGAGACAGCTTCCGGACGATCGTCGTCATTTCGGGCGACGACGACCAGAACGCGCTCCAGGTGACCGCTCGCGTGCGCCAACAGCTCAACGATCGAGGTCTGAACGCCCAGCGCCGCAGCGGTTTGTGGAGCACCGAGCGGGAGGCATTGCTCGACATCTGCCCGCTCGGAGAGGTCAGCCCTGTGGATGGATTGCTGTTCGTAATGTGGAACGAGCTGAACCTGTACGACTGCCGCACCCACAAACCGGCGTATCAGGTTCGCGGCGGCATGATCGGTACCAACGTCATGATACAACGCATGATGCGCTATCTCAGGCCGGGTTCTTAGGGCCTTGTCTGCGCCGGGGCGCTCCGTCGGATGAACGATCTGCATACGGTGCGCCGACGCATCGTCATATCTGCCTGCTATTCTGCCCTGCTCGCGCTGTGCTGCGCAACCCTGGCTGCAGCGCAGACGGACACGTTGCCGCCCGTCACCGTGACGGTGACGCGCGCCGATGTGCCCCTCGCTCGGCTCCCCTTCGCCGTTGCGGTCGTGAATAAACGCGACCTCGCCGCGCGCCCCACCTGGGGACTAGACGAAGCCCTCGCGGGCGTGCCCGGTGTCTTCGCCGCCAACCGATACAACTTCTCGCTCGACCAGCGCCTGTCGATCCGCGGCTTTGGCGCGCGTTCCGCTTTCGCCGTGCGGGGCGTCAAGATCATGCTCGACGGCATCCCGCAGACGCTCCCCGACGGTCAGGGGCAGCTCACGCACGTCGAGCTCGGCTCCGCCGACCGGATCGAAGTGCTGCGCGGATCGGCGTCAGCGTTGTACGGGAACGCGAGCGGCGGCGTCATCAGCATCTGGACCGACGCGCGCGTCCCCGAACGATCGAACGGCGATGTTCGGATCGTCGCCGGCACGTTCGATCGCGGGCTCCACCGGACTTGGACCAAGTGGCAAGGGACCGAACGCTTCCGGGTGGGCCCGAGGGGCGGGGCCACGCTGAGTCTCTCGCGACTCTCCTACGAAGGAGAACGCAATCACAGCGCCGCCGACCTGCGCGCACTGAGCGGACGGCTGCGCCTGCCCCTCGGTACCGCCTGGTCGCTCACCGCGCTCGCCGACATCGGCGACCAACCCCGCGCCGACAACCCCGGCGCGTTGAACCTCACCGAGCTGGGGAGGAACCGCGACACGGTGCCGCCGCTGAACCTGGCGACACACGCGGGCAAGGACGTGCTCCAGGGGCAAGGCGGCGTGACGTTGCGCGGGACGCTCGCTTCGGGAGACGAGGCGACGGTGACGCTGTTCGGCCTCGCGCGCGACCTCGAGAACCCGCAGACGTTCGCCTACATCCGGCTGAATCGCACCGCCTACGGCACCCGAGCGGTGTTCACGCGCCACGGTCGCGTCACCGCCGGGCTCGACGTGCAACGGCAGCGGGACGATCGCACCAACTTCGGGAATGCGTCGGGTCGGCCCGACACCGTGCGCTCACTCGACCAGCTCGAGCGCGTCACCGAGATCGGGCCATTCGTGCAAACGGTGGTGGACGTCGCGCCCCGCGTTGCCGTCACCGCCGGCGTGCGCTATGACCGCGTGAGTTTCGCTGTGTCGGATCGCCTGGTCGGCGATTCGACGTCGGATGTGAAGTACCGCAACGACTCCGGGGACCGGGTGATGGCGTCGTTCTCCGGCTCCCTCGGCGCCACACTGCAGGCGAGCGAGGCGGTCACCGTGTATGCCAGCACCGGCTCGTCCTTCGAAACGCCGACGACCACCGAGCTGGCGAATCGGCCCGACACCGCCGGGGGGTTCAACCGGGACCTGTCGCCACAGCGAGCCTGGACCTACGAGGTCGGCGCTCGCGGGCGGGAGGGAGGCTGGGAGGTCGCGCTCTATCAGGCCGATGTGCGGGATGCGCTCGTGAGCTTCGAGATCCCCGCCTCGCCGGGGCGCCGTTTCTTCCGGAACGCGGGGAGCGCGCGGTACCGAGGCGTGGAGTTGTCCGCCGGCACCGCCATCGTCCGCGGGCTCGAGGGCCGAGTGACCTGGACTTATTCCGACTTCCGCTATCGCCGGTATGCCTTCACCGCCGGAGGGACGACCCACGTGCTCGACGGGCGGCGTCTCCCCGGGATCCCGCAGCAGGCCCTGCGCCTCGCGTTGCGGGCGCGCCCCGCGGCGTTCCGGGGTGTCTGGGGTGAGATCGAAACCCAATACACCTCACGCTACGCGGTGGACGACACGCTGAGTCGTCGGACGTCGCCATGGTGGGTGACGAACCTGCGAGCCGGATGGGAAGGCCGACGCGCGGCGCCCTTCGTCGCGTTCCAGAATGTGTTCAATCGCAAATACGTGGCGTCTGTGGTCGTGAATGCAGCGGCGGGACGGTATTACGAGCCGGCGCCTGGCCGGAATCTCTACGTGGGAGTGACGGCTACTTATAGCGGTAGGTGATTCTTCCTCGCGTCAGGTCGTACGGCGACAGGTCCACGGCCACGCGATCGCCCTGGAGGATGCGGATGTAGTTTTTCCGCATCTTGCCACTCACGTAGGCGAGCACCTCGTGCCCGTTCTCCAGCTTGACTCGGAATGTCGTGTTGGGCAGCACCTCGGATACCGTGCCCATCATTTGAATCGCATCACCAGCCACGCTGTGTCCTGTTCTCCTTTCGGTTCTAGACTTCCCGCGGATCCATGGTCGCGTCGCGCGGAGGCTCGAGGCCTCGCGCGATGTAGGAAGCGTGCCGGCCGCAGGTCGCGCACAGCAGGCTGATGCGCTCCGCCCGCACCTCCTCCTCCGGGGGCAAGGGCCGCCGGCGGGGCACCCGATGGATCGTCCGGGTACCGCAAGAGGGGCACACCAACGGCAGGTGGTCCCGGTCAGCCGCAATGAGCGCCAGGGCTTCCGGCGCCCGAAACTCCTTGATGCCCCTTCGACCCACAGATTCGCCTCCAACGGGGGAATCTAGCCCTTTTCTTGACGGCCCCGCAGGGGGGGTGTAGCTTGGCGCGACCTTCAACCTCGGAGCGGCCGTTTCCGTGCCAGCCGAGCTCGGCGGATCGCAGATCTCCTCGCTACTCGAGACGCTCCCCGGCATTGCCAGCGTGCTGCGCAGTCCGGTGGCGGACGCATTGATCAAAGCGATCCGCGGCGCCATGGGATTGGGGGAGTTTGGACAGGAGGACGCGGAAGAATTGATCCGGTACGCCGTCCGGCGCGGACTCATCGGCGCCGACGAGGGCGACCGTGTCCTCGGCGAGGTGCAGGACGCGATGGGGAAGCGCAAGGCGAAGCCGGGCAAGAAGGCCGCCGCAAAAAAGCCGGCGAAGAAAAAAGCCCGCCGCTAGATCCGGAAGCCCCGCACCAATCCGCGCAGTCTTTCGGCCGCCTGAAGCAGCTCGCCGGCCGACGCGGCCATTTCCTGCGTCGAGGCGCCCTGCTCTTCGGTGGCCGCCGTCACCTGCTCTGCGCTCGACGCGTGAGACACCGCGCGCGCGACCACCTGCTGGGCGCGCTGGCCGAGCTGCTCGGTGACGCCGCGGTTGTCGTGCGCCGCGCTCGTCACGCGCGCGGCTGCCTGCTCGACCTGCTCGACCGCCGCCACGATCTCCGCCAACCCGCGCGCCGCGCCCTCGGCCACCGATTCGATGCCGCGCACCTTCGCCTGGCCCACGGACATCGTCGCAGTGACTTCCTCGACCTGCTCGCGGATCACCGCCGTCGTGCGCGCCACATCTTCCGCGGCGCGGGCCGACTCGTCGGCTAGCTGGCGGACCTCTTCCGCCACGACGGCGAATCCGCGCCCGTGCTCGCCGGCGCGCGCCGCCTCGATGGCCGCGTTGAGCGCCAACAGGTTCGTCTGCGATGAGATGCGCTTGATGAGATCCACGAAGTCGTCGATCGCCGCGCTCTGCTGCGCGAGCTGCGTCACCTCGGTCGCGGTCGTCCGCACCACCTCGCGCACGTCGAGCAGCGTATTGCCCGCGGCCGCGACGTCGCCGCGATGCCGGTCGGCGACCGTGCGGATCTCCTCGCCCAGCCGGGCAACGCGGGCGGCGGCCTCGGTCATGTCGGCTGTCGCCTGGCGCATCTTCTCGAGCCCCGTCTGCATCGCGTGTAGTTCGCTGCGCTGATGCTCGGCGCCCCCCGCGATCTCGACCATGGCGGTCGACACTTCGCTCGACGACGCGGCCAACTGCTCGCTCACCGCCGACAGGTCGCTCGCGGACCCCGCGATCTGGTCCGCCGACCCCACCACGTCTCCGACGATTCCGCGCAGGCGCTCGCCCATGAGGCGCATGGCATCCGCCAGCACCTGGAACTCCTGCGGCATGTGGCCCGTCGTTACCGGGCGCAGGTCCCCGCTGCCGAAGCGTTCCGCGGCCGTCACGAGGCGCACGAGGGGGCCCTCGACCCAGCGCAGCGTGAACGCGCCGACGACCACGCCGATCACGGTCGTAGAGAGCAGCACAAGCCAGAGGATGATCTGCCGGCGACGGGCTTCGTTGCCGAGGCGCCGCCCCGCCAGACCCGCCTTCTCCGATTGACGGGCCGCCAGTTCGCGTACGAGGCGGCTCAGGTCGGCGGCAGGCCCTCGGACCTCCGCGGCCTGCGTGAGGGCCTCGCGGCTCCGTCCCACGTCGAGCAGCGCGTGCGCGATCGAGTAGTCGACATGGATCACCGCCTGCAGCTGCTTGATCTTGGTTACGGTGATACGATCGTTCTCCGTCAACCCCTCGAGCCCGTCGAGCTGCTTCTGATAGCGGAAGGCGCCGTCCGCCGCCGCCTGGAACTGATCGCGCGCCTCGCTGCTCGGCGCGGCCAGGTACAGCTCCGCCGAGCGTATCTCCTCGAACACCGAGGTGACGAGCCCGTTGCCGATCTCACTCGAGGTACGGAGGCTCTCGATTTCCGCTTCGAGCGAGCGCCGCAGCGTGGCCAGCGAGCTGACGCCTACGACGGCCGCGATGACGAGCCCCACGAACAGTCCCGACAGCCCCAGGATGATCCGCCACCGGATCGTGTCGAGCGCCGGCAGCTTCATTGCGCCGCTTCCGTGACGATGCGACCGCCCCGCACGACGCCGACCACGACCGATTTCGCGGGCACGTCGCCGCGCCCATCGAAGGCGATCGTGCCCGTCACGCCCTCGTACGCGGGCAGGTCGGTGCCGATTCGCGCCAGATAGTCGCGCACCGCGCGCCGGTCGGTGCCTGCCGCGGCGAATACGCGCGTCGCCAGGAGCTGCAGGATGTCGTACGCGCCCGCGCCGCGGTGATCGGGGCGCTGCCCCTCGTATGCGCGTGCATAGGCCGCCACGAACACCGCGTTGCGGTCGCCGGGCCGGTCGGCCAGGTACGCGGAGGACACCCGGACGCCTTCAGCGACAGGCCCGGCGGCCTCGATGCCCGTCAGCGCGTCGCCGCCGATGGTCGGCCACCGCAGTCCGAGGCGCCCTTCATCGCGCAGCGCCAGCTCGGCGCCCCCGCGCTCCGTCGCCAGCATCAGCACGTCGGCGCCTCCCTGTCGCAAGCGCGCGAGGTACGGCTCGAGGCTCGCCGTGGTGGGCAGGGAAGGGTCCTCCTCGACGACCGTCCCGCCCAGTCGCCGGAACTCGGTCGCGAAGCTCAAGCGCAGCCCACGGCCGTAGTCGTCATCGATGTAAATGATGCCCGCCCGCCGCGCGCCGAGGGTCTGACGGGCGTAGCGCGCCAACTGGGCTCCGTGACTCAGATCGGTGGGACAAACGCGGAATGTGTACGGATTGACGCCCGACAGATCGGCGCTCGACGCGGACGGCGAGATCATCGCCACCGGGCGGCGGCCGGCGCCATACACACGGGCCCCGGCGAGGGACGTGCCGGAAGTGAGATGGCCGATCACCGCGACCACCTCGGGATCGTCCGCGAGGGCCTGCGCGACGCGGATGGCGACCTCGGCGCGGCCGCTGTCGTCCATGACGCGCAGGGCGAGGGGACGGCCGTGCAGGCCGCCGCGCGCGTTGATCTCCTTCACGGCCAGCTCGGCAGCCCGTTGCATCGAGACGCCCCGCGGCTGCGAGAAGGGCCCGGCCAGGCCCACAACGATGGGACGACCGCCGCCCTGGGAGCACGATGCAAGCCAGAGGCTCGTAACCAGGACCAGCTTGTGCAGAGGCCGCATAGGATGGCGAATAACCTACAGGCTTTCCACATTAGTGGGTATGGATGCGGCACACCGCCTCTGCGCCTTCGCGGCGGGACTGGAGCGCCTGCTCGAAACGCGCGACGCGCAGCACCTCGACGCGACCTGGGAGGCGCTCGAGTTGACGCAGGCTGGTTGGGAGGCGCTCGCACTCGCGCGCCGCGCGAACACCGAGGCGCTCGAACCCGCCCTCGCCGAAGTGGACCGGCGGCTCCTCGCCGTCATCGAGCGGTGCCGCACGTTCCTCGATCCGCACATCGTGACGTTTCGGATTCCCGAGTTGGAGCGCTGGCAGCACGCGGCCGCCGCGGCGCTCGTGGGCGCGCGCTGGGGCGTCGCCGGCCTGCACACGGTCATCGCCGACACACGGGCGCCGCTGGGCCGCCGCTATTTCGCCTTCCTGGCACTGGGCGAGCGGCACCCGGAAGGGGCGTGGCCGCTGTTCGCGAGGTACCTCGAGACGCCCGGCGCGCACCACGCGTTCGTCGCCGCCGCGGCCCAGGCGGCGCGCTACTATCCGGGCCACGCTCGGGCGCTCGTCGCCTTGTTCGAGCGCATCCGCGGCGACCAGATGCTGCGGCGTTTCCTGGGGCCGAAGATCCTCGAGTCGCTCTACGTCCTCGGCGACGCGGCGGCCCTTCCCTTGTATGAGGAGCTGCTCGTGGCGGGCCACACCGATCCCCATCTCGATCGTTGTGAAGTGACGCGGGCGTTGGTGGGAGTTCGGCAGCTCACGGGTCGTGTGGCGCCGAGCGTGAAGTTCCCGGATCCGGTGGAGCCGGACGTCGTGCGCGCGCTCGACGAGGCAGAGCGGCTGTTTGAAGAGGAGCGCGACCGGCTCGTACCGGTCGTGGTGATCTAGCGAACGAACTGCGCGAGCTTGTCCCGGTAGCTGCGTCCTCCCAGGTCGTACGTGTCGTTGTGCCCCGCCCCTTCGATCATGACGAACTCTTTTGGCCCCGGTGCCGCCTCGGCCACGCGGCGTCCCATGTCCATCGGCACGAGCCTGTCCGCGGTGCCGTGGAAGACGAGCACCGGACAATGGACTCGCGTGATCGTCTCGATGTTGTTCAGGCGAAGGCGCACGAGAAACAACGGGAAGATGCGGTAGGTGCGGGCTGCCATTTCGCGCGCGCTCGTGAACGGCGACTCGAGAATGAGACCGGCTGCCGGGTGCTCCGCCGCCGTCCGCGTCGCCACGGCGGTGCCGAGTGAGCGGCCGTACACGTAGATGCGCCGTGGATCGACGCCGGGACGGCTCGCCAGCGCCTGATAGGCGAGCGCTCCAGCCTCGTACATCCCCGCTTCCGTCGCGCGGCCCCCGCTGGCGCCGTAGCCGGGGTAGTCGACCACCAGGAGCGCGGCGTTGGGCGGCCGGAAATCGCGGATGATCGGCCAGATCGCGCCAATCGTCTCACCGTTGCCGTAGAACCACAGCAAAGCGGCGGTCGGTAAAGCGGCGGTCGATGAGGCGGCGGGCGGCAGGTACCAGCCCACGAGCCGCGTTCCATCGTGCATGACGAGCTCGATCCGCTCCCCAGTGGCAATGACCCGGGTAGGGTCGGGGAGGGCCGCCCGTGGGGCGGGGAAGGTGATGCGCTCCTGAAAGGCCCAGAGCACGACCAGTACGGCCAGGTAGACCCCGGCGAGGCCCAGAATGAGAGTCATGGCGGGTGTTAACTTGATAGCCAATGAACCCAGAGCTCGTTTCTCGCGCCCGAGGAGCGCTGCTGGGACTGGTCGCCGGCAATCAACTCGGCGTCCCGACGGAGCACCTCGGCACTCCAGAAGCGATTCGCAAAGCATATCCTAACGGTGTTTGGGACCTCGCTCCGCCGCCCAAGAACTCCCCCTACGACGACGACGCGGCGATGACCTTGCTGCTGGGCGAGTCGCTGCTCCAGTGCAAAGGGTTCGACGCCACCGACGTGTCGCGCCGCTGGGTGAAGTGGATGAAGGTGGACGGCCGCGGCATCGGTCTGACGACGCGGCGCGCGCTCACCTTGATCGATCGCGGCAAGGAGCCGTTCGAAGCGGGCCGGCTGGTGCGGCAGGAGAACCCGCAGCGGTCCGCCGGCAACGGCAGCGTGATGCGGTGCGTGCCCGTCGCGCTTCGGTTTCGCGACGATCTCGATCGGCTGATCCGCGTCTCCACCCAGCAGTCGGCGATCACACACGCCGACGAGCGGTGCACGTGGGGCGCCGCCGCCGTGAACCTCGCGGTGCGGGAGCTGCTGCAGGGGAACATCTACTTCGTCGACGAAGTGTTGCACCGCCTGCGCGATCGCGCGCCCCGCCCGCTCGTCGAAGCCATCCATCGGGTGCCGCGCGAGGGGCAGGACGAGCTGCCGGTCACCCGCGTCGGCGAGGCAGGCTACGTCGTGCATTGCGTCGAGATCGCGTTCTGGTTCGTCACCCACGACCGAACGCTGGAGGACGCCCTCGTCTACCTGGCCCAGGCGGGGGGCGACACGGATACGAATGCGGCCGTGGCGGGGGCTCTGCTGGGGGCGCGCTACGGTGAGACCGCGCTGCCGCCGCGCTGGATGGATCAGATGGTCGGGGCGCAGGGAATCGCGCAGCTAGCGGAGGATCTGGTGCGCAGTGCGCAGTGAGCGGTACGCGGGCGGACATTCCCGCGCACCGCGCACCGCGCACCGCTTACCGCGTACGTTTGGTCGGTCTGCGGACGTACTTGGCGATGCCATCCATCACGT
>Ga0137409_10003863_pt1 | contig 15846 bp, 13 predicted proteins | sample CZODoug1_16funga_FD_122059 | JGI IMG/M metagenome (GOLD analysis project Ga0137409, IMG submission 122059) | Vadose zone soil fungal communities from Angelo Coast Range Reserve, California, USA - CZODoug1_16fungal (Hybrid Assembly) | ecosystem: Environmental > Terrestrial > Soil > Vadose zone... | reverse complement strand
TCGTGCCGCCCGAGTGACAATGCCGAGAGCGGTCTGCAAGGGCTGACTACGCAGGCCGAGATCGACGGCGGCGCCGCCGCGGCAGGCTTCAACTGCAACGCCGACATCGTCGGGCAGTACCAGGGCGAAGGCGCGAGCTGGCAGCTCACGGCTTGGAAGAACTGCGCCTACTTCGATCAGCGACTCAACTCGGCGGAGGCGAACCCCGGCACGGTGGTGGTCGACGTCTCCGACCCGAAGAACCCGAAGCCCACGGCGTATCTCACCGAACCCGCGTTCATGGACCCGTGGGAATCGCTGAAAGTCAATGCGGCCCGGCAGCTCCTCGCCGGCGATCAGAAATCGGGCGACGGCTTCACCATCTACGATATTTCAAAGGACTGCTTGCACCCCGCGCTGACGAGGTCCATCAACATTCCAGGGAGCCTCGGACACACCGGCCAGTGGGCGCCGGACGGGAAGACCTATTACATCACCCCTCTACAGCAGACGATCAGCATCGAGGCCATTGACACGACCGATCCGGCGAACCCTGTGTTGATCCCGTGCGGCAACCCTGGGACCAATGGCTGCGGCACGAATGGTTTCTTCACCGCTCCGGCGACTGTCGCACCGCTGCCCAGGTGGCACGACCTGGAGTTCTCGAAGGACGGGAACACGGCGTACATCACGATGTTTGGCAACGGAGCCACTGTCGCCGGCAACGGCTTCCTCATCCTCGACGTCAGCGACTTCCAGCAGCGCAGGCCCAATCCCGCGTACCGCGTGATCAGCTCGCTCACGTGGGACGACGGCAGCGTGGGCGCGCAGAACGCGCTCCCGATCACCATCAAGGGCAAGCCCTACATCCTCTTCGCGGACGAGGGTGGAGGCGGAGCCAGCGCCTGTACGGCGGGAAAGTCGGGGGCAGGCTTCCCGAGGCTGATCGACATCAGCGACCCGACGAAGCCTACCACCGTGTCCAAACTCATGCTCGACATCCACGATCCGGCGAACTGCACGACCGCGGTCAATACGCCCGTGCAGCAGGCCACCGCCACCGCCACACCGAGCTCCGGCTTCTTCAGCTTCTCCTGCCACTATTGCAACGTCGACGACGCCGACAACGCGACAATCGCCGCCTGCAACTGCTTCGCCGCCGGGCTGCGCATCTTCGACATCAGCGACGTCAAGAACGTGAAGGAGATCGGCTACCTCAAGCCGCCCGCGCAAGGTACCAAGGCGCTTCCCGGGTCGCAATACGCCAACTCCAGCATCACGACGTTCAAGAGAAACTTTGATTGGGCCACCTCCAAGCCGAGCTTCCCGAAAGATCGCGGCATGACCTCCGGCGATCTCTGGACGACGAGCCAGGACAACGGGTTCATGGTGGTGCGCCTCTACCGGGGTTCGGGCGGCTGCGCGAGCGCGGATGTCTCGATCGGTGGCTTGATCGTCTTCGGCCTGGTGGAGATGCTTCGCCGAAGAAAGCAGCGCAGGAGGGGCTGAAGCCGGTAGCGCCCGCTACGGCTCTGGCCATCCTGCGGCTCCGGGGCGCCGCAGGGGGGCGACCCCTTCGAGCTTCACAACATGACGCGCCATCGATCCCGCCTCCGCTTGCTGCCCCTCGGCGTTGCGGCATTCGTGGCAGCGGCGGTGTTCACGGCGGCGAGGCCGGTCCGCGCGAACGGCGCGTTTCCCGACGAGTTCAGCATCCACTTCCCGCCAGGCGCTCCGAACCGGATTCTCATCGGGGCCAACTTCGGCCTGCTCGTCTCCGAGGACGATGGCCAAACGTGGCGCTACAGCTGCGAGCCGTGGGTGGTCGCGGGATCCGATGCGGCGCTCGCTTCCGCGAACGTGCTCTTCTACCAGGTGGCAGCCGACGGCGCCCTGCTCGCCGACGCCGCCAACCTGACGCGCTCGACCGACGTGGCTTGCACCTGGCCGCCTGCGACGGGCTCCATCGCAGGCCAGGTGATCACGGACTTCTTTCCCGATCCGAACGACGCCACCTTCGTGGTCGCCAACATCGCCGTATCGAGCGGCAGCTACATGATCGCATCGCACGACGGCGGCAAGACCTTCGACGCGACCCACCTGTACGACACCAACGACATCCTCACGGGAATCGAGATCGCGCGCTCGACGCCGGGCGTCGTGTATGCAACGTCGGTCCCGCAGGCGGCCGGCACGGCAAAGTTCCTCGCCAGCACCAGTTGGGGCGCGCCAGGGAGCTGGACGGTAACTGACCCCCAGATTCCTGCCGGCACGCAGCCGCGGATCCTCGCCGTGGATCCCGCGGACGCGAAGAAGGTCTACCTGCGGCTGCTTACGGGTCTGACTGACGCGATGGCGGTGACACCCGACGGCGGGAAGACGTTCCAGACGCTGCTCACGATCAAGGGTCAGTTCTCCTCCTTCGTGAGGGCTGGCGACGGCGCAATCTACGCCGGAACGATGGACGGGAAGCTGTACGTGCGGGCGGCCTCCGCCACGGATCCGACCGCGTTCACGTCCCACGACGCTCCGCACCTGCGCTGCCTCGGACAACGTCCCGGATCGACGCGGATCTACGCCTGCGCCGACATGGTCCTGGACGGGTTCAGCCTCGCATCGAGCGACGACGGCGGCGCGACGTTCCAGCCGGTCATGAGCTTCACGCAACTCTTGGGGCCGCTCACCTGCCCGCCGGTCCAGACGAATTGCCAGGCGCATTGGGAACGCATCCAGGGAGTCCTCGGCATCGGCGCAACGCCGGACGCCGGCCCGGCTGACGGCGGCGGTTCTTCCCCGGGATCCGGCGGATCGCATTGTGCGAGCGCGAGTATCGACGCCTGGAGCATCTGGGTCGTGCTCGGCTTCGTCCTGCGAAGCAGGACGCGCCGAGGCCGGGACCGGAAACGGATTCGCAACCACGAACCCGCTATCGCGTCGCGCGGACACCGGCCGTGACCTTGACCTCGATGGGCTTCAGCGTCGCCTCGCCTTCGCGGATCTCGTAGATCCTGTCCGCCGCGAGCGGTCCCTTGAACTGCTGGACGAGGCCGCTCCCCGGCCACTTGATCTCCAGCAGATCGATGGACGCCGCTTGGCCCAGCCCGATGTGCGGCCGGAGGCTCTGGGCCCCGAAGCTGCCGCCGCTGCTCACCACGCTGAAGATCTCGCGGCTCGCGCCGTTCTCTCCCGCGACCACGATCCGGATTCGCGCGCCGACCGCGAACCGATTCGACTTCACTCCCACCGGCCTCAACTTCACCCAGTGATTGTCGTGCCCGGGATTTTTGTAGATGGACGTCCAGTACTTGTCGCTGCTGTACGCGCCGCCCATGACCTCCACCACATCCTGGTTTCCGCTCTCGTCGATGTCGCCGAAGGCGACGCCGTGCCCTTTTTGAAGGTTCCCGAAGCCGCCCGAGGTGGTCACGTCCTGGAACGCGCGGCCGCGGTCGTTGCGGAACATGCGGTTGGGAACCAGCGTGGCGAGGGGCGGCGCGCCGGTGCCGAGGTACATGTCGAGATAGCCGTCGTTGTCGAGGTCGCCGAAGTTCGCTCCCATCGTCAGGAGAAGCCCATCGAGTCCGGCTTGATGCGAAACGTCGGTAAACGTTCCGTCCTTGTTGTTGTGGTAGAGCCTGGGCCGCTCGCCTTTCGCCTGTTCCTTCTGGCCGACGTACTCGCGGACGATGTTCGGCAGCGTGGCGGTATAGCCGGAGACGAACAGGTCCAGCCAGCCGTCGTTGTCGTAATCGAAGAACCAGCAGGTGAAGCTCACGAGCGGCTCGGCAACGCCGGCTTTGGCCGTGACGTCCTCGAACCTCGGCGCTCCTCCGCGTTGCGCTCCGAGGTTCCGGAACAGCTGGTTCGGACGGCCGAGAATGGACACGTAGAGGTCTTGCCAGCCGTCGTTGTCGTAGTCGCCCCAGACGGCGGCCTTGATCATTCCCTCCAGGCGGATGCCGGATGCCGCGCCGACCTCGGTGAAGGTCCCGTCCCGGTTGTTGAGGTACAGCTCGAAGTTCTTCGTGCTGTCAGGCCACTGCACGCGCTCCCGATCGATTTCGTTTCCCACGAAGAGATCGAGGAAACCGTCGTTGTTGACGTCGGCCCAGGTCGCCGCCTGCGACGGGTAGTAGCTGAGGAGCCCCGCCTCCGCGGTGACGTCCGTGAAGGTGCCGTCACAGTTGTTCCGCAGCAGCGACCTGGGGAACTTCCCGTGGTCGTGCAGCCAGGCGCCGCGCGGGATGAACACGTCGATGCAGCCGTCGTTGTTGTAGTCGGCCTGGACGAGGTTGAGCCCGCCGACGATCCCCTTCAGCCCGGCCTGCTCCGTCATCCGCGTGAAGGTCCCGTCGCCGTTGTTGTGGAAGTACTCCAACTGGTCGCGCACCCCCATGTGCGAGACCATGAGATCCAGGTGGCCGTCGTTGTCGAAGTCCTCGAGGATGACGCCGCCGGCAACGCCGAACTCCCGGACGCCCTTTTCCGCCGCGACGTCGTGGAAGCGTCCGATGTCGTAATCCGACCTGAACGCGTCGGGCGGAATCAGCCAGGGCCGCGGAACTTCGTCCGGGTACTGTCCGAGGGTCATGTAGCTGATGTTCAACAGCCAGCGGTACGAGAGCGCATTTTCCCGATCGGTGCGGGGGTCCGACAGCAGCTCGGTGTAGAGCTTGGCAGCTTCCGTCATCCCCAGCCTTTGCTGGTGGACGCCGTTTCCGTGGACTGGAAACAGGCAGGAATCGGCGTTGTGGTTCGTCGAGCAATTCTGGATCTCGCCGAGCCGGAAGTACGCGAACGCGAGGTCCGCTTTCGCGGCTTCCGAAAAACCCGCCGGCCAGGTCTTCACTTCGTTCTGCAGCTCTTCCAGGATGGCGAGCGCGCCCTCGGGAGCGTTCGCGTACAGGTAGTGCCGGGCGATCTCGCGTTTCAGCTCGAAACGCTTCCCAGGGTGCGATTCGGAGGGCAGAGCGGCGGTCAAGCTTGCGATCTTCTCGTTCGGCTGGTCCCACTGGTTGTCCCAGACGCCCTCGCGATCGGCGATGGACGCGAGCGTCGCGACCATGTCGAAGCGCCGCGGACGGCGCAAGAACCACAGCGCGGCGACCGCGGCGAAGATCGCGGCGGCGATGACGATCCGCCGCGCCGTCGTCGACCGATGGATGCGCAACGTCGATTCCTCCGACGCGCTCTTTCAGGAGCCGCGCAGGATGGACCCGAGCTGGGCCATGGAGTGGAACCGGTTGACTCCACGCGGAACGCGCACGTCGGCCTCGCAGCGGAGGCAAACCGTCGCGCTGCCGGCCGCCGCGATCTCCGATGCGGCGGCGAGCCCGCCCGCTCGCGCCCACCCGGGGGCGATGGTCAGCACGACGAGACGGGCGCGCACGCGTCGCGCGAGCTCCGCGATCTCCCCCGGCTGCGGAGCGCCGGCCGGGCGAAGGACCTCGAGCCCCTCCGCCTGGAGCGCGCAGGCGATGAGCTCCCCTTCCAGCGCTTCCGGATTGCCTGCTTGCGCGAGCAGAGCGGGGAACGCGTGCCGCCGGCGCTCCTGGACCAGGAACGGCATCCGGGCGAGCAGGTCCGCCACCAAGGTAGGCGGCGCGAGGCGCGCGGCGCGCTCCAACGGCCCGTCGAGCAGGGCCTCGAACGCCGTGCCCGCGAGCAGTTGCTCGAGCAGGTAGACGAGGCAGCCGTTCATGTCCTGCGCGCGCACGGCGGAATCGAAGCCATCCGGACTGGTCGTCCCCCTGCGCAGGTAGTCGAGCACGTCCTCCGGCGCGAAGCGGCGGCTGTTCTTCCGCGAGGAGCGGAGGAACTGCATCCCTCCGGAGGCCGTGAGGCGCTTCACGGTGGCCTCGGCGACCCCGAGGATGTGCGCGACCTGCCGCGCCGAGAACGCTCCGTTGACGTGCGCCGAGGGCGCGGGCGGCGCCGCAGGTGGGCGCAGCTTCTCCTCGGTGATGTCCGCCACCACGCCGAGCATGCGAACGACCTCCCCGCGCTCGTCCAGCATCGCTCGTCCCCTGGACCGGACCCAGCGGACGCTCCCGTCCCTGCGGCGGATGCGGAACTCGTGCGCCGTCAGCTCGCGGTCGAGCAGCGCGAGAGAGAGCCATTCGGCGACCGCGGGGCGGTCCTCGGCATGCACCTGGCGCAGGAACAGGTCGTAGGAGATCTCGAACGCGCCGGGCTGGAACCCGAAGAGCTGGTAAGTGCGCGTCGTCCAGGCCACGTGGCCCGAGGAGATGTGCCAGTTCCAGGTGCCGATCTCGGCGGCGTCGAGGGCGAGCCGAAGCGAATCCTGCGCGTCGACGGAATTGTTCGAATCGGAAAAATGGTCAGCGAGCTCACTGCGCTCTTCATGCACTTTTGTCCTCTGGGGCAGAGAGGGCGACGACTTTGTACCCGCTCAGAGCAGTTATTCGCAACCGGTCAGCTCGACGGTCCAAGGCAAGCCGCTCTGAAGCGGCATGGATCGACAGAGCTGCAGGCAACTCCTCCGGCCCGTTTGCCCCTTGCTTTCGGAATCTTGCCAGGTCGGCTCTGCATGTCCCGCGCGCGCGCTGACGTAGTGCGTCTTGATCTGCAATGTGGACACCCCGCACCCGTGCACCTCCGACAAAGGACAGCCCTGCCCTTCGGACAGGACCCACGCGCTGAGAGGATCGACATGAGTGCAGTCCCCGCAACGATGCACGCCGCCGGCAACCGGATGATCAGCAGCTCGGAAGAGCGGCGTGTCATCATCGCTTCCTCGGTCGGCACGGTGTTCGAGTGGTACGACTTCTACCTGTACGCCATCCTGGCGCCGTTCTTCGCCGCCCTGTTCTTCCCTCCGGGGAACCAGACGGCCGCGCTGCTCGGCGCGTTCGGCGCGTACGCGGCGGGCTTCCTCGTCCGCCCCTTCGGGGCGCTGATCTTCGGCCGCATCGGCGATCTCGTCGGCCGCAAGTACACCTTCCTCGTCACCATCGTCACCATGGGACTCGCCACCGTGCTGGTCGGGTTCATGCCGACCTACAAGACCATCGGATTCGCGGCGCCCGTGATCCTGGTCTTGCTGCGCCTCGCCCAGGGCCTGGCGCTCGGCGGGGAGTACGGCGGCGCCGCGACCTACGTGGCCGAGCACGCCCCCGACCACAAGCGCGGCCAGGCGACGGCGTGGATCCAGACCACCGCGACCCTCGGCATGTTGCTGGCGCTCGCCGTGATCGGGTTCACGCGCTACGGGATGGAGGCGGCCACCTTCTCCAGCTGGGGTTGGCGCATCTCCTTCTGGGTATCGCTCCCGCTGCTCCTCATCTCCATCTACATCCGGCTCAAGCTGCAGGAGTCGCCGATCTTCCAGCGGCTCAAGACGCAGGGGAAGCGCTCCAAATCGCCGCTCACCGACAGCTTTTTTAGATATCCAAACAACAAGTACGTGGCGCTGGCGCTCTTCGGCGCGACCGCCGGGCAGGGCGTGGTCTGGTACACCGGCCAGTTCTACGCGCTCTTCTTCCTGCTCATCTATCTGAAGCTCGACTTCGTCCCGACGTACACGCTGGTCGGCCTCTCGCTCCTGATCGGCACGCCGTTCTTCCTCGTCTTCGGCGCGCTCTCCGACCGCATCGGGCGCAAGAAGATCATCCTGGCCGGCTGCATCATCGCCGCCCTCACCTATTTCCCCCTCTTCAAGGGGCTCACGCACTTCGTCAACCCCGCGCTGGAGAAGTACCAGGAGACGACGCCGATCACGGTCGCCGCGAGCGATTGCAATTTCCACATCTTCATCGGTCCCTGGTCGCGCCAGACCGCGTGCGACAAGGCGAAGGACTTCCTGGGCAAGGCGGGCCTCTCCTTCACCTCCGTGCCGGCCGAAGCGGGGCAAGACGTGGTGACCCGCATCGGAAACATCGAGTTGCACGGCTGGGACCAGCCGAAGTACCAGGCGGCGCTCAAGGCGACGAGCTACCCGCCCAAAGCGGACCCGTCGCAAGTCAACTGGGTGATGGCGGAAATCATCCTGGTCATCATGGTCATCTACGTGACCATGGTTTACGGCCCCATCGCGGCGTTCCTGGTGGAGCTGTTCCCTGCGAGGATCCGCTACACCTCGATGTCGTTGCCGTACCACATCGGCAACGGCTGGTTCGGCGGCATGCTCCCGCTGCTCGCCACGGCGATGGTGGCCAAAGCCGGCAACATCTACCACGGCCTCTGGTATCCGATCGTGGTCGCGGTAGTGGGCTTCATCATCGGCTCCTTGTTCCTGCACGAGACGAAGGACGTGAAGATCCACGAAGAGGTCTGACGGCCGTGGCCGCTCCAGCCGCCCACCCCCCGGCCACCGCTCAGGTGGCGAGCGGCGGCTGGAGCGGCGCATCTCTGACGTGCGCCGCAGAACGGGTTAAGCTCGAGGCATGCCAGAGACCCGTCAGGGCGGCTGCCACTGCGGCGCCGTCCGCTATCGCGTCGACATCGACCTTTCGAAGCCGGTCACGCAGTGCAACTGCTCCATCTGCGCGCGCACAGGCGCCTTGCTCTCGTTCGTGCCGGCGAACGCGTTCGCGCTGGAGAAGGGAGAGGGCTCCCTCGCCGACTACCAGTTCAGCAAGAAGGTCATCCACCACCTGTTCTGCAGAATCTGCGGCGTGCGCTCCTTCGCGCGGGTCGAGGGTCCGAACGGTCCCGTCGTGGCGATCAATACACGCTGCCTCGACGAGGTCGACGCAACGACGCTGAACGTCCGGCACTTCGACGGGAAGAGCCGGTAGCTCGCCCTTCGGATGCTCCCGGGCCGGATGTACCGTCCGCAGCACGTTGAGTGCCGCACGATCGGGTGGGCTCACCGTCACCGGCGCCGAGGCCCGGGGCAGCCGGTCAGCGCACCTCGGTCAGGCCGCCGGTGCGCACGTCGTAGACGAACCCCCGGACGGGGACGTCCCTGGGCATGAAGGGCGAGTCCCGCAGCGCGGCGATGTCGTCGCGAACGCTCTTCTCCACGTCCGAGAAAGGCAGAAAATCGATCCCGCTCGCGTCGGCGCCGAGCTCGCGCTTGACCTGCGCGCGCAGGTCTTCGTTCTTGAACGTGAGCATCCCGCAGTCGGTGTGATGGATCACGGCTACCTCGCGCGTGCCGAGGAGGCGCTGCGAAATAATCAGCGAGCGCAGCGCGTCCTGCGCCCGCCCGCCCGCGTTGCGGATGACGTGCGCGTCACCTTCCTCGAGCCCGAGCACTCTCGAGGGAAGGATTCGCGCATCCATGCAGGTGACGACCGCCACCTTGCGGCGCGGCGGCATGGGGAGCCCGCCCTTGGCGAACCTTCCAGCGTACTGGCTATTGGCCTCGACCAACTCGTCGATGACGGCCATCGGAGACCTCCGGGGAGGGTGCGCCGGAACCGCCGGCGTGCGGGCTGCGAAAGCCAGAGAGCCCCGACCGACCGGCCGGGCTTTCCGCAGCGAAGCGTCTCGGGGGATCGCCCTAGGCGCGCGCACCGCGGCCCCGACCAGCCGGGCCGAGGCACGAACAGATGCAGCGGAGCGCCAAAGGCATCGCCCGGACACCTACGCCCGGTGTGGGAGAGGTGTCAACTGGACGGTCGGTCGCCCGATCAGAGCGCAGCGACGCAATCGATCTCGACGCGTGCCCCTCTCGGGAGCGCACCCACCTGGACCATCGCGCGCGCCGGTGGCGTCTTCTGGAAATAGCGTCCGTAGGCTTCGTTGATCTTGGCGAAGTCGGCCATGTCGGCGACGAAGATGGTCGTCTTCACCACCTTGTCGAAATTCGCGCCGCCGGCCTCGAGGACCGCCTTCAGGTTCTCCATCACGCGCTCGGTCTGCGCGCCGATGTCGCCCTGGACCTGCTGGCCGGTCGCCGGGTCGATCGGGATCTGACCCGAGACGAAGAGGAAGGACCCGGGGCTGACGCCGATGCCCTGGCTGTACGGGCCGATGGCCTTCGGAGCCTGAGCGCTCTGCACGGCGCCAGCGCGACCGCCGCGGGTGGCCGCCACGCACTCGATCTCGATGCGCGCTCCCCGCGGCAGCGCGGCCATCTGCACGGTTGCGCGCGCCGGCGGCGTCTTCTGGAAGTAACGTCCGTACGTCTCGTTCACCTTGGTGCCGTCAGCGAGGTCGGCGAGATAGATGTTCGTCTTCACCACGTCGTCGAAGGTCGCGCCGGAGGCCGCGAGGACCGCTTTCAGGTTCTCCATCACGCGCTCGGTCTGCGCGACGATGTCGCCCTGCACGAGCTCGCCGGTCGCCGGGTCGAGGGGGATCTGTCCCGACAAGAAGACGAAGGATCCTGCGTTGACGTCGATCGCCTGGCTGTAGGGGCCGATCGCCCTCGGAGCCTGCGCGCTCTGCACCGCGAAAAGGCCCGGCACTCCCGACGCGCCACCGCCCTTGACGGCGATGCCCTCGATCGCGACCAGCGCTCCGCGCGACAGCGCGGCCACCTGCACGATCGCGCGCGCCGGCGGCGCATTCCGGAAATAGCGTCCGTAGACCTCGTTCACCTTGGCGAAGTCGGCCATGTCGGTGACGAAGATGGTCGTCTTCACCACGTCGTCGAAGGTGGCGCCGCCAGCCTCGAGGACCGCTTTCAGATTTTGCATGGCGCGCTCGGTCTGCTTCACCACGTCGCCCTTGATGAGCCGGTCCCTCGCGGGGTCGACCGCGATCTGACCCGAGAGGAAGAGGACGCGGCCGGCGGGCGCCTGGATCGCATGGCTGTACGGCCCGGCCGCCTTGGGAGCATTGGCGCTCTGCACGGCACGGCGCTCGACAGGGCTCGCGACCGGGGCGGGCGCAGCAGCGGGAGGGGTCGCGGGAGCAGCAGGTTCAGCGGTCGCGGGAGCAGCGGGTTCAGGCGTCGCGGCTGCAACGGGTTCAGGGTTCGCAGCCGCCGCAGGCTCAGGGACGTTGGCACTCTGGTGGGCGCAGGCGACCATCGCGATTGCTGCCAAGCAAAAGATCCGCATGGATGGGTCTCCGTCTCTTGTCGTGAATCGTGATCACGGTCTCACGAAATCTTCTCGTCGATGTCATTTTTGTCATCGCCCATCCCGTGCGTCGAGTGCGCCGGGCGGCGTGGTTGTAGGACATCGTGGTTCGGATCGTCGCGGCCCGGTAACGCTGCGGATGTAGATTTCGATGAACCCGCCAGGGCCGGACGCGCGGCTGTCGTGTAGCTATGCGACGGCCGACTCGCGCGCGGGTCCTACGAGGCTGAACCGCGCAGCGCGATCCAGGCCGCGAGCGCCGCGTCCTTCTGGTCCTTCCCCCACGGCGCACCGACGGCGGGTCCGAGCGCCGCGAGTCGGGTCCGGAGCGCCGCCGCCGGGACGCCGAACGCCTTCGCAGCGTGCGCATCGAGCTGCTTCTCGGGGACGCGCGCGAGCGCGAGCTCGCAGGGCCCGGCCGCGCGCACGAGGGCGTCGCGGAAGAGCTCGCCCTCCGCCTTGTGCATGCGGAAGTGGACGGCACGGATCTCGTCGACCGACCAGTCCGGCATGCCGGCGCCCACCAGGACGGCGCAAGCGACGACCTGGTGATCGGCCCGGCCGAGACGCGCCACGGCCGCCCTCAACTCGCGCGCGGCGATGCGCCGAGCGGCGTCGATGCCGCGCTTCACGAGGTCGCGGGCTTCCTCCGGCTCGAGCCCTTCGGCCGCGTGGTAGGGGGCCTTCGCCCACACCTCGCCGGGCTCGACGAGCTCGATTCGGCTGCGCTCGGCGACCTCCAGCTCACCGTTCCGCTCCCCGAGCGCCACCAGTGCAGCCCACCCGGAGTGCGCCTTCAGACCGAGGGCGACCTTCATCGCACCGTCCTGGCTGGCCGTTTCTACCACGGAGCGCCCCCTCGTCAGCGCTCGTTCCCGTCCCCAACAGCCCCCGCAGGTAGCGAGAGTTAAACTGCGACCTTTCGGGATCGGGCGTAGCATCCGCCGGATGATCGCGGTCGCTGCGGCGGGCCTCTGCCGGCGCTACGGGCGCCGCTGGGCGCTGACGGATGTGAGCTTCGAAGTGCCCGAGGGCGCGCTCGTGATGATCAGCGGCCGCAACGGCTCGGGGAAATCCACGCTGCTCCGCGTGCTGGCTACCGCCATCCGCGCCGACCGGGGGACGGCCCACGTCCTCGGGCACGACGTGCGCGCGGACCGCGAGGCCGTGCGAGAGAGGATCGCCCTGCTCGGGCACCGCACGCACCTCTACGAGCCGCTGACGGCGCTCGAGAACCTGGCCCTCGTCGGCCGGTTCCTCGGTGGAGATGGCCGGCGGACCGCGCTCCTGGCTGCCCTGGAGGAGGTCGGCCTGGCGGACCGCGCCGACGATGCCGTGCAGACCTTTTCCGCCGGGATGCGCCAGCGGCTCGCACTCGCTCGCGTGCTCCAGCAAGAGGCACGGGTCGTCCTGCTGGACGAGCCTTACGGCCATCTCGACCCGCCTGGTTTCCTCCTCGTCGACGGCGTGCTGCGCCGATTGCGCGGGCAGGGAGCCACGGTGTTGATGGCCACGCATCTGATACAGCGCGGCCGGATGCTGTGCGATCGGGGCCTCGTCCTCGAGGCCGGCCGGCTCGTCTACGCGGGCGCGACGGCGGAGATGCCCGAGCCGGCGGGCGCCGACGGAGCCGGTTTCGCGGAGGGGGCGTGACGGATCTGCTCGTGGCCTTGCGCAAGGATCTCCTGCTCCAGTGGCGAGGCCGGGCGCAGATCGTGGCCATCTTCGCCTTCGGCGCGGCGACCCTTCTCCTCTTCAGCTTCGCCATCGGCCCCGACTCCGTCGCGCTTCGCGAGCATGCAGCGGGCTTCCTCTGGCTAGGACTCCTGCTCGCTTCCACGCTTTCCCTGGCGGAGAGCTTCGAGCGCGAGATGGAGGAGCAAGCGCTCGAGGGCCTGCTCCTGCTCCCGGCGAGCGCGCGAGCGTTATACTACGGCAAAGCGATCGCCAACTGCGCTCAGCTCACCCTGCTTGGCGTCGCCTTGGTGCCTGTGATGGTCGTCCTGTACGACGCCGGCACGGTTCGCCTCCTCTCCCTCCTGGGGGTGATCCTCCTGGGGACCGCCGGCCTCTCGGCTCCCGGCACGCTCTACGCGGCGATGACCGCCCAGACCCGCGCCCGGCAGACCCTCCTCCCGCTCCTCCTCTTCCCGCTGGTCGTGCCGGTCCTGCTCGCAGCCGTCAAAGCGACTTCGCTGCTGATCCTGGGCGATCCCATGGGGCAACTCCGCCCCTGGACTTCGCTGCTCGGAGCGTTTGCCGTAGTACACTGGGCACTGGGTGGTTTGCTCTTCGGACGCGTGGTGGAGGACTGATGGCGGCAGCTTCGCAGCACCGGGTCCCCCAGGCGCTCGTCGCGCTCGGCGCGGTGCTGCTCTGCATCGGCTCCTACTGGGGGCTCGCCAAGGCTCCCGGCGAGGTCTTCATGGGCGACGTGCAACGCATCATGTACGTGCACGTACCCACCGCCTGGAACGCCATGCTCGCGCTCACCTTCGCGTTCGTGTGCGCGGTCTCCTTCCTCTTCAGCAACGCTTGGAAGTGGGACAACCGGCTGGAAGCGGCGATGGAGATCGGCGTCGTGCTCTCGCTGCTCCTCTGTACGCAGGGAGCGATCTGGGCCAAGCCCACCTGGGGCGTCTGGTGGGATTGGGACCCGCGCCTGACCACCACCGCCGTGATGGTGTTCGCCTTCGGGGGCATCCTGGCGCTGCGCGCCTTCGTGGACGATCCGATGAAGCGCGCGGTGTGGTCTGCCGTGGCCTGCATCGTCGCCTTCGCGGACGTGCCCATCGTCTATTTCTCGGTGAAGTGGTGGAACTCGCTCCACCAGGCGCAGTCGTCGCCGGAAACGGTTTCCAAGGCGTTCCACTGGCCGCTGCGCATCAACGCGTTTGGCATCCTCTTCCTCTGGACGGGTCTTCTGGCGCTCCGCGCCCGGGTGGCGGCGCTGCGCCTGCGCAGCGAGATCGCGCCTCCTCTCCCGGAGCGGCCCCGCGCTGCCGCCGATGCGCGTGCGTCGGGCGGTGCGTCGTGAGCGGCGTCGTCCAGGGCGGCTGGGGGTTCGTGGCCGCGGCCTACATCGTGACCGCCGCCGTACTCGGCGGCTACGCCACCTCGGTCTTCCTCCGCTGGAGGAGCGAAAGGAGCCGCGCCGCGACGGAAGCGGGGCGGGAGGCGACCACATGAGCACCGCCGGGATCCCACCGCCCGCCATGAAGCGGCGGAAGACGAAGTGGTTCGCCGTCGGCGCTCTCGGCGTCGCGGCGGGAGCTTTCCTGTTCATCACCTTTGGCGGGATCGGGGAGAACCTCGTCTACTACTGGGGCCCCAAGGAGCTGCGCGCCGCGGGCCGCAAGGCGGTCGGCGCCAGCATCCGGCTGGGCGGGCAAGTGGCGCCCGGCTCCGTCAAGCTCGGCGACGGCGTGTCCAATCTCGAGTTCGACGTCACCGACGGCACCGCCATCGTCCACGTCCTCTCCCGTGGCGTGCCGCCCCAGCTCTTCCGCGATCGCATCGGTGTCGTCGTCGAGGGAACGATGACGAAGGACGGCGCGTTCGAGAGCCGGCGCCTGATGGTCTCCCACGACAACCAGTACCGCGCTCCTGGCGACAGGAACGTCGACATCAAGACCTTGATGCGCTCCACGCAGGGCCTGGACGAAGCTCCGGCGCCACCGGCGGTGGCTGGGTCCCGACCGTGAAGCCGTCAGCCGGAGCCTGAAGCCATGATCCCCGCGCTCGGTCGCACGCTCATCCTCCTCGCGCTCCTCGCCGCCAGCGGGGGCGCGCTCGTGGGCTTCGCCACGGGCGCCCGTCCGACTGCCCTGGGCTGGCTCTGGGCGCGCCGGCTCGCCTACGCGTTCGCCGCCTTCATGGCCCTCGCCAACGTGGTGATGGAGTACGCGCTCCTCAGCCACGACTTCAGCGTGAGCTACGTGGCCCACGTGGGCTCGCGGTCGGTGCCGACCTGGGTCTCGATGGTCAGCCTCTGGTCGTCCCTGGAGGGGTCGATCCTCTTCTGGGGTCTGGTGATGGGCGTGTACGTCGCCGTCGCTACCTGGCAGAACAGGGACAAGCATCCCGAGTACATGCCCTACGCGGTCGGCGTGTGGCTCGCTTGCGGCGCTTTCTTCAGCTTCCTCCTGGCGGGGCCGGCGCAGCCGTTCGCCACCGTCCCCAGCCCGGCCATGGATGGCCCGGGCCCGAACGCGCTGCTGCAGAACCACTATCTGATGGTCATCCACCCGCCCTTCCTCTACTCGGGGTACGTCGGGATGACGATCCCGTTTGGCCTCGCTTGCGCGGCGCTCCTGGTGGGGCGCCTGGGCCACGATTTCATCCGCCCGCTGCGCAACTTCCTCCTCCTCCCCTGGATCTTCCTCACGGTGGCGATCGTGCTGGGCGGCTGGTGGGCCTACGAGGTGCTCGGCTGGGGCGGCTACTGGGCATGGGATCCGGTGGAGAACGCCTCCTTCCTCCCCTGGCTCACCGCCACCGCCGCGCTTCATTCAGCGCTGCTGGTCGAGCGCAAGGGCGTCCTCAAGGGCTGGACCGTCACCCTGGTGATCGGCACCTACCTGCTCACCATTCTCGGCACGTTCATGACCCGCTCGGGCGTCTTCAACTCCGTCCATTCCTTCACCCAGAGCGCGATCGGGCCGACCATCCTCTTGTTCCTGGCCGCGGCGCTGATCTTCTCGGTCGTCCTGCTCACGCTGCGCGTCGACACCCTCGTCCCCGACGGAACGCTCGAGACCGGCCCCTCCCGCGATGCCGTGTTCCTGGTGCAGAACCTGCTCTTCGTGCTCTTCACCTTCACCGTGCTCCTGGGGACCGTCTTCCCGCTGGTGGTGGAAGCCGCGCGCGG
>Ga0137409_10003862_pt1 | contig 15848 bp, 16 predicted proteins | sample CZODoug1_16funga_FD_122059 | JGI IMG/M metagenome (GOLD analysis project Ga0137409, IMG submission 122059) | Vadose zone soil fungal communities from Angelo Coast Range Reserve, California, USA - CZODoug1_16fungal (Hybrid Assembly) | ecosystem: Environmental > Terrestrial > Soil > Vadose zone... | reverse complement strand
TGATAGCGCGAAGGCTGCTGTTGGCTTTTTCTCAACGTTTACTGCCAACGTTCATCCTTACAACTACGCCCCCTATCGGAACTATCAATCCACTGTAACCCTGACAGCTGAAGAACGCGAACCATCAATGCTGTGCCGCAACATAGGACCGGCAAAACAGGTCCATGGTCATGTGGGCATTCCACACTCCCCCTAATCCATACGTTTGTCTCACAGAAGATTTGCCGGACCCCCTGGGACCAGATAAGAATGCTTATCCTATTTCAGGAAACGTATTTTTGCGCCATTCCACGAACGTTAGGTACGTTGCGCGGGGCTCCTCTCCTCGGGAATAGGCGGGTGCTTCATACGATAGATAGCCACAGCTCAGAGCACCCGCTTAGAGACCTTCTCCCGCGGAGTTTTGGATGCCGAGACCAGTCTCGAAGAACAGAGACATGGACCTCGGGTATCTAAGACTAGGATGCACCCCCCTTTCTTCTCTTGTAATTGGGCAACTTCAGACTCTTCCCTCGAGTTTCAGCATGAATATACGAGCACGACCCTTCCGAATCGTGGACCCTGAGGGTTCCAAGAGACTGATTCATCGATGCTGGACAAGTCTGACGAGAGTCTCACGAGAGTCTACAATGCTCTCGCCAATCCGCTAAGACGCCAGATCGTCCAGATTCTAAAGGAGAGAGGCAAGGCGGGCTTCAAAGAGCTCCACGATACTCTCAAGATAAGCGTAGGGGCTCTCTATCATCACTTGGATAGTCTAGAAGGATTCGTTGCTCAGGGAGCCGACAGGAAATATGCACTGACTGATGATGGCAGAGCTGCTATCAACGCGTTCAGCACCGGCGAGGAGAAAATAATCGCGAACGCCGCCCAGACGCCTCTCGGAGAATCGCGCTTCGGCTTCTTATCAAGAGAGCTTCTCTTCGGGAGGTCAGTATTCAATTATCTTAGCCAGGAGCCGGTGAGGAGCTTTCCAATTGCAGCTATGATCTTGGCCCTCGGAGGAGCGATATCTTTCATGACAAACCTCGAACCGATTCTACTGTTCTATCTCAACCCGACTCAGGGAATCGCAAAGACTTGGTTTCTGCTATTATTCCCCTTGGGATGGTTCATCACCTTCGCAGTGGCGGATATCATGTGCAGCCTGTTTTATCATCGAAGGGGAGGAGAATTCAGCCTTATCAACGGCACCGCTTTTGCCATGCTCCCCCTTCTCCTAGTTCCGGGCCTGATCCTACTGGTCCAGCCTTTCTCGGCAGTAATACAATCCGCGACAGCTTTCACAATTCTCCTACAAGTAGGAGTGCAAGTCTGGGTTGTCTGCCTACTCTCAAGCGCCATTTCCATATCGAAGGGTCTCAAGATGGAGCGGACAGCCCTGATCAGCCTCGCCGTAATGTACCTCAACATTACAGCAGTCATCTTCGCATTGTCGCTCGGACTATTCTAGAGTCTCGGAACATCTAGGTTTGGACCCCTAGAACAGGTTCTAGATATGTAGAAACTGTAATTTCGCCCCGTTTAGAAGAAAAACGCCTAAATCGCTTCTAAAACATATGTCTAGCTTGAAGAAACGGAGATGATTCGAGAACAATGAGAAGAAGTATGACGATGCTGCTGGCAACCTTTGCAATCGCGATCTCAGCTCTCGCTATGCCCGCCGTAGCGGGAGCATCCCCTACAGGATCGGTCGACTCATCAAACAAGGTCATCTTCAACACGGGATCCTTGACGGGCGTGTTTGAGGGAAACGTTCCACACATTACGTTCTACGCTACAAATCAGCTTGGACGAACAACCTACCAGCTCAACTTCAGGGCTCTCATAGAATTCAGCATTAGCTCTGGGGAAGGCACCTACGAGAGTCCTATGAGGGTGGCAAGAGCGGACTTTGACTCCACAACCTGGACACCAAGCAACTTCTACGCAATCAAAGACCCGAGCACTGGAACCACTATTGGAATGGGGTTCAACTTCACCCTCAACGGCCCAATACAGATTGTTGAACAGACACCACCACCTCAATCTCTCAAGCAAGGTGACGTTGTCCTAGTAGTGAAAGCCTACAACAACACAAGGACCATTACAGTGAACGGACAATCGGTAACGATCAACACAGCAGAGATCAAGATCGACTTCGTACTGAAAAACTGGCCCTTCGCGTCACCGAATGATAAGCTAGCTCTGCAAGTCAACATGCATAGCGACTACAACCATTTCGATCTAGATCAGTCTACTGGTACAACAGCTGTCGACGCAACCAGTGACGAGGGTGCCGAAGTAATGGAACATTCTTACACCCAGACTACCATCACGGAACAAAATGTGCGATATGATTCTGGACCAGTCACGTCAAGCATGAACATTGGGTTCTTCCACTTTATGAACACAGCTACCGTAACATCGGCCAGCGGAACTGCCCTATCCGTACCAGTAGTCGCCTCGTACAAAGCAGAAAAAGACGGACCTGAGACATTCCTGAAACTATACCTTGTCTATCCATACTTTACCAGCGGATCAACCCTGGTCCATGACCCGAGCTTTGGTCTTCAGGGAGGACTGCCAACCCTCTACATCATAGCTGGCGGCGCAGGAATCGCAGGACTCGCGGCTGTACTTGTAATTAGACACCGACATTTTCAGATCCAGAGGTTCCCCAAGGACAAGTAGAAAATCCGAAGCGAAGCCCCGACTCCGCTCCTCTTCTTTTTTCTGCAAACTACGTTAAGCTTAATCAGGCGAGATTCGTGTTGTGCAGCGCGTCACCTGACGCTTGGTGCTTGGAGGGAGTCCTATTATGAAATACCGCGCCCTAGGAAATACAGGTCTCAAAGTTAGCGAAGTAGGATTTGGGGCCTGGGCGATAGGAGGAAACGATCACGGGAACAGCTACGGACCCACAGACGACAAAGTCTCCCTCGAAGCAGTCGAAACAGCATTCGAACTAGGATGCAATTTCTACGATACAGCCGACGTCTACGGACACGGACACAGCGAAGAGCTACTAGGCCAGGCTCTAAGAGATCACAGGAAGCAGGTCATTCTCGCTACCAAGGTCGGAGGCGACTTCTATCATGATCCTCCTCGTATGAACTTCAACCAGGATTATCTAGAGTTCGCTTTGGCAAAGAGTTGCGAAAGGCTCCAGACGGACTATATCGATCTCTACCAGCTACACAATCCCCCCGCGCAATTACTGAAGACTGGAAAGATCTTCGAGAGTCTAGAGAAGCTGAAAGACTCTGGGAGAATCCGACATTACGGCGTCTCGATCCACGATCCGCAAGAGGGACTCCTATCAATGAAGTACAGGCAACCAGCAGCCATCCAAGTCGTTTTCAACCTATTGCGCCAAGAGGCGAAGAACCAGCTTTTCCAGGCAGCCCGGGAACAGAACGTAGCGATCATTGCGCGAGAACCCCTCTCGAACGGATTTCTAACCGGCAAATTCACCATCGACTCAACATTCCCATCCGGCGACATTCGGAGCAATTTTCCCCGCAAATATCTAGCGGGACTTATACGAGCATCCCAACAGCTCAGACTTCTCGAATCGAAGACCAGAACCCTCGCACAAGCTTCCATTAGATTCGCACTCGATCATAAGGAGGTGTCAACAGTCATACCTGGCGCAAAGACGCCACAACAAACTGAGGAGAACATCAAAGCATCAGAGCTGCCTTCCTTGACGGGAGAAGAGCTCCTAAGAATCAGAATTCTGAGAGAACAAGGATTCGCATAGACTAAGGTCGAAAGAGCGTTTGGCAAGGTATCTTCTCAGAGTAGCCAACAAAGACGGGTATTCTCCGAGGGACGTAGAGCGGGTCGCCATTACGATCCGGAAGATCCTTGGATCAAGGGAGAGCGCGAGCCACTTCAGAGTGGCGACCGACGCATTAGAGTTCAACATGTTCGCGCGGGACAAAGAAGAGCTGGACGACAGGCAGAGACGCCTGACCCAGAATCTATTCAAGATTATCAACGTGAAACTTCTAGACACTCCTCCGAAGGCTGTCGATAAGGAAGAAGCCTTGGTGGAAGGGGTACGCCTCTTCAACGAGGAGAGATTCTGGGAGTGCCACGAAGTCCTCGAACAGGCATGGCACGTATCGAACGGTGTTGAACGAGATGCGATACAAAGCATAATCCTGACCGCTGCCGCGTTCGTGCACTATCAGAAAGGTGAGGAAGAAATCTGCTTATCTATCCTGAAACGAGCGAGAGCGAAAATGGCCTTAGCCAAGACTTACGAGGAGATAGACTTTGAAGGCCTTGAAAAGAATATTGAGGGCATCCTTGATTCCGAGAGGATTCGGCTGTTCAAGCTACGAATGAGTCGCGTCTGAGAGTACGATTATTCTACCAAAAGCCGACTCTGGTATCCCTATCCTTTTAGCTGGAAACCCGAAAAATTCCGAGGGACCCTGAGATTTGGCCATTGTCAACATCGACAACCGGTATTCGACCACACTGGCCATGATCTCCGGAGTCATGATTACGGTCACAAGACTAGCTATCCCCCAATTCTATCCGTCCCAAGCTACCAACGGTTGGGCCAATCTCTTCACAGAACTATCGAATGGGGGCCTCACTCTATTCGCAGTGTTAGCTGGAACGGTTTCCTTCCTCGTCCAATTCGGAGGAGTCTCAATATTCATCGGAGGGCTATTGTGTTACAAGAATCATCTCAGGTCCGGAAAAGAATTCGTAGGTATCGGAACCACCTTCGGTTTTGCTGACTTGTTGCTGGCGATACCTTCGTTGGGATCCAGTAGCTCAGGTCCGATCTACCTAGTAGTTGTCGCCTGGACGAGCCTCCTTCTCGCCGTCTTCGCCGGACGTCACATCAAAGGCGCTAAGGGAAGCTATGCAGGTGAGGTGAGGAAGCTCATGTCCGGAATACGGAGCAGGATTCTTAGGCAGGAGAAGAGAAAGAGGAGGGAAAGGCGACTACGCCGAAGACGCGCTCAGTCGAAGCTTACCAGAGGGAGCTTATCCCCTGCGAAACAGTACAATGTCGGCGGCAACAAAAACAGTGAGAGCTAGACTGCCCGCGAGGAGAACCCCTGGGACCGGATAGCGCCAGAACGCGGCGATGGTAAAGACCAGAATTACTAAGACTGCGAGAATGTCACTCAACAGCCTCATGTCAACTTGATCCGGTCTAGACCGGACCTTTGCGGCAGGGTTCACTGGGCTAGTCATTTCTCGGATTCTCTTGAAGAGCCGACTGAATTCGTAGATAAGCCCTATCTGAGATTCCCTGTATCGTCCGTCAGGTTAGCCCGTTATGGATCGGAGGAGGAGTAGAATGTTCCTCTTCCTCTCCCTCATTCTCCTCTTGCTGTAATTGTACCATTCAGGGCCATAGGGAATGTACTCGCTCACTCTGAATCCGTCTGTGAGAAGCCTCGATTTGAGATCGTCCCTAATCCCTTTCAACAGTTGGAATTCGAAATTGGCCTTGTGGTCACGGCTGAGCTTCTCGGCTTCATGGATCATTTTCTCATCATGAGTCCCAATCGCGAAGAACCCACTCTGTTCGAACAAGAGCTGCATGAGTCGGAGATAGTTTGCGTTGAGATCACTCCGACGTTTGAAAGCAACATCTCCATTTTCTGGGTAGGCCCCTTTGACTAGTCGTACTTTCGCGCCTCGGGGCAAGAGATCTCTCAGATCGCTTTCTGATCGCTTCATGTTTGCTTGAAGACAAAGGCCCAACTCCTTCTGAGTACCGAGCAGTTCACGATAGACCTTCACAGTTGACTCTGTATACGGAGAGTTTTCCATATCTATCCAGACGAAGCGTCCATTCTCCTCCGCCTTTGCCAATATTTTGAGTAGGTTGTCTCTGTACAACGAGACATCGGCTGCGAGGCCTATCTGAGAAGGTTTGACCGATATTGTGGCTCGGACCTTCTCGTTCTGAATTGCCTCCAGGAGCCTTAGGTATTCCTCGACGTACGATTGAATGAGGTTCCAGTCGGGAGTATGTTCGCCTAGGCGGTTAAGGAGAGCCTCCATCTTTCTATCGTTTGCATTGCGAGCCGCATTGATAGCATCCTGGAGAGTGTAGCCAGCTATCCAGCGTTTGGCTATCCGATAGAAGAGACGCTCGGTGATTCGTGTCAACGTTGAGAGATCTCAGCTATTTCTCGTCTTGAGAATAGGTGTCTTCGACTGGCATTCGATAAAGGCTTCGAAAAGTTTACTCACCAGATTTTCTCGAGAATCTGGAGAGCATCTGCTGACTCCTGACCACCAACGTCCCGCGCAATTCTTGGTAGATCATCCTTTCCTATCCCGTAGTCTCGCAGCCTCTTCGACAAGCCGAGTCCGCGCACCAGCTCGGATACTCCATCGGCAGCTTCCAACGCGGCTCTTTCCACCGGAACACCTTCTATGTTCCTACCTTCCGCCTTTGCTATGAGTGCTAGCCGGTCCGGGTTTCGCTTGGATTCCATCCGCATTACTTCTGAAAGTGTAAGGCATGAGGTGATGCCGTGAGGGATATTCCAAGTTGCGCCGATGACTCGTCCGATCGAGTGACTCAACCCGGTTCCAACGCTAACAACGCCCGCATCTGACATCCATGCAGCCAGCTGGCATTCCAGCCTGATCCTGAGGTTAGTAGGATTCTCGATCGAGATTTTCAGGTTCTGGAAGAGGAGACGGATCGCCTCGAGCGCGAGTGTGTCGACGTATTGTTGATGGTTTGGCGAGTATATGGCCTCTACGGCGTGATCTAGACTTCTGATTCCGGTGGAAGCCCACAGCCAACCCGGAGTAGAGATGGTCAGTTCAGGGTCGAGAAATACTAGCCGTGGAACCATGCGGAGGTCTCTGAACCCGGTTTTACGGTTCAGCTTCTCATCTGTCATTCCGGCGATATGTGAGAATTCGGCAGCTGAGAGAGTTGTGGGGATCGCGATGTGTGGAATGGCGGGACGCTGAAAATCCTCGGACAGTTCTTTGACGATGATCTTAGTTGAATCAATCGGGCTGCCTCCGCCCATGCTGATTAGACTGTCCGCTTTGGCTTCTCTAACAGCAGTCGCTGCGCGCGTGATTCCGCTCATCGGGGCGTGTTGCCTGATTTCCGAGAAAACTCCAGCAAGCTTCCTTCCGGAGGCGTGTTCTACTATCGCGATTAGACCTGTCTTGGTTGCGATGCCCTGTCCCGTTACTAGGAAAGGTCTCTGGGAGTCTATACGGTCGAGTTCGTTTCCAAGCTTACTGATCGACCCTGATCCGAAATGTACTCGCTCGATGGGGACGTAGGTGTACTCGCCTGACGTGACACCGGAGTCTTTGGTGATCAAGAGTTCTGTTACGGTAGAGTTGCGCCTATCTTGAGGGGCCCCGTCCAGCTGAACGGGTAATTCGGATCGTCCAGTCTCTCTGCGTTACTAGTGACTTTGAGAGGCTTCTTTGTCTCAATCATTATTGCTAGTTCGTTGGTGGAGTCTTTTCCGAGGCTTGCCTCTATCGCCCCCGGCTGGGGTCCGTGGTGGATTCCTCGCCGGTGTAGTGTGTAGGATCCTATTTCGATTCCTCGGCGGCTTCCGAAGTCGCCGCTGACGTAGTAGAGGATCTCGTCGCTGTCGATGTTGCTGTGATTATACGGAACTGGTATAGCTAGGGGGTGATAGTCCAGTTTTCGCGGGACGAACGATAAGACGTCGAAGCCAGGAGCTTCAAACGTTTGATGTATTGGCGGGGGCTGATGGACTCTGCCGGTGAGCGGCTCGAAGTCGTTTACGTTGAAGATCCATGGATACAGATAACCGTCCCAGCCAACTACGTCGAGAGGATGAAAGTCGAAGGTGTACGACATCAAGGCGTTGTCAACTTTCATTCGGACCTCGAATTCTCCCTTCTCATTGTGAATAGCCAGTTCCTCTGGTTCTCGAAAGTCTCGGTCTGAATATGGGGCCAGCTCTATCAACTGCCCGTAATCGTTCCGATATCGTCGCGGTATCTCGATCGGCCCCGCTGACTCGGTAATCAGGAACCGGCTTCCTTTCGATTCCAGCAGTATCCGGTAAGTGGTCCCTCGTGGGACTAGAACGAAGTCACCTTCGTGAAAGGGAAGAAGCCCGAACACGGACTCTAGGATTCCTTTGCCTTCGTGGACGAAGTAAAGTTCGTCGCCCTGGGCGTTTCGGAAGAAGGATCTCATCGATTCTGTCGGACGTGCTGATGAGATGAACACGTCATTGTTGTAGAAGAGCGGCTGGCGGCCTTCAACAGCGTCTTTCGTGGTTTCAAGATTCTTCGTACGAATGTGGTGATGTCGGTGTTCGCTTGGTTGCCATTCAGAGATACTGAGGTCTCTCAGCTTCTTGATGTGTGAGACCCTGGTGGGTGCGTATTCATGATAGAGGGTTGAGTATACTCCTGAGAATGCCTCGGTCCCGAAGATTTCCTCGTGGTATAATGATCCGTCGGGCTTCCTGAATTGCGTGTGGCGCTTCTGAGGAAGTTTTCCCAGTCGCTGATAACTTGGCAAGTTCGGCTGGCTCTACGAGCTTGCGGTCTCTATAATTCTGTTCCTCAAGACCCCTAACCGTTCGACTTCCAGCTCGACACGGTCTCCGGGCTCTAGCCAAGCGTGAGCCTCTTGTCCAAGCTCTAGAAGTGATCCGGACCCTACTGTGCCTGAGCCAAACACCTCGCCAACTTTCAGTTCAACCGACTGTGAGGCTCGAGCGATCATTTGTGAGAACGTCCAGTGCATCCGCTTCATGTTGCCGTCAGACAATTGTTTCCCGTTGACCGCGGCCTTCATGAGTAGGTCGAATCTTGCGGGCCCACTCTTTCTGTCTTGTAGCTCATCCGGGGTGACGATCCATGGTCCGAGTGATGTCGCGAAGTCTTTCGCTTTTGCGGGGCCCAACCCAATCTTCATTTCTGGTTGCTGGATGTCCCGTGCGCTCCAATCATTCATTATCGTGTATCCAGCGATGTGGGTCTCCGCTTCCTCCTCTCGAATGTTTGTTCCGCCTTTTCCGATGATACAGGCGACTTCCAGCTCATAGTCGAGCGCTTTGGTGTATGATGGATACGGGACTTCGTCCTCCTGACCGTAAAGCATGGTGGGATTGGAATAGTAGAAGGCTGGGAACTCATACCATTCCTCTGGCATCAAAAGACCTCTTCTCGATCTTGCGGCTCTCACGTGATCCTCGAACGCATAGAAGTCCCGAATAGTTGGCGGGCGAGAGATGGGGGGTCGAATTCTCACATCCCTCAACTTCTTCATCATTCGGGGGATTTTTTCAGGGTCGATGCGGTTGAAGATTCGCCAAGACAGTTTCTGAAGATCATCAAGGGCCTTGGGACCTTTCGCAAGTACCTCGAGGACTGAGGAGGCATTATCGGAGAGAGTCGTGATCGATCGCGGGGTTCGAATGCCGAGGGGATTTGATACTCGTGGTAGGTCGTGAATGTCTAGAATCCATTCTCCCCAGAGGAGTGCTGGCCGGGTCCTCAGCGGGGTCTTGAGCTCGCTGTAGGTGACCAGCTTCATGCGTTCTTAGAGATTGCCGCGCTTCGCCTGTTCCTGTTCGATGGATTCGAAGAGTGCTTTGAAATTGCCCTTTCCAAAAGATTCGCTACCTCTCCGCTGTATCAGCTCGAAAAAGAGAGTGGGTCTGTCTTGGAGGGGTTTCGTGAAGATCTGAAGCATGTATCCCTTCTCATCCTTATCGACGAGGATGCGGAGTTTCTTGATATCCTCTATACGCTCTGAGATTCCTCCGACACGCTTCGGCAGTTCCGCATAATACGAGTCGGGAGTATTCAGAAATTCGATACCTCGCTGCTGCAAGCGGGACACGGTCGCGATCAGATTGTCAGTTGATATGGCGAGGTGTTGGACGCCGGCGCCCTTGAAATAGTCGAGGTATTCCTGAATCTGCGACTTTCTCTTTCCCTTCGCCGGCTCGTTTATCGGAAATTTGACCGTCCCAGAGGGGTTCCGCATTACCTTGGAGCGAAGCGCAGAGTATTCCGTGCTGATGTCCTTATCGTCGAAGCTGATTAGTTGGGAGAATCCGAAGACTTTGCCGTAGAATTCTACCCAATAGTCCATCTTTCCCTCTTCCACATTCGCCACAACGTGATCGACACGCTGAAGTCCGACTGGCTCAGCACTGCCCTTCAATGGGACAAACCCCGGAGCAAAGACTCCCTTGTACTGATCTCTTTGAATGAAAGTGTGAACTGTATCACCATAGGCTGCTATTGCCGAACCCTTGAGAACACCATGGTCATCCTTTAGGTCGGTAGGGGCTCGGATTCCCTTTGCTCCTCTCTTGAGCGCCTCCTTGTACGTCCACTCAGTGTCCTTTACGCGGAGCGCGATATCGGCGACCCCGTCGCCGTGTGTAAGAACAAATCTTGAGATTGGATGGTCTGGATTAAGGCCTGAAGTCAGGAGTAGGCGAATGTCGCCTTGCTGCATGAGGTAAGAGGTCTTGTCTTTGACGCCTGTTTCAGGGCCCGCGAATGCGACGGGTGTGAATCCGAAGCCGTTCTGGTAGAAATAGCTCGCCTGCTTAGCGTTTCCAACGTAGATTTCCACATAGTCGATCCCTTCGATCGGAAGAACCTCAGACTTCATAACGTCTCAGCGAATTCTCTAGTTCGGATTACTAGCTATTAATTCATTCCCTCGCAAAGCGACGATGAATCGCAGAGAAAAAGAGGCGCGAATTGCGTTATCGCCTAAAGATTGTGACTTTCGAGAAAATTCTGAACGAGTTTCTCTACTTCTTGCGGTGAATCCTCAGGAACGAAGTGTCCAGCATTTACTGTCTCGAGCTTCGATTCGGGAATCATCTTCGAGATTCGCTCAGCATAGGTGGCACCGGACCTTCCCGTGCCCCAGATTATGGTCGTTGGGATCTTGAGGTTGGGGAGACCCTGCTCTACCTCCTTCAATGGCTTGAAGCTGGGATGATAGTTCGAATCGGGAAACATCCGTGCAAAGGCTTGGTACGCTTGTTTTGACTCGTCATCGGGAAAAGGCGCCCAGTACGCCTTCATGGTATCCTCAGTTATTTTCTCTGGATGCATCGCGGAATCTTTGATGATTGCGGGAGTGATTTTTGCAGCGACAGCTGGTGGTAGGCGAAAGTCTGTTGTGAGAAACGTGTTGAGAATAACCAGCCCAGCAACATTTTGCGGGTTGCGTACCGCGTACTGTAATGCGAAGGGAGCTCCCCAATCATGAACGACCAGAACGATATTTCTGAGTCCCAAGGACTGGATTAGTCCAGTGACTATTCGGGAATGATGCGGAAAATCATGGAGCAATGGGTTTGGCTTGTCAGACTTACCGAACCCCATCAAGTCCATTGCGATGGCCCGATGACCGGATGATATGGTGGGGATGAGATTCCTCCACATGTAGGACCAGGCTGGATTGCCATGGACCATTAGGACAGGGCGGCTTCCGTAGCCCTCGTCTACATAGTGGATGCCGAGACCATCGATTTGGAGCCAACGCTCCTGAAAGGGCCACCCCTCAAAGTACGGCCACCCCTGTCTGATCATCTATTCAGGCGTCCTCGGACACTAACGATGACTGCATCGGGGTCCTCAGGTCTCAAGCGATATAGGAGTGTTGTAACTCCAAAAGAAACCATAATATTTCATCGCGCTATGCCTGGCGATTAGGTTTCCACAATGGATTGGGGAATGAAAAATCGCCTATCACGAATCATCAAGCCATCTACCGGTCACGCCGTGATGTTAGCAGTAGACCATGGCTACTTCATGGGACCGACACACAAACTCGAAGAGCCTCGAAGGACAATCGAACCCCTTCTCCCATACTCTGATGCCATTATGTGCACTCGAGGAGTCCTCCGCACATCGGTCGACCCAAAGACCAGCGTCCCAATAGTATTGAGAGTGTCTGGAGGCGCGAGTGTCATTGGAGAGTCATTAACCAACGAGGCAACTACCACCTCGTTTAAAGACGCCATCCGGCTCAACGTAGCCGCAGTCGCGCTGTCCATCTTCGTCGGGACCCAGCATGAACATCAGACCCTAAGGAGTCTAGGTCAACTAGTAAACCTCGGAGAGGACTACGGGATTCCGGTGCTCGCAGTTACAGCTGTCGGAAAGGAACTGGAGAAGAGGGACGCGAGGTACTTGGGGCTAGCTTGTCGAATTGCCGCCGAGCTAGGCGCTCATTTCGTCAAGACCTACTTCTGTGAAGACTTCGCAAAAGTCGTCAAAGGTTGTCCTGTTCCTCTCGTCGTGGCGGGGGGACCGAAGCTGGAAACAGAATTGGACGCTTTCGAACTGGCTCACGACGCCATTGCAGAAGGAGCGATCGGTGTCGACATGGGACGAAATATTTGGCAGTCAGAACATCCAGTTGCAATGATCACAGCCATTCGTGAAATAGTTCACAACGGAGCGAGCGTGAGAGAAGCACAGCGAGCCTTCGAGGAAGCCAAGAAAACGAAAACTCCCGTCTTAGCAAAGACTCCAATCAGGTAAACTCTTTCTCAAAGCATGAAGACTGGTCGCACGACTTTCCCGTCCTAACTCTATGGTGAGATTCGCTTGACGAAGAAGCTTTACTGGGAACAGCCCTACTCGCAAGATTTCGCTGCGAAGATAGTCGGTTCCGATGAGACCCGGGTCGAGCTTGACCAGACCCTGTTCTACCCGAGGGGTGGAGGCGTTTCTTGTGATACCGGCGTCTTAGGTGGTATGAAAGTAGTGGAGACTTCGAAGGACGGAGATAAGATTCTGCACACTCTGGAATCCCCTGCTAGCTTTGGGGTCGGACAAACGGTCACCGGTCGAATAGACTGGGATAGGCGGCACCGATTGATGCGGATGCACACTGCAGGCCACTTGTTGAGCGCTCTCTTCTACTCTGGCGCCAAGTGCCTGATTACTGGTAATCAGATTGACGTTGACAAATCTCGGATGGACTTTAGCCTCGAATTATTCGACCGCTCCCAGATCGAGAGCTTCGTGAAGGAGGCGAACAAGCTCATTACTAATGACGCGCCTGTGAAATCGTACTTCCTGGAGCGAAGCGAAGCTCTGAAGATCCCTGATATGGTGAAGCTGGCGGAAGCGGCTCCGCCCGTCGAAGCGCAACTTCGCATCGTTGAAATCGCTGGGATAGACCGGCAGGCTGATGGCGGGCTACACGTATCTCATTTGAACGAGATTGGACGGATTGAGCTTTTGAAGCTGGAGAACAAGGGAAAGACGAACCGCCGACTATACTACGATGTCGCGAACGCGTGAAACTTTCCAACCCGAGTTATCTTCTCCCATCTGACCGCATGAAACATTTCGGTCGTGATTCCAGAATCCTAGCCATCGCGGAAATCCGGGTTTTGTTCGGGTCTTTGCGGCAATCGTTGAAATATCGAGATTTCAGGCGTTCTCTCAAACTGTGAAGCAAATCTCATCCATCCGCGGTGAAAAATTGTTTTGATCGGCTTCGATAAGGCTGGCAAGAGATTCGGCACACTAGACGCTGTAAAAGAATTCTCGATGACAATTCACGACGAAGAGATTCTTGGCCTCTTAGGGCCGAACGGCGCGGGCAAGACAACCCTGATGCTGATGATGGGCACAGTCTATCGACCAACCAGCGGCAAGATCTCCGTGAATGGATTGGACGTCGTTCAGCACCCGAACGATGTGAGAAAGATGATCGGAATCGCCTTCCAAGATCCTCGCGTCGACGGAATACTGGGAGCCTTTGACGTCCTCAATTGGCACCTGAAGATGACCACAAACCTCGACAAAGTGGAGCGCGAGGATCGTGTAGAGAAGGTCCTGCGAGCCGTCGATCTCTGGGATGCGAGGAACAAGCGAACCTGGTTGATGAGCGGTGGAATGCGGAAGAAGGTCGAGGATTGTAAAGTCCTAGCACAACGTCCGAAGATTGCTGTGTTCGACGAGCCAACCGCCTTCCTCGATGTTCCGAGTAGGTTGCTGATGTGGAAGATGATTCGGGAACTTAGAGACGAAGGCTCTACTGTAATTGTTGCAACGAACATGATGGACGAAGCAGAAAGGCTGTCTGATAGGGTCGCAATCGTAAATCTTGGCAGACTAGTGGCCATCGATACTCCTGAGCAGTTGAAGAGCAAGACGAAGGGCGGGGAGGTCCTAGAGCTTACCCTAGGTGACGGACAGGAGTGTCCAGCCGACCTGCTTACACAGTTTAGCGAAGTCCAAGACGTAAGTCAAGAGAATAACAAGGTCACTGTCTACTTGAGCGGGGGACGATTGCTCCTTCCAAAGATTGTGGAGACGCTAACTAATCGGGGTGTCAAGATTGACAGTGTTCATCTGAAGGAGGTCACGTTGGAGGATGTCTTCCTCAACTATACAGGTCACAGACTCGAGTGACCTATCTGGTCAACCGACCTCCCGGCTAGTCCTTCAGATGGCCTGGAGAGACATTGCAACCCTCTTTCGAACCCCATGGATCATTATCTCAAGAGCGCTCGCCTTCATCATCCAACTCTTCGTCTTCGCCTACTTGATCAGCGGCCTTGTCGTAAAGTTCCCCGGCTTCTTCCCGTACTATGCGGTAGGAAGCGTCGTTTCAGTTGTAGCTTCGATCTCTTTCATCATCGGATACGACATTTTCGAAGAGGCTGAAGAAGGATTGCTAGATTACCTTTTGACGCTACCAATTCCTAGACGCGAGTTCATCATAGGTCGCGCCCTAGGAGGGGCGGTCCGCGCGATGATCTACACGATTCCAATGTTCGCCATCGTCGCCGTGTTGGAGAACTTTTCTAACCCGATATCGCTGCTGGCCGCCGTTCTCGATCTGTTTCTTCTTGCATTCGGAGTCACTGGACTTTCCATTACCGTTGCGGTTAGTGTTCGCAGCGCGAACAGGTTCGATGTCGTGCTCGCTTTGCTGGAGTTAGCCGTATCCAGAGCGAGTACTGCACTGTATCCTTTGGCTTTCATGCCAAGTTACGTCGCTGCTCTCGCGCCGTTTTCTCCTGTCACATTTGCCGCGGACAGCACTAGGGCGGCGTTGTCTGGATCCAGTCTGGACATTCTGGGGCTGGCTGGCCTATTGGCGTTTGTTGCCATTTTCCTGGGTCTAGGAGCGACCTTCTACTTCCGCCGCCTAGAGGGAGGCGTCTACGCATGAGCTCGATCCATCTGATCCCACGAGTGATCGAGAGGGATGTCAAGATACTCTTCTCCGACACGTTTCTGATCGGAATAATGTTCGCCAACTTCTGCATAGACCTGTTTGTCACAGCTGCCACGTTCGGGAATCTCATCGGCTCTAGCTACTTCCTTAGAATCGCTCCTGGCTCTAACCTCATTACCGCTATGGTCGCTGCGTTTCAATCTGGTCGGGACATTTGGCGGGAGAAGTACATCAAAGACCTCGCGTCGTATCTGTTGACCCTTCCCATCTCTCGCAGGATATTCGCTTTGTCCAGGATCACCGGCGGAGTTGCACGGAGCGTCATAGCGACGTTTCCCGGCACGCTCGTCATATCGTATCTCTACGGCATCCTATTCAGTCCTCGGCTTATCGAAGCTTTTGTGATTGTCGCGGTGTTTTCTTTGGGCATTGTCGGACTCTCCATAGCCGTGTCGGCTTTTGCTTCGACAATTGAGGTGTTCGCGACGGTGAGAAGTGCGATACAGCTCTACCTCTCATTCCTGAGCACGATATTCTATGATGTCAGCCTCTTCCCAGCAATAGTGCAACCGATTGTGCAGACGAACCCGATGACTTGGGCCATGCAAGCGTTCAGAGCACTCCAGAGCCAAGGCTCGACACTGAATCCAATATTCGTTCTCATTGG